>Ga0209131_1001107_pt1 | contig 18649 bp, 17 predicted proteins | sample GraSoi_2013_40cm_FD_185826 | JGI IMG/M metagenome (GOLD analysis project Ga0209131, IMG submission 185826) | Grasslands soil microbial communities from the Angelo Coastal Reserve, California, USA - Sample 9_17_2013_40cm (SPAdes) (version 2) | ecosystem: Environmental > Terrestrial > Soil >... | reverse complement strand
ATTTCGAGGCTGAAACAATCCCGCCGGCCGGACCGCCAATACGACCGCCATCAGCAGGTAGATCAGCATCGAGGCGAGCGCCGGCCCGGCCGATTCGGCGGCGGTCGGCGAGAGGATCGTCCCGAGCAGCGGCTTGAGGAACGCGCGGCCCATCGTGTCGACCACGCCGACGATGAGCGCGCCGACCAGAGCGCCGCGGATCGAGCCGATGCCGCCGATCACGATCACCACGAACACCTGGATGAGGATCAGCTCGCCCATGCCCGGCTGCACGGCGTAGATCGGTCCCGCCATGAGGCCGGCGAGCCCGGCGAGCGCGGCGCCGAAGCCGAACACCAGCGTGTAGAGCAGGCGGATGTTGACGCCGAGCGCCGCCACCATCGCGCGGTTGGAGGCGCCGGCGCGGATCAGCATCCCCAGGCGCGTGCGCGTCACCACGTACCAGAGGAGCGCGGCCGCGAGCAGGCCGACGCCGATGATCAGCGCGCGATACACGGGATACGTCGAGCCGCTGAAGAGCGGGAGGTGGCCCTGCAGCCACATCGGCAGCGACGCGTACACGGCGGCGCGCCCCCAGAGGATCGCGACGAGCTCGTTGAAGAAGAGAATCAGGCCGAAGGTGGCGAGCACCTGGTCGAGATGGTCGCGCTCATAGAGCGTGCGCAGCGCCACGACCTCGACCAGCATGCCGACCAGCAGCGTGCCGAGCAGGCCGAGCGCCACGCCCAGCGCGTAGTTGCCGGTCCACTGCGTCGCCGCCACCGTGAGGTAGGCGCCGACCATGTACAGCGAGCCGTGCGCCAGGTTCACCATGTTCATGATGCCGAACACCAGCGTGAGGCCCGCGGCCATCAGGAACAGCATCACGCCGTACTGCAGGCCGTTCAGCAGCTGCTCGAAAATGAGAGGGAAGTTCACCGGAGCGCGCCGTGCCGCGCCGGCTACCAGATGCTCGCGAGCATCCGCAGCGCGAGCGCGTAGAGGACGAGCGCGAAGATCATCCGCAGCGGCTTCACCGGCAGCCGGTGCGCGACGCTGGCGCCGAGCGGGGCGAGCAGCATGCTCGTCACGGCGACCAGGAGAAGGGCGGGCAGATAGATGTAGCCGAGGCTCGGCGACGGCAGGTCCTCGACGCGCGAGCCCGTGATGACGTAGCCCGCCGTTCCGGCGAGCGCGATCGGAAAGCCGATGGCCGCCGCGGTGCCGATGGCGCGCTTCAGCGGCACGTTGCACCACGAGAGGAACGGCACCGAAAGGAACGCGCCGCCGGCCGCGAGCAGGCTGGAGACCGCGCCGATCACGCCGCCCGCCACCAGCACGCCGCCCGCGCCCGGCACCGCGCGGGTGCGCTTCGGGCGGAAATCGAGGAGCAGCGAGGTAGCGGCGTAGCCGATGAAGGCGATGAACATCGCGGCGAGCGCGCGCGTCGGAATAAGGCCGGCGACGAGCGCCGCCGCGAACGAGCCGAGGAGGATGCCCGGAATCATCACGCGCGCGATCGGCCAGTCCACCGCCTGGTGGCTGTGGTGCGCGCGCACGCTCGAGATCGAGGTGAAGAGCACGGTGCACATCGCGGTGCCCAGCGCGAGATGCATCAGGTGCTGGGGAGGGAAATGCTGCGCCGCGAACACGAGCATCAGCAGCGGCACGGAGATGGCGCCGCCGCCCACGCCGAGGAGGCCCGCGACAAATCCCGAAAGCGCGCCTATGCCGATGTAGCTGAGCGCGGCCGCCATCAAGGCGGCGTCACCACTTCATCTTGCAGTCTTGGTAATACGCGTCCTTGTGCTTCTCGAACGCCTTCTGCTCGATGTGCATCTCGACGCCGTCGGCGTTCGAGCTCTTCACCGCCTTCAGGAGGTAGAAGTCCTGGATCGGAAGGTGGTTCACGTTATAGGCGAACTTGCCGCGCACCGAGCTGAAGTTGGCCTTGCGCATCGCCGCGATCAGGGCCTTGGTGTCCTTGACGTTGCCCTTGGTCGCTTTCAGCGCGGAATCGATGAGCATGATGGCGTCGTAGCTCTGCGCGCCGTAGTACGAGGGCGTGTAGCCGAACTTCTTCTGGAAATCCGCCACGTATTTCCTGCTGACGGGAATGTCGAGGTCGGGGCTCCAGAAGCGCGCCTCGTACTGCCCGATGGCGGCTTCCTTCAGCGCCGGCATCGTGGTCTCGTCGACGGTGAACACCGTGTAGAGCGGGATCTGCTCGCGCAGCCCGGCCTGGACGTACTGCTTCACGAACTGGATGCCCATGCCGCCGGGGAAGAACGCGAACACCGCCTTCGGATTCTTCGAGCGGAGCTGGCTGATCTCGGCCTGATAGTCCTGCTGCCCGAGCTTGGTGAAGGTCTCCTCGACGATGCGGCCCTTGTAGTAGCGCTTCAGGCCCGCCACCATGTCCTTGCCCGCCTGGTAGTTCGGCGCGAGCACGTAGACGTCGTTGATGCCCTTGTCCTGCAGGAACTTGCCCATCGCCTCGGGCGACTGGTCGTTGTTCCAGGAGGTGGAGAAGAACAGCTCGTTGCATTGCGCGCCCGCGAGCGGGCTCGGGCCGGCGTTCGCGCCGACCATGATCTTGCCCGCGCCGGTGACGACCGGCACCACCGCCATCATCACGTTCGACCAGATGATCCCGGACATGAAGTCGACCTGGTGCTTCTTCAGCATCTCCTCGGCGACCTGCACGCCGACATCCGGCTTCTGCTGGTCGTCGCCGAAGATCACTTCCGTCTCGAGCCCGCCGACCTTCCTGCCGAGGTGGTCGAGCGCGATCTCGACCGAGTCCTTCATGTGCTTGCCGATTCCGCCCGTGGGGCCCGACAGCGTGGTGATGAAGCCGATCTTCAGCTTCTGTTGCGCCATGGCCGGCGAGGCGAGCAGCGCCCCCGCGGCAAGAAGCAGGAATATTTTTTTCACGAATCCCCTCCTAGGAAATATAGTGCAAGCACCCCGGCCTCTTCGCCTTTAGTCCTGCGTGTGCCGAGGCAGTCTAGCAAAAAGCCCGTCAGCGCGGGCTGGGCTCGGGGGACCGGTTGACCGTGAGCCAGTAGTCCTTGATCGCCTTCGCCATCGCCAGCAGCGCCTCGAACTCGCCCGGCTTCACGAGATAGCCGTTGGCGCCGAGCAGGTACGCGGCCTGGACATCGCCGTCGAACGTCGACGCGCTGAACAGCAGCACCGGCAGCGTGCACACGGGCGACTTGGTGCGCACCCATTCGAGCACCTCCAGGCCCGAGCGTCCGGGGAGCTTCTGGTCGAGCAGCATCAGGCAGGGCAGCGGGTGCGCGGCACGGTCGGCGTACGCGCCGGTTCCGGCGAGATACTCGACCGCGGCGTTGCCGTCGCGCACCACGGCGATGGGATTGAGCACGCCCGCTTTCTTGAACGCCCGCGTGGTGAGGAACGCGCCGTTCTCGTCGTCGTCCGCGAGCAGAATCGGTTGCATAGTACGATTCTACGGGTGCTCAGGCTCAGCGCAGTGACGAAGCGGTTCGGCGGCCGGACCGTGCTGGAGGCCGTCTCGCTCGAGGTCGCTGCGGGCGAGTACGTGGCCATCGTCGGCGAGTCCGGCATCGGCAAGTCGACGCTGCTCAACGTGGTGGCCGGCCTCGAGCCGGTCGATTCCGGAACCATCGTTTTCCGGCAGCAACCCATCACCGAAATGAGCGACGACGCACTGACCGTCCTGCGCCGCGAGAATTTCGGCTTCGTGTTCCAGGCCTTCCATGTGCTTCCGCATTTGACGGCTTTGCAAAATGTAGGGCTGCCTCTTCTCCTGCGTAAGCTGCCCGAAGCCGAAATTAAACGAAAAGCGCAGGCCGCCATCGCCGCGGTGGGGCTCGTCGGGCGCGAGGCGAGCATGCCGCGCGAGCTCTCGGGGGGCGAGCTGCAGCGGGTCGCCATCGCGCGGGCGCTGGCAGGCGATCCGGCGCTGCTGCTCGCCGATGAGCCGACCGGCAACCTCGATCCCGAGAACGCGCGCCAGGTGCTCGCGCTTCTGAAAGCCCAGGTGAAGGAGCGGGGCGCGGCGGCGATTCTCGCCACGCACTCGGAAGTCGCGGCCGCGGGCTGCGACCGGCGCTACCGTCTCACCCCCCAAAAGCTTATTCCCTTGGATTGACCCGGCGCAGGTCTTCCACCAGGCCGGCGAGGCGCGCCGTCTGGCGCTCGATCAGCTCGACGGCCTTCTGCGGGTCGGCGCCGAGCTGCGCCTGCTTGAGCAGCGCGACGGAATTGCTGATCGGCCCGAGGATGTTGCGGAATTCATGCGCGAGCATCCCGAGGAACTTGCGCGTGCGCTCGTCGGAGGCCTCGTGGCGCTTCTGCTCGGTCAGGTCCGCGAACAGGAACAGCTTGTGCCCGTCGAGCGTGGTCATCGTCGCCAGCGTCACCGGCCGCTCGCCGTTCGCGCTTCGCAGGCGCAGCTCCGCCTGCGCGTGGTCCTTCGCCTGGAGCATCGACAGGAACGCCGGCCGGTCGCTCTCGGCGATCAGCTCGGCGAGCTTGCTGCCGATGAGACGGCCGTGCGGCGTGGCGACCAGCGACTGGAAGCGCTCGTTGGTATAGACGATCTCGCCGTCGCCGGACAGCGTCACGGCGCCCTGGCGCATGCGCTCGACCATCACGCGGTATGGAGTGTTCGCGGTCTCGAGCACCAAGACCTGCTTGCCGTCCACCACGAAAGCGTCGACCGCTCCCTGGCGGATCGCCTCGAGCGTCTCTTCGGCTTCCCGGAGCTCGCCTTTTTCCCTGCGCAGGTCGGTGACGAGGAGGGTCAAGAAGTCGTCGCTCGCGCTGACCATCGACACGCGCACCGGCAGCGCGCTGCCGTCCCGGCGCGTGAGCGCGAGCTCGATGTCGCGCTGGCCGGCACTGCCCGATTTGAGGACCTCGGCGCGCCCGCGGTCCGCGGGCGCGACCCAGCGCTCGAGCGGCGTGCGGAACAGATCGATGGGCGAATGCCCCAGCATCGACGCGAAGCCGTGGTTGGCGAAGAGGATGTCTCCGGCGCCGGAGATCGTCACGGCGCCCTGCTGCATGTCCTCGACGATCTGCCGGTAGCGCGTGTACGCGCCGGACAGCAGCAGCACGCGCTTCTGCTCGTCGGACGTTCCGACCACCACGGCGTCCACCTTGTCGTGCCTGATCGCGAGGCAGATCTCCTGCGCCTCGCGCAGGCTCTCGCGCAGGGCGGCGATCTCATCCTCGGGGTTGGCGGTATTCATGGGGGAAATCCCTCCACCTCAGGGAGTCTCAAGGATTCGGGGACCGCGGGCGCAGGTCGAGCCCGACCAGGGTGCGGTCCACGTCGGAAAGGTCGCCGATGATCTTGCGGATCGGGTCGGGAAGCTTGCGCACCAGCGTCGGGATGGCGATGATCTGGTGGTCCTTCGCGAGGCGCGGGTTCTGCAGCAGATCGATGACCTCGATCTCGTAGCGGCCGGGCAGGTGCTCCTCGCAGACCTTCTTCAGGTTGCGGATGGCCGCGAGCGACTTGGGTGTCTGGCCCGCGGTGTACAGCCGCAGCTCCCACCTCTCGTTCGCGGGCTTGCCTCCGGATTTCGATGAAGCGCTCATTTCCCCTTTCCCCTGGTTGAGTTGCCCGTCTGTGCGTCGGCGCCGCGCCGGAGGGCGGCCGCATCGCGGTCCGCCCGGATCAGTGCCTCGCTTGCTTTGTCTTGCGCGGCGATCCGCGCGGCTTCGCTCTCGGTCGCCTCGAATTCAGCACGCAGCGAGGCGATCTGCGCCTCGAGCGCCGCGCGGCGCCGGTCCAGCTCGCGCTGCTTCTGCTGGATTTCCTGGCCGCGTAGAAGGCTCTCGGCGCGCTCGCGCGCTTCCTGCGCCGCGCGCATGGAGCCGGTGAGCACTCCTTCGGGGCCCACATAGACGTCCTCGAGCTGCACGCCCTCGGAAGTCAGCAGGAACTCGCGGATCTGGTTGGAGTGCTTCATGCCGCGCGACTTGAGCACGTAGAGCCCGCGGTTGCGCTCGCCGCCGAGCTCGATATCGCGCACCAGCAGCCAGGTGTCGATGATCGAGGAGATGCCGACGTCGGTCTTCTCCCAGGCGTTGCCGCCCGCCGTCAGGTTGGTCATGAAGCCGGTGATCTGCCGCGCCTTGAGGAAGTCCACCAGGCGCAGCAGCATCGACTCGGCATCGGCGCTGGCGCCGCTCGCGGTGAAGTTGCTGATCGGGTCGACGACCACGGCGGCAGGCTCGAAGTCGCTCACCATCTTGTGCATCTGTACGAGGTGCATCTCCAGCCCCTGGAACGTGGGGCGGGAGGCGTGGATCTTCAACAGGCCTTTCTTGACGCACGGCTCCAGGTCGATGCCGATGCTGCGCATGTTGCGCATGATCTGGGTCGGCGATTCCTCGAAGGCGAGATAGAGGCAGCGCTCGCCGCGGCGGCAGGTCTCGGCGGCGAAGTGCGCCGCGAGGCTGGTCTTGCCGGTGCCCGCCGTGCCCGAGACGAGGATCGACGAGCCGCGGAAATAGCCCTTGCCGCCGAGCATGGCGTCCAGCCGGGGAATGCCGCTCGAGATCCGCTCGTCGCTTACCGGGTGATTGAGGCCGGCCGAAGTCAGCGGCAGCACCGAGAAGCCTTCCTCGTCGATGAGGAACGGATATTCGTTGGTGCCGTGGGTGGTGCCGCGGTACTTGACGATCCGCAGCCGCCGCGTCGAGACGTTCTCCGTGACGCGATGGTCGAGCAGGATCACGCAGTCGGAAACGTATTCCTCGAGCCCCTGGCGCGTGAGCAAGCCCTCGCCGCGCTCGGCGGTGATGACCGCCGACACCCCTTTGTCCTTCAGCCAGCGGAACAGGCGCCGCAGCTCCGAGCGCAGGATCGCCTGGTTGCTGAAGCCGCCGAACAGCGTCTCGAGCGTGTCGAGCACGACGCGCTTCGCGCCGATCGAGTCGATCGCGAGCCCGAGGCGCACGAACAGGCCCTCGAGGTCGAACTCGCCGGTCTCCTCGATCTCGGAGCGCTCGATGCGCACATAGTCGATGGAAAGCTTCCCCTTCGCCTGGAGCTCGTCCAGGTCGAAGCCGAGGGAGCGCACGTTCTGGGCGAGCTCCTCGGCCGTCTCCTCGAAGGCGATGAACGCGCCGGGCTCGCCATACTCAGTGACGCCGCGCACCAGGAATTCCATGGCGAGGAGCGTCTTGCCGCAGCCCGCGGCGCCGCACACCAGCGTGGGCCGGCCTTTGGGAAAACCGCCGCCGGTGATTTCATCCAGGCCGGCGATGCCGGTCAATACCTTCGGCAGAGTGTCGAGCGCTTCGCTTGCGGGGCGGCCCGAGCCGCGGTTCGTTTTGTGGGCGGTCTTGCCGACCTTTTCCCGCATCATGAAATTGGCTGCTTATCCCGGTAGGGGAAAGAACGACAACGGAAGGGACCTAAGGGTAGCCCCTAAAAATGTCACAGGCAAGCCACGCGCAGCAAAGTAACGGGACCGTCGCATCCGCGCATGAATACTTTGTAGTTGGAACAGCGATTGACGATTATCCGGGATGTATGTCCGGGTTGAATGTCACTCTTTCGGATTGATCTTGCCCAGGTCTTCCACGAGACCCAGCAGCCTCACGCCCTGGCGCTCGAGAAGCTCGAGCGCGCGCCGGTCCTCGGTGTCGGCGGGCGGCTTGCGCTTGAGGGCTGCGATCGCCTTGCGCATCGGCCCGAGGATGTCGCGAAACTCCTCCGCCAGCGTGCCGAGGAACGCCCGGCTCCGGGCATCCGCGGCCCGGTAGCGCTGGCGCTCGACGAGCAGCCGGTCAGGAAGCTGCGCCTTTTCGAGCACCACCACTTCCTTTCCGTCGACGACAAACGCATCGACCAGGCCTTTGTCGATCGCGGTCACCACCGCCCCGGCCTCTTCGAGCACCCGCTGCTGGCTCAAGTCGGTGACGAGCAGCGTCACGAAATCGTCGCTTGCGGACACCACCGACAGCCGTGCCTCGACGGCCGCGCCGTTCCTGGCAGCAAGCGCGATCTCCATGTCCGGCTCGCCGGCGCGCGGCGAGAGCAGTCTCGCGAGGCGCGTGCGATCCGCCGGCGAGACATGGCTTACGAGGGACGAGTTGAAAAGATCGATCAGCTGCACGCCGAGCATCGCCGCGAAGCTGTGGTTCGCGAACAGGATCTCGCCCGAGGCGGACACGGTCAGCGCGCCCTGCCGCATGTCCTCGACGATCTGCTTGTAGCGGAGGTGCGCGTCCGTGAGCATCAGGACCTGCTTTTGCTCCTCGCCCGATCCCACCACGAAAGCGTCCACTTCGCCGCTGCTGACCGCGCGTTGCATCTCGACCGCTTCCTGCATGGCTTGCCGCGGCGCGGCGACTTCGAGCTGCACGGCTTCGATTTGCATCGAGGATGTCATGCGAGTCTCAGTGTACGCCGCTGCGTGAGGAACGAGACGCGGGTTCCTCTTAATAAGTTTTCCCTTTGTGTTCTCTTGCGCCGCCATGACGGGATCGAACGACACGAAAATACCCGAAGCAGGGGATTGACTATCGGAACAGCTTCCTCGCCGGATAGAGGAGCGCCTTCGCGCCGAGCGCTTCCTCGATGCGCAGGCCTTCGTTCCACTTCGCCATGCGCTCGGAGCGGGCGAAGCTGCCCACCTTGAGCTGCGGCACGCCCCAGCCGACCGCCAGGTGCACGATCGCGACGTCCTCGGACTCGCCGGAGCGCGCCGACACGATCGCGCGGTAGCCCGCCGCTTTCGCCGCGTCCCAGCAAGCCAGAGTTTCGGTCAGCGTGCCGACCTGATTGGGTTTCAGGAGGATGGTGTTGCAGCTTTTTTCCTCGATTCCCTTTTTCAGTTTCGCCTCGCTGGTGACGAAATAGTCGTCGCCCACCACCTGCACCCGCGAGCCGGCGGCTTTCGTGAACGCCTGCATCGCCGCGATGTCGTGCTCGGCGAACGGATCCTCGATCGAGACGATCGGGTAGCGCTCGATCCAGCGCAGCAGCATGGCGTGCAGCTGCTCGGCGGAGAGCGCGCGGTTCTCGAGCGCGAGGTGGTAGCCGCCGGCGCGGTAGAGCTGGCTCGCGGCGATGTCGAGCGCGATCGCGACGTCGACGCCGGGCTCGAGGCCCGCGTCGGTGATCGCGCCGACCAGCTCGGCGAGCGCTTCCTCGTTCGACTTGAAGGCCGGCCAGTAGCCGCCCTCGTCGGCGACGCCCTGGAGCGCGCCGCGCTTCGCGAGCCGCGCACCGGCGGCAGCGTAGACCTGCGAAGTCCATTCGAGCGCTTCGCCGAAGCTGCCCGCGCCGACGCAGATGATCATGTAGTCCTGGACGTCGACGCGGCCGCGCGCGTGCGCGCCGCCGCCGAAGATCTGCACCTGCGGCACCGGCAGGGCGACGCGGCGGCTTCCGGCCAGCTTCTTCCACAGCGGGATTTTTTGCGAGGCGGCGTCGGCCTGCGCGCAGGCGAGCGACACCGCGACCATGGCATTGGCGCCGAGCCGGCTCCGGTCGGGCGTGCCGTCGAGCTCGATCAGGCGCCGGTCGAGCGCCGCCTGGTCGGCGACGCTGAGCGCGCGCAGCGCGTCGTTGATCCGCGTGTTGATGTTGTGGACGGCCTTGAGCGGATCGATGCTTTTCGCTTCCCCGGCGCCGGTGGAGGCGCCCGAGGGCGCGATCGCGCGCCCGGCGGCGAGCGCCGTGGTGCCGCGGCCGACGATCACCTCGGCCTCGACGGTCGCCCGGCCGCGCGAGTCCCAGACCTGCCGGCCCTTCACCTCAAGGATTTTTGCCATGCTTCTCTTATCGACGCAACCGACGCCGCGCGCTGCAGGAGCAGCTCGCGCGCCGTCGCGCGCACGTGTTGCCGGTCTTTCTCGGAGACGAGGTACTCGACGGGCGACTTGCCGTCGACACGCGCGAGCAGCAGCGCCGGAAGCAGCGTCGCCGCGCGGCTTTCCAGCGCCTCGGCTTTCTCCCACGACAGCTTCGACTTGTAGGCGTCGAAGAGCGACTGGAAGCTCAGCAGAAAATCTTGCGCGGCCCGCGGGACCCACAGGCACTTGAGCAGCAGGTGGTTAAGGCAGAACGCGAGGTCGAAGGCGGGGTCGCCGTACCAGGCGCATTCGGCATCGAGGAACACCGGGCCGCGCGGTCCGCAAAGGATGTTCTTGGGGCTGATATCGCCGTGGACGAGGCACAGCTTGGTTTCGGCCGTGCGTTCTGCGATCGCGTTCAGCTTTTCCCTTAATTCAGGAAATCTTGAGCCGGTAAAGACGAGGTAAGGCTCCAGCCGTATCTTGTAGAAAATCTCGTCGGTCGGAAAGCGGCGTGCGATATCGTCGCGCCCGGCGGTCGCGGCATGGATGGCGGCGAGCGCGCGCCCGACCTGCGCCGCGAAGCCGGCGTCCGCGCGGCCCTGGGCAAGCAGCGTCTTCCACACGGGGTGGCGCGCCGGCTCCAGGTACTCCATGGCGAATACGCCTTCATGCTGCGCGAGCACCCGCGGCACGGCGTGCGGCTCGGCTTCGCCCGCGACGCGGAACCATTCGTATTCGTACCGGTTGCGCTCGACCGGCGCCTCCCACAGCTGCGCCACGCGCAGGCGCGGCAGGGCGCGCTTCACGCACACCGCGCCGCGCGCGAGATCGACTCGCCAGATGTCCGAGGACACGCCGCCCGGCAGCGGGGTCGCGGGCGGTGTCTCATTCATGCCGATGAGGCCGCTTTCCCTGAGAAACCGCAAAACCGGCTCAGGGAGCGAGTCGCTCAAGGGTCCAGGTCTTGCCTTGCCGGCGATAAAGGAGCCGGTCGTGCAGCCGGTCCGCGCGGCCCTGCCAGAGCTCGATCGCCTGCGGGACGAGCCGGTAGCCGCCCCAGTGCGGCGGGCGCGGCGGATGGTCGCCGAACTGGCGCTGCTTTTCCGTGAACAATTTCTCCAAAACCGAGCGATCGGCCACCCGTTCGCTCTGCGCCGAGGCCCAGGCCGAGAGGCGCGCGCCGAGCGGACGGGTCGCGAAGTAGGCGTCCGATTCCTCGGCGCCGACTTTCTCGACCACGCCCTCGATCCGCACCTGGCGCTCCAGATCCGACCAGAGGAACACCGCGCAGGCGGCGGGGCGGGCCTCGAGCTCGCGTCCTTTGCGGCTGAAGTAGTTGGTATAGAAGACGAAACTGCCGCCCTCGACGCCCTTGAGCAGGACCACGCGCGCCGAGGGCGCGCCGTCGGCGCTTGCCGTAGCGAGCGTCATTGCGTTGGGCAGAGGCAGCTTCGCGCGCAGCGCGTCCTGGAACCAGCTCTCGAATTGGCGGATGGGGTCCGTGTCGGCTTGCGCTTCCGACAGCCCCGCGCGCATGTATTCCTGCCGAAGATCCGCCACGTTCATGCGCGGGATTTTAGGGCCGTTGGGTGGCGGAATGCCAACTTCCGAGGGAAAGTGACGCATTTCCCCTCTGAAAATCGTTGACACGCCTCGAAGTATTCGGCATCTTCTCGTCACCGTGCAGCTTCGGCGGGAGAAGAAATCCGGGACAAGACAAGTTTACGAATCGTTCAGACGAGGAGATAGACGATGGCAAAGAAGAAGGCGAAGAAGAGCGGCGGCAAGAAGCGCAAGCCAAATGCAGCGTTCATGAAGCCGATGACCCCGAGCGCCACGCTCGCGGCCGTGATCGGTTCCGGCAACATGCCGCGCACCGAAGTGACCAAGAAGATCTGGGGCTACATCAAGCGCAACGGCCTGCAGGACAAGAAGAATCGCCGCAACATCAACGCCGATGACAAGCTGAAGGCAGTTTTTAGCGGCAAGTCGCAGGTCTCGATGTTCGAGATGACCAAGCTGGTCAGCAAGCACCTGAAGTAACCAACGCTCAGGGACGATCAATAGAAGGGCCCGGCCCCCGGTAAACCGGCGGCCGGGCCTTTTTATTTGTGGTAAGAGGCGACCTTGTCGACTTCGTTCTTCGAGCCTAGGACCACGGCGACCCTCTGGTGCAGCCCCTTCGGCGGCAGGTCGAGGATCGGCGTCTTGCCGTCGGTCGCGGCGCCGCCGGCCTGCTCGACGATCAGCGCCATCGGGTTCGCCTCGTACATCAGGCGCAGCCGGCCTTCCCGGTTTTTCGCGTCGCGCGGGTACATGAAGATGCCGCCGCGCGAGAGGACCCTGAATACATCGGCGACCATCGAGGCGACCCAGCGCATGTTGAAATCCTTGCCGCGCGGGCCTTCCTTGCCGGCGAGACACTCGTCGATATAGCGCCGCACCGGAGCCTCCCAGCGGCGCTGGTTCGACATGTTTATGGCGAATTCCTGCGTGTCTTCCGGGATGCGGATATCGGGATGGGTGAGGACGAAGGTGTAGGTTTCCCGGTCGAGCGTGAAGCCGTGGGCGCCATCGCCCACCGTCAGCACGAACAGCGTGGTCGGCCCGTAGACCGCGAAGCCGGCCGCCGCCTGGTTCCTGCCGGACTGGAGGAACGCCTTCTCGTCGGGCTCGCAGTAGGCGCCGTGCTCCGTCTTGGGGCAGCGCAGGACCGAGAAGATCGTGCCGACCGAGATGTTGACGTCGATGTTGGACGAGCCGTCGAGCGGATCGAACAGCAGCAGGTACTCGCCGCTCGGGTAGTGCGTCGGGGTCGGACGCGGATTGTCCATCTCCTCGGAGGCGAGCGCGGCCAGGTTGCCGCCCCATTCGTTCGCCTCGAGCAGGATCTCGTTCGACAGCACGTCGAGCTTCTTCTGCACCTCGCCCTGGATGTTGCTCGTCCCGGCCGAGCCGTGACTGTCGCCCAGGGCGCCCTTGTTCACGCGGGTGCTGATGGCCTTGCAGGCGCGGGCGATGGTCTCGAGCAGCAGCCGCAGGTCGGCGTTGATGAGGTTCTTGTCGCGCTGGCGCGAGACCAGGAACTGCGTGAGGGTGACGCGTCGCATCGGGCGTTATTTTAGGCGATGGCTAACGGGCGCGCCGGCGCACGAACCATGCCCCGGACAGCAGGCAGAGCGCGAGCAGCCAGAACGCCGGCGTCATGCCCACGGCGGCGGAGACCGCGCCCGAGGCGAGCGGAATGACGGTATGGCTGGCGTTGAGCATCGTGGTCCTCACGCCCACGGCCTCGCCCTGGCGGCCCGGCGGCGAGGCTTCGTAGAGCAGCGACATGATGATCGGCTGGGCGCAGCCCAGGCCGAGGCCGAGGGCGAACGACAGCGCTATGAGAAGCGGCACGCTGGCGACGAAGGGAAACAGCACATAGCAGGAGCCGGCGATGGCGAGGGCGGTGAAGATGACCTGCCAGGAGCGCAGCCGCCGGATGAGCACCGGCATCCCCAGCCGGACCACGAAGGTCGCGAGGGCGAACGTGGCCATGATGGTGCCGATCGCGGCGGCCGGGAATCCCAGGCGCGCGCCATAGAGCGGGATGAGGAACGAGTACAGGTCCCAGCCCATGGCGAGGAGCCCGCTGACGATGAAAGTGTTGCGCAGGCCCGGAATGCGAAAGAGATCGAACACGCCGCTGCCGGGCGGGGCGGAAAGCCGCTCCGGCCGGGGCAGCGGCCGCCTGCGCGCAAGCAGCAGGATCAGTCCCGCGGCGGGGAAAAGCGCCAGCACGAAGAACGCCCGTGCGTGCCCGAGGCCGTCGATCGCGATGCCGGCGATGATCGGCCCGAGCGAGCCCGAGATCGAGAAGCCGAGCGCCAGCCAGGAGAAGTTGATCACCCGCGTCTCCCGGCTGCCGTGGGCGCCGATCACGCTGTTCATCCCGATGTGCACCAGCATGAAGGCGGTGCCGATGAGGGTGCTCGAAAGGTAGAGGATGTCCAGGCGCGGAAAGAAGAACGGCAGCGCGCAGCCGCAGGCGAGCGCGGCGAGCGCCGCGACGAGGGGCGTGCGCGGGCCGGTGCGATCGATGAGGCGGCCGGTGGCCACCGCGAGCAGCATGGGGAGCGCGGCGAACAGCGACGTGCAGACGCCGACGGTGAATTCCGAGGCCCCCATCTGCAGCGCGAACAGCGAGGTCGTCATCCGCGCGCCCACGAACGCCAGGTGCGCGAGCGCGTTCAGCGCGACGAAATAGAGTATTTCCATCTCCCTTTCCCGGATTCTAAAGCGTATGCTGCGCCCGACACGCGAAACGGGGAACGTGTGCGCAGGGGTGGGGGCGATCCATGATCCGCAGCGATAGCGTACGGCGTGTATTGCTGGTCCTTACCGGACTGGTCTACGCAGTCATCGCGGTGCGGGCGTTGATCGCCCCCGATGCAGTAGCTTCCCGTCTTGGCTACGTCCTCGCGGCGCCGAACGGATACAGCGAGTTTCACGCGGTTTACGTCGGCGTATGGCTCGCTACGGCCGCGCTCGCGGTCCTGGCCGCGGTGCGGATACGCCAGGCGCTTCTCGGCGACGTGCTGGCGCTCTTCGTGCTGGCGCAACCGGCCGGGCGCGTGCTGGCGCTCGCGCGCTTCGGCGCTCCCGAGGGCGTCCTGCTGTTCATGTTCGCTCTGGAGCTCGCGGGCGGCCTGGCTCTGCTCGCTGCTCGTCCTTTGCACGTCACCAACAACCATGACTGAAGCCCTCGGCCGGGCGCTTGTTTTCGTCGCGGCGCTGCTTGCCGCGTCGGCGCATGCAGAGCCGAGCCCTGTCACGACCCCCGGAAAGCTGCCGAAGGACGTCGTGCCCCGGCACTATGCGCTGCGCATCGTGCCCGCCGCCGGCTACGATCGCTTCGAAGGCCGGGCGATCATCGACATCGAGGTCAGGAAGCCGGTCCCGGCGATCGTTCTCAATGCCGCCGACCTGAGCTTCGCATCCGCGCGGCTGCGCACGAGCGCCGGAGAGGAGATCGATCTTGGCGCGAGCTTCGACGCCAAGCGCGAAACGGCGACGCTGGCCCCCGCGAGCGGCCTCGTCGCGGCCGGCGACTATCGCCTGCAGATCGACTACGCCGGCAGGATCGGCAGGCACCCCCAGGGGTTTTATCAGCTGCGCTACAAGCTGCGCGAGCAGGGGCGCCTCGTCGAGAAGATCATGCTCGCGACGAAGATGGAGCCGGTGCACGCGCGCAAGCTCTTTCCTGCGTGGGACGAGCCGGCGTTCCGCGCGACCTTCGACATAAGCACGGTGGTGGACGCGTCGCTGGCCGCGGTCTCCAATATGCCGGCGGCGGCCACCACGCCGCTCGCGGGGGGCAAGAAGGAAGTCACGTTCTCCCGCTCGGTGTCGATGCCGACTTATCTCGTCGCCCTCTTCATCGGCGAGATGGACAAGCTCGAAGACGGCGTCGACGGCGTTCAGCTCGGCATTTACACCGCCAAGGGGAAGTCGGAACAGGCGCGCTTCGCGATGGCCGCGACGAAGCAGATCGTGCGCTATTTCAACGGCTACTTCGGCGTGCGCTACGCCCTGCCAAAGCTCGATCAGCTCGCCCTGCCCGGGGGATCGGTGGGCGCGATGGAGAACTGGGGTGCGATCGCCTACAACGAAGGCGTGTTTCTCTACGATCCGGCCGAAGGCTCCTTGCGCCAGCGGCAAAGGGTCTACGGCATCACGGCCCACGAGATCGCCCACCAGTGGTTCGGCAATCTGGTCACGATGGCCTGGTGGGACAACTTATGGCTGAACGAAGGTTTCGCTTCGTGGATGGCGACGAGGACCGCGGAGCGGTTTCACCCGGAATGGGGCGCGGCGAAGCGCAGCGCGCTCTTCAAGGACGTGGCGATGGCGGAGGATGGGCGCCGGATGACGCACCCGATCCAGACTCCGGTGGCAGACGATGCGCGCGCGATGGACGTTTTCGACAGCATCACTTACGGGAAGGGCGAGGCTTTCATCCGCATGCTGGAGGGCTATCTCGGCGAGCGCGTTTTCCGGGAGGGCATCCGGCGCTACATGCGGGAGCACGCATTCTCCAATACCACCACCGCCGACCTGTGGCGGCATCTGGCGCAAGCCTCGGGACGCGACATCCAGACGCTGGCGGCGGGCTGGACCGAGCAGCCCGGCTATCCCGTGGTCAAGCTCACGCAGCGATGCGACGGCGATCGTGCCGTGATCACGCTGGCGCAGGAACGCTTCACATTGAACGATCCCGCCGCGCCTTCTCTTGCATGGAATATTCCGGTGATCCTCGCCGACGCGCGCGATGCGCGGCGCACCGTCCTCCTGGGCCCGGCCCCCGCGGAAGTGCGTTTCGGCAGCTGCGGCCCGGTCCGCGCGAACGTCGGCAACGCGGGATATTTCCGCGTGCAATACGACGACCGGAACCTGCAGCGCATCGGGCGCACGCTCGCGCAGCTCGACGCTCTCGAGCGGCTGCGGCTGTTGCAGGATACGTTCGCGCTGATGCAGGCGGGGCGCCTCGATAGCGCGCGCTATCTGGCCCTCGTCGACGGTCTGGGCAACGAGGCCGATCGATCGGTATGGGAGCATGTAATCGGCGCGCTGCGTTTTCTGCGCGAGCTCGTCGATGCCCCGGAGGCGCTCGCGGACTTCGACCGCTATAGCGTGCAGGTGCTCAGAAAGCCGTTCGCCCGTATCGGCTGGGAAGCGCGGCCCAAGGAAAGCGGCGACGCGGCGATCCTGCGCGGCGCGCTGATCGAGGCCCTTGGCCGCTCTGGAGACGCGGCCGTCATTCGCGAGGCCCGCGAGCGCTTCCTCGGGCGCGACGCGAAGCCGATCGAAGCCACGATCCGGCCCGCAGTGCTGAACGTGGTGGGCCGCTACGCCGACGACAAGAGCTTCGAGGCTTTGCTCGGCCTGCTGCGAAACGTCACCCAGATCGGCTACAAGCTGGAAGTGCAGTCCGCGCTAAGGCAGCTCGCCGATCCGAAACTGGCGCAACGCTGGCTGGAATTGCTGCTGACCACGGATGAGCTGGCGCCCGACGAGGCGGTAGCGAACTTGAGCCGGCTCGGCGGCGACAGCGGCCAGATCGAGCTTGGCTGGCGCTTTACCCTGGCGCATCTGTCTGAAATCTACGCGAAGGCATCGCCGCGAGGCCGGGTCTATGTGCTGCCGGGGGCGGCGGCGCCGTTCGCCGATGCGGCGCGGGCCGAGGAGCTGATCGCGCTGACGAAGACGAACCTGGACGCGAGCGCGCTCTATCAGGCGGAGAAAACCGCGGACTGGATCCGCTTGAAAGCCGCCGTCAAAGCCCGGGAAATGCGCCGCGTGTTGGACTGGGCCAGGGCGCGAACGGCGCCTGGCTGAAGGCTCTTCGAGCCGTTTAGCGCGCCTGTCCCTGCAGCGCCGCGATGCGCGCCTCGATGGGCGGATGGGTGGCGAAGAGGTGGAACAGGCCCGAATCGCTGTTGATGCCGAAGGTCTTCACCTGGTCGGGAAGGCCGCCCGATGCGATCGAGCCCAGGCGCGTGAGCGCGGCGATCATCGGCCGGGGCGTGCCGAGCAGGCCCGCCGAGCCGGCGTCCGCGCGGAACTCGCGCCGGCGGGAGAACCAGGCGACGATCAGGCTCGCGAGGATGCCGAACAGGATCTGCGAGACGATCATGGTGATGTAGAAGCCGGGACCGACGCCGCGCTCGGTGCGGAACACCGTCTTGTCGACGATGTAGCCGACGACGCGGGAAAGGAAGAACACGAACGTATTGAGCACGCCCTGAATGAGGGTCAGAGTCACCATGTCGCCGTTGGAGACGTGGGTTATCTCGTGGCCGAGGACGGCTTCCACTTCCTCCTTGCTCATCGACTCCATCAGGCCCGTGGAGACGGCGACGAGGGAAGAATCCCTGAACGCGCCGGTCGCGAACGCGTTGGCGGGGCCCTCGTAGATCGCGACCTCGGGCTTGCCGATGCCGGCCTTGTCGGCGAGCTTGTGCACGGTCTGCAGCAGCCAGTACTGCGTGGTGCCTTCGGAGCCGTCGATGGTCTGGGCGCCGACCGACCACTTGGCCAGGGTCTTGGACATCAGCAGGGAAATGAACGCGCCGCCGAAGCCGAAGATGGCGGAGAAGACGAGAAGCTGGAAATAGTCGATGCCGTTCGCCGTCAGCCAGCGATCGAAGCCCAGTATGCTGACAATCACCGATAGCACCACCATTACAGCGAGGTTGGTGGCGATCAGCAGGAAGACCCGTTTCATGGATTTGTTCTCCTTTGTCGCGCTTAGATAGGGGCCGGGTCGCGAAGTTTCAAGATCGCCCGCGCGCCTTTTTCCGCGATGACGTAAGTCGGTGCATTTGTGTTCCCCGAGGTTATTCTAGGCATTACCGAGGCGTCGATGACGCGCAACCGCCGCACGCCGCGCACGCGCAACTCGTCGTCCACCACCGCCATCGCGTCGTTGCCCATCCGGCAGGTGCCGACGGGGTGGAAAATCGTCGTTCCGAGCTCGCCGGCCGCTTTTTCAAGGTCTCTTTCTTTTTCAACGGCAACGCCCGGCCGGTATTCCTCCGGCTGGTACTGCGCCAATGCCTTTGCGGACATGATGCGGCGCGTGAACCGCATGCCGTCTACCGCGACTTTGCGATCTTCCCCGGTTGCTAAATAGTTGAGCCTGATCTCCGGATAGTCGGCCGCGGTCCCCGATTTGATGCGCACCCAGCCGCGCGAGGTCGGCCTCAGGTTGCAGACGCTGGGCGTGATCGCCGGAAAGCTGTGCAACGGGTCGCCGAACTTGTCGAGCGAGAGCGGCTGCACGTGCCACTCGATGTTCGGCGTGGGC
>Ga0209131_1001106_pt1 | contig 18658 bp, 19 predicted proteins | sample GraSoi_2013_40cm_FD_185826 | JGI IMG/M metagenome (GOLD analysis project Ga0209131, IMG submission 185826) | Grasslands soil microbial communities from the Angelo Coastal Reserve, California, USA - Sample 9_17_2013_40cm (SPAdes) (version 2) | ecosystem: Environmental > Terrestrial > Soil >... | reverse complement strand
CGCCGAAGTGCAGACCACCATCACGCCGCTCGAGAGGAACCGCGTCGGCATCAACATCGCCGTGACCGAGGGCGAGGTCGCCAAGATCCGCGGCATCAACCTGGTCGGCGCGCACGCCTTTCGCGAGCGAGAGCTGCTCGACCAGTTCGTGCTGCGCAGCCCCGGCTGGCTCACCTGGTACACCAAGCACGACCGCTATTCGCGCGAAAAGCTCTCGGCCGACCTCGAGAACCTGCGCGCGTACTACCAGAACCGCGGCTACCTCGACTTCAACATCGAGTCGACGCAGGTGTCGATCTCGCCCGACCGGCGCGACATCTACATCACGGTCAATTTCACGGAAGGCGAGAAGTACACCGTGGCCAAGGTGGAGCTCTCCGGCCAGCTGTTGGTGTCGCGCGAAGAGCTCGAGAAGCTGGTGCAGCTCAAGTCCGGCGACGTGTTCTCGCGCGAGAAGCTCACCGCCACCACCAAGGCGATCTCCGATCGCCTCGGCAACGACGGCTATGCCTTCGCCAATGCCAATGCGATTCCCGAGGTCGACAAGGACAAGCGCACGGTCTCGTTCACCATCCTGGTCGACCCGGCCCGGCGGGTGTACGTGCGGCGCGTCGACGTCTCGGGCAACTCGAAGACGCGCGACGAGGTGGTGCGCCGCGAGATGCGCCAGCTCGAGGGCGGCTATTACGACGCCTCCAAGATCCAGCTGTCGCGCCGGCGCATCGACCGCACGCAATATTTCTCGGAAGTGAACGTCGAGACGCAGCCGGTGGAAGGCAGCCCGGACCAGGTCGACGTCCTCTACACCGTGAAGGAGCGGCCCACCGGCGCGCTGCTCTTCGGCGTCGGCTTCTCGAGCGTGGAGAAGTTCGCGCTGTCGACCTCGCTCACGCAGTCCAACGTCTTCGGCACCGGCAAATTCCTGTCGTTCAACGTCAACAGCGGCAGCGTGAACCAGGTCTACTCGCTGTCCTATGTCGATCCGTACTACACCGTCGACGGCGTCAGCCAGGGCTTCGACGTCTACAAGCGCAAGACCAACGCCTCGAATCTTGCAGTGGGGCCCTACAGCACGGATGCACTCGGCGGCGGCATCAAGTTCGGCTATCCGGTCTCGGAGGTCAGTCGCATCGATCTCGGCCTCAACTTCGAGACCGTGAAGCTGCAGACCTTCGACAACAGCCCGCTCAGCTACCTCAATTTCGTGCAGGAGTTCGGCAACAATTATCGCTACGCTGCCGCTACCGCTGGCTGGTCGCGCGACACGCGCGACAGCCTTATCACCACGCGTTCGGGCACGTTCGTGCGCGCCTCGACCGAAGTCGCGGGCGGCGACCTCGAGTACGTCCGGCTCGGCTATCAGCACCAGTGGTACTACCCGCTGACGCGGACTTTCACCTTCCTTGCAGGCGCCGACATCGGGATGGCGGGCGGCCTGGGGGGCAAGCCGCTGCCGTTCTTCAAGAACTTCTTTGCCGGCGGACCCGGCTCGGTACGCGGCTACCGCTCGTTCTCGCTCGGCCCGCAGGACCTGAACGGCAATATCATCGGCGGCAACCGCAAGGCGACCAGCAGCCTCGAGCTCCTGTTCCCGATGCCCGGCGCGGGCGCGGACCCGTCACTGCGCCTCGCCTGGTTCGTCGATGGCGGCAACGTCTTTGCGCAGAGCTTCGATTTTTCGGACCTGCGCTATTCCACCGGATTGGCGTTCTTCTGGGCATCGCCCTTCGGCCCCCTGCGCCTGTCCTATGCGCAGCCCATCAATCCCAAGAGCACGGACCATATCCAGAAGCTACAATTCACGTTCGGTACTGGATTCTGAGCAGCTCATGAGCCTCCTTAGACCCTTCGCGCTCGGCATCGCGCTCGCTGCATCGGCAGCGCTTGCGCAGGACAAACCCGCGGCGCCGCCGCTCACCGGCAAGTTCGGCTTCGTCAACACCGAGCGCATCCTGCGCGACGCCGCGCTGGCGCAGCGGGCGCAGAAGAAGATCGAGGTCGAGTTCCAGAAGCGCGACCAGGAGATGGCGCGGCTTGCCGACCAGCTGAAGCGCATGCAGGAAGACATCGAGAAAAACAGCGTCACGATGAGCGAGACGCAGCGGCGCACCAGGGAGCGCGAGTTCGCCGATCTGAACCGCGAGTTCCAGCGCAAGCAGCGCGAATTCCGCGAGGACCTGAACCAGCGCCGCAACGAGGAGCTGGCGCAGGTGGTCGAGCAGGCGAACCGCGTCATCCGCCAGATCGCCGAGCAGGAGAAGTACGACATCATCTTCCAGGACGCCGTCTTCGCCAGCCCGCGCATCGACATCACCGACAAGGTGATCAAGGCGCTCGATCAGGGCAAGCCGCCCGCGAAGTGATTCCATGCCGGGGCCGTTGACGCTGGGGCAGATCGTCGCGCGCCTCGGCGGCCGGGTCGCCGGCGATGCCGAAACGCTCGTGCGCCAGGTCGCCTCGCTCGAAGGCGCCACGGCCGAGCACATCAGTTTCTTCACCGGCAGCCGCTACCGCGCGAAGCTCGCCGCGACGCGCGCCGGCGCCATAGTTCTGGGGACCGAGGCCGAAGCCGAGACCCAGCTGCCGCGCATCGTGGCGGAGAATCCCTACGCGTACTTCGCGCGCGTCTCGCAGCTCTTCAACCCCGTGGTCGCGCAGGCCGTCGGCGTGCATCCCTCGGCGGTGGTGGCGAAAGGCGCAAAGCTCGGCGCGCGCGTCTCGATCGGCGCGCTCTGCGTAGTGGGCGAGGGCGCCAGCATCGGCGACGACAGCTGCCTTTACCCCCAGGTGGTGGTCTACCCGGGCTGCTCCATCGGTGCCCGCGTGATCGTCCATTCTGGCGCGGTGATCGGCGCCGATGGCTTCGGCATCGCCGACGACGACGGCCGCTGGGTCAAGATCCCGCAGATCGGCGCCGTGCGCGTCGGCGACGACGTCGAGATCGGCGCCAATACCACGATCGACCGGGGCGCCATCGACGACACGGTGATCGAGGAGGGCGTCAAGCTCGACAACCAGATCCAGGTGGGCCACAACGTACGCATCAGGGCGCATACCGCGATCGCCGGCTGCGCCGGCATTGCGGGTAGCGCCGACATCGGCAGGCATTGCACCATCGGGGGCGCCGCGGTGATCCTCGGCCACCTGAAAATCGTCGACCACGTGAACATCTCGGCAGGCACGCTGATCTCGCGGTCGATCCTCAAGCCGGGCACCTACACCGGCGTCTATCCCTTCGACGAGCACGAGTCATGGACGCGCAGCGCGGCCGAGCTGCGCCGCAAAGGAAAGAAAAATGGCTGAAATGGACGTGAACCAGGTGCTGGCGCACCTGCCGCAGCGCTATCCGATCCTGATGCTCGACCGGGTGAAGGAATGCGAGCCCGGCAAGCGCATCCTCGCGCTGAAGAACGTCTCGGCGAACGAGCCCTATTTCCCGGGGCACTTCCCGCACCGGCCGATCATGCCCGGCGTGCTGATCCTCGAGGCGATGGCACAGGCCGCCGGGGTGCTGGTGTTCCGCACCCAAGGGACCATGCCGGACGACAAGACCGTGTATTACTACGTCGGCATCGACAACGCGCGCTTCAAGAAGCCGGTGGTGCCGGGCGACCAGCTCGAGATCGAGGTGCACTACGAGCGCCAGCTGCGCGGCATCAGCAAATTCAAGTGCGAGGCGCGGGTCGACGGCAAGATCGTCGCCGAGGCCACCATCCTGTGCTCCATGCAGGCGATAGAAAAGGCATGAGCGCGGAGGTCCATCCCAGCGCGCTGGTCGATCGCGGCGCGCGGCTCGCTAATGGGGTCAGCGTCGGCCCCTACAGCGTGATCGGCCCAAAGGTGGAGGTGGGCGAGGGCAGCTGGATCGGCGCGCACGTGGTGCTCGACGGGCGCCTGCGCATCGGGCGCAACAACAAGATCTTCCATTTCGCCTCGCTCGGCGCGCCGCCGCAGGACAAGAAGTACGCCGGCGAGGACACCGCGGTAGAGATCGGCGACGGCAACACCATCCGCGAGTACGTGACGATCAACCGCGGCACGGCGCTCGACGCCGGCGTGACGCGCGTCGGCAGCGAAAACTGGATCATGGCCTACGTGCACTTCGCGCACGACTGCCAGATCGGGGACCACACGATCTTCGCCAATGCCTGCCAGCTCGCCGGCCACGTCACGGTGGGCGACTGGGCGATCTTCGGCGCCACGACGCTGGTCCACCAGTTCGTGCACATCGGCGCTCACGCCTTCACCGGCATGGGCACCTATCTGCCCCAGGACCTGCCGCCGTTCGTCACCGCCGCCGGCAACATGGCGCGTCCCTACGGCATCAACAGCGAAGGCCTCAAGCGCCGCGGCTTTTCGCCCGAAGCCATCGCCGGCCTCAAGCGCGCCTATCGCACGCTGTATCGCAGCGGTCTGGGCCTTGAGGAGGCTCGCCTCCAATTGATCGAGCAAGTATCCAGCTGCCCCCAGGTGCGCGACATCCTCGAATTTCTCGCTCGCAGTAAACGCGGCATCATCCGCTAGCAAGATGAGTAGGGAACTGCAGCCCCGACATGTGCGCGTCGGCATGGTGGCCGGCGAAGCCTCCGGCGACTTGCTGGCCGCACACCTGATCGCGGCGCTGAAGGCGCGCCACCCGTCGATCGAGTTCGCCGGCATCGGCGGGCCGCGCATGGCGGCCGAGGGCTTCGAGTCGCATTTCCCGATGGAGAAGCTCTCGGTGCGCGGCTACGCCGAGGCGCTGCGCCACTACCGCGAGATCATGGGCATCCGCCGCGACCTGGGGAAAAGCATGCTGCGCGAGCGCCCGGATCTGTTCATCGGCGTCGACTCCTCGGATTTCAATTTGGGCCTGGAGCGGCGCCTGAAGGACGGCGGCATTCCCACCCTGCATTACGTCAGCCCGGCGGTATGGGCGTGGCGCCGCTGGCGCGTGCGGCGCATCGCGCGCTCGGTCGACCGCATCCTGGTGATGTACCCGTTCGAGCAGCCGCTGTATGAGGCGGCGGGCGTGCCGGTGACCTATGTCGGCCATCCGCTCGCCGATGTCATCCCGCTCGAGCCGCCGAAGGACGAGGCGCGCGCCCAGCTGCGGCTGCCGTCGGGCAAGCTGATCATCGCGCTGCTGCCGGGAAGCCGGCGCTCGGAGCTGCAGTACATGGCCGGCGCCTTCGTGCTCGCCGCGCACCGCTTCCGCCAGGAAGTGCACGACGTGCATTTCGTCTGCCCGATGGTGACGCGCGAGACGCGGGAAATGTTCGAGCGCGCGATCCATGAAAACCAGCGCACTGATTTGCCGCTCACGCTGCTCTTCGGCCATTCCCATGACGCGCTCGCCGCCGCCGACCTCGCGCTCGTGGCGAGCGGCACGGCGACGCTCGAAACCGCGCTCTTCAAGACGCCGATGGTGATCGCCTACCGGCAGTCTCCGATAACATGGGCGCTGATGCGCCAGATGCTCTACCTGCCCTACGTCGGCATGCCCAACATCCTTGCCGGCGAGCGCCTGGTGCCCGAACTGCTGCAGGACCAGGCGACGCCGGCAAACCTGGCGGGCGCCTTGCTCACATTGCTGCGCGACACCGCGGCGCAGCGCCGGCAAGTCGAGCGCTTCCGCGAGTTCCACCAGCTCCTGCGCCAGAACACTGCCGAGAAGGCCGCCGATGCCGTCCTCAGCGTCCTCAAGTAGCGCCCCGCATCTATCCTTAGTGTGCGGCGTCGACGAGGCCGGGCGCGGCCCGCTTGCCGGCCCGGTCTATGCCGGCGCCGTGATTTTGAATCCCGAGCGGCGCATCAACGGCCTGGCCGATTCCAAGGTGCTCAGCGCCGAGCGGCGCGAGGTGCTCGCCGAGCGCATCAAGGAGCGCGCCATCGCCTGGGCGGTGGCGTTCGCGACCGTCGAGGAGATCGACCGCTTCAACATCTTCCACGCGTCCATGTTGGCTATGCGCCGCGCGGTTTCTTCTCTTTCGGTGAAACCGCAAGAAGCATTGATCGACGGCAATTCCTGTCCGCCGGGCCTTGGCTGCCCGGCGCGCGCGATCGTCGACGGCGACGCGACCGAGCGGCCGATCTCTGCCGCGTCGATCCTCGCCAAGACAGCGCGCGACGCCGAGATGATCGCGCTGCACGACCGCTATCCAGAGTACGGCTTCGACAAGCATAAGGGCTACGGTACCGCCGAGCATCTCGCCGCGCTCGGCCGCGTCGGCCCGAGCGAGATCCACCGCCGCAGCTTCTACGCCGTGGGCATCTTCTTCCAGGGTGATCTGTTCGCCGAGAGCTGGAACGCGATGGCCGAGCAGCTGCGCATCCGCAGCTACCGCATGTGCTGCGACGCGGTGAAGCTCACCATGGGTGTGAAAGCGGGCCAGCGGGATCCCATCAAGCAATTCGACCAGCAGCGCCGCCGCCTGCAGCGCAACTATGCCGACGTGCGCGCTGCGAGCGATGCGGCCGGTCACGTCGACCTGGTGGACGACCTGCTGCGCAAGGCCCGGCTCGAACTGCGCAGCAAGCGTGCCTGATCCGATCTAAAGACAACGCGCAAATCAAACGCTGGGCCAAGCTCATGCGCGACGGCCGCCTGCGTCGCGCCGAGCGCCGGCTGGTCATCGAAGGCCCGCACCTCCTGGCCGCGGCTCTCGGCGCCGGCCTCCAGCCCATCGCGGTGTTCGGCACCGACGCCGCGCTGGCCAAGCCGGAGATCCGCCAGCTCATCGCGCGGAGCGGCTGCGCGCCCGTGGTGCTTTCCGAATCCGCGTTCAATGCCGTTGCCGATGCCGAAACGCCGGTGGGCGTCGCCGCCGAGCTGGCGATACCCGAGCTGCGCCGCAAGGGCCCAGCCGTATTCCTCGAGGGCGTCCAGGACGCCGGCAATGTCGGCGCCATCGTGCGCAGCGCAGCGGCGTTCGGTGCCGGCGAAGTCATCCTCGACCGCCAGTGCGCCGATCCCTGGTCGCCGAAGGTGCTGCGCGCCGGCGTGGGCGGGCATTTCGCCATCGGCATCCGGCAGGTGGACGACCTCGGCGGCGCGGTCGCCGCTTTTTCCGCCCGGTTGCTCTGCACGGTGGTGCAGGGCGGGCGTCCGCTGCGCGAGGTGGATCTCTCGGGGCGCATCGGCTGGGCGTTCGGTGCCGAAGGCGCCGGCCTCAGTGCCGCGGTGCTGGCGCGCGGCGCCGAGCGGGTGACGATCCCGATGGCGACCGGCGAGTCGCTGAACGTCGCCGCGGCGGCGGCGGTGTGCCTGTATGAAGCGTTCAGTAGACCTGGCGGCTGATGCGCAGCTCGCGCAGGATGGTGGTGGCGATCTCCTCGATCGACTTGGTGGTCGAGTTGATGCTGTGGATGCCTTCGCGGCGCATCAGGGTCTCGGCCTCCTCGACCTCGTAGCGGCAGTTGTCCAGCGCTGCATAGCGGCTGTCGGGCCGGCGCTCCTTGCGAATTTCGTGCAGCCGCTCCGGGGCAATGGTCAGGCCGAAGAGCTTGGTCTTCTGCGCGCGCAGGGCCTCCGGCAGCTTGCCGCGGTGGAAATCCTCGGGGATCAGGGGGTAATTGGCTGCTTTGACGCCGAATTGCAGCGCGAGGTATAGGCTGGTCGGCGTCTTGCCGCTGCGCGAGACCCCGATCAGGATGACGTCGGCCTGCCCCAGCTCGCGGTGCGAAGCGCCGTCGTCGTGCGCCATGGCGAAATTGATCGCTTCCATGCGCTGCTGGTATTCCTTCTTGTCCATGGCGCTGTGCGAGCGCCCGATCGTGTGGCTCGACTTGAGACCCAACCCGGCTTCGAGCGGATCGATGAAGGTTTCGAAGAAATCGACGAACAGTGCGTTCGCGCGCCGCACCACGGTGCGCACGTCCTGGTTGACCAGCGTCGAGAAGACGATCGGCTGCCCGCCGCCGTTGGCCGCTTCGGCCTCGATGCGCGCGAGGCATTCTTCCGCTTTCTCGGCGCTGTCGACGAAGGGCAGGGTGACCTGGTTGAACTCGACGCCCTCGAACTGGGTCAGCAGGCTGTGGCCGAGCATCTGCGCCGTGATGCCCGTGCCATCGGAGACGAAGAACACCGTGCGGCGCTGCGTCATAGGAAATAAAATACTAGGCTAATGCGGGTAGCGTGGCTAAAGGATCTGCGGCTGGCCGACCTTCCGCAGGTCGGCGGCAAGAACGCTTCGCTTGGCGAGATGACCGGCGCCCTGGCCGAGGCCGGCATCCGCGTCCCCGGCGGCTTCGCCACCACGGCGGATGCCTTCCGCGAATTCCTCGCTGCCGGTGGGCTCGACCGGCGCATCGCCGAGAAGCTGAAGAATCTCGACAGCAGCGACGTCAAGGCACTCGCGGCCTGCGGCAAGGAAATCCGCTCGTGGATCGCCAAGGCGCCGTTTCCGGCCGAGCTTGAACGAGACATTAGGTCCTACTATCAGAAGCTTGAGGAACAAACCTCAGGCGATGCTTCATTTGCCGTGCGCTCCTCTGCGACGGCCGAGGATCTGCCCGAGGCCTCGTTTGCCGGCCAGCAGGAGACCTTCCTCAATATCCGCGGCGCCGACAACGTGCTCGAGGCCATCCGCCATGTCTTTGCCTCGCTCTATAACGACCGCGCCATCTCCTACCGGGTGCATCAGGGCTTCACCCACGCCGAGGTCGCGTTGTCGGCCGCGGTGCAGCAGATGGTGCGCAGCGACCTGGGCTCGAGCGGGGTGCTCTTCACGCTGGACACGGAATCGGGCTTTCGCGACGTGGTGTTCATCACCTCCTCCTATGGCCTGGGCGAGATGGTGGTCCAGGGGGCGGTCAATCCCGACGAGTTCTACGTCCACAAGCCGCTGCTCGAGCGCGGCAAGCCCGCAATCGTGCGCCGCGCCCTGGGCTCCAAGCTGCAGAAGATGGTGTTCGGAGCCGCCCGCGAAGCCGGCAAATCGACTCGAACGGTGGACGTGCCGGAGGCCGAGCGCCACCGCTTCTCGCTGACCGACCCCGAAGTGCTCGAGCTCGCGCGCTATGCCGTGGCGATCGAGCGCCACTACGGCCGGCCGATGGACATCGAATGGGGCAAGGACGGCGCCGACGGCCGCATCTACGTGCTGCAGGCGCGCCCCGAGACCGTCAAATCCCGGAAGCGCGAAGTCGAAGAGCGCTACGCGCTCAAGGGCCGCTCGAAGGTGCTGGTGACCGGCCGCGCCATCGGCCACAAGATCGGCAGCGGTACCGTGCGCAGCGTGCCCGACGCCTCGCAGATGTCGCGCGTGAAGCAGGGCGACGTGCTGGTCACCGACATGACCGACCCGAACTGGGAGCCGGTGATGAAGCTCGCCGCCGCCATCATCACCAACCGCGGCGGCCGCACCTGCCACGCGGCGATCATCGCCCGCGAGCTCGGCATCCCGGCCGTCGTCGGCTGCGGCGACGCCACCCAGAAGCTGAAAGACGGCCAGGCGGTGACCGTGTCCTGCGCCGAGGGCGACACCGGCAGCGTGTTTGACGGCCTGCTGCCCTTCGAGGTCTCGAGCCGCGAGCGCGGCGAGATGCCGCGCATCCCGGTGAAGATCACGATGAACGTCGGCAACCCGCAGCTCGCCTTCGAGTTCGCGCAGCTGCCGAACGCCGGGGTCGGCCTGGCGCGCCTCGAGTTCATCATCAACAACGAGATCGGCGTGCATCCGCGCGCCTGCCTCGACTATCCGAAGCTCGACGCGACGCTCAAGCGCAAGATCGAGGAAGCCGCGCGCGGCTATGCCGATCCGCGCAGCTTCTTCGTGGAGAAGATGGTCGAAGGCATCGCCACCATTGCCGCCGCCTTCTGGCCCAAGCCGGTGATCGTGCGCCTGTCGGACTTCAAATCGAACGAGTACCGCAAGCTGCTTGGCGGGGAGCGCTACGAGCCCGACGAGGAGAACCCGATGCTCGGCTTCCGCGGCGCCGCGCGCTATATCGCGCCGAGCTTCCGCGAGTGCTTCGAGCTCGAGTGCACGGCGCTGCGGAAGGTGCGCGACACCATCGGCCTCACCAACGTCGAGCTGATGGTGCCGTTCGTGCGCACGGTGGGTGAAGCCAAACAGGTTTTAGCGTTATTGGAAACCAATGGCTTGAAGCGTGGCGTGAACGGCCTGCGCATCGTGATGATGTGCGAGCTGCCCTCCAACGCGGTGCTCGCCGAGGAATTCCTCGAGCTGTTCGACGGCTTCTCCATCGGCTCGAACGACCTCACCCAGCTCACCCTCGGCCTGGACCGCGACTCGGGCCTGGTGGCCGAGGGCTTCGACGAGCGCGACGACGCGGTGAAGGCGATGCTCTCGATGGCGATCCGTGCCTGCCGCAAGCACAACAAATATGTGGGCATTTGCGGCCAGGGGCCTTCCGACCATCCGGATCTCGCGCGCTGGCTGATGGAGCAGGGCATCGAGAGCATGTCGCTCAACCCCGATACCGTGGTGACGACCTGGATGGCGCTCGCCGAGCCGCCCCCGCCTGCAAAGAAATCAGCGACTGCGTAGCAGGCGCTGCTTTTCCCGGTTCCACTCTTTCTCCCGCAGGTCGGCGCGCTTGTCGTGCTGCAGCTTGCCGCGCGCCAGCGCGAGATCGAGCTTGATGCGGCTCTTCTTGTAATGCAGGTTGAGCGGGATCAGGGAATAGCCGCGCTGCTCGACCTTGCCGATCAGGCGGCGGATCTCCTCGGCGTGCATCAGGAGCTTGCGCGTGCGGGTCGGGTCGGGAACGTAATGCGTCGACACCGTCGCTAGGGGGCTGACGTGTGCGCCGATGAGGTACAGTTCGGCACCGCGCACCATCACGTAGGCTTCGCCGATCTGCGCGCGGCCGGCGCGGATCGCCTTCACCTCCCAGCCCTGCAGGGCGAGTCCCGCCTCGTAGCGCTCCTCGATGAAATAATCGTGGGACGCCTTGCGGTTGTCGACTATGGACATGGGGAATTTTAGTTCATGAAGGAAATCAGCCGATCGGCGATCGTCGAGCACACGGCGGCCGAGATGTATGCGCTGGTCGACGACGTCGAGTCCTATCCGCGCTTTCTTCCCTGGTGCCAGGACGCGAAGGCCGAGGACGTCGGCGGCAAGAAGCGCGCGACGCTGGTCGCGGGCCTGGGCGCCATCCGGCAGTCCTTCACCACGCTGAACGACAATCAGCCCGGACAGTCGATCGACATGCGCCTGGTCACCGGGCCCTTCAAGCACTTCGCCGCGGCCTGGCGTTTCGCCCCCCTGGCCGAAAACGCCTGCCAGGTGGAATTTTCGCTGCGCTACGAGTTCGCGAGCCGCGCGCTCGCCAAGCTGCTCGAGCCGCTGTTCGATCAGATCGCCGATACGATGGTCGATGCCTTCACGCGGCGCGCCGACGAGATCCATGGCCGTAATCCGCGTTGAGGTGGTCGATGCGCGCCGCGACGGCGTCTCCACCGCCAAGGTCGAGCTTCCCGCCGGAGCGCTGGTGCGCGACGCGCTGCAGGCATCGGGGCTGAACGTGGATCCAAGCGCAGTCGGGATATTCGGCAAGCGCGTGGCGCCGGATGCGCGGCTCGCAGACGGCGATCGGGTCGAGATTTACCGGCCGCTCGCGCTCGATCCGAAAGAGCGGCGCCGGCAGCGCGCCGGCACTACCCGCAAGAAACCCCGCTAGGCTATTTGCACCACTCGGTGACGGACTTCTGCGCGCGCTCGATCTCCTTGGCGCGCGCCTCGTCGTCGATGAAGACCCGCTCTCCGGCAGCGTTCACCGTGCTCATGCGCTGACCGCTCTGCAGCTGGCGCAGGCTGGTCTGCGCCTGCTGGCAACCGGCGCGCTTCTGGTCGGCCTCGGCGCGCTCCTGGGAGGCCTTCTGCTCCTGCTCCTGGCGCTCCTGCTGGCGCTTCTTGAACGCCGCTTCAGGGCTGAGCGCCTTGTCCTTCGAGGCGGCGCCTTTCTTTGCATCCGTGGCCGGGGCGGTCGCCGCCGGGGCGCCCGAGGGTCCTTTTAGGCGCGTTACCTTGGTCGCGTCCGGCGGCGGCGTGTCGCCGTAACGGACCTTGCCGTCCTTGTCGACCCACTTATAAGCCTGCGCCGAGGCGGCGCCCGAGAACGCCAGGACAGCCAGGATTAGGAGAAGTCTTTTCATTGATCTACTAACGCTCCAGCCCCATGAATGGATGACAGTATCTCATTTGAGAGCGGAAGCGCTCGTGTAAAATGCCGCTTTGCGAGAGAGCCTGAGCTCATGCGGGTAATCCAGAAGGCGCTGACCTTCGATGATGTCCTCCTCCTGCCCGCCCACTCGCGCATCCTGCCGCGCGATGCCTCCCTGAAAACCCGCCTTAGCCGCAAGCTCGAGCTGAATATCCCGCTCGTTTCCGCGGCCATGGACACGGTGACCGAAGCGCGCCTGGCCATCGCCATCGCTCAGGAAGGCGGCATCGGCATCGTCCACAAGAACCTGACGATCCCGGGGCAGGCGGCCGAGGTGGCCAAGGTGAAGCGCTTCGAGTCGGGCGTGCTGCGCGATCCGATGACGATTCCGCCCGAGATGACGGTGCGCCAGGTGATGGAGCTGCAGCGCAGCCACAAGATCTCCGGCTTCCCGGTGGTGAAGAACGGCGGCAAGGTCGTCGGCATCGTCACCAACCGCGACCTGCGCTTCGAGACTCAGCTCGACCAGCCGGTGAAGAACATCATGACGCCGCAGAAGAAGCTGATCACGGTGCGCGAAGGCGCGACGCGCGAGGAAGCGATGAAGCTCATGCACCAGCACCGCCTCGAGCGCGTGCTGGTGATCGACGACGAGTTCCACCTCAAGGGGCTCGTCACGGTGAAGGACATCCTGAAGGAAAGCGAGCATCCGAACGCCTGCAAGGACGCGCATGGCAAGCTGCGCGTCGGCGCGGCGGTCGGCGTCGGCGAGGGCACCGATGAGCGCGTCGCCGCGCTGGTCGAGGCCGGCGCCGACGTCCTGGTGGTCGACACGGCGCACGGCCATGCCCAGGGCGTGCTCGACCGCGTGAAGTGGATCAAGACGCGCTATCCGAACGTGCAGCTGGTCGGCGGCAATGTCGGCACCGGCGACGGCGCCCGCGCGCTGGTCGACCACGGCGCCGACGGCGTGAAGGTCGGCATCGGTCCCGGGTCGATCTGCACCACGCGCATCGTCGCCGGCGTCGGCGTGCCGCAGATCACCGCGATCCAGAATGTCGCCGAGGCGCTCGCCAAGACCGACGTGCCCCTGATCGCCGACGGCGGCGTGCGCTACTCGGGCGATGTCGCCAAGGCGCTCGCGGCAGGCGCGCATGTCGTGATGCTCGGCTCGCTGTTCGCCGGCACCGAGGAATCGCCGGGCGAGATCGAGCTCTTCCAGGGCCGCTCCTACAAGTCCTACCGCGGCATGGGGTCGCTCGGCGCGATGCAGAAAGGCGCGGCGGACCGCTACTTCCAGGACTCCGACATGAACGTCGACAAGCTGGTCCCGGAAGGCGTCGAGGGCCGCGTACCCTACAAGGGCAGCGCGGTATCGGTGATCCAGCAGCTGACCGGCGGCCTGCGCGCGAGCATGGGCTATACCGGCAACGCCACCATCGAAGAGCTGCGCACGCGCAGCCAGTTCGTCGAGATCACCGCTGCAGGAATCCGCGAATCGCACGTGCACGACGTGCAGATCGTCAAGGAGGCGCCGAATTACCGGGTCGAGTAAGAATCAGAAAGTTTTAATTCTCGATTTCGGCGCCCAGTACACGCAGCTCATCGCCCGCCGCGTCCGCGAAGCGAAGGTCTACTGCGAGATCCACCCCTGCGACGTCTCCGACGGCTTCGTGCGCGAGTTCGGCGCGAGCGGCGTGATCCTCTCCGGCAGCCACATGTCGGCGTACGAAGAGTCGACCGGGCGCGCGCCGCAGGCGGTGTTCGAGCTCGGCGTTCCGGTGCTCGGCATCTGCTACGGCATGCAGACCATGGCGCAGCAGCTCGGCGGCAAGGTCGAAGCCGGAAGCGTGCGTGAGTTCGGCTACGCCGAAGTGCGCGCCCGCGGCCACACCAAGCTGCTCGAGGGCATAGAGGATTTCCGCAGCCCCGAAGGCCACGGCATGCTCAAGGTCTGGATGAGCCACGGCGACAAGGTGGTCGCACTGCCGAGCGGCTTCAAGCTGATGGCCTCGACCGAGGCCTGTCCCATCGCCGCCATGGCGGACGAGTTGCGGCGTTTCTACGCGGTCCAGTTCCACCCGGAGGTGACCCATACCCGCCAGGGCACCAAGATCCTGCAGCGCTTCGTGCGCGAGATCTGCGGCCTCGGCGGCGACTGGAACATGCCGGACTATGTATCCGAAGCCATTCAAAAGATAAAAAGCCAGGTGGGCCGCGATGAAGTAATCCTCGGCCTGTCCGGCGGCGTCGATTCCTCGGTGGCCGCCGCGCTCATCCACCGTGCCATCGGCGAGCAGCTCACCTGCGTCTTCGTCGATCATGGCCTGTTGCGCCTGAACGAAGCGGCGCAGGTGATGGACACTTTTGCCAAGCACATGCACGTGAAGGTCATCCACATCGACGCCTCTGCGGATTTCATGCAGGCCCTGAAAGGTGTCGCGGATCCCGAGCAGAAGCGCAAGATCATCGGCAAGCACTTCGTGGATGTCTTCCAGCGCGAGGCGGGAAAGATCAGGAACGCCAAATGGCTGGCGCAGGGCACGATCTATCCGGACGTGATCGAGTCGGCCGGCGCCAAGACGAAGAAGGCGCAGACCATCAAGTCGCACCACAACGTCGGTGGCCTTCCGGAATCTCTCCACCTGAAGCTGCTGGAGCCATTGCGCGAGCTCTTCAAGGACGAAGTCCGCGAGCTCGGCCTCGCGCTCGGCCTGCCGCGCGAGATGGTTTTCCGTCATCCCTTCCCCGGTCCCGGACTGGGCGTGCGCATTCTGGGCGCGATCGAAAAGCCTTACGTCGACTTGCTCCAACGGGCGGACGCGATATTCATCGACGAGCTGCGTGCGAGCGGTTGGTACGACAAGACCGCGCAGGCGTTCGCCGTATTCCTGCCGGTGCGCTCGGTCGGCGTGATGGGCGACGGCCGCACCTACGAGCACGTCGTGGCGCTGCGCGCGGTACAGACGACCGACTTCATGACCGCCGAGTGGGCGCCCTTGCCGCACGAGCTGCTGGCGAAGATCTCCAACCGCATCATCAACGAGGTGCGCGGCATCAACCGCGTGACCTACGACATCTCGTCCAAGCCGCCCGCCACCATCGAATGGGAATAGCGTGCTGAAAAAAATCGACATGGAGCAGCTCAAGGCGGCAAGCCTCGAAAACCGCTTGCGCAAGGCAGCGCCTCCCGAGCGCGACCGCGCGCAGGACCTGGTGCCGATTGCCGTAAAGCTGAACGGCGAGCTCGTGAAAAAGCTGCACGCTCTGGCGCAGGAGAAACAGGCGCCGCTCAACGAAGTGGTTGGGGAGCTCCTCGAGCAGTCCTTGAAGCGATGACGGACGATGGATTCATGCGTCGCGCGCTCGAGCTGGCGCATCGCGCGCAGGATGAAGGCGAGGTGCCGATCGGCGCGGTGGTGGTGCTCGATGGGCAAATCATCGGCGAAGGCTGGAACCGGCCGATCGCTGCTTCCGATCCGACGGCGCATGCGGAGATCCGGGCGATGCGCGCCGCCGCCGCCAAGCTCGGTAACTACCGGCTGACCGGCGCCGATCTTTACGTGACGCTGGAACCCTGCGACATGTGCGTCGGCGCGATGTTTCATGCCCGCATCCTGCGGACCGTCTACGGCGCCAAGGACCCGAAAAAGCTGGTGCTCAAGAACGAGGTGAAACTGGAAGGCGGGTTGATGGCCGTCGAATGCGGCGCGCTGCTGAGCGCATTTTTCGCCGCGCGCCGATGAAGATCGAGATCGACGCCAGGCGGCAGGAGCTGGTCCTCAAGGACGGGAAAGGGGCGCCCATGAAGCGTTATTCCGTCTCGACTTCGAAGAAAGGGCTCGGCGAGAAGGAAGGTAGTTTTTGCACGCCTCGCGGGCGGCACATCGTGCGCGCCAAGATTGGCACCGGGCAGCCGCTCGGTGCAGTGTTTGTGCGCCGCCGCGCTACCGGCGAGGTCTGGACGCCGGAGGTGCACGCGCGATATCCCGGCCGCGACTGGATCCTGACGCGCATCCTGTGGCTCTCAGGCCGCGAACCGGGGCGAAACCGCTTGGGAAACGTCGATACGATGCGTCGCTACGTCTATATCCACGGCGCGCCCGACAGCGCCGAAATGGGAAAACCGGGCTCGATCGGTTGTGTGCGCATGCGGAATAAGGACATCGCGGAGTTGTTCGACCTCGTTCCGCCTTACACGGAAGTCGAGATCGTCGAATAGGTCTTGCCGCACCCCCGGTGCGGGGCTAGAGTAGGTTTCGATTTAATTTCGGGAGGAGACCCAGAAATGACTCGCTTGACCATCAACGGGAAGACGCACGACGTCGACGTCGACCCGAACACGCCGCTGCTCTGGGCAATCCGCGAACAGGTCGGTCTCACCGGCACCAAATACGGCTGCGGCATCGCGCAGTGCGGCGCCTGCACCGTGCACATCGACGGCGCCCCCGTGCGCTCGTGCTCCTTTCCGGTCAGCGCGGCCGTCGGCAAGAAGATCACCACCATCGAAGGCCTGGCGCAGGGCAAGGAGCTGCACAAGGTGCAGAAGGCCTGGCTCGAGAACGATGTGCCGCAATGCGGCTATTGCCAGTCGGGCATGATCATGGCGGTGGCGGCGCTGCTCAAGGAGAAGCCCAAGCCCACCGACGCGGACATCAACGCCGCGATCACCAACATCTGCCGCTGCGGCACCTTCCAGCAGGTGCGCGAAGCGATCCATGCCGCAGCATCAATGACAACTGCGGCCAAAGCCTAGGAGCGACACATGAGAATCAACCGTCGTTCATTTATCGTCGGCTCCGCTGCGGTCACAGGTGGCCTGGTTCTGGGGCTGCGTCTTCCCTTCGGTCCGGCCGTGGCGCGCGCGCAAGATGGCTCGCCCGAGGTCGGCGTCTGGGTCGCGATCGGGCCCGACGACACCGTCAACATCCGCGTCGTGCGCTCCGAGATGGGGCAGGGCACCATCACCGGCCTCGCGCAGCTCGTCGCCGAAGAGCTCGAGTGCAACTGGTCCAAGGTGAAGATCGAGTACCCGACGCCGGGCGAGAGCGTGAAGCGCAAGCGCGCCTGGGGCGACTTCTCCACCGGCGGCAGCCGCGGCATCCGCGAGTCGCACGAGTATGTGCGCCAGGGCGGCGCCGCCGCCCGGACGATGCTGGTGCAGGCCGCCGCGAATCAGTGGAATGTCCCGGTTGCGGAATGCACCGCGGCGAACAGCGTCATCACGCACACGCCGAGCAAGCGCCGCCTGAGATATGGCCAGGTCGCCGAAGTCGCGGCGAAGCTCGACGTGCCGAAGGATGTGAAGCTCAAGGATCCGAAGGACTGGAAGCTGATCGGCAAGCCGGTCAAGCGGCTCGATACGCGCGACAAGGTCGACGGCAAGATGGTCTACGGCATCGACCTCAAGCTGCCCGGCATGCTGAACGCGGCGATCAAGGCCTGCCCGGTGTTCGGCGGCACGGTGAAGAGCTTCGACGCCGCCGCGGTCACGAACATGAAAGGCGTGAAGAAGGTCGTGCAGGTCGGCGACAACGCCGTCGCCGTGGTCGGCGAGACCTGGTGGCAGGCGAAGACCGCGCTCGACAAGCTGCCGATCGTCTGGGACGAGGGCCCGAACGCCAAGGTCTCGAGCGAGACCATCGCCGAGATGCTCAAGGCAGGGCTGGATGCCGACCAGGCGTTCGTCGGCAACCAGAACGGCAACGCGAAGGAAGCGCTCGCCGGCGCGGCGAAGAAGGTCGAGGCGGTCTACGCCTATCCCTTCCAGAACCACGCCTGCATGGAGCCGATGAACATCACGGCGCGCTACACGCCCGAGCGCTGCGAGGTCTGGGGCCCGACGCAGAACGGCGAGGCCGCCTTCGCGGCGGTGCTCGAAGCCTCGGGGCTGCCGGCGGACAAGGTCGATGTCTACAAGACCATGCTCGGCGGCGGCTTCGGCCGGCGCGGCGGCTATCCGAACGACTACGTCACCCAGGCGGTGCAGATCGCGAAGCAGATGCCCGGCACGCCGATCAAGATGCTGTGGTCGCGCGAAGAGGACATGCTGCACGGGCGCTATCACCCGGTGATGCAGTGCAAGCTCACCGGCGGCCTGGACGCGAGCGGCAACCTGACCGGGCTGCACATGCGGCTTTCGGGGCAATCGATCCTGGCCTCGGTGCGGCCGGAAGTCGTGCAGGCGCAGAAGGGCCGCGATCCGCTGAGCTTCCAGGGCGTGTTCGAGAGCGGCGAGCACTCGTTCAGCTATACCGTGCCGAACCTGCTGATCGACCATGCGATGCGCAACACCCATGTGCCGCCGGGCTTCTGGCGCGGCGTCAACATCAACCAGAACGCGATCTTCATCGAGTGCTTCATGGACGAGCTCGCCGAAGCTTCCGGGCAGGATGCACTGGAGTTCCGGCGCAAGCTCCTGGCGAATAACCCGCGCGGCTGGGGCGTGCTCAAGGCGGCGGCAGACAAGATCGGCTGGGGCAAGCCCGCACCCAAGGGCAGGTTCCGCGGTCTTGCGGTGCTGAAAGCGTTCAACAGCTACGTC
>Ga0209131_1001104_pt1 | contig 18665 bp, 5 predicted proteins | sample GraSoi_2013_40cm_FD_185826 | JGI IMG/M metagenome (GOLD analysis project Ga0209131, IMG submission 185826) | Grasslands soil microbial communities from the Angelo Coastal Reserve, California, USA - Sample 9_17_2013_40cm (SPAdes) (version 2) | ecosystem: Environmental > Terrestrial > Soil >... | reverse complement strand
GATATGATTTTACTGTTGCACCTAAAACTTCGGAATTATTTAACTGATCTGCCATTTGAGCAGTAACGCTGTTGGAAACATAAGGTTTTGGCCCAAAAAGATCTGCCAATGATTTTTTAATTTTTTCTAAAGTTGATGTTTGAGTATTGTTGTTTTCAGGCACAACTTGTGGTGGGGTATTAACAGCAGGGTTCGGTTGCTTGTTTATTGGAGGCAGGGCTTCTTCCGGTTCGGGAATACCCTTTTTGCTAAATGCATCTACGCCAGAAGTTGCCTCAGAAACAGTATCAGGGGCGTTTTCAAATGGCCAAAGCTTAAAGTTACCATCTGAATTTTTAAACCCGTTCCATTCAAGTCCTAAAAACGAGGGTCCGTTGATATCTTGACCTGTGTTCTTTGCCAATAAATTTTCTCTAAGCGAATTCACATCGTAAGATTTTTGAGCTTCGTCTCTAACGTAGCCCGTATAATCTATAAAGTTAATATCGTGTGTGCCGTCTGGGAGGGTATCAACTAAAATATTGCTTGGACCAATATCCCCATGGGCAATTCCCGTGTTGTTTATTTGTGTTTGTAGTTTATTAACAGCATTTTCAATTTCTTCAGGACTTAGTTTTCCGGTGAAGTCAGATAGAGGGGTTCCTGGTACGTAACTTAGTTTGAAACCGCCTTCAGGTGTAACACCGAGGTATTCAGGGATGCCGTATTTGCCCCCATATTCTTGATAAAAGGAGGCAGGTTTTCTAAATTCATATTCTAAATAATTATTGTAAGAGGCTGGATTGTAATTTTGAAACGAAGATTCAGGTTTGGGATTCCTTGTCACAACGCCATTTGCAGCATCCACTGTTACATTTGCGTTATCGGTTATGTTGGTTTGGATGGCCAACTCTATCTTTCGTATCTCAGCAACTTGAACAGGGTTAATTTCGTTATCGACGGCAAAATCTAATATTTCGCGTCTGGTTGCAGTCCCGCCGTTTACATCAAAAAATATTTGCAGGTCGGAAAGATCACCTGTATAGTCAAATCTGCTTGCAACATTTGTAATATTATCAATCGTAAATGATGTACTTTCGTTTGGAAGAGACATAACAACTTCACTTAATTTATCGTATTGCAATCTTGGGGCTGGCGCTCCGGCAGCTCTTGCCTCTCTTGTTGCTCTACCGAGATTCCTTTGTATCGCTGTCATCTCATCTGATATTTTGGCAGTATACTCACTTCTTGCATGAGCCTGCGCAATTTGTTCAGGTGTAAGTGCTGAAGTTCCAGATTCGTTTGCCGCTCTTAAAGCCTCTGCTCGTGTTTTAATTCTTTGAAAAGCAGGATCATTTATAATGAGGTCAGCTTCTTTTGCTGCTAAGTCTATTTCTGATTGGTTTGGGGTAGATAGTTTCGTGAGATTGGTCACTGTAGTACTTGTAGTATCAAGTGTATTTGGAAGCGGATTTCCAAAAATAAAATCTCCAACAGGACTTACAACTTTTTCATCCCACCAATTTTGTACCTGGGTCAAAAGCCCTGGTTTGGCCTCTTCAACCACATTGGCTGTGTTGTCTGCTAATTTAACGGCGTTAACCGCACCTCCTTTTTCTGGTGTTGACCAGAGTTTGTTCCAAGCGGCAACTATTGGGTTTTCATTTTGAGTTGCGGGTTCTACTGCAGTAACTGATGGAATTTGTGCAATGGGGGCTTCTGTTACAAAATTTACAACACCTGAGGAGTCAATTGTTGCAGTTCTGCCTGTAAAATAACTCACTAGATTTTCGGCTTCTTCAACTGTTGACGGACGATAGGTATTTCCAGCAATTGTTAAGGATAAATCTTGGCCTGGGGGAAGGGCCCTATTATGTTCAAATGCAACTAAAGATGAATCAGTTATATTACTAAATGCTTGTTCTGTACTGGGGGAGAGTTGAGCGAAATTTCTGGTTTCGTTTGCCGCTATGTTTTCTGTATTTTCAAACAAAATATTTCCGGCCTTACTATTTGCAAAAGTGTTAATTTGTTGATCAATTGCTGCATTGGCGCTACTACCCGCATTATTTAATGCATTGGTTATCTTTGGAACTTGAGTCTCAATTAAGGAATTGGCAGTTTCTTTTGTATCAGCAAGTAAGATTTGACTGCCAAGTTTTAGGGAGCTGGGCTCATTTATTTGTGGAGTAAAAAGCATATCAGTCGGATTTGTTGTCGTGGTTTTTATTGGGGTGACTAAGTCTGCTGCAACTTGATCGGCAGCTGCTATTGCCGCAGTTTCGTTTGCAACCTGTGTCCCGGCCTTGTTTTCTGCATTTGCCAGACTTGTTTCTAAATTGCTGTTTGAAATTAATTCTGACTGGAATCCGGCCGCGAATTGTATTGCTACATCGTTAGCTGCTTGGCATTCTGCTGTATCAAAGTTACTGCCTGCAAAGCCACAGGCATGATATTGATTTTTAGCAACGATAGTTGTGGGTAGTACAAGTGCGGTGGTTGCAACTGTTGGCACTACCCAAGCGGGGAGAGAAGAAGTTATTGCACTACCCGCATATAAAAGTGTTGCAGGAATACCAATATCTGCAGCGATGGGAGCTAAAAGTCCGCCTGACAGTACAGTTAAGCTGTAGGTTAGCCCAATTCCACCCGCGGTCAATTTTCTTTGAAGATTCTCCTTATTTATTGCGTCTTGAGCAACAGTCGAAGGTAAGCCAAAAGCATTTATTGTCGGGGTGTTATTTAAAAGTGTTGCAATTGGCACATTGGTGTATCCACCTTCGCCGGATAATATTTGCATGATTTTGTCAGCAATATTAACCGGAATTGGATTACTGTCTGGTATCTTTGTATATGTATTGGTATTGTTTGATATATTTTGAATATTTAATTGTGCGGCTTCTTGTTTTAATTGTTCAACTTGTAATTGTTGTGCCGATAATTGATTTTCCACCACTGAACCCTTTGTGATATTAGTAATGGTATTTGTATTAATGTCTTTTAGAGTTGTTACAGTTGACTGAATATTTACTCCTTGCCCTATATATTGAGTGGTTGTTGTAGTATTTGTAAACTTGAGACAGCCTCCCGTTGCACTATTGTAGGTGCCACCATTTGCTGTACAGTCAGTGTTTGCAATTTTATTTTCTTGAGCAAGATTTTGGTTTTCTGCTACAACAGTTGTGTTTGTTGGAGTTTTTTGTGCCAGTTGGGTTTCTACTTGATTTGCTAGATTAACATTTTTGTCTTTTAATGTTTTAAGAGCATCAGGGTCTCCCGCAAGAGCTTTATTATATGTATCAATAATTTCTTGTTCTGCCGCTGTTTGTGCCGATGGGGCAGCAGAATTATTATTTCCTTGAGTCGCCGCATTGTTTATTACATCTTCTGCAACACAGCCAGAGCCTTTACACGATCCCGTTCTTTCTCTTTGCCTAATTTTACTGTCAACGTAATTTTGAAAACTTGAAGCACTATCTTTGCCCTTTGCAAAAGAAGATATCAATTGGGTTTTTAGGGGATTACTTGTTATTGAGGTAATCGTAACCAAAGAGACGACCAAAAACACTAGACCAAAGAGGCTAAGAAAATCAACTTTTCCACCTTGAAAATCCCGACTCCTGTTGGGCATAATTTTAGTTTAGTGAAGATTGGGCGGAATATCAATTGGTTACAAAATAAGCGAATATCTATTTACACATTTACTTATTTACATATTCACTTATTTCAAAAGCATACTTGACACCCTAAGAGGGAATAAACGATACTAAATTATGGATCCTGCTCAACAATCTAGTTCTGGGTTTACTGCCAACTACTCCTCAAATGATCCTAAGATGCCTATGGATCTTAAGAAGTTTTTAATGGTGATTCTTTCCATCCTTGCCCTTCTTGTTATTTGGACATATGTAAATTCTCCTTTAGTCGTGACTGTTACCGGGAGTGGGGAGGCTTCCGTTCCCGCGACAAACGCCACAATAAGTTTTACTATTTCCGCTTCTGATAGTTCAATCACTGGGGCCGTTTCCGGAGTAACTGCAAAAGCTGATCAAATGAGACAATACTTAATAAGTAAAGGTGTTGCCGAAGGGAGTATTGCCCAAAGCCAAGTTACAGAAGTCCCGGCTGCATTAATTTCTCAAGGTGCCCAAGGCTACCAAGCAACTGTTTCGATGGCCGCAAAGACGACTCACGTTTCAGATGTTAATACATTGGTTGCAGACTTGTACAGTAATGGAGCTCTAGTTGTTTCCCAACCAGTACTATCTATCGAAAACCAGAACACAGTAGATCAACAGGTTTTTAATTCGGCTCTGGGTGATGCTAAAAAACAAGCATCGGCAATTGGTTTTGCCAACTGGAAATTTATTAGAAAAATAGTTTCTATTACACAGGTCTCTTCGCCAATAACTTCAACATCAACTACTAAAGCAGACGCTGTTACAATTGCAGCCAATACATCAGCAGCCACTAACGGTGTATTTAAAATAGTCAAAGCAGTCTCCGTAAGCTACAAAATGTGGTGAAGGTAACAAAATGGCGTAATAAGCCAATCTACAAATAACCCAATAAATAATTCGGTGCTAGAATTTATAAATGAATAAATATGCAAATACTGATAAAGATATTCATGTCAGAATTCACAAATTTGTAGTTAGTTGTTTCGTAAGTGTTGTTAAGAAAATACCTAAAACTGTCGAAAATATATCGATAATTAAACAAATTTCTGCTTCATTGACCTCAATAGGTGCGAATGATCAAGAAGCTGATGCTGCAGATTCAAACCGGGACTTTATAGCCAAATATTCTATCGTTAGAAAAGAAACCAAGGAAACAAAATATTGGCTGAGTATAATTTCAGAAATGGGACTTTTAGAATCAAAGATTGTGGAACCTTACATTAAAGAATGTCAAGAAATTCTTTTTATTATTATTAAAATAATTCAAAATTCAAAACATTAGTTCTTATTTATTTTCATTAATTGGGTTATTGGCTTATTGGGTTATTTAGGAAGTGCTGTGGTCGTTTAAACTCACGTTGGGAATTGTAAGAATTCCCCAAGAAGTAAGGAAGCCGCTTACCGCAAATAAAAAGTCCGACATATCTCCATTCCAATAACTACCCACTGCCGAACGGTAAGAAAATATAGTGTCAGCAACAGCTAAGATAATAAATCCAAAAACAAAATAAAGTATGTTTGGGTGAGACGAGATTCCAATCTCAGTTCTTAGAATTGTGATTGACATAGCAATCAGAATTGAATCAAAAAAAGTATAACCAATGTTTAAATATCTGGCTCCAAGGGAAACATCTGGACCCAGGCTAGTTTGATTCAGAAAGAAATATATAATCATAAAAAATACCAGAAAAATTAACGATCCTTCTATGACAAGTTTTTTAGTAAGCACCCCACCAAAAGATTTAATTAGAAAATAAATCCCAGCAAATACCCCGGGATAATAGATGAGAAATGCTATATCTGCAAAAGATGGATACGGAATTTCGATTTTTAAAACTAAATTATAATAAGTCCAAATAACTAGTCCCAGGCCGTAGAAAAACATTCCCAAGCCAAAAAAAACCATTGATTTTTGTAAGTTGGGTTTATCGGTAAACCTTTTACTTCTTATAAATGCTGCATACATTCCTAAAAAGAAGATAATTCCATAGGCCAAATTGAAAAGATAATTTAAAGTGGTGATTTTGTCGGGGTTTGTATAAAGGAAGCCATCAAAAAGGAGGACAAGGACCGAGATTGTAAGAAGAATAATTTTCATTATTTAATATCAATATACGGCAAGTGCTATACTAATTTCAAATGTCAAATGAAAGCAAAATTTGAATCCCCAATATCACTCGACGTTTTAGTACTCATAATTTCGCTTATTGTAACTTTTATTCTTTGGCGGGTTTCTATTACTTTTCCACCCGATACAACTCCAATATACATTTTTATAATTGGAATTTCTGCAAGCTTTTTACTGTTTGGTATGGTATTTGCCCTAACTCGGGCTGAAAGAAAAACAGTTGAAGCAGATATAGAGCATTCAAGGCTCTTAAGCGCAATTGAAAGTATTCCTTTCGGTCTTGTAATAACAGATCTAAACGAGAATATTATTCTTTCGAATCATGGCTTAAGTCAGGTTTTAATTGAGGCAGGTGCCACCTGGACACTTAAAAAACTAGATGAAGTTTTAGGGGCAGATTTTCCGACAATAGATTCATATAAAAAAGTTATTGCAGAAAGAAGAGGTTTGGCGTGGAAGAGGGTAGTGTATTCGGGTAAAAAACTAGATATTTATATGGCTCCAATTTTTTCGGAAAAAGAGGGAATCCTTGGAGTGTTAATTTTGATTAGGGACATAGCCTGATATAACATTTGCTATAATGACGGCTAGTGACTGTTAGGGGCCGTTATTACAGTGGTAATATACCTCATTCGCATTGAGGAGACGCCGGTTCGATTCCGGCACGGTCCACTTCTTCTGTTTACTTCAATTTTTCACGGCATTTTATTACTAATAATAATTATGATGGTGCCTGAATATATTAAATTTATCAACTTATAATCTTTTGATTTTTTATCCTTCTTCTTCTTGGTCATCTATGCATAGCTTGTCATTTTTGAGGCTGATAATCGGATACAAAATGGATCCGAAAGTATAAATAATTGTTAAAAGGCCATTGACAGTTTTCACACATATGCAATGATTAACCAATGCCTATATATTGGGCACGAAAACATAATAAATGTCTGCCCAAAAGAAGCTTATTCAAATTAGCGAAGCCGCCGAGGTTTTAGGTGTATCTATTGATACAATTCGAAGATGGGACAAAGCAGGCATCCTTCACTCAAGCCGCCCAGATGGTAAAAACAGATTCTTTTCGTTAAAGGAACTTGAAGACCTTAAGTTTTCAAAACCATTCACTATTTCGGAGGCTTCTGAAAAACTCAAACTCTCACCTTCAACTTTGAGAAGACTTGATTCAAAAAAGATCCTAAAGTCTGAACGAAATCGTGCAGGTGAACGCGTATATTCCCAAAAGGTTATTGAAAGTTTTTTAAATTCTTCGTATTTCTTGCGAAAGAAAATGGTTCAGGAAGAAATTCTCGCACCTTTCAAAGAAAAAAAAGATGAACTACTAACTCCGAAGGAGCATATCAAAAAAGAGGCTTTGAGCGATAAAGTTTTGGCAATGGAAGTTGATAAGCTCAATAACTTCAAGAATGCTTTTTACACCTCTGGTATATTTCTTGCAACTTTTTTTATTTTAATAATTTTTGTGATCACGGTTCTATTTCTTGTGGCTCCAGAAAAGACGGCTTCGTTTTTGAGCTATAGAACGGTTAACAAAAATGAATTATCAGCTACAGAAAATTACAAACCTTTAGTTTTAGGAGCGTCAACTACAGGGTTTTCATCATTTGCCACAAAAATTACTGCGGGATTCTTGAAACCTTTTAGTGCAATCTCTCTTAAGATCGTAAAAGTTGTTAGCCCGGAAACTTATAAGAATGTTGTTCCTATAGAACCAATTACAGACATAAATCAGGTTTTAAAACTTGATGAAAATGGGAATATAGTTCCTCTTGCGGCTATTAAACTTCCTGATGTTAACTATCTCCAAGTTTCCCAAGACCATACATCAACAGATATAGTTAATGTGATTCAACAAGTTCAGTTAGCATCAGTTTCTGCACAACTGGAGCAAGTTTTTGTTGACAGTTCAAACATAATCGATGGCAGTGTTTTGGGAAAGGATATTGCAGAAGGCACAATTACTGCCAGTAAGCTTGCCGCCTCTAAACTTTCTTCTTCAAATGATCCATCAGACGGTCAATGTTTAACATATAACGATAGTACAAGTGCTTTTGCCTGGCAGGATTGCGGTTCAGGCGGGGGTGCTGGCACAATAACAAGTTTGACAGTAGGAGATGGGCTGACAGGTGGAGGAGACACAGGGGACATTACAGTAGACTTAGATCTGTCCGCAAGCGGAAATACCAGTTCCACTTCAAGTAATTCAGGTCTCGAAGTTGGTGTTTCCGGTTTATCTCTTTTAAGGGGATGTGCTGACAGTGAACTTCTAAAGTGGGATGCTACAAATTCTCTTTGGCAGTGTGCGACCGATGTAGGGGGCGGTGGCGGGGGCGGAATTACAACAATTCAAGAAAACGATTCAACAATTGTATCTTCTGCTACAACACTCGACTTTTTGGGAGCCGATTTTTCTGTGACCAATTCGCCAAGTGGGGAAGGGAATATTTCGATTGATTATACTAACTCAAAGATAGTCAGAACAGATAGTAGTGATACATTAACTAACAAGTCTATTTCGGGACTAACAAATACTCTCACAAATATTGCCAATTCTTCTTTAACAAATTCAGGCGTTACTATTGGTAGTGCTGGTATTCTTACAGGTGGCGGGACCGTTTCTTTGGGTGGAAGTCTAACTTTAACAGCAACTGAGGCAGATACTTTAAATTCCGTTCTAGGGCGGGGTAGCTCAACTTCTGCAACAACACTTACTTTTTCTGGCGGCGATACCACCTTTGATATAACTGGGGGGGCAACAAGAACCTTAAATATTTTAAATAGTACCGGCGGACAAGTAACCAACCTTATAGTTGACGGCACTATTGGCGGATCTAACTTTTCCGGTTCTTCTTCTGGAACCAATACAGGGGACCAACGGGGGATGTTACTGGAAGCGGTACCGGAAGCTTTGCTACAACAATTCAAGCCAATGCAGTTGCACTAACCACTGATACAACCGGAAGCTATGTTGCAACTATTACAAACGGAACCGGAATTACAGGCGGAGACGGGGGATCTGAAGGTGCAGGCTTAACCTTAGCAATTGACCCCGCGGTTGTTGCAACATTAACAGGTATCCAGACTTTAACAAATAAGACAATTGCGGCAGGAAGCAATACTATTTCGGGACTAACAAATTCTAACTTGTCAGGAGCCGCCGGTATTTCTAATGCCAATTTGGCAAACTCTTCAGTAACTATAAATTCATCAGGCATTTTAACGGGTGGAGGAAGTTTGAGTTTAGGAGGAAGCCTAACTTTAACAGCAACTGAAGCCGACACTCTGGCGTCTATAACAGGTCGTGGGGCAACGACTACAACAGGGTTAACTCTTTCCGCCGCCGCACCGTTAACTCTAAGTAATAGTTCACCTATTATTACTCTTGGCGCTTCTGATGCCGATGGAGCCTTAACTATTAAAGATAGTAACGGTACGCCTCATACACTTTTAACTTTAACTGACGCGGGAACAACTGGGAATCTTTCGATTAGTGGAACATTATCTTCAACTGGCGTGTTATCGGCCTCTAACTTTTCTGGAACTACGTCGGGAACCAATACAGGAGACCAAACAATATCGCTTTCTGGCGATGTTGTTGGCAGTGGCACCGGAAGTTTTGCTACAACAATTCAAGCCAATGCAGTTGCTCTAACTACCGACACAACAGGAAATTATGTTGCAAGTGTAACTGCTGGCAATAATGCCATTACAATTGGCAGTTCGGCTGGGGAGGGTTGGAGTCCAACCGTTTCTTTAGCCCTTCAATCTGCAACCGATGGACTCTCTTCAACTACTTCAAATGGAAGTGGTTTGGAAGTAACAACTGGTGGAGCAACATTACTTCAAGGTTGTGCAGATGGCCAACTACTTAAATGGAACGAGTCAGCAGACACTTGGGGTTGTGCAAGTGATTCAACAGGTGGAGCCGGGTCATTTACCCTTAAAGAAGCAGGTTCTACTGTTGTTGGAGCGGCAACTGCGGCGAACTTTGCAGGCAATGATTTTATAGTAAGCGATGAAGGAAGCAATATTGGAGGTATTGCACTTGATTATGCAAACCTTTCAGGAACTGCAACTGGTTTAACTGCCGGCGACTTATCTTGTACAAACTGTATTGGTCCAACTGAAATTACTGATTTAACTTTAGGAACAGATACTGCAGGCAACTATGTAGCCTCAGTTGCCAATGGAACTGGAATTTCAGGTGGAGCAGCGGGATCGGAGGGTGGGGCATTAACTATATCTATTGATCAATCATTCTCACCAACTTGGACAGGAGCCCAGACTTTTACGCCAAGTTCTACAAATGACTTAACAATTAATACAGATGCTGACTCAACACTCACAGAAGTGTTTTCGTCGGCAACCAATAACACTTCTAGTCACACAGAGTCGATTACAAATTCAGCTTCAAGCGGAACAATTATAACTAATGGTAGCGATATTACTCTTGTTGGAACCAACAACTCGGGCGGTACCAATACAATTAATGGAATTAAATTTGAAAATATATCTGCTGCAACCAACAACTCTTTCTATGGCTTAAACTTTGGAACAGGCTTAACTGATATCCTACGATATAATGGTACACAGATAATATCAGGTAGTGGAGTACTTCAGAGTGCTGGGCTTTCTGGAACATATTCAAATACTTTAACTTTATCTGGTGCCAGTAACTCACTAACCGCGGGAACATTGACAGCAACAGGCGGAACAATTAACGGTACAACCCTCGGGGCTTCAACGCCTTCCAGTGGTGCCTTTACAACCCTATCCGGAACCGGGGACATTACAGCCAACGACGCAGGAGCTGATAATATTCTTCTGGGGGCAGCAGCAGATACAGTCACCATTACATCAAATACACTGTCGTTGACTGATGATAATTGGAGTGTCAGCGCCGCAGGGGCTGCAGCTTTTGCTTCAGTTTCTGAAGGCGGAACCGCGCTTGCATCGAAATATGCGCCTATTTCGTCCGACTTCATTACAGTTGCCGCGAATGCAACTTTGACAGGTGAAACTGCAATCGGATCATTAACGGCAGCCGTTTCAACAACTAGCACTCTTAATGTTGACTCAGCTTCTACTCTTAATGCAGTTACAATTGACGCCAATGCCAACTTTGCACTAAGTGATGGCACGGGAACATTCGTTCAAACATTTTCACCAGTTGGAACTACCGCAACTGCAAAAGGGTTAACAGTAACTCCAAAGTTTACACTTGACGCTACAGACCAAACTTTGTCCGCTATTTATGTTAACCCCAATACTAATTCCAATAACGATTCAGGGGACACTCTCTACGGACTTAATTTAGATAACGTTATTGACTCAACTGCCGTTGAGAGTGCAATTAGAATTGGTTCTGGTTGGAACAATGCCTTTGATATAAATGGCACACTTATTTCACCGACTGAATTAGGACTTTTGGATGGTAGGAGCGGAACTCTTTTAGATACAAATAATTACACATCCACTCTCGATAGCGTTTATGTAAATGTTGGCGAATCGCCTGGTGCGGGGGATATTACTGGTAGTTTTTCTGGAGGGCTAACTGTTGGGTCAAACTCTGTTGCATTAACAACGGATACAACTGGGAGTTACGTTGCTTCAGTTGCAAATGGAACCGGAATTTCGGGTGGGGCTGCTGGAAGTGAGGGTGCCACCTTAACACTTTCAGTTGACCAGGCATTTAGTCCAACTTGGACAGGAGCCCAGACTTTTACACCAAGTTCAACTAACGACTTAACAATTAATACTGACGCCGACTCGACACTGGCAGAAGTCTTTTCATCGGCGACAAACAATTCATCAAGTCATACAGAGTCGATTACAAATTCTGCCTCAAGCGGAAGCATTACCACAAATGGTGATGATATTACTTTAGTTGGTACTGATAATGCAGGTGGAACAAATGTGCTTAATGGAATTAAGTTTGAAAATGCTACAGCCCATACAAACAATAGTTATTATGGCTTAAACTTTGGAACAGGTTTAACTGATATCTTACGATACAATGGTGCGCAGATAATATCAGGTAGTGGTGTTGTCCAAACTGCAGGAATTTCGGGAAGTTATACAGGAATAACAGGCGTTGGAACATTAACAGCAGGTACACTTGGGAGTGGTTTTACAACTGTTGCAGTTGCTCGTGGCGGTACTGGAGTTGGCACATTTGGAGGAACAAACACACTTCTTTATACATCAAGTGCTGATACACTGGCATCAGTCACAGCAGGAACAGATGGACAAATTTTGGTTGGTAAATCAAGTAATCCTCCTTTGTTTGTAACACTTGGCACTGACGCAACAATTTCAAATACTGGCGCACTAACAATTGCAAATAATGCCGTTGCCTTAACTACTGATACAACAGGGAATTATGTTGGTTCAATTACAAATGGAACTGGAATAACGGGTGGCGATGGTGGTGGGGAAGGCTCTGGACTTACACTTGCAGTTGATCAGTCGGCAAGCTTGACCTGGACAGGCAACTCAACATTTACACCTTCAAGTACAAACGACTTAACCATTAATACAGATGGTGATTCAACTTTGGCAGAGGTATTTTCATCAGCGACTAATAATACCAATTCCCATACACAGTCCCTTACCAACAGTGCTTCTTCAGGAACAATTGCTGTAGTAGGAAACGACATAACATTTGTTGGAACCGATAACGCTGGTGGCACCAATACCATTACAGGTTATAAATTCGAAAATGCAGCCGCACATACAAATAACACTTATAACGGTATTACTTTTGGGACTGGTTATAACAACTTTGTTACTTCCGGGACTATTAATATAACAGCGGCGGGGGCTATAACCGGCGCAACAGGGGTAGCTACAACTACGGTTACAGCTTCAAATGCGATAGCTGCCAACGGTGGAATAACTTTTGATCAATCAACTGATACTTTGGGAGCATACACATTGGGTGGCACAGAAGATGCCAATACTCAAATAATTACAAATATCGGCAATACGGGTACAGACTTTGTGGCCTCAACTGGTGCCTTAAATCTTGCCGGTGTTTTAACTGCAAGCGGTGGTGTAACAGTTTCTGCGAATCAGAACCTAGCACTAAGTGACGGAACTGGAACTTTTGTTCAAACATTTTCACCAGTTGGAACTACCGCAACTGCAAAAGGGTTAACCGTAACTCCAAAGTTCAGTTTGGACGCTACAGACCAAACACTTTCCGCAATCTATGTTAATGCAAACACTAATTCTAATAATGATTCAGGAGACACTCTTTATGGCCTTAATTTAGACAACGTTACAGATTCAACAGCTGTTGAAAGTGCAATTAGAATTGGCTCTGGTTGGAATAATGCAATTGACAACAATGGAACTTTAATTACAGCCGCAGAATTAAACATAGTTGACGGTGGAATTGCCCTTTCCGAACTCACCGACAGTGGAACCCTAACTGCAGGTACGGTTGACATTAACGGTGGAGCAATTGATGGAGCCGCAATCGGAGCCAGTTCGGCTTCAACCGGAGCTTTTACAAGTCTTTCATCAACCGGCGCTACAAATGTTGGCAGTAATTCAGGAGCCGTAACAATTGATTCAACAGGGACTGTAACAATTAACGATGCCACTCTTGCCGTAAATGCACAAGCAACTGATATTGATATTAGAGACAATACGGCCTCAGCTTTGACGATTTCAGAAGGATCGAATAATTATTTATTAATAACTACCACAAACGGTGCTCCTGTTGTAACGCTTGATACTCTTGAAAACGGTGGAACAATGAATTTTGGTTCTTCAAACTTCACAAGAACTGTAAATATTGGTACCGGTTCAGCTGCAGACACAGTCCACATTGGGGAAGGGGGCACAAATGCAAACACAGTTACAATTGGAAACGATGCTGTTGCTAATACTATTACAATAGGTTCAAGTTCCTCAACTGGAGTTAGCATTACAGATGATAATTGGTCAATTTCTACAGCTGGTGCGACAACAGGTTTAACAGGAACCAACACAGGTTTTACAGCTGGTGACTTGTCTTGTACAAACTGTATTGGCCCTACAGAAATTACAGATTTAACTTTAGGAACTGATACTGCCGGCAACTATGTAGCCTCAGTTGCCAATGGAACTGGAATTTCAGGTGGAGCAGCGGGATCGGAAGGCGCTGCATTAACATTAGCGATTGATCAAACAGCCTCCCTTACCTGGACAGGGGCGGAGACTTTTACGCCAAGTTCTACAAACGGGGTAGACATTAATCTGGACTCAGACTCGCTTCTTACGATTGACCAAGCTTTTACAGGTACAACAACTGCAAATAGTGCAACCCTCACGATGACAAATTCATCATCAAGTGGAACTCAGTACGGTCTTTACATAGATAACGCTGCCTCAACCGGAGTAACGGATGCCAGTTTGGTAATTGATAACTCAGACACAGATACAGCGGTAACCACAGCAATTAAAATAATTGATGCAGGGGGAACATTTACAAATATAATCGATAACGCAGGCACGTTAATATCGGGAGCAGAACTTAATTTACTCGATGGTGGAATTGCTCTTTCCGAACTCACTGACAGTGGAACGTTAACTGCTGGTACGGTTGACATTAATGGCGGTAATATCGATGGAACTATTCTTGGTGCTTCAACCCGCGCCGCCGCTTCAGTTACCACACTTAACTCAAATGGTAATACAACTTTGGGGGATGCAAATAGTGATACGGTTGTCTTTAATGCTGGAACATCTGGGACTGGAATTTCGTTTGGAGATTCATCTTTTGCAAATTGTTCTGCTCTTGAGACTGTTTCTGGAGTTTTAACCTGCGGAATTGATGACACCGGGGCCGGTGGTGGAGTCGCAACCTTACAGGTTGATGATTCTGATGTTGTTACAACTGCAACAACCATCGACTTTTTAGGAACTGATTTTAATTTAACCAATTCTCCGTCAGGCGAGGGAAACTTATCTCTTGATTACACTAACTCAAAAATAGTCAGAAGTGACCAAAATGAAACAATAACAGGAGGCTGGACATTTACACCAGGTTCAACAAATGATTTAACAATCAATACCGATGCCGATTCAACTCTTGCCGAAGTATTTTCATCTGCTACCACAGCAACAAGTTCACACACGCAATCTTTAACTAACTCTGCTTCGTCCGGGACAGTCTCAGTAATTGGAAACGATCTAACATTTGTAGGAACTGACAATGCGGGTGGGGCAAATACCATTACAGGATTTAAGTTTGAAAACGCAACAGCTCATACAAATAATACTTATAACGGAATTACATTTGGAACCGGGTATAATAATTTCGTTACTTCGGGCACTATTAATATAACAGCAGCCGGCGCAATTACCGGCGCAACAGGAGTTTCAACCTCTACAGTAACAGCATCAAGTGCAATTGCAGCCAATGGTGGAATAACTTTTGATAACTCTTCGGACACCCTTTCAGCATTTACTTTAGGTGGAACACTAGATGCAAGCACTCAAATTATCACAAATATCGGCAATACCGGTACGGACTTTATAGCAGGAACCGGTGCTTTGACTTTAGCTGGAATTTTAACAGCCAATGGCGGCGAAACTGTTTTGGGAACTTCAGCAATTAATACAACTGGTGTAGCAACAACTGCGATTGGAAACAGTGGAACCGATTGGAGTGTTTCAACCGCTGGGAACTTAGTATTAGGAAAGAACGGATCAAATACAGGTAAACTTACTTTCTATGACAATACTTCAGGTTTTAAAACAGAATTCCAACCCTCAACATCACAGACAGCTGACGCAACTTATACATTACCGGTTGCTAAACCAGGCAGCGATAAAGTTTTACAGTCAAATAGTTCAGGAGTTTTGTCTTGGGTAACGGCAAGTGGTGGGTCAGTTGCAGCAGAGGAAGGTGGAGGTAGTGTTGTTGCAGCCGCAACAGCCTTTAATTATGCAGCCAGTGATTTTGTGGTAACTGATGAAGGCAGTAATGTGGCCGGAGTTGCACTGGATTATGCACATCTTTCAGGAACCGCAACAGGTTTAACTGCCGGGGACCTTTCTTGTACAAACTGTATTGGCCCAACTGAAATAACTGATCTGACGCTTGGCACAGATACTGCAGGCAACTATGTAGCCTCAGTTGCCAATGGAACTGGAATTTCAGGTGGAGCAGCTGGATCTGAAGGTGGGGCATTAACTCTTTCTATTGATCAATCTTCATCTTTAACCTGGACGGGTGCTGAGACTTTTACGCCGGGATCAACTAGCGGAATGGATATAAATTTGGATAGTGATTCACTTCTTACAATTGACCAGGCCTTTACAGGTACGACATCGGCTAATTCAACAACACTTACAGTTACTAATTCAAGCTCCTCCGGAACTCAGTACGGTCTTTACATCGATAACGCTGCCTCAACCGGAGTAACGGATGCCAGTTTGGTAATTGATAACTCAGACACAGATACAGCGGTTACAGCTGCCATTAAATTTATAGATGCAGGGGGAACATTTACAAATCTTTTTGATATTGGAGGAACTCTTATCACACCCGCTGAATTTGATATCTTAGACGGTGGTATCGCCAATTCAGAATTAACAGATTCTGGAACATTAACTGCAACTACAGTGGACATTAATGGCGGGAACATTGATGGAACTACAATCGGTGGAAGCTCAGCTGCGGCAGGTACGTTTACATCTGTAACTGCTTCGTCTGCAATCGCAGCTAATGGTGGAATAACCTTTGACAATTCAACTGACACTCTTGGCGCCTTTACACTCAATGGTACAGAAGATGCTGGTTCCAACATAATTACAAACATTGGCGGAACAGGTACAGACTTTACAACATCAGCTTCTTTGGCAATTGCTCTTGATGCAGCAGATTCAAATGGCGCTTTGATGGTTGATAATGTAGGACAATCTAGCCCGATATTTAATGCTAAAGATAACGGAACAACAGTATGGGAAATCGCAGATGGTGGTTTAATTACGGTTGACCCGGCAACTACAGGAACAATCGAAAACATTGCTCTTGCCACACAGTGGACAACAGGAACTGTAATTAATGCAGCTTTTGGGTCAGCAACAACTCAAAATGGAGCCATATCAGGATTGACTTTTGATTTTTCAACTAATGCTACAGTTCCTAATTCATCTTCCGGCAATCAAACAGGTTTATCATTAACTCTTAAAGATGGTGGAGCTTCAGCAACATCAACCGCTTTTGTAATTGCAGGTACAGAAGACACTGCAATATCAATCACAGGCACAATTGGTTCAAAAATTTTAGATACTGGCTCAATTGATATTGATTCTGCAGGTGCCATAACAGGCGCAACAGGAGTTTCAACCTCTACAGTAACAGCATCAAGCGCAATTGCTGCCAATGGTGGAATTACATTCGACAGCTCAACTGATACTTTGGGAGCATATACATTAAATGGTACAGAAGATGCTGGCAGTAACATCATCGTAAATATTGGGTCAACCACAACAGACTTCACAACTTCCGGATCTTTGGCAATTGGCCTTGATGCAGCGGACTCAAACGGGGCTTTGATGGTAGACAACGTTGCTCAGGCTAACTCTATAATAGTAGGCAAGGATAACGGGGTAGCAATATTTACAGTTGCCGATGTCTCAGGAACTGCTGTTGAAGGTTTGACAATAACAGGCAATACTTCGGGCGCCGCAGTAACAATAGCTGCCTCTTCTGGAAGCACCAATATTCCTTTGACCATTAATTCTAAAGGAAGTGGAACGTTAACTCTTGATTCAACAGGTGCAGGGACTGTAACAATTGCTACAAATGCTACAACAGTAAATGTAGGAACCAGTGCAACGGCCACAACTATAAATGAAGGCACTGGAACGGGAGCTAATATAATAAATATTGGGACAGGGGCAACCCTAACAGGTGTTACACAAGCTATTCATATTGGGGATACAACCCCGGCAGGTACAGGAAAAACAAATATAACAATTGGTAATGCCAATGGCAGTGCCGGGTCAACAAATATAAATTCAGGAACCGGTGGAATTACACTTGAAGTTGCAGGTACTGGTACAACAGGTTCCATTCAAATTGGTACAAGTAGTGCCAAAGCAACGGCGGACGTGTTGATTCTTGATTCGGGAAATGCAGATCCGTCTACGACTACAAATGGTGCGATGTATTACAACACCGTCTCAAATGTATTTAAGTGTTATTACGCAAGTTCCTGGCAGAACTGTGCTGCAGCAGCTCAAACTACTGTATCGCTTCAAAACATTACAGCTGCAACCTCGGGTCAGGCAGGTATTTCAAACGGAGATAATGCAATAGTTTGGAACTGGCTGCCAACAAACGATGGTAAAACTGCATTTACCTTTGGTGAAACTGGAGTAGCCTCCGGGGGCGGAGTTGATACCACTGTTAAAATTTCAAATACTAATACTTCAAACACCATTGATAATTTATTATGGCTCGATAGAAACGGTGCAAGCGGCACAACCACAAATGCTTTAAAAATTACAAATTCTGCAGGTGTTTTAACAACAGGTATTTTAGTTGACGATGCAATTGCAGGAGCTACAATTACTGACGGGTTAAAAATTACAAATTCTACGGGAACTGCTATAACCAATGGAATCACAATCGGAGCCAGCGCTCAAGCTATTACAACAGCCATAAACATAGCTTCAACAGGTGTTACCACAGACTTAACTCTCCAAAATGGAGAATCGCTTGATAACAATACCGACAACCAAATTAATTTGAATGTCGGGTCTTCGGGAACACTTCTTGTTACCTCAAGTACAGCCGCAACTATTACAAATTCTGCCGGCACCTTAAACATTACAGGTGCAGGTGCACTATCTCTTAA
>Ga0209131_1001103_pt1 | contig 18694 bp, 19 predicted proteins | sample GraSoi_2013_40cm_FD_185826 | JGI IMG/M metagenome (GOLD analysis project Ga0209131, IMG submission 185826) | Grasslands soil microbial communities from the Angelo Coastal Reserve, California, USA - Sample 9_17_2013_40cm (SPAdes) (version 2) | ecosystem: Environmental > Terrestrial > Soil >... | reverse complement strand
ACCACAAATACGCCCGGTGCCAGGGCAGGAACAACCGGGCCTGCACTGGTGTCCGCTGGCTCTGCTGGTGATGCCAGCAGTACTGGCCGGGAGCGCCGTGAAACCCGGCGATGTGGTTGTAGCCGCGGTTATCCCTGATCGCCTCCGCCTGGGTCATGGCCTGCCGGAACATCACCATGTGAGCCGCAGCCGGATCCGCCACCGGCAGGCGGTAGACCATCGAACCGGGCACTTTGCACCCAACCCTCCGTTACAGGCCTGATGATTTCATGGCTCCCTGCCACCGTCCAGGGAGCGTGCCTCTGACCTGCGGCCGCACGGCGCCAGGCCGACTGCGCCGTGCGCAAAGCCTGCAGGGCATCTTGCTGGCTCCGGGCAACGAGCCCCGATGTAGCTGGTCAAGAATTCGCTTCCGGCGCGGAGACCGCCCCGGAACCCAAGGCATGCCCGACGGCCTTCAGGGCCTGGGCGGTGATCGTCAGGGTGGGGTTCACGGCGACCGCACCCGGTATCGCCGAGCCGTCGACGACGAACAGACCGTCATGGGTGTCGGTAAGCTTCGCGCCGCGCCGCTGAGATCCACCATCGGTCCGGAGTGGCAGCCCCTGGCACTGCGGCTTGTTGTGAGCCTCCCCGCAGACGAAGACGCTGCAGAAGCCTGCTGCGGGCGCTGCGGACAGCGCCCGGCGTCGCGAGGTATCCGTGTTAGGCAGGTTTGCGGATCTTCACCGGGGACTTGCGGGACGCCTTCACTCCACCGGTGCCTTTGACGTGCGGCTGTCCCGCAGATTGGTTTCTGTTGCCGCAGTACGTACGCCCTCCGTGGTGAGTGACGCAGCAGGCATGCGCCTGCGCAGCCGCCATCGTTCTGACGCAGCTCGCGAGCGCTCGAGTCCGTCAGGCAGCCCGCACTGCCCGCGGGCGACCACGACGTGGCCGGGATGGTCCGGGGCTCCGCTCACCCGGTGGCAAGGGTCAGGTAACCGATGAGCTTCCTACCTCGGCCATTGCTCCCGTGTGGTGCATTGACAACCGCTCAGGTCACCCGGACTATCGGTGCTATGTCCAGAAGCGTATCGGTGATTATCACCGACGACCTTGATGGCTCGGAGAACGCTGAGACAGTCTCGTTCGGGTTCCACGGCGTCACCTACGAAGTCGACCTCGGCAAGAAGAACCAGGCCAAGCTGGAGAAGGCACTCGCTCCGTTCATCGCGGCCGGCCGGAAGGCGCCGGCCGGCGGCCGGCGCCGTACTGCCAGCCGCGCGGGCGGCCCATCAGCCGATCGCACGGCCGTGCGGGCGTGGGCCAGGACAGCTGGACTGAAGGTCTCCGAGCGCGGCCGGATCAGCGCCGACGTCATCCGCCGGTACGAGGAAGCTCACTAGTCGATAACTATCCCCGGCGGCAGATGAGGACGGCCAGCTGTCCCCTGCTAGGTGGCGCTCGGCCTGCCTCCGCCCTGCTGTTGGTGCGTGAGGACCGGACCGCCACATGCCACCTCATCGCCACGGCGGGTGGCGGCGGCGCTGCGCGAGCTGGTTCAGCACGTAATGTGCAGGACGGCGTTGGTGCCCTGCGCGGCCCCGGTGAGCACGCCGATCGCCTCTGCCGTGGGCAGGACGACCAGGTCGATCTTGCGGCGGCGGGCCTCTTCCTGGACTTGCTTCATCACCGGCAGCGCGCCATCAGCACCGGTGCCGATCACCAGCCGGCGACATCGCCAGGGGATGTCCTCGGCGACCGAGAGCGGAGTGTGCCCGTACGCGCCGCGGAACTTCTTGGACGCGGCCTTCTTGCGCTTGCGGATCTTCCCGCGGTCGATGATCAGGTCGTGATCGTAAGTCACGCCGTCGACTCGCACAGAACCGAATGAGTACCCGGTGAATCGCACGCTGTGCTCCTACCCCGGGCACCGGGATCCTATGGCTGCTACCAGCGATGGGCCCGGATACGTCGCATCCATGCCCGCGGCAGGACCGATCGCAAGCCTCCCAGTTGAGCAGCGGTCGGCATCGGCCCGGCGCTGCATCCGGGCGGTCAGCGCCCGGGCACAGGGAACGCCGCAGATCCCAACGCCGCGCGCGATCCCGCACTCGGCTCGGGGATCCGTCACCGAACCCCAGAGGTCAGCCGTCGCTTGTCAGGTCACTCCGATCTGCAGCCTGAAGTGCCCGAGCCTGAGCTCGAACAGGCCCCCGCCGACCAGGTGCACTATCCAGGCCAGCAGGATGATGACAAGGATGATCAGGACAATCCAGATAACGGTAACCACAAAGCCTGGAAGTACAAATCTGCCTACTTTAGCCACAGTGGCAACGCTAGCCGCTGCACAGGCTTATCGGGAAGACCTGGGCATTAATGTCGAATGGTCCGAGATTTGGTGATCCGCTGCCGGGTGATAAGTCGTCAGCATCGGCGACGCGGATATGCCGGAAGAAGGGGCGGCTGCTCAGCGGCCGATGGCTGCCCCGCAGGCCCTGGCAGTCCGGTTGCCAGGGTGCGCAGTTCGCCAGGCGCGCGGCCACGCCCGGGAATCGGCGCCGCGCGTCCCTGTCGGTCAGGTCGGCGTCGGCGTACGGGTGCGGGCCGCCCTGGAATGCCAGGTCACGTCCCGTATCACCGGGGTCGGCGGCGAGCAGTTTGTTCAGCCAGCGCGCGGACCCCAGCTCCGGCGGGGATACCTTGCCCAAGCGCGCTTTGTCCGGGGCGTACTTCATCCAGGCCGGGGTGTCTTTCGGCGCGGCCTGCATGAATCCGTCAAACCAGCTGGCCGGCAGGCCGCCGGGGTTGTCGGGGGTCTGGAACAGGAACGGCGGGATATTACAAGCTGCGCTGTCCGGCTTCGGAATGGCAGCCGGCAGGCCCGTCTTGCCGAGCCAACGCCGGCCAACACAGCGGCGACGGGATGACTGTGGCGACCGGAGGTCAGGCCGGTCTTACTCTGTTAGTTGACACTAACGTTCGATGTCACTAACGTTAGTGGTCCGTCGCAAAGACAAGCAGAGGGAGCGATGTCATGGGACAGCCGGTGGCGTTCTTCGAGGTGATCAGCCCGAACCATGAGCGGGCGCAGAAGTTTTACAGCGAGCTGTTTGGATGGCAGGTGGTGGCCGACCCTGCGATGGGAGGGTACGGCCTGGTCGACACCAGCGCCGGGGAAGGCGCGATCGGGGGCGGCATCGGGCCGTCGTCTGCTCCGGGCGATGCTGGCGTCAAGATATATATGCGGGTCAGTGACCTCGAGGGCTACCTGGACCGCGCCGAGCAGCTGGGCGGAACGCGGCTGGTCCCTCCGACTGACCTGCCCGGTGACTTTGGGCGATTCGCCATCTTCACCGACCCGGACGGGAACCAGGTCGGGTTGTGGGGATGAGGACGCGCTGGTGACCGGACGGCCACCGCGCCCAGCTGCTGGCGACGAACGTGCGACCGACGATGCCCTGCGAGCTATCGCCGAGCCCCGGCGGCGCGCGATCTTGCGGCTCGTCGCCCGGGACGAGCTGGCCGCCGGAGAGATCGCCGAGGCGTTTGATGTCAGCAGGACAGCGGTCAGCCAGCACCTGACGGTGCTGAAAAGCGCAGGCTTGTTGTCCGAGCGCCGTGATGGCACCCGGCGGTTGTACCGCGCTAGAGCCGAAGGCCTGGCTGGCCTGCGGGATTTCCTGGATGACATGTGGGCCGCCGCGCTCGATGCCGCGAGGGCGATCGCTGAGGAAGAACGAGGAGTGGCCGGCGATGACCGGGCAGCACGCGCCGGATGACCGGCAGCTTGGCAACGGGCAAATGGAGGCCGCTGCCGCTGCCGGTCCTTCCGGTGACGATCCGCTGGCCGCTCCCCGCGCGTGGCTGGCGAGTTTCTGGGCACTGATGCTGCGGCGATTCCGCGATTACGCGCACGGGAGCGGTGACTCGGCTGGGAACCGAGAGCGAAAGGGCACGACAGATGACATCGGCAGATGAGACCGGCGGCGGGTCCGCGGTCACCACGTTGCGGCGGCCGCCGGTTCGCCAGGCAACCATAGTCAGGGCCAGTGCTCAGCGCACGTTCGACAGCTTCGTCACCACCATCGGCGCCTGGTGGCCGGTCCAGCCGTTCTCGGCCGGCAAGGACCGCGTGCGCGCGGTCACGGTGGAGCGAAGGCAGGGCGGGAGGGTCTATGAGGCGTGGGACGACGGCACCGAGGTCGATTGGGGCACGCTGACCGCCTGGGATCCTCCCGCGCGGTTCCTCATGACCTGGAGCGGCACGCCGGCGGCGACCGAGGTTGAGTTCACATTCGTCCCGGTGGGCCCTGCCCTGACCCGGGTGGCGGTTGAGCATCGCGGCTGGGAGGCCCTGACTGAAGAGCAGCTGGCGGAGGACTGCGCGCTCCCCGGCGGCTACAGCTCCGGTGCGTACGCGGCTGGCTGGGCCACGATCCTAGGCTGCCTGGCCAGGGCGATTCTCAGGGACGCGAAGGCGGCCCGCTAACGTACATCCGTCCTACCGTCCGGCCGCACGCAGGCGTCCGGCTCCAGGCGGAATCGGCTATGCAGCAATCAGGCGAGAAATGAATAGGAAACGGATGGAAGCAAGTCCATGAGGGGATCGGTCAATGAGCAACGCCACTGAGGCCAACAAAGAGCGATCGCGCCGCTTGTATGTGGAGGTCTTCGGCAACGGGAATTACGGCGCGGCTGACGAGCTCATGGCGGTCGGCATCATCAACCACGGCGCGGGATCACCGCCTCTGCTGGGCACGGGCGGGATCAAGCAGCAAGCTGCGCTCCTCCGCACCGCGTTCCCGGACCTGCGGATCACGCTGAACGACCAATTCGGCCACGACGACCGGGTTGCCAGCCGGTGGACTGGCAGCGGAACTCATGCCGGCCCCCTGAACCTGCCAAGCGGGCCAGTGGCCGCCACGGGGAACAGCATCGCCTTCGACGAAATCAGGATCGACCGCCACGCCGAGGACCGCATTGCCGAGTCGTGGTGGATCCCCGACCGGTACACGCTCTGGCAGCAGCTCGGCCTCCTGCCTGGGCCGCCAGCGGCATGAAAGTTACGAGCCAGGTGATGGTTGACACTGGAGATCACCCGAGCTCTCAGTCGGGCACAGGTGCCAGCACTGGAGTAACGGACGTACGCGGCCCGGGGGCTGGCCGTTGGCCCTGGTCGCGATCGGCCGCTAGCTGCGCCCCTCCCAGAATGCAACCGCTGCAAGGAACCGCCGCCCTGTACGCCACCACCGGTCCGCAGCCGAGCCGCTGACGCCGGAGCCGAACGGGTGATCTGGGGGGGGCCGGGCGCAGCGCGGCCGGTCACCGGGGCTCCGGCTATTGACTCGTCGCGTTCGCGGCGGCGTGTTACTCGTCGTGCGCGTACCACAGCTGGGGCGGAACGGTTCATCGACCGCGTCTGAGCGGGCTCCGGAAAGGGCTGGCGAAACCCGGCAAGATCGCTTCGTGTCGCGGGATACTGTGCCAATGCCCGAAAGAAAGGCCACTTGCGGAGATTGCGGAGCTTCCACGACGTTCCCGGCCGGCGACTGGGAGGAAGTCCAGCGCTCCGCGATCGATGCCTGGGCGAAGGCCCACGAACTGGCCGCGCACGACGGGAAGTCAGTCTCGGCCTGGCTCCTTGACCCGAACCCGGCCCGCGATCGCGGCTGAGCGGGCACCGCGCCAGACGTCTTCGGCGCCGTCCCTGGCGGGTCACAAGAACGGGGCGGCGAAGCTAACCTGCGCTACCAGCACAAGTGACGGCCGAGAAGACGTCTCGCGGACACGTCGATGGACTATGCCATCATTCTCGTGGCCAGGTCCCGGCCTTTGCTGGCTAGGGGGTGTCGCGTGATGTTGGCTGGCTCCGGCGCCTGTGGTCCTACTATAACGAGTATGCTAATCGTTATGAAACATGTCTGGCTCGGCCGGTGAGCGTCCGGCACGCCCTGCTGGCCCTGCTGAGCGAGGGGCCGAAGTATGGCCTGCGGCTGCAGCAGGAGTTCGAGGAACGAACCGGCGAGGTGTGGCCGCTGAATGTGGGGCAGGTGTACATCACCCTGCAGCGCCTTGGGCGCGACGGGCTCGTGGAGTCCGACGACGAGGGCGGGGCGGGACCTCAGAAGAGGTTTGTGATCACCCCGGCCGGCGGTGCCGAGTTGGACGGCTGGCTTCGCACCCCTGCCGGCGACGTCCCGCCGCCGCGAAATGAGCTTGTCATCAAGGTGCTGATCAGCCTGCGGATCCCCGGGGCCGACGTGCACGACATCGTGCAGGTCCACCGGCGGCACATGATCGAGTTGATGCAGCGGTACTGGCACCTGAAGGCGGCGGCCGCAGAGGACGATATCGGGCTGGCCCTCATTGCCGACGCCGAACTGTTCCGGCTAGACGGGATTGTCCGCTGGCTGGATGCGGCCGACGCTCGGCTGAAGCTGCATCCGGCACCCGATCCGGCCGGCCGACCTACGGCGGCCGGAGTTCCGACACCGGTGGCGCGAAGGCCAAGAGCGGGGGTGCGGCGATGACGGCAGTGCTGGAGCTGCGCGAGGTGTCGAAGGTCTACGGGACCGGTCCTGCCGAGGTGGATGCACTGCGGCGGGTCAGCCTGTCGGTCGGCGGTGGTGAGCTGGTGGCGGTCATGGGGCCCAGCGGCTCTGGCAAGAGCACGCTGCTGACCATCGCGGGCAGCCTGGAGGAGCCGACCGGCGGCCAGGTGCTGGTGGCCGGGAACAATCTGTCGGGTTTCTCGCCTAACGATCAGGCGAAACTGCGCCGCCGCCTGATCGGTTATGTCTTCCAGGGATTTCAACCTGCTCGCCGGGCTCACCGCGGTCGAGAATGTCACGCTGCCGCTGGAACTGGACGGCGTCGGGATCAAGGCCGCGCGCCCGGCCGGGATGAAGCCCCTGGAGGAGCTGGGCGTTGCTAACCGGGCTGACCGTTTCCCCGATGAGCTGTCCGGCGGAGAGCGCCAGCGCGTGGCCATCGCGCGCGCGGTGGTGGGCGACCGCCAGGTCCTGCTCGCCGACGAGCCAACAGGCGCCCTGGACTCAGTGAATGGCGAGGCAGTCATGCGGCTACTGCTCGCCGCCTGCCGGCGCGGGGTGGCCGGGGTGGTCGTGACTCATGACGCGCAGTTCGCGTCGTGCGCTGACCGGGTGGTGTTCCTGCGCGACGGGCGCATCATCGACCAGACCCGGACGCCGGCGGGCCCGGAATCGCTGCTCACGCCCGGTCCGCAGCAATGAGCGCGACGCTGCGTGACCGGCATGGCCTGGCCGGCCCCGCTCGCGGCGGCGTCCCGGCCCGCTGGGCAGTGGCCCGGTGGGCGTGGCGGCTGTTCCGCCGCGAGTGGCGGCAGCAGATCCTGGTCCTCGCCCTGCTGATCCTCACGGTCGCGGCGGCTGCCTTCAGCGTGTCCGCCGCTTACAACGTGGCGTCCCTGCCCGGCCCGCTGTTCGGCTCCGCCAACCACCTGCTGCAGCTCAACGGAACTAATCCGAAGGCCCTGGCGGCGGACGTTGCGGCGGCCAGGAAGGCATTCGGGACCATCCAGGTGATCGGCCGCCGGTTCGTGGCGATCCCGGGCTCGGCCCAGACGGTCGAGTTCCGGGCACAGAACCCGCACGGCCCCTACAGCGACCCGATGCTCGCCCTGACCCAGGGCCGCTACCCCACGGGCGCCGGGCAGGCCGCCATCACCGTCCAGATAGCGCAGACCCTCCAGCTGCATATCGGCTCCCTCCTGTCAATCGGCGGCCATCACCAGACGGTGACCGGCATCGTCGAGAATCCCAGCGACCTGAGCGATCAGTTCGTCCTCGTCTCGCCCTCGGGCGCAGGCCCGCCGCAATCGGTGACGGTGCTGCTGAACGCCAGCCCGGCCAGCTTCGGCGCCTTCCGCACCGGATTCCGCGGCCCGCTGGAATGGCAGGCGCGGGGTGCCAGCACCCAGGCAGCAGTCGCCGGAGGCATGCTCGGCGCTGACACAGTCCTGCTGCTCCTGGTCTCCCTGGTCGCCGCCGCAGGCTTCGCCGTTATCGCCGCGCGCCGCCAGCGCCAGCTCGGCATGCTCGCCGCGATCGGGGCGACGCGCAAGCAGCTTCGGATGGTCATGGTTTCAGGCGGAGCCGTCGTGGGCGTCATCGCCGCCGTTGCCGGGACCGCCGTCGGCTTGGCGGCGTGGATTGCCACCGCCCCGGGCCTGGACACGTTCGCCGGGCACCGGATCGACCGGCTCAACATCCCGCGGGGCCTGGTCGCGCTGGGCATGCTGCTCGCCGTCGTGACGGCGACCGCCGCGGCGTGGTGGCCAGCGCGGGCCGCCGCCCGGCTGCCGGTCACGCTCGCCCTGTCGGCCCGGCCGCCGCGGCCGAGGCCCGCGCACCGCCCGGCCATACTGGCCGCCCTGATGATCGTGGCGGGCGTGTTCTGCCTCGGCCTGGCCAACCAGACCCGCCCCCCGCTGATCATCGCCGGCGCGCTGGCGATGACCCTGGGGATCCTGCTCATCAGCCCGCTGGCCATTCGGGCACTTGCCGCGCTGGGCGGGCGGGCGCCGGTCGCGGTGCGGCTGGCGCTGCGGGACCTCGCCCGTCACCAGGCCCGCTCCGGGGCGGCCCTGGCCGCGATCAGCCTCGCCCTGGGGATCACTGCGGCGATCATCATCAGCTCGGCCAGCGACAAGTCCGCCGCCAATGCGGGCAACCTGTCGGACACCCAGATCCTGGTCTGGATCGGCCAGCCAGAGGGCGGAAATGGCCCGGATGGTCCGGTCGTCCCGGTCCGGACGCCCGCCCAGCTGCGCGTCCTGGCCGCTGCCGTGCACCGGATTGCCGGACCGCTGCATCACTCCGAAGTTATCGCCCTCGACATGCCCGTCAACACCGCCGACAAGCCGCAGCCCGGCGGGCAGGGCAGCCAGGGAGGGCAGCCGGTAGCTGGCATGGGCGCCCCGCTGAATCCGGCCTCCGGCGGCCGGGGAGGGACCTACAGCGCGATGCCCCTCTATGTCGCCACGCCAGCGGTACTCCGCTACCTGGGGATCAGCCCCGCCACGATCGGCCCGGCCCCCGATTTCCTCACCGTCCACGCGAAGCAGCTTGCGGTCACCACACCCTCGACCTTTGCGAGCGCCACCCACGTGCAGCGGATCCAGGCCCCGTCCTACACCTCCCAGCCCACCTCGCTTATGACCCTGGGCGGCCTGCGCCGACGGCACTGGATCCATATACAGTCGGGCTGGCTCGTCCAGTCCAGCCAGCCGGTCACGGCCGCGCAGGTCGCGGCCGCACGGGACGTGGCCGCGAAAGCGGGCCTTATCATCGAGGCCAGGAATAGCCAGGCCTCACTGGCCAAGATCAGCGCCGCAGCGACGGCCGCCGGGGCACTGCTCGTCCTTGGCGTCCTCGCAATGACCGTCGCGCTGATGCGCACCGAGGCCGCCGGCGACCTGCGCACCCTCACCGCCGCCGGAGCCACCAGCACGACCCGGCGCGCGCTCACCGCCGCCACCGCCGGCGGGCTGGCCCTGCTTGGCGCGCTGCTCGGATCCGCCAGCGCCTACCTCGCCCTGGCTGCTGGACACCTCAGCGACCTCAGCACCCTGAGTCGCGTGCCACTGCTGTACCTGGCCATCACAGTTCTCGGCGTTCCCGTCGCCGCTGCCCTCACCGGCTGGACTCTCGCCGGGCGCAATCCACCATCCATCACGCGCCGGGTGCTCGAGTGACACCAGCCTCCTGAGCAACGATCACAGACCGTGGGATTCTCTCCGACATCGGCATGACTATGGAAGAACTGCAGCGGCTGCTGTGACCGCGAAGGTGCCGCTGCGCCGCGATCCACAAAAGCCGCCGCGAGCAGTGCCGGCGCGACCTGCTACCCCGGCGGGAAAGCTGGACTCACGTCGCGTACTTGACCGCCGTGCCGCTGGCAGACGCTGCGGCCGTCGGCGCAATGCCTGAATCGCATTGGCGGGGGGCTCCGGGGCCTCGAGGCAAACCGCCTCGTTGAACTCGCCTGGCCAAAGCGCTGTCCGCAACCTCCTCGAGCAGAGCGGCTTGCAGGGCTGGGTCGTTGGGACGCCGTGGCAGTACCCGGCCGTGGTTGGCGCCGGGTCAGCACCAGTCCACTTCCACCGCCGCGCACGACTTCTCGTCCGGTTAATCTTGCCTTCTGATCGCAGCTGACCTTGCCCTTCTGGATACGAGCCCGCCATGCGCCGCGACTCGAGCTCTCGGCAGTTCGCGCGCACGAAAGGCTCGTTAGGCAACTGCGGCGTCCGAGCATAGTCGGGGGCACCGAATAGATTCTCTGCGCGTCCAGTCGTGGTCATCGCAATTTTCGCTGCGGCCCGGCCCGATGTTGACGCGTCTCGTCCGGTTAATCTTGCCTTCTGATCGCAGCTGACCTTGCCCTGGACCAACGGGTGCCGTTCCAGTGCAGGATCAGCGCCCCTGTGGCGCGGCACAAGCCAGCGGGCATCGCCGTCAGCGATGTCCGCCGTGGTCAGCGTGATCCCGGTGTCGGTCGGCCTGACCTCGATCCGAGGCGACGGCGCCAGCGCGATTCCGGTCCGGCGCGCGACCGTTTGGCCGCTCCTGCGATCTGCTGGATGCCGAGGGCGGCGGCCACGCACAACAGCGGGACGTCGCTGACAAGGTAGCGCGGATAGGATTCAGCGATCGCGGCGGGGGCCACCAGGAGGCAGAGGCCGACTAGCCAAGGCAGCAGCGCAGGGCCGCCGAAGCGGCGCCAGGCCACGGTCAGGCCGCCCAGGCCGCCCAGCACGATAGCGCCCAGCAGTGGCCCAGGGACGATGATGTAGCGCTGATAGGCCCGGATCCAGCCAGCGTAGGGCTGGACCACCCGCGCGCCTGGGCCAGCCAGGTCGTATTTGGAGAAATCGCGGGCAGTTTGCGGCGATGCCTGCCTGGGAGACCCGACGGGGAACATGAACTCGTTCAGATGCTTCGCCCGGTTACGCTCAGCTATGTCATGTGAGTGAATGCTCGGTGGCGGCAGGAAATCTTTCCAGAAATAGTGACTTACCGTCCGCAGATAATCCAGTGGCTGCGCCCTGATCGCCTGCAGGGCAAAGCTCTTGCCGAGGCTGTCGGCGGGCTGGCCGAACGGCCCTCCTGGAAGGCTGCTAATGGGGCCGCTCCAGATATAATAATCAGGCCACTTCCGCTCGCTCACGGGCACGTTTAGGCACAGCTGCCGTTCGGGGTCCGGCGGCCTGATCTTGGCGCAGTCCGCGAACGTGGCGACCCCTCCGTACAGGAAGGCGCCGGTACTGGAGGTGAGCTCGAACGTGCCATGCGCCAGGTCGTACCAGGCGGCGTAACCAGCCACCGGGATGGCGAACGCCGCGCTCATGACGAGAACGCTGGCGGCGGTGCGCCAGCCGCCGGATTTGCTGACAAGGAAGACCAGAAAAACGATCAGCAGGGGAATGCCCTCGGACCTGGACAGCGCTGCCGCGGCCAGCAGCAGCCCGGCCAGCGCACAAGCCCACACCGGCGGGGTCGGCCACCACAGCATAACCGCTACCGCGATCATGACCAGCAACGCGAAAAGCGTGTCGCTCATTATGAAATGCTCGAGCTGGATGGCGTATGCGGACAGCAGCACGGGAACCATCGCGGCGGCGGCACCCCAGCCGGGCAGCCCGGTGCGCCTGAGCAGCGCATACCCTGTCACGCCGATAGCCAGGCCCATCAGGTGCTGCAGGACTACCACGGCCGTCAAGCTGTGGAGGGGTTCGAGCAGCCACAACATGACGGAGTAGCCGGAAGGGCGGACTGAGCTCGGTGCCAGCTGCACGGCGCCTTGGATGTAGCGCGTGCTGTCGGGAGTCCACAGAGGGCCACGGAAACCGAGCAACGCGATTACCCGGACGGCGGCTCCAGCCAGCAAGACCGCGCCAAATAGCCCGTGCCGGCGGGCAAACCGGGTAACGGCACCGGGCACCGGGCCGGTGTCAGGCCGGTCCGGCGGCCTCGCGAGATCGCCGCGATCCGCAGCGCCTTGCGCGGTATCCGCAATTGGCGATGCCGGGTCCCCTTCCGGGCGGAAAGTCACAAATCGAGATAGTACGTGGCCCCAGCCTAGACCCGCGCGGTTAAGGCATAATCCTTGGACAAGACGCTCACCAACCAGGCCGCAAATGCCCTGCGCGACCGGATCTACCGCGCCCTTCATCAGGGAACGGAGCACCAACGGGCCCGATGGCCCCTGGCCAGCGCCCGCGCCACAACCGGCCCCAGCGGTGACACAAGCCGCACAAGAGTCTGTCCGCGACCGCGATCGCAACCCTTGAAGGCACGCATCCGGCTCGTTCGGTGCGGCTGTCGACGTCATTACCTGGTTGTTGGTCCAGCACCGATTGGGGCGATCTGCCCGGGAGCCGGTGGCGCGGCCGTGTGCGCTAGCTTCGCCGGTCAGCGTTGCGCAGATCGGACTGCGGGGGCGGGACCGTGAAGCTCGCGTGGTCCCGGCGGATCAGCGCACCCGCGCCCCGGCACGGCATCGCCTGGGACACGTCGCCTGCTTGACGGGGATCCATAATAGAATGAGTGCGTTCGCCTAAAAAGGACAGCGCATTAGTCCGGGGTTTGCGGAGTTGCCAATGTCAGCCACGAATTCACGGGACGTCAAGAAGTTCCAGGATGATGATCGCGGGTTCCTTGGCTGGCTCGATGACAATCCCGACGGTTACTTCATCAACAGGGCGCGTACCCCGAAGCCAGCGCACCACGTACTCCACCGCTCCAGCTGCTCGCACATTGACCGCAGCCCCGTCATCCGCTGGACGAGGGCTGCCAAGTTCTGCACGCCGCGCCGCCGGGAACTAGAAGAGTGGGCCCTGCGCATCGGCGGCGGCGAGGCGGTGCTGTGCCAAGACTGCTTCGGCTAGTCCGGGCATGCCGAAGCCGACCGTTGCAGCGACGTGGTCCAGATCGGTGTTCCATCATTACCAGCATGATGGCGGGAGCGCAGGGATCTGAATTCGGGACGTTGGCCGATCTGATCGGCAACTGAGGCGCCCGCAGGCGACGAGGAGGACTCGGCCGAGGCTCTGGCCTGTACATGGCATGGAGGCCGGGCCGTTCAGCCTGAGTAGCCCGGGGCTGCCCAGCGGACAGCCTCGATGAAGCCCGATGGCGGGAGATAGCTGTGCTGCGCCAGGTAGTGAGCGACCAGCGAGGGAGCTGCGTCGACCAGGCCAGTGGCGCCGCGAACCATGATCTCGCAGTCTCCGAGCACGAACGGCCGGTGCTCATAACGCGGAATGCCGCGGTTGCGCGGGAACCGGCAGGCCGTACCATCGATCCAGCATCGCTCCGCGTCAGTCAGTCGGGCGGCGGCTAGAAGCTGCTGGATCATCGCGTTCTTGCCGCGGCCGTACTCGTCGATGTTCGCGGCTGAGGCACCGGCCCGTCTCTTGACGGCGGCATACTGCTCCCGCAGGTCTGAGTTCGTCCGCAGGATCTCCCGGACAGCGAGGTGGTTGCGGAGCGAGAGCGAGCCCTCAACGACGACAGGTGTTTGTTCCGGCCAGATGCTCCGGCTCCTTGAACGCCCACTTCGGCGGGATGCCCAGTTCGCCAAGGGCCTTGAACCCGAGTCCGGTCAAGGTCCGCGACGCCGCAGCCACATCCTGCCCGCCGACCACGATGTCGCAGTCAATGATGGGCTTGGCTGCCAGGCCGGGAACCGACGTGCTGCCGACGTACTCGATGGCCACCATAGGCACACGGGCGCCTGCCATCGCCTCGGCGTACATTTCGCGCAGCAGCTCGAATCGCTGATGCCAAGCCGCACCCTACTCGACTACTGAAATCACGATCAACAATCTACGGAATGCAACTCGTGGCCATCGAAGTCTGACGAGTGGGCACGTGACCAGAACGGCAGTGGTCTTCAAGATCGCTCGCCAGAACCGGATGATCAGCACGAACGCTCCGGCTATATAGCACTTTCGGCGTATATTCAGGATGACGATACTCCGGCGAGGTCGGTGACGGAGAGTGATTGTCATCCAATCTCCCATCAAGCGTTGACGCCGCGGATCGCCGATTCTTTGCGTTCCTTCTTGAAGTACTGTCTGGCATATTCGCGCGCAGAACGGCCAGATCAGCTCAGTGCAGCCTGGATCGCCGAGTCGGCGCAAACGAGTCTCCGGCTCAACAACGTCTCCGATGTGAACAACGGCCGGAGCGCGAAGTTTGCCGCCCGGTAATCCAGGTTGGCCCGCCCGAATGGCGGCGATGTCGCTGGTAGTGCCGCTTTTTCTGGGTTTGCCCACGCCCGCTGGCCCGGATTCGTTAAGTTCTCCAGGACAGGCGTTCCCCGCGCCGCCTGACGTCAGCGTGATGTCAGCTCGCCGGGCGGACGCGACGCTACTCGGACTGGAGGGCGATGCCGGCCCGATCCCGTCATGCCAAGCCGAAGTCCCGGGCCAGCACGTTCGGACCGCTGGCCGCAGCCGCAACGACGCTTGCAGGCGTGGCTGCGGCCTTCGTGTTCCTGCAGGGCGGACCCGCCGACGCCGGTCCGTCCCACCCGGCTTCGGTGCTGAGTTCGGCGAACAGACAGTCAGGCCTGGCCGGCAATCTGATGGCCGCCGCCATTCACCGCGCCTCTTCTGTCGCCCAGACTCGCATGGCCGTCCAGCGTGCCCGGGCGGCCGCCCGACGACGGCACCTGGCGCGTGCCGCCCGGCAGCACGCGCAGCAGCCGCCAGCTCCCACCCAGGTCCCGTCATCGCCTCCGCAACCGGGTGGCGACGCTGCTCACTCGGCGCTCGGCATCTGCATCCGCAATGCCGAAGAGGGCGGCAGCTATGCCTGGGGACCTGGCAACGGGGGCGGGGCCTATCAGTTCTTGCTCAGCACCTGGGAAAGGTATGGCGGCGCAGCCAGCGAGTACGGCGTGGCCGGGCCCGCCTACCAGGACCAGATATTCGACAACGCAATTGCCGCAGGCGGCGCGTCGAACTGGACGAACTACGACGGCTGCTGACCATCGGCAACCGCCGGGCCCAGTTCCGGATGGCTCGGCCTGAGCGAGCGGAGCCTGCTGATCTCCGAACGGGCCGGCGAGGTCTGCTAGATCCTTCCATACCGCTCGATGCGCGCCCGGCCCTGGACAACGACCTGAGTGGTCCTCACCACCTCACCGACGATGGCAGCCGGGACGACCAGCCATGGGTAGCCAGCAGCTCCGATTGATGTGAGAAGGACCCTAGATTGGCTTGGCCGCCTGCCAGATTCGAGCCCACGACGACGGTCAGTCCGCGGCGGGAACCCCGCGAACCCGGTCGCCCTCTTGACGACGGAGACCCCAACCGGCATCACAAGGCCCCCACAGCCCCCGGCAGAGCTGGCCTGCAGGCTGCCCTGGAAGACGACATCTTCTGGCACCGGGAGATTGCCCTTGTCATGCGGGTAGGCGCCGATTACAGAAAGTGACCAGCAGTCATCAGAAGTGACCGATAGTCACCAGCAGCGGGCACCTGTGCATTCTGAGCGTGCCACGCCCCGACGCCCTGGACGCACTACCTGCGCCGATGGCACGGCGGGGCGCTCAGGAAGCACACGATGCACGCAGGTTCTCGCTGGACCCGGTCCACGACTCGTTCCACGACCAGCCGGCCGCATCAGGCTTTCAAGGTAACCCTCGGTGATCACATCGGTTGACGCCGCGCGAGTGCAGGCGCCGAGGTGGCTGGGCGCTATAACACTCCGGCCCCGCGGCACACGCATCTGCCCGGATACATACTGCTCAGCTACGGGATAGTCCCGCGGGGCACGATCCACCGGGCTGGCTGGCCGGTGACCTTCCTGATGAGGTCGTAGTCGCCGTCATAGTGCAGCACGGTGACCCGCTCTCGCTCGGCGACGGCGGCGATCAGCAGGCCGGGGAGCCCGACCGACCGCATCTGCCCGCCTCGCCAGAGCGCGGCCTGGACGTCCAGGGCCCGCCGCCAGTCCTGATCGTGGGTGGCGAGCCACTCATAGCCGGTGTCCCGGTCCGCGCGCAGCAGGTCGAGCTCAGAGACCGTCCTGGTCGCCCACGCCAGCTCGAACTCGATCACCCCGCAGGTGGCCACCAGGCCCGCCTCGATCAGCGGGCCCAGCACCGCGGCGACCGGCGGGCGGCGCAGGCGGGCCAGCGCGCTGGTATCGGCCAGGTGGCTGGCTACCGCTGCCATGCGGCGCGCATCACCTCGGCGTCCTCAAGGTCCGGCAGGCCGCCCGAGACTAGCCGCCGCAGATCCCGCCGCCGCGCCGCCAGCGCCGCCACCGCCCGCAGCCCATGTGCACTTCACTGCGCGATCACGGACGGCGGGATCTGCACCACGCTGCCGGACCTGGCCAGGTTCGGGCAGCTGTACCTGGACGGCGGCGGCGGCATCGTGCCAGCTGGCTTGGTCGAGCGGGTGACCGCCGCTGACGGTGAGCTTGTCGAGGCGTTCTCAGGCTCACCGGAGGCCGCCCTGCACCCGGGAGCGATGTACCACGATCTGTGGTGGGTCATCGACCCGGCCAGGGACATCTTCGTTGCTCTGGGCATCTACGGTCAGATGCTGCTCATCCACCGCTCGGCCAATGCGGTCGTCGCGAAGTTCTCCACGCAGCGCTATCCGTCGACTTGCAGGCTGACGATCTCCAGATCCAGGCGTCCATCGCGCTTTGCGACGCCCTCGTGGCCGGGACGGCCTGACGGGCGGCAGCCCGGGATGATCCGCGGCTGCCCGCCGCCGACGCGCGGCTGGGCCGAGGCGAGCCTTCAGCCAGCTCCGGAGCTGGGAACCGGTGGCACCGGCCTCAACGACTCCCTGGCCCCCGGCCAGGTCCGGGTGGATCACCATGCCTGCCCACCGCCCGCATTCAGTGATCCGGTGTTTCAGGTCAGACGCCATCTACTGGGGCTGTGACGAGTGGGGGTGGGGATGGAACCCACGACCGGCGGACTATGTGGCCAGTAGGCAGCTCGGTGCTTCATATGCCGGTGACCTGTGAAAAGACCACAGCATGAAATCCTGGGATCGCCAACTTGGCCGCGCATTTGCCATGATCAAACTCTCAAGCGCCAATGGACTGGAAGTGGACCGACGGCGCTATAGCGTCACCGTCCCGACGCCCTTCGGCGCTGTTCGCGGCGCCCATGCACATACGTGCTGGGCGAATCGCCGGGGACAGGCGGATGATAGCTAGTTTCACCCCGGAAGCGGCACTGGCCAGTGAGGCTGCGTGCGCCGGCCGAAACGTCCGCTGTACTCCTGGACAAGGCATTCACCAATCACGCGAAGGCACTTTTTTGGAAGTCGTTGCTTGCTGGCATGTCACCGACGACACTGGCGTCGTGAAACGGGAACGCGCGGCTCTGCTCTTGGGGCATGTCCTCCGGGCACTTGACGACCGCCAGGACGACTGGCCAGTGAGTCTGGTAACCGGACTATACGTTTTCGGTTCGTTCGCCCGCGGCGCAGTCGAACCTCATGATGTCGACCTCAACGTAGAGTTTGAGGGAGACGAGCGCTGGATGGGCCATTTCATCAGTTGCCTTTCCTACGGACGGGATCCGCATAGTCCGATAAGACGAATGCTGACTGACGGCAAGCGAGGATGCCAGTTCCAGTTCAACTTCCTGGACCGGGCCGACTTCGACATGACGCTGCTCTGGCGCAGGGCCGATACGCTCCAGACCGCGCTGGAGCGACTGAACGTGATCCAGGCCGACCCCGCAGCCGGGCGGGCATCACGAGACGCGATGCTGCCCCAGTTCGAAGGATTGGATCGGTGGATGCCGCTCGCCTATCGTGAAGCGATATCCGGCGCGGTGAGCAATGGCGCCGTCACCCTCGAGCGATGCATCCTCCAAGACGGCACAATCAGCAGCACGACCGCACTCGACCATGTGTCCTACAGGTGGAAGCGGACGAGTCCGCTCTACCGCGCCGCCAGCGCAGTCGTAGCCGACTGGGAGCGGCGCGGCATCGACCCGTGCCAGGGCCACCTCCATGGCTCCGACATTAGAGGCCGGGAAACCCCATACTTTGCCGGATTCGGTCTGCGGTACTTCACCTCTGTCCCCGCCTGCCTGACGGAGTTCGGTGGCGTGGAGTGGCTAGAGATCATCCGGCCGACGCGGACCGGTCATCTTGACACCCTGCGCATCCTGCCGTCCAACCGCAAGCTCCTGGCGCGAGTCTCTTGGTCATGAGTGCCACAGGCCAGGAAAGGCCTACGCGAGTGGGGCTTTGCCACTCGATCTGCCATTCAGATTGATCTTGCCGCAACCATGAAGCGCGCTGCCAGGCCGCCAAGCCATTCGGTCAGAGGGCTTCACGGAAGCCTGCCAGGAATGCGCGTACGGTAGCGACCGCCTCCTGGCGGAGATTCGCTCTGGCATCATTGTTGTCGGCGCTGGCCAGGAACCAACATATGGCGCGGTACTGGGAGGTGCAGCGGCCCTGCTCGGCGGCAGGAACTGGCGGGCCCGAGAAGCGCGGCATAGCAGGGCTGGCGGGCCGGCTGCGTGCTGGCGTGGCCGGACTCGGCTTCAGCCGGGTAGGTCGGCTAGGACCGGCATGTCGTAGGTCCGCCGGATGCTGCTGCCCAGGCGGCCGACGTCGGTTCCGTAGATATGCAGCGAGATGGCAGTCTCGGCGGCATTATTGCGGACGCGG
>Ga0209131_1001100_pt1 | contig 18704 bp, 8 predicted proteins | sample GraSoi_2013_40cm_FD_185826 | JGI IMG/M metagenome (GOLD analysis project Ga0209131, IMG submission 185826) | Grasslands soil microbial communities from the Angelo Coastal Reserve, California, USA - Sample 9_17_2013_40cm (SPAdes) (version 2) | ecosystem: Environmental > Terrestrial > Soil >... | reverse complement strand
GTGAAAACCGAACCCGGCGCGAAGACCTGCCTTCTCGTGGCGAGTCTTGCTCGTTTTTATGTTGCCGTATCACCCGGTGAGACGAAGGCCCCGGCAAAAGTTTTGATTTATCACGTGCAGGAGTAACCCAACCAAAGCGACGAGACTGCACGATTAGGTTTTTGCGGTTTGGAGACGATCACGGGAAAACAACGGGAAAACAGCCTTGAAGGAGATCGAGATGGCCAATTCAATGAGGCACAAAAAGACGTCTATTGAGATCCGGGCCCTCTTCGCGATGATCGGCTTAATTGTTGTTCTTATGATTGTGCCTTCGGCTCATCTTCGAGCTCAGGAAGCCGGTGGCACCATTGTCGGCACGGTGACGGACCCGAGCGCCGCAGCAGTCTCAAGCGCCAAAGTGTCCATCAAGAATATCGCCACGGGTGTCGAGCGCAGTGTTCCGACGAATGACGATGGCCTCTTTGTAGCGCCAAACCTTGTGCCCGGAAGTTATGAGATTCAGGTCACCGCGAAGGGATTTTCCTCCACGTTGGTGAGCCAGGTCGTGCTTACGGTGGGTGAACGGCGCGAGATTAATGTCACCCTCAAGATTGGACAGGCCAGCGACGAAGTGACCGTTGAGGGTTCTCAGATTTCCGATATTCAACTGGCCTCGTCCGCCGTTGGAAACGTGGTGGATTCGCGGACCGTTGTGGATTTGCCTCTGAATGGTCGCGACTGGACTTCCCTCGCTCAATTAGAACCGGGTGTCGCGCAAGTGCGCACGCAAAAATCTCTTGCGATCAATAACGACCGCGCGAACCGCGGCCTCGGCGTTGACATCACCATCGGCGGCAATCGTCCTCAGCAGAATAATTACCGGTTGGATGGCGTCAGCATCAACGACCAGACTTCCGGCGCCCCGGGCAGCATCCAGGGAGCCGTTCTCGGCGTGGATGCGGTCCAGGAGTTTTCCGTGGTCACGAGTAATGCCCCAGCCGATTATGGCAAGACTTCCGGCGGAGTAATCAACGCGGTTTCGCGCTCCGGAACCAACTCTTTTCACGGCACGGCGTACGAATTTCTGCGCAACAGCGTGTTTGATGCGCGGAATTTCTTCGACAACTCCAATCCTGCCAAGGGGCCGACGATTCCCTCATTTAAACGCAACCAGTTCGGCGCTTCTGCCGCGGGGCCGATTATCAAGGACCATACATTCCTCTTTGCAGATTACGAAGGTCTGCGGCAGGGGCTGGGGGTTACTAGCCTTATCTCCACGCCCTCGGATAACGCCCGTAATGGCCAACTGGCAAACGGGTCGATGATCACTGTGAGTCCTCTCGTTAAGCCGTACCTTGCCTTATATCCGCGTGCGAATTGCCCGAACGGCGTAGACACTTGCCCTTTCATTTTAGTTGCCAACACGATCACGAACGAGGATTTTGTTACCGCGAGGATCGATCATAAATTGTCGGCGTCGGACAGCCTGTTTGGGACCTACCTGTTCGACAAGGGCGGCACTGCAAGTCCTGACACATTTAACCTGAAGAGTATCGGCACGCAGTCGCGCCGTCACACGGTTGCACTCGAGGAATCCCATATCTTCACATCGGCATTGCTGAACACGGCGCGGTTGGGCTTCAATCGCACAGTCTCGATCGCGCCTACAACGCTTGGCGCGATCAATCCCGCCGCGGCCGACACTTCACTCGGATTCGTCACTGACTCTACTGGCAAGCCGATCCTGCCGGTCGGCCTCATCAATGTCACCGGCCTAGGCACGAATTTCCCGGGCGGCATCGGAGCACTCGGCGAATTCGACTTTCATTACAATTCATTCCAGGTCTACGACGATCTCTACTGGACGCGGAGCAAGCATTCGCTCAAGTTCGGTTTCAATGTCGAGCGTATTCAGTCCAATCAGTTTAGCAGGGGCGCCAATCCCAACGGCCAATTCATTTTTAACAGCGTCACTGATTTCCTGACCGACAACCCGGCATCTTTCAATGCCGCGAGACCCTCGACTCGAACCCCACGTGATCTCCGCCAGACTCTATTTGGCCTTTACGTTCAAGACGATTTCAAATTCAGATCCAACCTCACGCTGAATCTCGGCCTTCGATACGAGATGGCCACTGTGCCGACGGAAACTGCTAACCAACTGACGACACTGGTTAATCTGACGGACACCGCGCCAAAGATCGGCTCTCCCTATTTCTCCAACCCGACTTTGCGCAATTTCGAGCCGCGTGCCGGCTTCGCCTGGGATCCATTTAGAACTGGCAAAACATCTGTACGAGGGGCCTTTGGCGTCTACGATGTGTTGCCGCTCCCCTATCAGTTCGAACTCCTTTCGCTACTCTCTGCGCCCTTCGCGCTAGCGGGAGGCATTTCATACGACACCGTCAATAAAACTGGGCAGGATAAGTTTCCGACGGGCTCGTTTTTGCAGACGACTCTTCCGGGAGCCCTGCGCTTTGGCTACGTCGAACCGGCTCCGCATCGCAACTACGTCGAGCAATGGACCTTGAACGTGCAACGTGAATTGTTCCGAAATTTCACGTTGACCGTGGGCTATATCGGCTCCCATGGCGTTCATTCGCCGTTCCATGCCGACGAAGTGAACTTTGTTCAGCCGACGGTCACCTCGGCAGGGCATGCGTGGCCCGTGAACAAGACTGGCACACGCCTCAATCCGACTGCCGGCCAGATCAGCGCTGTCATGTGGTCCACTTCTTCGACCTACCATGGTTTGAACTTGGAGGCCATCAAGCGTCTGAGCCACGGCTTCCAGATCCAGGCCTCTTATACATTCTCGAAAAGTATTGACACGAGTTCGTCGGGAATTGCCGGCGACACCTTCGGCAACTCCGTTTCCAGCCCGCCCGTGTTTGACCCCAGGTTGCGCCGTGGGCTTTCCGATTTCGACGTGCGCAATATCCTGGCGATCAACGCTCTTTGGATGATTCCGAGCCCCCAGTCATGGAGCAGCGTCCCGAAGTGGGCGGCATCCGGTTGGCAAGTCGGTGGGATCTTTATGTACGCCGGTGGCCTGCCGTTTACTCCGCTTATCGGAGGCGATCCCCTGGGCCTCAAGGCCGCGAGCACCGAGTCTTTTGCTTTCCCGAACACGGTGGCCGGATGCCATCCCGTGAACGGCACCTTCAAATCGACTGCCAATGGCCCGCGTTATATCAATGCGGGCTGTTTCACGTTTCCGGCAACTGACCTTCCTTCGAACACCACGCTGCCTCGCTTGCTCGGCAATTCGGGCCGCAATACGGTGATTGGGCCCGATCTCAAGGACCTTGATTTTTCCCTCTTCAAAAACAACCCGGTTCATCGCATTTCCGAGACCTTCAACGTGCAATTTCGATGGGAGATCTTCAATATCGCCAACCATGCAAACTTCAATCCGCCACCACCTGGGAACCGTCAAATTTTCTTGGTGACCGGGGCCGTGAATGCCAACGCAGGGCTTTTGAACGGCACCTCGACCACTTCGCGCCAGATGCAGTTCGCCCTAAAATTCATCTGGTGAGTGACTTTTGTGTTCAATCAGAGCGCTGTATCTGAGCTCTAAATCTGATCCGGAGGAAAATAAAATGACGGCCCACAAGAAAACTCTCTATCTGGCAACTTTTGCCATCCTATTCGCCTCTGCTCAATTTGCTTTGGCGCAGGAAGGCAAGAAAATTTACGCCCAGAAACTCTTGGACGAAACGCTCTCGAAGCACAAGGATGTGGTGATCATGGCCATGCACGTCACTCCGCCGGGCAAGACCGACAATGTGATCATCGCTTCAAATATCGGGCGCATTGGCAAAAAGGCCGACGAGGACGATATGCGAGTGATCGAGACGGGCAAACCCAATCTTGAGGTCAACAAGAAAGGCGACCATTTCGAGGTGGAGCTGGTTATGCAAGACCAGTCCGGCAAAACCATCGGGGCCGTCGGCATCGTATTCAACTACGAAAAGGGCAAAGAAGCCGAGTTCCAGAAGAACGCGGAGCAGATTCGCGATGAGATGAAAGAGAAAACACCAACACTGGGGAAACTCTTCGAACAAGCAAACTAAGACGCAGGGCAGCTTAGCCGGTCGCGCGATCAAATTCGCCCTGCGCCAACGACAGGAGCTCATGGGCGCTGGTCCCTCGCGGGCGAGAAGAGCGTCGGCTCCTTCATCTTTCTCTCAATCCTGTCTTGAAGTGGAGAAAGCGGCGGCTTCTGAGAATAACGAGACCCTATGATCACGCCTACTGATCGGAGTTCGAAAATTGGGGCCGTGATTCGTGTCTCCAGCGGAAATTTTCTGGAGATGTACGACTTCATGGTTTTTGGCTATTACGCGGCTGCGATCGGCAGAGCGTTCTTCCCGAGCGGCAACCCCTTTGTCTCGTTGATGTTGTCATTGATGACGTTTGGAGCGGGATTTCTGATGCGGCCCCTCGGAGCCATTGTGCTCGGGGCGTATACCGATCGCCATGGACGCCGCGCCGGCCTCCTTCTGACGCTGGGCCTAATGTCCGTGGGAATCTTCTCCATCGCGTGCATGCCCGGATACGCCACGATCGGTTTGTTGGCCCCGCTCTTTGTGCTGATCGGCCGGCTGCTTCAGGGTTTTTCGGCAGGCATGGAATTGGGTGGCGTCTCTGTCTACTTATCCGAGATCGCCACACCGGGCCACAAGGGCTTCTACGTCAGCTGGCAATCAGGGAGCCAACAAGTGGCCGTCATGTTCGCAGCGCTGGTTGGAGTCGCGCTGAATGCCAGGCTCCCGCCGGAGAAAATGACAGCATGGGGATGGCGTGTTCCGTTGCTTCTCGGCTGTGTGATTATCCCGTTCCTCTTCAGGCTGAGGCGTTCCCTCCAGGAAACGGATGAGTTCGTCGCTCGCAAGCACAAGCCAAGTGCGTCGGAAATTCTCTGCTCGCTCACGGCCAACTGGTGGATCGTGGTTATCGGAACGATGATGGTGACGATGACCACGGTTTCCTTCTACATGATCACCGCATATACGCCCACCTTTGGTGACTCCGTCCTTCATCTGGCGAGCAAGGACAGTTTGCTCGTCACCCTTTGCGTAGGAGCTTCCAATCTTTTCTGGCTGCCTGTAATGGGAGCGGTGTCTGACAGGGTAGGGCGCCGGCCGTTGCTCCTCGTTTTCACAACGCTGATGCTTGTTACGGCCTATCCCGTGATGCTATGGCTGGTTGGCGAACCTTCTTTCTCTAGACTGCTGACGGTCGAACTCTGGCTGTCTTTTCTCTACGGCAGCTACAATGGCGCCATGGTCGTGTTCTTGACGGAAATTATGCCGATTGACGTACGGACCTCAGGATTCTCGCTCGCCTATAGCCTTGCCACGGCCATCTTCGGCGGCTTTACGCCGGCAATCAGCACCTATTTCATTCATCTGACGGGGAATCGAGCCGTTCCAGGGCTGTGGTTGACCTTCGCAGCTGCGTGCGGACTTGTAGCAGCACTGTTGGCCAGACCTCAGAACGCCATTGTTGAAACTGGCCGCTTGGCAACCCTGAAAACGCGATTATCGCGTCGAATGCTGAGCAAATCGTCAAGATAACGTACCTGGGCGATTCCTCAATGTCGCTTCCGATGCCGCCCTGGAATCTTCATGGGCCGACCCGCCCAGTAAGAAAAGTGACGGCCTGCGTAATGGGAGACCGCCCTGGCTAGAACGCGAGACGCAACCCAAGCCGCGTCACGAATGGATTGATGGTGCCGAACGGATACAGATAGCGGGAGCCAAAGGTGCTCACCTCACCGATTACTGTTTGCGCGTTGGTAGTGTTGAAGAAGTCCACGGTTGGGATCAGGTGCCAGCCGTCGCGGACGAAGTCGCGCGAGAAACGCAAATTCAGCATATTCACGCTGGGCAAACGCAGGACTCCGGCCGGCCGGAGAATGACAGACTCGTTGACCGGCTTAGGAGTCGGTTCGCCATCCAGGACCGCAAATGTCTCTGTGGGCTGGAGGGGAAAGCCGGTGTAGTGCTGGAAGTTGACGCTGGAACTGAATCTCCAGGGCAGCTGGTAAGTGCTGTCCACTTTGAAGACGTAAGTGGCATCAAGGTTCAAGTAGTTGTTCTTGCGGTTGATGTCGAGGTTGGGATCGGTGAAATTGTCCGAGTAAGCTTGATCCGAATAGCCGCGGCTGTACACGCCTTTTTGCCGCTGGATGGTGAAGCCGCCGAGCACTTGCCACCGGTGTGAGAGCCGCTTCACAGCGGTGAATTCGACGCCGTGATAGGCATTGTCATCGAGCTGCTGGATGTTCGTTACCACAAAATTGAAAGCGCCGTACTTTGCCGGATCACTCGGCCGGAAGCTATAGAGGGTCAAGGGCTGGTTGGTAAGAGGGTTCGTAAAGCCTGAGACCGGGACATAGTCAGATGGCTGCACTGCGGTATTTTCCAGGCCAAAGAGATTCTTCTTCGTGCGGTAATAATAGGTTGCTGCAACGCGCAGATCGCGCCAAATCTGTTTTTCGTAGCCGGCACTAAGTTGGTTCGAATACGGGCGGCTCATGTTGGAATTAATGTGTGTGCTGGAGCCCCCAAAAGCGTTTACCGGATCGGTCTTTGCCCCTCGCGGCAGCCATTCATTCTGTTGCGGATTCCGGTCTCCATTGGAATCGTTCCACGCATAGTATTTGCCGAACAGGCCGACGGGGTTCACGGTTTCGGCCAGCCCAGTGCCCTGCATGATGTAGTAGCGACCATAGCTGAAGCGCACGACCGAGTCGCCTTTACCAGTTACGTCGAACGCCAATCCGATGCGCGGCGAAACCCTGTTCCAATCGACGAGGTGTCCCGACGCAGGATAAGTGGTGATGGGAAACAATTGGGGGAATGTTTCATTTGGGTCGCTCTTTTGCGCGGGGTAGTCGGTGTAGAAATTGTCATAGCGAAGGCCAAGATTTAGGGTCAGCCGGCGCTTGAGCGTCCAGGCGTCCTGCACATAGAAGCTCGTATCGCGGAAGTAGTTCTTTTGCGTAGTGGGAGTGTTATAGGCCAGCACTTGAGAGGGTACCGTGAAGGGCTGATGGCCAGAATCACTATTGAAGATGGCGTTGATTCCTTGATTGACCCTGTAGATATACGCGTTGTAGCTTTTGCCCCACTTGAATCCAAATTGGAAATTGTGGCTGCCGTACAGGTCGCCCTTATACCACGAGCCGCCAGCGGACCATTTAAGCACCCATGCCGGATTTTCCAATTGGTCGGGTGCCGCACCTGTTTCGGCATTAGCCGCAACATCCTGGAGATTGAGGGCAGAGCTTGTGAGACCGGGCTGATAGCGAAGCGGGAAGAGGAGCTTGCTCCAGCCGACGCGGAAATCGAGCAAGAAATTATTGGTGATCTGGCTGGTCCAGAGTCCCTGAAGAATGTAGGCAGGCTGGATTTGCCTCCAACTGGCATCCTGGGTAACAAATGCATACTTCGTGTCGCGGCGGAAGAAACGATTCTGTTCGTTGTACAGCCAGATGAAGCTGAACTTGTTCTTGGAATTGATCTGCCAGTCGCTGCGCAGGTCGGTATTCGATTGGTGGTTGACGTCCACTACGGGATTGCCGACTTGATCCGTCACCGAAAGGATTCGCTGGCGGAGATCGTACCGACGATAGGAGCCGAACAGCCACCAACGATCTCTCAGAATGGGACCGCCAAGACTGGCCGTGGTGTCGCGGGTCATATCAAAAGGCGAGCCAGACTTGGCGGGCTGGCCCTGGTAGGTTGGAAATTTGTCTCCGGCCTGAACACCCGCCGTCAGATAGTATAGCGTGGCTTGCCCGTGTAACTGGTTCGATCCCGACTTGGTCACCATATTCATGTAGATTCCGCCGATGGGCACGGAAGCGGGGGCATTGTCCGCCACCACCTGAAATTCATCGAAGGAATCATGATTCGTGTAGAACTGGGTGTAACCGCCATTGAGGCCCGGCCAATTCAAATCCAAACCATTGAAACTGTAGATCTGTTCTGCCGGCGTGCTGCCATGCACCTGCATGATGGACTGCTGGTAGCTGTTGTTGCCGGCGACATCAAAGGTACTGGACGTGGCACCCGGCACCTGCTCAACGGTAGACCAGGGATCGCGGCCGCTAGGTATGTCTTGAAGCAACGTTTGGTCAAACGTCGTTGACGTTTGCACGTTCTGCAGGTCCACGACTGGCTGCCCCTGTACGAATACGGCTTGCGTTATTTCACCAAGCTGCAGCTCGGCGTTCACGGTGGCAGTAAAGCCGGCGGTGATGACAACTCCGGTTTCATGCAACTCCCGAAATCCCTTTGCCGTGATGGTGACTTCATACGTGCCCGATGGCAGGAGATCAAACAAATAGCCGCCGTCCCCTTGTGTTAGGAGGGAGCGGTTGGACATCAACGCCGGGCTTTTCACCTTGACCGTTGCGTTCGGAATATCGGCTCCGGAGCGGTCGGTGACGACACCGGTGATCTTCCCGGTTGTGGATATCTGAGACCAGGATGAAGGAAGGAGGCCAAGACCGAGGACCAAACTCAACAGATAGACACGAAATCGTCGAACCGAGGAGACACGTGAGGAGACCATAGAGACCTCCGCGAGCTGAAATTAGATTGTGTCTGTACGGTTTCGGACCTCGACGCGCGAACTTCGCGAAATCGGGCAGATGTGGCGATATTCTACTCCCGGGTATCGGACAGTCAAATTGAAATTAATGCAGGAACGAATCAAATGGGATGAAACATGCAAGCACCACTTCCGCGCGTTCTTGTAAGTTGTAAAGCCTCGCCGCGCTTCGCCGCCAGGAATAGTGTCAGGAATTTTCGGACGCGTTCGGAAATCGACAGGCAATCGGCGTGGGCAGGAGCGGTTGTGCCAGCGCGTCAGACGGCCGAAGGTGAGGACGCTGTCACCTCGTTGCGCAGGGTGAACTGAAAGGTCGCGCCTCGTCCCGGATTGGCGGTTGCCCACAAGCGGCCGCCATGCGACTCGACGATCGTCCGACTGATAGAGAGTCCCATGCCGGTGCCCTGCGGTTTGGTAGTGAAGAACGCCTCGAAAATGCGCTCGCTTTCCTCGACGGGAAACCCTATGCCCGCATCACTCACCGAAATCAGTAATTGACCATCCTCGATCCTCTTCGACGTTACCGTCAGTTCACCGCCCGTATCTTTCATCGCTTCGATGCCGTTGACCATGAGGTTCATCAATACCTGCTGTACTTGCACGCGATCGGCCATGACTTTGGGCAGACTGGTGGCGAGCTCGGTACGGATCGCGATAGAGTGCCGATTCGACGTATCGTGCAGTAGAACGATCATCTCTTGAATGATCTCGTTCAGGTCAACCAGCTCCCGTTGCGGGGTACCTCGCCTGTACAGGGAGCGAACTCGGTCGATGATGTCGGCGGCGCGCGTTGCGTCCCTGACCGTTCTCGAAGCAGCCTCGCACGCCTCTGTGACATCGGGCGGATCACGCTCTAGCCATCGCACACACGTCTTGGCATTCAATACGGAGGCGGCAATCGGCTGCTTGATCTCGTGAGCGAGCGATGCCGCCAGCTCTCCGACCGTGATTACCCGGCTCATATAGGCCAAGTCGTTCTGGGCCTGACGCAGTCTCTCGTGCTCTTTCTCGGCGCGCTTGCGTTCGGTGAGGTCGAGCACGAACGCCACGATTTCCCCTGTGTCCCCGACTGCCGCGGCCGCGACCAGCACCGGCACGCGGCTGCCGTCCTTCCGGACGTACTCCTTTTCGAAGAGGTCGGCGATGCCTGTGGCGCGTATCTGGGCCGCGGCCCGTTGGCTGGCGGCTTGCCATTCGGGAGGCGTCAGCTCTGTCCACCGGAGTCGTCCCGAGGTGAGATTGTCGCGGCTATATCCCACCATCTCGAGAAAGGCGTCGTTCGCCTCGATGATCTGCCCTTCAACATTCGAGATCAACACCCCCACAATATTGGCGTCCACCAGCCGCTTGATCTTCGCTTCGCGTTCCTGGAGCTCACGATACAAACGGCTGTTTTCGAGCGAAATCGCCGCCGCCGAGGCGAGCACGTTTAACACCGCAATTCTCGCCGGAGTAAACACATTGGCCGCCAAGTTGTTTTCGAGGTAGAGCACGGCAATCAGCCGGCCTTGTTTTACGAGCGGGAGGCACAGGATGGACCGCGCGTGCTCGCGACGAATGTACTCGTCATCAGAGAACGAGCCCCGAGCCGAGGCATCATTGAGGATGACGCTCTCCTGTGTACGCGCGGCATATTGAATGACGGGCTCCGGCAGTTCAGCGCTGGAGATTGGCACGTCGCAGAGCTCGATTCTGACCGAGCTGCCGCCGGTGGTCGCTTCCGCTTGGACCTGCAGCTCGGCACCTCGCGGCAGAATGAGCAGTCCACGTTCGGCGCCGGCGTGCTCGATGGCCGTGCGGAGCAGCGCGTCGATGAGGTTTTCCAGCACAATTTCGCCGGAAACCGCCTGCGAGATCTTGAGGACCGTTGCAAGCTCCAAGTGTTCGATCGGCGTGCCGATGGTGCTCTTCGGACCAGCCACGGGCTGCTCTTCCCGGAGGTGCGGGTATGACTCGTCGAGTTGCCGCACCTTGCCGTCGGCGCCCCAGCGGTGATAGCAGCGCCGGGCGTTTCGCAGATAGAGATGCGCGATCTGCTCAAGCCCATGCGCGGCGTAGAAGCGCGCGGCAAGCTCATTGGTGAGCGCCTCGTGGTGGATAAAGCCGTTTGCGCGGGCCGAGCGAATGGCCTGTTCGTAGAGGCGCATAGCGTCAACATCGCGGCCTTCGATGCGGGCGCGCTCCGCCGAAACCAAGGTAGAACGGTTCTGAAAGTTCTCGGGACAGGTCTGGGCCCAGAGCTCGAGCTGCTGGTGGTGGGCTTGCAGTGCGGTCAGAAGGTGTGATCGCTCATCGGCCGATGCCTCGTCGTAGTATGCCGCCAACGCCAGCGCACCGTAAAAATGGTATTCGGCCTCCTGGACCATGCCGACATTCGACCAGAGAAGAGGGGTTGCCCTCGCTCTGGCCGTGATGGCGGCGTGGTAATTGCCGGAGTACACCCGAGCCTGGAGCTTCATGATGTGATAGCCGCACACAATACTTGTCCAGCCAAAGCGCTCCATAAACCGTTCATATTCATGCTCGTCGAAGTCGGAGCTAGTCCAGGTCGAGAGGTCGGCCGTGAAGCCGCGCATTGCTTGGATGAAGCGCCGCGTGCGAATGAGGATCTGAGTGGAGGGATCGAATTTGGCCTTGCGGGTAAAGTCCAGAAGCGCCTCCGATTCGACATAGACCTTGTCGAGCGGCTCTCCGGCCGCCAGCTTGTGTGATACCAGATGATCACAGGCGTAGCTGGCGAAATTCAGGTCGCCGGCAGTGACCGCGGCCTTGAAGGCGGAATAGAGGTGCGCGATTGCACGAGTTCGCGGCTCGTTCCAGAAGCTGATGTATGCCCCGATAATGAGCTCGATCTTGGCCTTGTAGGCCACGAGCTGCCGCTTCGCCACCAGATCATAGCCCAGCCGTCCGAACTGAAAGCCTCGCCGGTAATCTCCAAAGAATGGGCCCAGGTCCATGCCGAGACAGCCATACGCCATGACGGAGGCGTCGCAGTTACCATAGCGAATCGTCATGTTGACCATGTGGCAGGAGCAGAGGAGGAACAGGTTGCGATCGGCGCCGATGGCCGGGGCAAAGAGGATGACCAGGATGCCTAGGGCGGCTGCGACCTCTGGGTCCGTCATTAGCGGCAGATCGATCAAATCCTCTATCAGCCGCCCATTGAGGTTCTTCCAGATCGCGTCGTACTCGCGAGCCACTTCCTCACGGCTCGGGTGGCGAGGGATATCGATGCCTAACAAGCGAAGAGCGCCGAGTCCACGGGCGATAGCCTCGTCGATCTCGACGCTGGCCGTGTGGATATCGATCACCACGCGATGGATGCCAACTTTTTCGAGCGTCGTTCTCGCGTGTGTCATCAGCGCATTGAACAGACGCAGAGCCTCATCGAAGTTGCGGCTCAGAAACTCGCACTCCGCCTGCTCGAAACTCAGCCGATAGGCCAGCTCATGCTGACTCGCCCACAGGTCGTCGCCGAGAAGTCCTATCCCGGTGGAGAAATAATTCAGCGCGGATCTGTAGGCCGTCGAGGTTTTCGCTCTCCGACCTGCAATCAAGTTCAGCTCGGCAAGTTGGGTCTTTTCTCGTGGGGACGTCATCAACATGGCGCCGCGGTTCAGTTGATTGACGATCTCGAAGATCGTCTCCTCCCGCTTCTCCGGGGGCGTGTGCTCCGCAAGCAGCCTTCCGATCCGGAGATGGACTGCGGCGCGTAGTTCCTCCGGGATCAGGGAATAGGCGGCTTCCTGGACACGGTCATGGACAAACGTGTAGGAGTCCGCCAGGCGGACGATCAGCTCCTGACGGACAGCCTCCCACAGATCCGCGTGGACCGCTTCCGCCCCCGTCCCGCGAACGATGCAAAGCATCACGACCTCGGCGACGTTGCCGAGGCAGGCCAGCAGCTGCAAGACCTGCTGGGTTTCGACAGGTAAGCGGGTCAACTTCCCGACCATGAGGTCCACCACATTATCGGTGTAACCCTTGGCGTGAATGCGATTGAGATCCCAGGACCATCGCGCAACATCATGATCGAAGGTGAGCAAGCCCTCTTCGGCGAGCGCAGAAATGAACTGAAGGGCGAAAAAGGGGTTGCCACCCGTCTTCTCATGCACCAGTTGCGCGAGCGGCGCAGCGCGCTCCGGTTCGCAGCGAAGCGCATCCGCAATCAACTGCGCGAGGTGTTCGCTGGCGAGCGGCGCAAGAGTGATCTCCTCTATCTGCGCACCGGCGTTCTTGACGACCTCAAGCTTGCCCGCCAGCGGATGGGTGGCATCGACCTCGTTGTCCCGATAAGCGCCGATCAGCATCAGGTGCTGTAGATCCGATCGGGTCAAGAGATCCTCCAGCAAGTCGAGCGTTGCCGCGTCGAGCCATTGCAGGTCGTCGAGGAACAGCGCCAGCGGATGTTCCGGCCGTGCAAATACGCCGATAAATCGTCGGAATACCAGTTGGAAGCGGCCTTGCGCCTGCTGCGGTGGAAGCTCCGGGACCGGCGGCTGTTCTCCAATGATGAGCTTCAGTTCGGGAACAAGATCGACGATGAGCTTACCGTTCGGATCCAGCGCGTCCCGAAGGGCGTCACGCCAGGGAGCGAGGTCGGCCTCGCTCTTGGCGAGAAGGGCCCGGATGAGGCTCTGAAAGGCTTGCGCGAGCGTGGAATAGGGGATGTCCCGCTTGTACTGATCGAACTTGCCGGATGCGAACAGGCCGCGCGGCCAAACGAGCGCCTTGTGCAGTTCATTGACGACGGAGGACTTGCCAATACCTGAATATCCGGAGACCAGCAGCAACTCCGGAGTGCCGCTCTTGACGACGCGGTCGAACGAGGCGAGTAGGGTCTCGACCTCGCGCTGTCGTCCGTACAGTTTCTCAGGAATCAGGAGCCGGTCTGGCGTGTCATGTTCGCCCAACAGGAATTCGCCGATGCGGTGGTCGCAGTCCCATTCAGCAAGGCAGCGGCGAAGATCGCTCTCCAAGCCGGCCGCGGTCTGATAGCGTTCCTCAGCAGTCTTGGCGAGCAACTTCGTAATGATTCCCGATACGGAGCGCGGAACATCTTTTCGCCGCTCGGCGGGCGGCAGCGGCTGTTTGGCGATGTGGCAATGTACCCACTCCATCGGATCGGATGCCGTGAAGGGCAGAGTGCCGGTCAGCATTTCGTAAAGCGTGACCCCTAGGGCATAGAGATCACTGCGTGAATCGATCGAACGATTCATCCTTCCAGTTTGCTCGGGGGCCATGTAGGCGAGCGTTCCCGCGATGAATTCGGGAGGTTCCGCCGACTGGCGCTCGCGCGGCAATCGAGAGGCGATCCCAAAGCCCATCAGCCAGACCTGGCCAGTGCTGGGCTCGATCATGACATTGGCCGGTTTGAGGTCCTTGTGGATGAAGCCCCGACCGTGCAGCTGCCTGACTGCGGCAGAAAGACCGATGGCAATGCGCAGGAACTGTCCCATCTCCATTGGCGTTCCGACCAGTTGATCGAGCGGCTCGCCCCCGGGATCCTCGAGGACAAGCACGGTTCGCCCCGCGTGTTGCGTGAGCTCAACTCGCGGAACTGCCCATGCCGGATCCAGCGCGGCCCGCAAGGAGTGCTCGTGTTCCAGCATCCGGACACTCTCTGGTCGGGGATGCTCCGATCTCAACATCAGCACGAGAACAGAGGGGGGATGCGGGCGCGTGCCCGTTCGGGGGCGGCCCCTGCAAAGCACGAACTCCCCGTGCCTGTGAAGCGTGTCGAGATTGTAGTCCGAGAGATCCATCCGGGGATCCTTCGATTCAGCAGCCACTTCAAGTGGCGTCAACGCCGATCATCACCATGTGCGATGCCCCGAATTGTTACGAGGTTCCGAACCAGTGAGAGCGCGGCGGCGCCGTGGTCAACTACGGCAAGTCAGAACACCAGTTTGAGGGCGTATTCGCAACATACTCCATTTCCCGCCCGGCGCGCCAGAACAGACGGTGTGAGGCCGGGGGATCCCTGACAGTTTAGACCGGGCACATGCCTGATGGGAACTTGGGCAAAGTAGATCGTGAACCGTTGAGATGTTGCGCCAGAGGAGCGAAATAATCGAACGGCGTGCCCATATCGAGCTCATACCCTTTTCCGTCCTCCAGCGAAAGATCGACGGTCAGACCGTAATTGTGAATCGAACCGGTGCGAGGATTGCCCACGTAGGGCTGGCTATCAGTTCCCTTCACCGCGGGCCTGAGAGCCCGCCTCGACAGATATCTGTGGCAAATGTGGAACCGGCCGAATCTGCGCCAAGCACGCCCGCATCAGATGAGCATGGATTTACAACTTGAAGGCAAACGCGCACTAATTACCGGATCTACCGCAGGCATCGGATTCTCCATCGCCGAGACTCTAGCTAAAGAAGGTGCCACCGTGATCGTTAATGGACGCACCAAACAGAGGGTGGATGAGGCTGTAAACCGTCTAAAGCGAGGCAATTGCGGGGGCAAGGTCGAAGGATTGGCGGCAGATTTGGCCAAGGCTGAAGGCGCTCGCGAGGCCATCGGACGCTACCCCGAGGTGGAAATTCTGGTCAACAATCTTGGCATTTTCGAACCCAAAGCGTTCGAGCAAATTCCCGACGAAGACTGGTTTCGTTTCTTTGAGACGAATGTCGTCAGCGGTGTGCGTCTTAGCCGGCACTATTTGCCGAGCATGAAGCAGCGCAATTGGGGGCGCATCGTGTTCATTTCGAGCGAATCAGCGCTGCAGATTCCGGCGGAAATGATCCACTACGGCATGACCAAGACCGCCCAACTGGCGATCTCCCGAGGTTTGGCGGAGACCACTATGGGCACGAATGTGACCGTCAACTGTGTACTCCCTGGTCCCACCGCTTCGGAAGGAGTCGACACGTTCCTATCGCAAATGGCGGCCGAAAGAAAGACCGACCGCTCCACGCTCGAACGCGAGTTCTTCCGTTCTGTGCGCCCGACTTCACTGCTGCAGCGCTTCGAAACCACCGAGGAGATCGCATCGGTGGTCGCTTTCGTGTGCAGCCCGCGATCGTCGGCCATCAATGGCGCGGCCTTACGGGCGGAGGGTGGCCTGGTGAGGGCGATTCCGTAGGCATTTCCGATTTGGTCCACGACCGGCTGTTGAATGTGTCATCCTGAGCGCCGCTGTTGCGCGAAGGACCTCCCAAGATGCTTCGGACTTAAATGCTGCTAGTTAGGCTTATAGGCCAAGAAGCCCAGGGTTCCTCGAGTAGGAAGAATCACTCTTCACCGTTGAGTTGCTGCTTCGGAAAGCAGAGGGTCATGGGAACGAAGCGTGGGGCTGTGGCATCACCTCAATACCTGGTACTTGCGGCTGTTTGTATCCAGCATCGAAAGACGCGTTCATCCCAAAGCACTGCGCCGCGATTCCAACGGTAAGAAACTGGCCTGAGATGCAAGATTGTGGTTCACTCTTGATTTGCAAATCCCTGAGCTCGTGAAGAGAAAGCATTGCAGCTTAATGAAAAAGTTCAGAATATTGTTCTGATCGAGGAGAAGTAAGCGATGAGTGCGAGAACCTCTCGAGCGGCGCGGCAACTACTGCAGCTTTGCATCATTCTTGATGCACTTCTGCTCGCTGGCACCTTGCAACCGGTGTTCGCGCAATCGACGCAACTCCCGAAGGCAGAAATCGAGAAGCGCGTCGATGCGCTTCTTGCGAAAATGACTCTCGACGAAAAACTTACGCTTATCGGCGGCACCAATGACTTCTACATCCAGGCGCTTCCGCGGCTCGGTTTACCCGCGCTTCGCATGTCCGACGGTCCGCTGGGAGTGCACGATTACGGACCGACAACGGCGTATCCGGCAGGAATCGCATTGGCAGCTTCTTGGGACGTCGACCTTGCCCGCCGCGTCGGCGAAATGATGGGCAAGGACGCTCGAGCGCGCGGCGTCCATTTCGTCCTGGCTCCGGGGATGAACATCTACCGCGCGCCCATGAACGGGCGCAATTTCGAATACCTGGGCGAAGACCCTTACCTCGCCTCGCGCATGGCAGTTTCGCTGATTGAAGGCATACAATCGCGGGGCGTCATCGCCACCGCGAAGCACTTCGCAGTTAACAATCAGGAATACGGACGCATGGACCACAGTTCCGACGTGGACGAGCGCACCTTGCGGGAGATCTATCTTCCCGCCTTCGAAGCCGCCGTAAAGGAAGCCAAGGTGGGTGCCCTTATGGACGCATACAACCTGGTTAACGGCGCCTACATGACCGAGAACAATTTCCTGAACAACGTCATTGCGAGAAAAGAATGGGGTTTCGACGGCATCATCATGTCGGATTGGGGCGCCACCCACGACGGCAAAGCTGCCGCGAATGGCGGCCTGGACCTTGAAATGCCTTCGGCGCTCTTCATGAACAAGCAGATTCTGCTGCCGTTTATCCAGAGCCGTGAAATCCCAACCGCCACAATCGACGACAAGGTCCGCCGCATTTTGCGCAAAGCCATTCAGTTCGGGTTCTACGATCGCGAGCAAACCGACGCAACCATCCCTTTGTACAGCCAGGAGGGAAGACAGCTTGCTCTCGAAGAAGCCAGCAGCGGAATCGTTCTGCTAAAGAATGAAAATGGCCTCCTTCCGCTAGAAAAAAACAAAATCAAAACCCTCGCGGTGCTGGGACCCAACGCTTATCCCGCGGTAATCGGCGGAGGCGGAAGCTCGCTCACCAAGCCATTCGATGCCATCAGCTTTCTGGAGGGTATCAGCAACTATCTCGGCAAAAGTGTGCGCGTCGACTACGTTATTGAGGATCTGCCGCTGGATGAGATTGTCAAGAACACGCAGTTTGTTACTTCGCCCGGCGGACCCCAAGGTCTGAAAGGCGAATACTTCAACAATGAATTGCTCGAAGGCGCGCCGGCACTGGTACGCACGGACGAAAAAATCGACTTCCGTTGGGCGGAAGGAAGTTACGTTAATGGCGGCCCCCTTGACCACTTCTCGGTTCGATGGAGCGGCTACTTTATTCCCGGGACTGAGGACGACTACAAATTTTTCGTTTCTGCCGACGACGGAGTCCGGCTATACGTCAATGACCAGCGTGTGATTGACGACTGGCAGCGTCACGGCGAAACTCTGGACACCTACTCCGCGCATCTTGAGCGAGGCAAACCGTACAAGATTGGTCTTGAATATTTTGAGAACGTCGGCACCGCGACGGCCCGTTTTGGGATCGCGCCGGCAGCCCGCTCTCTGGGAGCAAGCACTAGAGCAGCCGCCAAGAAGGCCGACGCCGTCATTCTATGCATGGGCTTCGATCCATCTTCGGAAGGCGAAGGCTTCGACCGAACATTTCGTCTTCCTGCAGGCCAGGATGCTTTTATTCAGCAGATCGCAGCCATCAACAAAAACGTAATTGTTGTCCTGACTGCGGGCGGCAACGTCGACATGACGCGCTGGATCGACACCGTGCCGGGTCTTATCCATGCGTGGTACCCCGGCCAAGAGGGCGGCACTGCACTGGCGCAAATCCTCTTCGGCGAGATCAACCCATCAGGAAAGTTGCCAGCATCTTTCGAGCGCCGCTGGGAAGACAACGCGGCCTTCGACAGTTATTATCCGAAAAAAGCCGACAAGCACATTGAATACCAAGAAGGAGTATTCCTGGGCTACCGCCACTTCGATCGCTCCAAAGTCCAGCCGCTATTTGCCTTTGGCTACGGGCTTTCCTACACCACTTTTCAATATAGCGGTCTGTCCATATCACCGTCCTCTGCCGATCTTAGCGCGCCGGTCAACGTTTCCTTCAATATCAAGAATAATGGTCCGCGCGAGGGCGCAGAGATCGCTGAAATCTACGTCGGCGATTCCCACGCAAGCGTGCCGCGCCCCGTGAAGGAATTGAAAGGTTTTGCCAAGGTGCATTTGCGCCCAGGCGAAACCAAACGGGTCACAGTCAGCTTGGATCGCCGCGCGTTTTCCTTTTATGACGTTGAAAAAAACAACTGGAAGGCGGAACCGGGCAAGTTTTCCATCCTGGTAGGAAGCTCTTCGGAAAAGATCGAACTGCAGGGGGAATTTACGCTCAGCCAATGAGAGGAGACCTACCAGTACATCCATGATTACCG
>Ga0209131_1001099_pt1 | contig 18710 bp, 22 predicted proteins | sample GraSoi_2013_40cm_FD_185826 | JGI IMG/M metagenome (GOLD analysis project Ga0209131, IMG submission 185826) | Grasslands soil microbial communities from the Angelo Coastal Reserve, California, USA - Sample 9_17_2013_40cm (SPAdes) (version 2) | ecosystem: Environmental > Terrestrial > Soil >... | reverse complement strand
GGCGCCGACGGCGAGCGCCGTCTCGCGTCCATCCGTACCGCGCCATTGCGCGAGCTGGGTCAGGTGACCGGCGTCGTTGCGACGCTACGCGACATCACGGACGAGCGCCGCGCGCGCGATGCCGTGGCGCACTCGGAGACGCGGTATCGCAATCTCTTTCATTCCGCGAGCGACGCGATCTACACGCTCGACGTCTACGGTGCGTTCACGTCCGCCAACCAGTCGACCAGCGAGCTCACCGGCCGCGCACACGAAGCGCTCGTCGGCCACGACTTCGGCCCAATGGTGGACGCGGAGGATGCCGCGCACGTGCTCGAGCACTTCCGGAGCGCGCTGCGCGGGCAGGCCGTTCGATACGAGTGTCGCGTGGTTCGCCCGGACGGCGACCGCCGCACCATTTCCGTCACGAACACGCCCATCAAGCGCGACGACAAGATCATCGGCGTGCTCGGCGTGGCGCGCGACGTCACCGAGGCGCGGGCGCGCGCAGCGGCGCTCGCGCGCTCCGAAGCGCGATACACGCGGCTGGTCGAATCAGCCACGGACGCCATTTTCACCATCGACCAGACGGGGCGGTTTACCGCCGCCAACCGTGCGCTCTGCCAAGCGGTAGGCCGCCGCCGCGAAAAGTTGCTTGGCACGCTGCTCACCGATCTCGTAGACCCGCGCGATCTCGCCGCCGCCAACCGAATATTGCGCGAGGCCGGCGCGGGGCAGCGCTCCCGCGGCGCGCTGCGGTATCTCGGTCTCGACGGCAGCGTGAGACAGGGGTCCATCATCATGTCCCCCGTACTCGAGGACGATCTCGTCGTCGGCACGCTGGGCATTCTGCGCGACGTCACCGACGAGCAGCGAATCGCGGAGCAATTGCTGCAACAGGAGAAGCTGGTGGCCGTCGGACAACTGGTCAGCGGCGTGGCGCACGAGCTGAACAATCCACTCGCGGCGGTGATGGCCTTCGCGCAGCTCTTGCTGGCGTCTCCTGACGGAGTGTCGCCCGAATCGCGGCAATCCGTGGACACCATTCACCGTGAAGCCAACCGCGCCGCGAAGATCGTGTCCAATCTGCTCACGTTCGCGCGGCAGCAGCCGGCGGAGCGGAGAGAGGCGAGCCTGAACGAGATCGTGAGCGACACACTGGAGCTGCGCCGCTACGCGCTGCGATCGGCCGAGATCGAGGTCACGCTGAGCCTCGACGAATCCCTGCCGAACACGTGGGCGGATCCGTATCAGCTTCAACAGGTCGTGCTGAACCTAGTCACGAACGCGGAGCAGGCGCTTGCGGAGCGCACCGGCGCGCGGCACATCCGGATCCATACGTTTCGCGATGGGTCGCGGCTCATGCTCAGCATCTCGGACAACGGACCCGGTATTCCGCGCGATCAACTGGACCGGATCTTCAATCCGTTCTTTACGACGAAGCCGGTCGGGCAGGGGACGGGCCTCGGCCTCTCGATTTCCGACGGCATCATCCGCGAGCATGGCGGCCGCATCCGCGTGGAATCCGCGCATGGCTTCGGCGCGGTATTCATCGTCGAGCTGCCGCATGTCGTGCCGCCCCCGGCGGCTGGCGCCCCCGACGAGCGGGAGAGCGGCGAGCATTCGACCGCCCGGCATATGCTCGTGGTGGACGACGAGCCCGCGATGCGCGCGGCCGTCTCGGGCTTCCTCCAGTCCCTCGGTCACCGCGTCCACGTGGCCGCCGGCGGGGCCAGTGCCCGCGCGCTCATGCAGGAAAACACTTATGATGTAATCCTGCTCGACCTGCGCATGCCCGACGTCGGCGGTGAGGCGTTGTACCGCGAGCTGTGCGAGCGCGACCCGCGTCATGCGTCCCGCATCGTCTTCGTGACCGGGGATCTGCAGAGCGAGCTGGCGCAGCGCTTTCTCAACGAGGCCGGACGGCCCGTCATCGGCAAACCTTTTCAGCTCGACCACCTTGCGGACGTCGTGGCCCGCGTGACGAACTGATGGCGAAGATTCTGATCGTCGACGACGAGGCGGACATCCGCGCGGCGTTCGCTCGCTACTTCGAGCGTGCCGGTCATGAGGTATTGCAGGCGGCTACGGGCGAGGAGGGCGTCGCGCTGGCACGCGCGGAGAATCCCCCGGTGATCCTGCTGGACCTGTTCCTGCCCGACATCTCGGGGCTCGAGGTCCTCGAGCGGACGCGCGAGCAAGCGCCAGTCGTCATCATGATCACCGCGCACGGGGACGTCCCCGCCGCGGTGCAGGCAATGCAGGGCGGCGCCGAAGGCTTCCTCACGAAACCGGTCGAGCTGGGTCATCTTGGTGCTGTCGTCGACCGCGCGTTGGAGAAAGCGCAGCTCCGTGCCTTGCGGAGGGAGCACACGGCCCGCAACGCGAGAGCGGCAGCCGAAATGCTCCTCGGCTCCTCCGCACCCATGCGCGAGCTCGCCGAGCAGATCGACGTGCTGGCGCGCAGCGAGCAGACGGTGGCGCTCCTCGTGGGAGAGACGGGGGTCGGCAAGTCGCGGGTCGCGCGCGCCATCCATGCGCTCAGCAGCCGCGCGGCGCGGCCATTCCAGGAGGTCGAGTGCAGCATGCGGCCGGCCGATGCCCTGGAGCGCGAGCTCTTCGGCAGCGAAAGTATCGACGATCAGCCGCCCGTGGCTGGTCTGCTGGAGGCTGCCGACGGCGGCACGCTGTATCTCGACGAGATCGCGGACCTGCCGGCCGGGCTTCAGACGCGGCTGTTGCGCGTGCTCGAGAAGCACCGAATGACGAGAGGAGGCGGGTCGCGAGAGATTGCCGTGGACGTCCGCGTCATCGCATCGTCCATCCGTGATCTCGCCACCGAAGTGACGGAACAGCGCTTTCGCGAGGACCTCTATTACCGGCTCGGGGCGATGCCGTTGCATTTGCCGCCGCTCCGCGCCCGAGCGCCGGGGGACCTGCGCGAGACCGCCGTAGCACTGGTATCGGAGCTGAGACGCGGACTCCCCGACGCGCCGACAGAGCTCAGTCGCGCGGCACTCGACGCCATCGGACGCTATCCATGGCCGGGAAACATCCGCGAGCTTCGCACGGCGTTGGAGCGCGCCCTGCTGCATGCGCGTGGTGAGCCGGCCATCGGCCTCGAGCACCTTCCATTGGAAGTCCTCGAGGCTGGTGACGGCGAAGGACGCCCGCACGTCTCTCGGACGCTGGCGGACGTGGAGCGCACGCACATCGAGCGCACGCTCCGTGCGCATGGAGCGAACCGCACGCGTGCCGCACGGGAGCTTGGCATCTCGCGTGCGACGCTGATCAAGAAGATCCGGGAATTCGGACTCGGCGACCGGCCGGCGCCGGGTGCTCACAACGGCGCCCAGGAGCGGTAATGACGACACTGAACGAGCGGGACGCGATGATCTGCCGCGCATGTGGCAACGAGGAGCGTGCGTCCGAAGGGTATCCCTGCGTCAAATGCGGCACTTTCATCTGCGTCATCTGTAATCTCCGCGGCGTGGTGACATGCCGCGCATGTGCGAAGGACGAAGTCCCCGCCTCCAAGTGACCGAAGTAGCTCGAGCGGGTTGCTGGTGATCTCGTTTGCAGACTGCGGCCTCGCGATCGGGCATGCCACCGACGCCGAGGGCGCGACGGGCTGCACGGTCATTCGTGGCGCGGAGGACGCTTTCGCGTGTGGGGTTCATGTGCCGGGCCGCGCGACCGGCACGCGTGAGCTGACGTTGCTCGAGCCCACCCAGTTGGTCGACCGGGTCGATGCCATTCTGCTGGCGGGCGGCTCGGCGTACGGTCTCGACGCCGCGGCCGGCGTGATGAAATGGATGGAGGAGCACGGCCGCGGCTTTCCCGTGGGAGGCGGTGTCGTCCCCATCGTGCCCGGGGCCGTGATCTTCGACCTCGTACCGCTCGGCAGATTTGACGCACGACCGACCGCGGCGATGGCATACGATGCGTGTGAGCACGCCACCGCCACGCCCGCGCAGGGATCGATCGGCGCGGGCACGGGTGCGACCGTCGGCAAGATCGTTGGCGCCGACCGATGCTCAAAGGGCGGCCTCGGTCTCGCGGCTGCCGACCGCGACGGCCTCGTGGTACGAGCTCTGGCCGTCGTGAACGCCCTCGGCGACGTACGCAACGCGCGAGGAGACATCATCGCCGGAGCGCACGACGCCGACGGCTCGTGGCTGGACAGCGAGGTGTTCATCGCGAGAGGCCGTCGTGATGCGGCGAGCTTCGCCGACGTCGCCGCGCGCAACACCACGCTGTGCGTCGTCGCAACCAACGCGGCACTCGACCGCGCGCAGCTCGCGGCACTGGCCCGTGCCTCAACCGCCGCGCTGTATCGGCGCATCACGCCCGTTGGCACGCTGTACGACGGCGATGTCGTCTTCGCCACGGCGCCGCGCTCGGGCGGTGTTCGTATTGACTCTTCGCAATTGGAGGTGCTCGCGGTCATGGCCCTCGAACAGGCGATCGAGAGAGCAGTGGCCACCTCTACTCCCGGAGAAGTGCGTCAGACATGAGCACGGACACGTCCCGCGCCGTCGTATGCGTTCCCGTAGCGCCATTACACGATGAGCCCCGCGTCGCCAGCGCCCAGATCTCCCAACTGCTCGCTGGTCGGGCGGTCGACGTCATCGAGTCCCGCGAGGAGTGGCATCTCGTTCGCGGACCCGACGAGTACGAAGGCTGGATGCATCGCGGATATCTCGCGCCGAGGCCCGACGAGAGTCTGCGCCGCAGCACTGAAGCCAATCGCGTGTCGCTCGGCTGCGTCACCACGAATCGCGCCGGCAGTCGCCGGGCCATGCCCCTCGGCGCATACCTCACCGCCGACGAGCGCGTGAGAAGCGGCGACGCCATCGATGCCGGACAACGCGAGGAAATGTTTCCCGCGCACGCGGGGGCGATCACCCGCAGCGCGCAGCTTTTCTTCGAGGGGACGAGCTATCTCTGGGGTGGCGTGACGCCATGGGGCGCCGACTGCTCCGGGCTCGTGCAAAGCGTGTTCTGGCTGCACGGCGTTCAGCTCAAGCGCGATGCATGGCTCCAGTCACAGCAGGGCATCGCGGGCGACGCTGATCCCATCGCCGCCGCAGCGGGCGATCTCCTCTTCTTCTCCGATCGGCCCGACGGCTACGTCACTCACGTTGCCATCTCTCTCGGCGGCGGGTGCATCGTTCACCTTGCCCTCGGTCGAGGCGGCTACGCGGTGGAGCGCCTCGAGGACACTCGAGATCCGTACGTCCGTACGCTGCGCGAGCGATTCGTCACCGCTCGTCGCATTCTGCCGTCGTCGGACTAAGAGTCAGCTCATCCAGGTCGGCGCGCGCGGTTGCGGGGCAGCGCTCACCGGGCGCACTTGCACCGGCACCTCGGCGTGCGTTTCGCCATCGAGCCCCACGCGCATCGTGTAACGGCCGGCGACGTCGAGCGGCAGATCCAGCTGCGCGATGAGAGGGAAGTCCATTTCGGTCACGGCGGTGGGAGGCGTGGCGACGCCGAGCTCTCCGTCGCTGCTCCAGAGCTCCGAGCCGCTCGGGCTGACCCACTGCAACGAAACACGATGTGGACCGGCATCCGAAGGCGAACCCTTGAGGTGCACCACCAGCGTTGCGCGCGGGTGCAGCGCGGGCAGCGACGCCACCTGAAGCGCATCGAATACGCCGAGGATGTTCAACTTGCCCTCTTGCGAGAGATTGGCTGCGTCGGCGAAAACCGCGAATGAGACGTGCATGGCGAATAGTACATCGCGCGCCCGTGTTTGAAACAGGATGACGCACGCCTAGCTTTTGTGCACCGGCGGCGCGATGCGCGGCACCGGACTCACTCCGCTATCCGTTTTTCCCCGCTTCTCACCGCATGGCGTCGTCTCTCTATGTAACGGCGGATCATCCGGCCCAGCCGGTTCCGTCCGGCCTCTCCGTCACCGACCTGCTGCTGCTCTGTATGTCCCTCATCTGGGGACTGAACTTCATCGTGGTGAAGTTCGCGACAGGGATTCTGCCTCCGCTGGCGTTCAACAGCACGCGCATCCTCATCGCGCTCGCGGTGCTGTGGACCATCATCGGTGTGCGCGGTACGCCGCTCCCTCCGCGCCGCCACGTCATCGCGTTGGTCGCGCTCGGCATGCTGGGCAACGGCCTCTATCAGATCCTCTGGGTCGAGGGCATGGCGCGCACGCGCGCCAGCGACGCCGCGCTCCTCGTGGCCGCGGCGCCGGCGTTCATCGAGATCATCGGATGGTTGCGCGGTCACGAGCGTATCGGCGGCCGCGGCATGCTTGGCATCGCCCTTTCGATTGCCGGCATCGGCCTCGTCGTCTCCGGTGGACGCGGAGCGTCGCGGCACGACGCCACGCTGCTCGGAAACGCCCTCATCCTCGCCTCGGCGCTCTGTTGGTCCGTGTATTCGGTCTATCTGAAGCCATACACGGTGCACGTGGACGGTCTCACCATCTCGGCGGTGACGATGACCGGTGGCATCTCCGCCATGCTCGTCGTCGCGGCGCCTTCGCTGATGAAGACGGATTGGAGCACCATCAGCACCGTAGGCTGGGGCGCCATTGCGTACAGCAGCATCATGGCGCTCGTCATCGCGTATCTGTTCTGGTATCGCGGCATTCGCGTCCTCGGCCCCACGCGCGCCGCGATGTACTCGAACCTGCAACCCTTGTTCGCCATCGCGGCGGCGTGGGCATTTCTGTCGGAGACGCCGCGCGCGCCGCAGCTTGCCGGCGGCGCGTGCATCGTGGGTGGATTGCTGCTCACACGTCTTCCGGGGCGCGACGCCGTCGTAGCCGTCGAATGAAAGTCGTTCTGTTCGACATCGACGGGACGCTGCTGTGGACCGCAGGCGCCGCTTTGCGCGCCGTGCATCGCGCCATTCGCGAGACATACGGAACGGCTCCGGCAGAGGGGGTTCGCTTCGACGGAAAGACCGACCCGCAGATCGTGCGGGAGCTCACGAGACCCGTAGGAATTGCCGAGGACGTCATCGAGCAACGCCTTGATGACGCCATCGCGCGGTACGTGACGCTGCTTCAGGACGAGCTCGCGGGCGTGGACCTCAAAGGGCACACGTATCCGGGCGTCGCCGCGCTGCTGGATGCGCTCGACGATCGCGACGACGTCGTACTGGGCCTCCTTACGGGCAACGTGCGCGAGGGCGCAATGGCGAAGCTTGCCGCAGTTGGGATCGCGCACCATCGCTTTCGCGTAGGGGCTTTTGGCTCGGATCACGCCTCGCGCCCGGAGCTGCCGGCCATCGCACGGACTCGGGCGGAGGCGATGCTCGGACATCCCGTGGAGGGAAGGGACTTCATCGTCATCGGCGACACGCCAGCCGACATGGGCTGCGGCCGCGGCATCGGCGCGCGGGCCATCGGAGTTGCGACGGGGCGGTATTCGGTGGATGATCTTCGCGCGTGCAATCCCGCCGCAGTGTTCGCGGACCTCTCGGACACGCCGGCGGTCATGCGCGCCATTCTGGAGGAGTGACGTGCTCGAGGTCGAGCTGAAGAGCGTCGTCGACGACACGGCAGTCCGCCGCGCGGCCATCGAGCGCGCGGGCGGTGTTCTCGTCTTCGAGGGACGTCTCGAGGACCGCCGGTACGACTTCGACGACCGCTCGCTCACGATGCGCGATCACGTGCTGCGCGTCCGCATCTACCGAGACGAGCACTCCGCGCGCGCGCAGTTGGACTGGAAGGGCCCGACCCGCCGGGCCGAGGGCTACAAGCTCCGTGAAGAGATCGAAGCGCGGGTCAGCGACGCCGACGCGCTCGTTGCCATTCTCGAGCGGCTCGGCTTTCGCGTCACCATCGAGATCGATCGCGACATCGCGCAATACGAGCTCCATGGTGCCATGGTGCGATTCGAACACTATCCGCGCATGGATGACCTGGTGGAAGTGGAAGGCACGCCGGAGCAGATCGAGCGAGCCATCGCAGCGCTCGGCCTGCCTCGCGAGGGCTTTTCGACCGACCGCCTGCCGGACTTTGCGCTTCGGTACAGGGAGCGTACCGGTGTCCCTGCCGCGCTTTCCTTTCTCGTCCTTGCCGGCGACGCCGCGTACGACGACTCGAATGCCTGAGGCTCGGCGACTTCCGGAGCTGGCGCGCTCGCTGCGGACGCTCGGTAGATCGGGTGACTCATGCAGCGAGGACGCTCACACGGCGATCTTCACGCCGCTCCTGGCGGCGAGAGCACGCGCCGAGGAATTACCGGCGGAGCGAATGCATGAGGCGTTCGTCGGCCACGTGCTTCTCGCACGCATCGAGGAGCGAGTGGCCGAACTCGCATCGCGCGGCATCGCAGTTCCCGCGCGCGGCCGCGCCATGTCGGCGCGCGCTCACGAGAGCATCGAACCCGTGCGTCGCCAACTTCTGGCGCTGGACGACGCAAGCACCACCGACCTGGTAGCAGAGGAAGCCTGGTCCACATGGGTCGCGCAGTTGCGCGACGTATTCATTGCCGCGGACCAGAGTTGCCGCGCGCTCGCCGTGGTATTGGCGGACCGGCCACAGGGCGCGCCCCGTGTCGGGCGTCGACTCGCGTGATCGTCGGCATCGGCATCGATCTCGTGGAGGTAGAGCGGATGCGCCGTCTGCTCGATGCGAAGGGTGATCGCGCCCTGGAACGGATGTTTACAATCGGCGAGCGCGAGTATGCCTGCACTCATCCGGAACCGGTGAGACAGCTCGCCGCACGTGTGGCCGCGAAAGAGGCGGCCTTCAAGGCGCTGTCGGGAAACGATCTCGCCCGCGGCATCGGGTGGCGAGAGCTCGAGGTGGTGTCTCGACACGCGCAGGCCCCGTTGCTCGTCCTGCATGGAAGGGCGCAGGAGCGAGTGGCCGAATTGGCGGTGACTCGCGTTCACCTGTCCCTCACGCACACCGAGCACATGGCCGCAGCCTACGTCATCGCGGAGCGGCTTTGAGAGCCGCGGGGTTGTGGCAAGGCCGCTCGAATCCCGATATATTTGCTCGGCAATGACGCTCTCCAGGATCCGCAAACAGATTGCGCTGCTCGGCGCCTGTTGTCTTGCCGTTTCCGCCGCCCGCGCCCAGGAACACCCGGCGCGCCGAGTGGCCAACATCGTCAGCGTTGCCGTGGAGGAGTATGGCAAGGCGGTGGACGCGCAAGGCAAGCTCATCAGTGCGCAGGAATATCAGGAAACCAATGATTTTCTGACCGATGCTCGACGCGCCGCCGAACGATTGTCCGGCGACAACGCGGCGGCGGCGCGCGCGCTGCTGGATTCGGTTGCTGCTGCCGTGCGCGAAAAGCGGCCCCCAGCGGTGCTCGACTCGCTCGAGAAGCGGTTTGCCGCGGTGCTCGGCAAGGAGGCGCAGCTCGAGCTTCCCGCGCAGCCGCTCGACTTGGCGGAAGGACGCACCATCTACGAGCGCAGTTGCGCAAGCTGTCATGGCATGCAGGGCTTGGGAGACGGACCCGCTGGTCGCGCGCTGACGCCACCGCCTCCCGCCATCGGGTCGGCCTCTCCGATGCACGGCGTTTCGCCGGCGCTGATGTACCGCGTGGTTTCCGTCGGTGTCGCAGGCACGCCGATGGCCGGTTTCGGTGCGTCGCTCACACCGATTCAGCGCTGGAACGTAGTCACGTACGTGACGTCGCTTCGGGCGACGCATGCGCAGCGGCTCGAGGGTGAGGGCTTGTTCACTCAACGATGCACGGGATGTCATGGCATCGTCGGCGCCGGTGACGGTCCGCTCGCGCGCTCGCTCACCAAGCTGCCGCCGGAGATCGGAGGCGTGGCGTTTCAGGTAGAGCGCAGCGACGAGCAGCTTTCAGCGGTGGTGCGCGACGGTGTTCCGGGCTCCGCGATGCCGCCATCGAAGGATCTGTCCGATGCGCAGGTGGCGAGCATGGTTGCGTATCTGCGCACGCTTCCGATGAAGGATCGCAACGCGCAGGCGCTCGCAACCACGGGTGACAGCGCGAGCGTCACGACGGCTCGGCGCACGGTCCTCTCGCTGCTCGAGCAGGCACTGGGCCAGGTGCGGAGCGGCCACCAGGGCGATGCCCTCGACAAGGCGTTCGACGCGTACATCGCCTTCGAGCCGCTGGAGACGACGGCGCGCGCCAAGAATCCCGGCCTCGTGTCGACGATGGAGCGCCTGTTCGCCGAGTTCAAGACGGCGGTGCGAGGCAATGACCTCAGGCAGGCGGAACACGTGCGCGATGCGATCGAGGCCACGATGCCCGAGATCGTCGCGCTGACCGCGCCCGCCGGCAGTGGCGTCGAAGCGTTCTGGCAATCGTTCCTCATCATTCTCCGCGAAGGCTTCGAGGCCATCCTGGTCGTGGGAGCCATCGTCGCGATTCTGATCAAGACGGGACATCGCGAGCGACTGCGCAGCATCTGGCTCGGCGTCGCCTATGCGCTCGCGGCGAGCGCTGCGACTGCGGTCGTCCTCAAGACGGTGCTCGCGGCCATGCCGGCGAGCCGCGAGATCATCGAGGGGACGACGCTGCTCGTCGCGGTTGCGGTGCTCTTCTCCGTGAGCTACTGGCTCATCTCGAAGGTCGAGGCGGCCAAGTGGCAGCAGTTCATCAAGGAGAAGGTGAGTGCAGCGCCGTGTATCGCGAGGGCGCTGAGACGGCGCTCTTTTACCAGGCGCTCTTCAACGAGGGGCCGAACGTCGCCCTGCCGCTCTCGCTCGGCATCCTGGCGGGATTCGCGGTGTTGGCGGTGGTCTTCGTCGGGATCTACCGCTTCGGCGTGCGCATTCGCATGCGGCTGTTCTTCGGCGTCACGAGCGTGCTGCTCTACTACATGGCGTTCGTGTTCACCGGAAAGGGCGTCCGCGAGCTTCAGGAGGGCAATGCGATTCCGCTGTCGGCAATTCCTGGCTTCCCGAGCGTGGAGTGGCTCGGCCTCTTTCCGACGTGGCAGGGGATTGCGGCGCAGTTCGCTCTGCTGGTGCTGTTTGCTTTCGCGGTGCTGAAGACCTTCTGGCCTCGGCGCGCCGTCGCGCTACCGATGGTGATCCCGCCCACGCCTCCGGCGCGCGTGAGCGCGGAGCTGGCGGAAATCCGTGCGGAAAACGAAGTGCTGAAGCGTCGGCTGGCCGCGCTCGAGGAAGCCGTAGGAAAGGAAACAGCCGGCGGCTAAGCGCCGGCGCCGCGTCAGGTGGTGACCAGCCCGGGAATAGGGTGTGAGGCGAACGCGTTGAGGTCGAGTGGCGCGCGGTCTCCCCGCTCCAGGTGAAAGAGTCCAGCGCGCGCGATCATCGCGGCATTATCCGTGGCCAGACGCGCGCTGGGCGCATACACCGTCGCGCCAGCGCGGCCCATGCGCGTCTGCATTGCGGCGACCAGCGTCCTGTTTCCTGCAACTCCGCCGCCGAGCACGATGCGCGTGCGGCCGAATTCCTTCGCCGCGCGCCACGTCTTCTCCACGAGCGTCTCGATGAGCGCATCATGGAAGCCGCGCGCGATATCGGCGAAATCGTCCGGCGTGGCAGCGCGAACGGCGTGAAGGACCGCCGTCTTCAATCCGCTGAATGAGACGTCGTAGTAATCATCGTCGCCGGGCTGCTGATTGCGGCGAAGCATCGGTCTCGCGAATCGAAATCGATCGGGATTTCCTGAACGCGCGAGCGACTCCACGTGTGGGCCACCGGGATACGGCAGCCCCAGCAGCTTGGCCACCTTGTCGAATGCTTCGCCCGCCGCGTCGTCCCGCGTGCGGCCGAGCAGCCGATAGCGTCCCCATGCTTCGACGTCCAGGAGCAGCGTGTGTCCGCCAGACACCAGCAGGCCGGTAAAGGGCGGAACAGCGTCCGAGTGCTCGAGCGCCGTCGCAAAGAGATGTCCCTCCATGTGATGCACGCCGACAGCCGGAATCCCGCGCCCGAACGCGAGCGACTTGGCAAAGCTCACACCCACGAGCAGCGCGCCGACGAGGCCCGGTGTATTGGTCACTGCTACGGCGTCGATGTCCGCCAGCGTTGCGCCGGCGTCGTCGAGCGCGCGTTGCACCACTGGCACGATGGCCGTGAGATGCTGGCGCGACGCAATCTCGGGCACGACACCGCCGAATACGCGGTGAACGTCCTGCGAAAGAATCACGAGCGACTCCGTGCGCACGTCGTCGCCGGAACCGGAGAGCACGGCGGCGGACGTCTCGTCGCACGATGTCTCGATGCCGAGGATTCGTGTCACAGCCGATCAACCACAGAGAGACGCGGCAAGTTAACCACAGAGAGCACAGAGGGCACAGAGAACATCGCACGACGCATGGCTGTCGCACCGCAGTTCATTCAAAAGCTCTTCTGTTTTCGTTCTTCTCTTCCGCATTTCAAAACTCTGTGTTCTCTGTGTTCTCTGTGGTTCATTCGAGCCTTTCCCGCTCTTCTGCTATTGCGGAACCTCCGTGCGGGCGCAGGTCGTGCACGCGGACCTCGCTCGACGTGTCTCGAGACGGACGCTCACGATGACCCACAGCACGATCGCCAGGGCCAGCGCCGTCACCTTGAGGCCGATCCTGTCGGTCAACGCCACAGTCAGCGCGACGCGGTGGAGTCGCCGAGCAGCTCGCGGACCAGCGCGCGGTTCTCCGGAGAGCTCCAATCCGCGGCGCCGATGAACTTCTTGCGAATGGTGCCCTCGCGCCCGATCACGAACGTCTCCGGATAACCGGTGATCTGATAGCTCGCCGCCACGGATTTATCCGGATCGTGCAGTATCTCGAACGTGAGTCCGAGCTCCTTTGCGAAGTCCCGTACGGCCTGCTTCGCGGACGCCGGATCGACACTGATGGCGACGACCTGGAGCCCGGCCGGTCCGAACTCGCGATACAGCCGTTCGATGCTCGGCATCTCCACGCGACATGGCTCGCACCACGTGGCCCATACGTTCACGAGAAGAACGCGTCCCTTGTACTCGGCCAGCGTCTTCGTTCGCGGCGTGGCGTCGACAGTGACCGCTCTGAAATCAGGCGCCGCGGAACCGACCGAGACAGGGAACAGTTCGTCCCCGAGAAAGTGTGTGGCCGCCGCGAGCGTGAGGCCGAGAAACGCGACGATGGCCGCGACGATGAGCCACTGCTGGCGTGCGGTCATCCGGAAGCCTCACACCCGCCGGGCGCACTGTGCCCGCAACGCACCGACCTCGGCGCGCGGATCCGGTGCGGAGAAGATGGCGTTGCCGGCCACGAACGTATCGGCGCCCGCCTCCCAACATTCAGCGATGGTGTCGCGGTTGATACCTCCGTCCACCTCGATCGACTGGGAAATGAAGCTCTGTCCGCCGAAGCCAGGGTTCACGGACATCACAAGCAGCAGATCGAGGCATTCGAGTACGTCTTCGACGACGTTGAGCGGCGTCGAAGGATTGAGCGCTACTCCGGCGAGGCATCCGAGCTCGCGAATGCGCGTGAGCTGCCGCTGAAGGTGCGGAGACACTTCTGCGTGAATGGTGAGTCCGCTCGCTCCTGCCGCCGCGAAGTCGTCGAAGTAGCGTTCCGGTTCGACCACCATGAGATGCACGTCGAGCGGCAACGAGGTGCGCCGGCGGAGCGTTTCGATGACCTTGGCGCCGAAGGTGAGGTTCGGCACGAAGCGGCCGTCCATCACGTCCACGTGGATCGAGTCGGCCCCCGCCGCCTCCAGCATGGCGACTTCCTCCGCCAGCCGGCCGAAGTCCGCGCTCAGAATGGATGGCGCAATGCGAATGCGCGTCACGGCGATGCGTCTCCCGCCACTCGCAGCGTGACCGAGCCTCGGGGCACGAGCGTCGCCCCTGCAACGGGAGTCTGGCCGACCACCGTTCCCTTCGGGGCCGTCGCCATCGGATCGTAGGCCACCTGCACGTCCCGCACTCCGAGTTGTGTCAACGTCTGCCTCGCGCTCTCGACGTCGCGGTCCATGAGGTTTGGCATCTGAATGGCCGCGGTTCCGCCACTCAACACGATATTCACGGTGCTCGGCACACCCACCTGCGTTCCTGCTGGCGGTCGCGTGGCGATGACGGAGCCGCGCGGAGCATTGCTCGGTGACTCGGTGGCGTCGCCGACGTCGAAGCCGGCGCGCTCGAGCATCGCCTGCGCCTCGGTCTTCGTCAGCCCGGTGACGCCCTCGCGCGCGCCGGGTGGAGGCGACTGCTCGAGCACCGTCAGCTTCGGCGCGGTGCTGTTGTAGCGCATCTCGCCCTGTTCTCCCTTGAAGCCGGCTTGCGCGAGCCGCTGCACCGCCTCGTCGTACATGAGTCCCGTGACGTTGGGAACTTTTACGTCGCGCGGAACGACGCCGGCGGGAAACACCGCGAACGCGACGACGAGATAGGCGAGCGAGAAACCGCCGACGAGCGCCGTGAGATAGACCAGTGATCCTCTGACGCGAGTCCGCCAGGTCATGCGGCGGTCTCGAGCCGCGAGCGGCGGAGGCGTGCCGCAAACGCGCCGTCGGTAGCGTGACGGTGCGGCAGCACCCGCAGGAGTCCACCGTCGAGCACGTCCGCGGGCACCACTCCATGCGGCGGCGGCTCCAGCGTCCAGCCAGCATGATCGGTCAGGAACCGCTCGATCTGCTCGTCATTCTCTTCCGTCTCGAGCGAGCAGGTGCTGTAGATGAGAAGTCCCCCCGGGCGCACGACACTTGCCGCCTCGCGGAGGATCGACCGCTGGAGCGCCGGCAGCACGGAGAGGTCGCTCACCTTCAGGCGCCAGCGCGCATCGGGATGTCGACGAAACGTCCCGGTGCCAGTGCAGGGGACGTCGATCAGCACGGCATCCATGTCGCGCAGCGGTGGGGCCGTTGCATCGGCGACGACGGCGTACACGTTGGTGGCGTCGAGACGACGCACGTTCTCTCGAACGCGCTTGATGCGCTCCTGGGAGAGATCGCTCGCTATCACCGTGCCCGCGGAACGCGCCAGCTCGAGGGCCTTGCCCCCCGGTGCGGCGCAGAGATCGGCCACGACGCTCCCCGTTGCCACGCAGGCGTACCGCGTCACGAGTGTGGACGCTGGATCCTGTAGATGGAAGAATCCCTGTTTGAATGCCCCAAGCTCCGTCAGCGACGTCACGCCACCCTTGAGTACCACGCTGTCCGGGACCAGCGGGACTTCCGCGGTCTCCACGCCAGCCGACTCCAGCATCGCCTCGAGCTGCTCGCGCACGATGTGATACGGTCGCGCGACGAGCGGTGCCTCGGTGTTGTTGGCCGCGAGCAACGCGCGTGTGTCGGCTTCGCCAAACCGTTGAAGCCAGCGTTCCACGATCCATCGCGGATGCGAAAACTCCAGAGCGAGTGCGTCCACGATGTTCGGCGGCGTGGCGACCGCCAGTGCATCGCGTTCGCGATCGACGCGGCGAAGCACCGCATTCGCGAGCTTGCTCGCGCCGATCCCGTGGCGGCGCTTCACGAGCTCCACCGTCTGCGCAATGGCCGCGTACGCGGGCACGCTGCCCATGAACAGCAGTTGATGCGTGCCCAGCCGCAGGAGATCGGAGACGTCGGCATCGAGACGCGAGGGGCCGCCGCGCACTCGGTCGGCCAGCACCGCATCGATCCAGCTCCGGTGACGGAGCATGCCATACACCAGCTCACGGGTCCAGCGGCGATCGCGCGCTTCGAGCGCGGCCGTTCTGCGGTCGAAGCTGCCGTCGAGCAGCGCACCGGCGCGAAGGTCCGCACAGATCGCCGCAGCGGCGATCCGCGCGTCAGTGACCCCTGCGTGCTGGGTCGAGGTGACCGGGCGTCCTTCCGTCGTCGCCATAGGCGGAAAGATAGTCGTTCGCGGCCTCCTCGGCATTCGGCGCATCCCAGATTCCGCGAATGACCGCTACGCCGTATGCACCGGCTTCGAGGAGCGACGGCGCGTGCTCCACACGCACGCCGCCGATGGCAATGATGGGAAGCGCCGTCGCTCGAGCGAGCGATCTCACCCACTCCACGCCGCGCGGAAGCTCCAGACCGTTCGCGAGGGTGGCGAACACATGTCCGGCCACGAGCCAGTCAGCGCCGGCGGCTTCGGCTGAACGTCCATCGTTGACGTCGTGCACGCTTGCCCCGATCGCGAGGTCGGGGGCAATGCGACGAGCGTCTCCCGCCGCGAGCGAGTTGCTGGTGAGCTGCGCGGCGCGGGCGCCGGAAAGCAGCGCGATGTCGACGCGGTCGTTCACCACCAGCCACCCTCCCGTAAGACCCTGTGCAGCGGCGAGGCCCTCGGCCAATGCCTGGAAGCGCGCCCCGTTGAGCCGGTGCGCGCGAAGATGCAGGGCGCCTCGGTTGCCAAGCGCACGCATCACCGCGCATGCGACGTCGATGAAGTCCGGTCTCGAGACCACTTCATCGTTCGTCACAGCGTGTACGATGGGCACATCGGAGGAGGGTCCGATTCTCCCGACCACGTCGCCGGCACTCATGCCGACCCTACGAAGCGGGCTCTCCAATGGTGTCGAACGTGTCACCCGGAGCGACCGCGCGACCGCGAGCCCACTCCACCGGCGCGAGCCGCTTCCCGCCGGCCGGCTGCACGGCGGCCACACGCACGGCACCGCCGCCGCATGCGACCAGCAGTCCGACGTCATCCACCGCGAGCACCTCGCCTGCGTGATGCAACGTCCCGCGGGGCGCGACACGTGCGCCGAAGAGCTTCACCTCGACGCCTCGCAGCGTGGTCCATGCGCCAGGGCGTGGATCGTATGCGCGAACGTGCCGCGCCACCTCGTGCGCCGAACGGGTCCAGTCCACCTGTGCGGACGCGCGCGTGATCTTCGGCGCATACGTCGCGCGACTGTGATCCTGTGGCGTGGGCGTCGCCGCGCCCATCTCGAGCAGTGCCAGCGCCTCGATGAGAGCCAGGGCACCGAGCTCGCTCAGCCGCAGCGAGAGCTCGAGCGCGGTCTCGTCCTCGAGAATCGGCGTGCGCATCGAATGAATCACGGGCCCCGCGTCGAGCTCGCGAACCATCTGCATGATGGAGATGCCGGTCTCGCCGAAGCCTTCGTGGATGGCGGTCTGAATCGGTGCGGCGCCCCGCAGCAACGGAAGCAGCGATGCATGGATGTTCAGCGTGCCCAGTGGTGGCAATGCAATCACGGCGTCCGGAAGCAGATGCCCGTACGCGACGACGACGCTCAGGTCCGGAGTCAGCGCGGCGATCTGTGCGAGAAAATCCTCACCGCGTGGGCGCTCGGGCTGAAGCACCGGAATACCCTCCGCGACGGCGACCTCCTTGACTGCCGGAGCCTTTACCGAGGATCGCGTGCGGCCGACGGGCTTGTCGGGCTGCGTGACCACGCCGACGACGTCGAATCCTTCGCCGATGAGCGCGCGCAGGGGCGCGGTCGCGAACTCCGGGGTGCCCCAGAAGAGTACGCGCACCTACAACTCCTCCTCCGGATGCCCGTGCTCGTCCCGGTCCTCTGGGGTCTCGAGCGCCACGCGCCGGATGAAGCCGGGATACTCGTCGGCCGAGAGCTTCCACTTGGCCAGCGCGGCCGCGCGCTTGAGGACGCTCAGGTAGTCGAGAAACAGTTTGCCGTCGAGGTGGTCGATCTCGTGCTGAAGACAGCGCGCGAGCAGTTCCGTTGCCTCGCGCTCGAACGGTTGCCCGTCGCGTCCAATCGCGTGTACGACCACGGACTTGGGCCGCTCCACGTCCGCATAGATGTCGGGAATCGAGAGGCAGCCTTCCTCGCCCTTGGCCGTCGACGATGACGCCTGGACCACTTCGGGATTGATGACCACGAATGGATCGTCACCGAGGTCGATGACGGCGACCCGCTCGCTGCGACCCACCTGCGGCGCGGCCAGACCGATGCCGCGCGCATGGTACATCGTCTCGAACATGTCGTCGATCAGCCGCCGTACATCGTCCGTGATCGTGGCGACGGGCGTCGTCGCCTGGCGAAGAATGGGGTCGCCCAGGACCCGGATATCGAGGATGCTCACGCGGGGGTTATTCGCGCGACGCCGGGCCGGTGCTGACGCCCAGGATCTTCACGATGCGGCCGCGCTCAACGATCAGGCGCGACTCCGCTGACTTGATGGTGATCTGATCTTCCATCGGCCGCGAGGTGGCTCCCTCTCCCGACGCGACTTCCTTCACATGAACGACTTCGCCGATGATGCCGCCCGCGGTGACAATCTGATCGCCGCGCTTGATCTTCGACAATGCATCCTCGTGCTTCCGCTTCTGCTGCTGCTGCGGACGAATGAGCAGGAAGTAGAAGATGCCGAAGATGGCGGCGAGCTGAAGGAGAAAGGGCGTGAAGCTCGAGAGGCCGCCCGCCTGGAGGGCGAGGAGCGCGAACAGCGGGCCGATATGCGTCATACGGTTGGTGCGGTGCGTGAGTGGTAACGGAGCAACCAGTCGGTGCTCCAGCGCTCGAAGCTGCCGTCGAGTATCGCGCTGCGCGCGTCCCGCATCAGCGTCACGAGGAAATGTACATTGTGCAGGGAAAGGAGGCGCAGCCCCAGGATCTCGTCCGCCAGAAACAGGTGGCGGACATAAGCACGCGTGAACCGGGTGCACGCGGCGCACGTGCACTCCGGATCGAGCGGCTGCGTGCTCGCGCGGAACTCCGCGCGTTTGATGTTGAGCCGGCCGTCCCGCGTAAAGACCGCGCCGTTGCGCCCCATGCGCGTGGGCGCCACGCAGTCGAAGAGATCCACCCCGCGCCGCACGCCCTCAACGAGGTCTTCGGGAAACCCGACGCCCATCAGATAGCGCGGACGATCTGCCGGCAGAACCTCGTGCAGG
>Ga0209131_1001098_pt1 | contig 18722 bp, 17 predicted proteins | sample GraSoi_2013_40cm_FD_185826 | JGI IMG/M metagenome (GOLD analysis project Ga0209131, IMG submission 185826) | Grasslands soil microbial communities from the Angelo Coastal Reserve, California, USA - Sample 9_17_2013_40cm (SPAdes) (version 2) | ecosystem: Environmental > Terrestrial > Soil >... | reverse complement strand
AACTGCACCGCCTGGATGAAGAGTAGCCCCATGCCCGGCCACTGGAAGACCGTCTCCGTGATGATGGCGAAGGCGATGATCGCTCCGAGCTGCAGGCCCGTAATCGTGATCACCGGGATCAAAGTGTTCTTCAGCGCATGGCCGAAATTCACCGCCCGGTCATTGAGGCCGCGGGCACGCGCGAAGCGGATGTAGTCGGTGCGCAGGACCTCCAGCATCTCGGAGCGCACGAGGCGCATGACGAGAGTGACCGGAAAGAAGCCCAGCGTGATCGCGGGAAGGATGAGCGCCTTCAGTCCCGACTTGGTCAGCAGTCCCGTCGACCAGAAGCCGAGCTGGGTGGTGTCGCCACGGCCGAAGGAGGGCAACAGGCCCAGCCACACCGCGAAGATGAGGATGAGGAAGATGCCGATCAGGAAATTCGGCAGCGATACGCCGACGAGCGACGTCGTGAGCATCGCGCGCGAGATCCAGGAGTCGCGGTGCAGCGCGGTGTACACGCCCACTGGGATTCCGACCGAAAGTCCGATGATGGCTGCCGTGAGTGCAAGCTCCAGGGTTGCAGGAAGGCGCTCCGCGATGAGCGCGGAGACCGGCCGCCCGAGCCGGAGCGAGATGCCGAAATTTCCCTGCACGGCGTTCGCGAGGAAGGTCGTGAACTGCACGTAGAAGGGCTTGTCGAGGCCGAGGATCTGGCGCATCTGGTCGCGGTCGGCCGCCGTGGCTTCCGGCGGCAGCATCAGCGACACCGGGTCGCCGACGAAGTTGAAAAGTCCGAACGCGATGAAGCCCACGACGAGCATGACGAGCATGCCCTGCAGGAACCGGCGAAGGACGAAAGCGATCACGCGTCTACTGGATCTTCACCCACTTCACCTGCAGGGCATTGTTCGCGAGGTGGACCACGCTCACGTTCGAGCGCATCGCCCACGGGATGACCTGGAAGTGGAGCGGGATATGGCCGACGTCCGCCTGGTGGATCGCCGACACCTCGTGAGCGATGGCCGCCCGCTTCTTGACGTCGATCTCGGTCTTCAGCTTGTCGATCCCCTCGTCGACCTTGGGATTGGAATACCGGCCCCAGTTGTAGTCGCCGTCGGCGGTCTTGGGCACCAGCGTGCGCGCAAGACTCTGCAGCGCGTATTGCGAATCGAAGGTCGGCACGCCCCAGCCGAGCATGTAGAAGCTCGTGTCCAGGTTCTGCGTCTTCTGAAAGTAGAGCGTGCGCGGCATGGCGTTGACCTTCACCTTCACGTTCACCTGGGCGAGCATGGCCGCGACTGCCACGCAGATCTTCTCGTCATTGATGTAGCGGTTGTTCGGGCAATCGAGCGTGACTTCGAAGCCTTGCGGATAGCCCGCCTCGGCGAGGAGCTTCTTCGCCCGCTCGCGATTCGGCGGCTTCACCTTGTCGAGGTCCTTCGGATAGCCGTCGACCTGCGGCGCGTACATCACCGCGGTGGGCACCGAGAGGCCGCGCATCACCTGTGTCTTGATCGCGGCGAGGTCGATCGCCGCCTGGAAGGCCTCGCGCACGCGCTTGTCCTTGAATGGATTCTTGCCCTTCACACTCGAATAGAGCAGCTCGTCGCGATTCTGGTCCATGCCGAGGAAGATCGTGCGGTTCTCGCTGCCCTCGATAACCTTGATCTTGGGGTCCTGCTTGAGGCGCGGAATGTCCTGCGGCGGCGGATCGAGGATGAAGTCGACCTCGCCCGACAGCAGCGCCGCGACGCGCGTGGAATCCGACTTGATCGGCAGGTACACGATCTCGTTCACGTTGCCCTCGACCTTGCCCCACCAGTTCGAGTTGAGCACCATCACCGTCTTCACGTCGGCCTCGCGGCTGCGCAGGATGTACGGGCCCGTGCCGTTGGCGTTGCGCGACGCGTAGGTTTCCTCCTTCGCCGCGAAGTCCTGGGGCTTGAGGACGTTGTGCTTGGTCGACCACGCCTTGCTCATGATGCGCACCTGGGTCAGCTGCGGCACGAGGATCGGCGAGGGTCCCTCGGTCACGATCTCGACGGTGAGGTCGTCCACCTTCCGCGTCTCCTTCACGCCGGTGAGATAGGGCCGGAAGCGGGAGCTCTCGGCGAGCGCGCGCCCCATCGAGAACACGACGTCGTCCGCGGTGAAGGGGGAGCCGTCGTGGAACTTCACGTCGGGGCGCAGCTTGAAGCGCATCGTCGTCGGATTCACGAGCTGCCACGAAAGGGCGAGGCAGGGCTCGACCTTGAGCTGCTTGTCGCGGGTGACGAGCGGCTCGTAGACGTAGTCGGATACGGCGTTATTGAGCCCCTCGTTCTGGGAGTGGGGGTCCATGGTGAGGATGTCGCCCTGGCTCGACCAGCGCAGAGTCTTGGCGTCTACGACGGACGAGAGGATCAGCGTCGCGGCGAGGGCTGCCGCGCGCAGGGCGGGGGCGGTTTTCATGGCGGGTTTTCTCTCTGGCTGGGGCCGACGAGCGGCTATGGTAACGTCAAATCCCATGACCGAAGAGCTCTTCAGGCAGGACGCCTACCAGGTCGAGACGCCGGCGAAAATCGCCGCCTGCGACGAACGCGGAGTGGTCCTCGACCGCACCGTGTTCTATCCCCGCAGCGGCGGCCAGGCCGGCGATTCGGGGGTCCTGACGCTCGGCGAAGGCACGGTCCTGGCGATAGCCGACACCATCAAGGGCGAGGGCACGATCGTCCATGTTCCCGCACCGGGCCAGGAAGCCGTGGTCGCCAAATTGACTGTGGGCGAGGATGTGACGGCGCGGATCGACTGGGAGCGCCGCCACCGGCACATGCGCTTCCACACGGCCACACACCTGCTGTGCGCCATCGTCCCGCACCAGACCAACGGCTGCTCGATAACCCGCGATTACGCGCGGCTCGATTTCGACATGGTCGAGCCTCTGGATCGAGAGCACCTCGAGCGCGAGCTTGCGCGCCTGGTCGGGGAAGCCCACGACGTTCGCACGGTCTGGATCACCGACGAGGAGCTCGATCGGCAGCCCGAGCTCGTCCGCACCATGACGGTGAAGCCGCCCCGCGGCCTGGGACGCGTGCGGCTCCTGAAAATAGAAGGCGTGGACCTGCAGCCCTGCGGCGGCACGCACGTCGCCAACACCCGCGAGATCGGCAAGCTGCGCGTGGCGAAGATCGAGAAGAAGAGCGCGCGCAGCCGCCGGGTCGTGCTGGAGTTCGGTTAACGAGCCGCCTGGAAGGCGATTTCCTGCTCGTACGTGCGACCCGCGGGGCCCTCGTTGAATTTCCACGCGGACAGCGCGCGCACTACCGAGCGGTCGAAGAGCCGGCGGGGATTCGCCTCGACGATTTCGACGCGCGTGACGTTGCCGTTGCCGTCGAGGGTCAGGCGGGCCTTGATGACGCCCTTGTCGGCGCCCGCTTGCAGCGCTTCACGGGGGAATTCCGGATCGACGCGCGAGAGAAGACGCGCGCTTTCGGCGGCGAGCGCTTGGGGAAACGGAAGAAACGTGGTGAATACCGCCACCGCCAGACTGGCGATGGGAGCGAAGCGAAACATGCTTTTCATTTGAAGTCTCCAAGTTTTGGTGACCGCAGTATACGAAGGGCGAATCGCCTTGCGTGACTTCATTCGGACCATGTCTTTTGGCATGGGTAGAATGTCCAAATGCCTGGAGGACGCCGCCATGACTGAGCCGAAGCCCCGCCTCGAAGCCGCGTCGACGCCCGATAACCCGATGGGCACCGACGGCTTCGAGTTCATCGAGTACACGGCGCCGAATCCCGAGCTCCTCGGCGCGCTCTTCGAGCAGATGGGATTCTCGGCGATCGCCCGCCATCGCTCGAAGGACGTCGTCCTCTATCGCCAGGGGCGCGTCAATTTCATCGTCAATCGCGAATCCGACAGCTTCGCCCAGTCGTTCGCGCGGGTGCACGGGCCGTCGGTGTGTGCATTCGCGATGCGCGTGAAGAACGCGGCCAAGGCCTACCAGCGCGCGATCGACCTCGGAGCGAAGCCTTTCCATGGACCCGTCGGGCCGATGGAGCTCAATATCCCGGCGATCAAGGGCATCGGCGACAGCCTCATCTACCTCATCGATCGCTATCCGGGAAATAACGGCGACCTTTCGATCTACGACGTCGACTTCGTGCCGATCGAGGGCGCGACGCAGAATCCGGCGGGCGCGGGCCTCGTGGAGATCGATCACCTGACGCATAACGTCTATGGCGGACGCATGGACCTCTGGGCGCGCTTCTACGAGAAGCTCTTCAACTTCCGCGAGATCCGCTACTTCGACATCCAGGGCAAGAAGACGGGGCTTACCTCGCGCGCGCTGACCAGCCCCTGCGGCAAGATCCGCATCCCGATCAACGAGCCCTCGGACAAGGGGTCCCAGATCCAGGAATACCTCGACGTCTACCACGGCGAAGGCATCCAGCACATCGCGCTGTCGACGCGCGACATCTATTCGACTGTCGAGGGGCTGCGCGCCAACACCGTGCGCTTCCTCGATACGCCCGACACATATTACGACCGCGTCGATGCGCGCGTGCCCAATCATGGCGAGGACATGGCGCGGCTCAAGCGCAACAAGATCCTCATCGACGGCGAGGGCATCGACAAGGAGCACCACGAGGACAAGCTGCTGCAGATCTTCACCGAGACCGTGATCGGCCCGATCTTCTTCGAGATCATCCAGCGCAAGGGGAACGAGGGATTCGGCGAGGGCAACTTCCGCGCGCTGTTCGAATCGATCGAGGCGGACCAGATGCGGCGCGGGGTCGTGTGATGCCCACGGTCTACGCGCTCGTCGCCGCGGTCGGCGCCCAGTTCACGGCAGTCCACGAAGTCGTGCATGTCGGGAGCCACTTGAGCCCCTATCGGCGCGACTTCCTCGAGGCGCCGGACAACGTCCTGAACAGGCTCGTGCTCCATAGCCTGGACGGGGCAATCGCGAAAGTGGACCCGCAAAGCAAGCGCGTCTATCTCGCCGTCGCGACGCCGCGGCCGAGGAGCGAGACGTATTCGATGGAGACGGCCGCCCTCGAGACGGTGGTCGCGGAGCTGCGGCCCATGCCCGAGCGCGCGCAGTGGGATCGCGTCGTCGTCGCGACGCCGGCGTATCGAGTCGGCGCGGGCGATGCGCTTCCGGGGCGCCTCCAGGGGTTGGGGATCGTCACGCAAGGACTTTGCCAGGGGCAATTGGCCTATTGCGATTCGGGCACGGTGCCCGCGATCGCGGGCCAGGCCGCGGTGACACCCGGCGGCAAACCGATCACCGCGACCCGGTATGTCGCGCCGTACATGTCGATCAAGGTCTCGATCCTCGACGCGAAGACGCTGGAAGTCATCGAGAGCCACGACGTGTTCCAGCACGAGAAGATCTACGATCCCACGTCGAAGACGATGGACATGAACGAGAGCATCTCGAAGCGCGTGTTGGCGACGCGCATCGTGGAGCTCGTCGAGCACGCGACGCGCGCGGCGGTGATGGCGAGCCAGCTTCGCGGGACGGTGGAAGTTCGCGGGGGGCTGCCCCCTCGGGGACAGGATTCGATGCCCGGCGAGGTGAAGGACGCGCCGAAGTGAACGATCGAATTCTCGCGGCGGGCCTGCGCTACCTCTCGGGCTTCGGCGCGCATCACGAGTCGGAAGCCATCGAGGGAGCGCTGCCGGTCGGGCAGAACTCTCCGCAGCAGGCGCCGCTCGGGCTTTATGCAGAGCAACTCTCCGGCACCGCGTTCACGGCGCCGCGAGCGGCGAACCTGCGCTCGTGGCTCTATCGCCTGCGCCCTTCCGCGATGCATGGCCCGTACCGGCGCGTGGGCGAGGGCCTCGTCCGCACCGCGCCTTGCCTGGAAGCGGAGTGCTCGCCCAATCGGCTGCGCTGGGGTCCGCAGCGCTGGCCCTCGGAGCCGACCCATTTCCTCGCGGGCCTCGCCACGCTCGCGACCTGCGGCGACTCGCGGCTGCAACATGGCGCCGCGGTGCACGCGTACACGGCGAACCAATCGATGGAGGAGCGGCTCTTCTTCTACGATGCCGACGGCGAGCTGCTGATCGTTCCGCAGGAAGGGCAGCTTCTGCTCGCGACCGAGTTCGGCCTGCTCGCGGTCTCTCCCGGCGAGATCGCCGTCGTGCCGCGGGGAGTGAAGTTTCGCGTCGAGACCGCGGGCGGCGGCGTGCGCGGCTACGTGTGCGAGAACTACGGAGCGCCGTTCCGCCTCCCGGAGCTCGGGCCGATCGGCGCCAACGGGCTCGCCAACCCGCGCGACTTCCTCGCGCCGACCGCCGCCTTCGAGGATCGCGACGCGCCGACGGAAGTGGTCGCGAAATTCGGCGGCCATCTGTGGAGCGCGCAGGTCGACCATTCGCCGCTCGACATCGTCGGATGGCACGGCAATTATTATCCCTACAAGTACGATCTCGCGCGCTTCAACGCGATCAACACGGTGAGCTTCGACCACCCCGATCCTTCGATTTTCACGGTGCTGACATCCTCATCCGATACGCCCGGCACGGCGAACGTCGACTTCGTGATCTTCCCGCCGCGATGGATCGTCGCCGAGCATACGTTCCGCCCGCCGTATTTCCACCGCAACGTGATGAGCGAGTTCATGGGCCTCGTCCGCGGGGAATACGACGCGAAGAAGGGCGGCTTCGTGCCCGGAAGCGCGAGCCTGCACAATTCGATGAGCGCCCACGGTCCCGATCGGGCCTCCTACGAAATGGCGAGCGGCGCCGACTTGAAGCCGCAATACCTCGCGAACACGCTGGCCTTCATGTTCGAGAGCCGCTACGTGTTCGAGCCGACCGCCTTCGCGCTTGCATCGCCGGCGCTGGACAAGGAGTACGACACGGTCTGGGATGGTTTCGAGAAGCGACGCCAATGAAGCTCGCGTCGCTCAAAGGGCCAACGCGCGACGGCACCCTCGTCATCGTGAACTCGTCTCTCACCCGCGCGGTACGGGCCGACGGCATCGCCGCGACGATGCAATACGCGCTCGAGAGCTGGGAGGCGCTCGAGCCGAAGCTGCGCGACGCCGCGCAGAGCCTCGAGTCGGGGCAGGAGCGGCACGCGTTCGATTTCCAGGCGGCGCTCGGCAAGGGGGAAGTCGCGGCGCCGCTGCCGCGCGCCTACGAATGGCTTGACGGATCCGCGTACCTCACGCACGTGGAGCGGGTTCGGCGCGCGCGCAACGACAAGGTGCCGGAGAGCTTCTACACCGATCCGCTCATGTACCAGGGCGGCGCCGGCGACATGATGGGCGCGCGCGATCCCATCCGCGTGCTCTCCGAGGATTGGGGCGTGGACCTGGAAGGCGAGGTCGCGGCCATCACCGGCGACGTGCCGATGGGCGCCACGACGGACGAAGCATCGAACTGCGTACGCCTTCTCACGCTCGTGAACGACGTGTCCTTCCGGCGGCTGATTCCGGCGGAGCTCGCGAAGGGCTTCGGTTTCGTGAACGGCAAGGGCGCTAACGCGCTCGCGCCCGTGGCGATCACTCCGGACGAGATCGGGAAAAGCTGGAAGGATGGCAAGGTCCATCTCAAGCTTCGCTGCGACGTGAATGGAAAGCGCCTCGGCGATCCGAACGCGGGCACCGACGCGAATTTCAGCCTCTTCGACCTCATCTCCCATGCCGCGAAGACCCGCGATCTCAAGGCGGGGACATTGGTCGGAACGGGAACGATCTCCAACGCCGACAAGTCCACCGGTTACGCCTGCCTGATGGAGGCGCGCCTGGTCGAGCAGGTGGAGCAGGGCGCGGCAAAGACGCCGTTCCTGCATTTCGGCGACACGGTTCGCATCGAGATGAAGGACGCCAGCGGGGCCAGCGTCTTCGGTGCGATCGAGCAGCGGGTGGAGAAATACCAGCGATGACCGGCGAAACCGAACACGCCCTGCGCGGCGACTACAGCCGCGTGCGTGCCGACTACACCGTGGACCAGGAATGGGACACGTATTCAACGGCCGAGCACGACCTCTGGCGGCGCCTTTACGCGCGCCAACTCTCGCTCGTGCCCCGCTATGCGAGTGAGGAATTCTGCGACACGATGGCCTCTCTCAACTACGGCGAAGGAATTCCGCGCTTCGACGTCATCAACGAGAAGCTCGCGCCGGCGACGCACTGGCGGCTCGTGGCGGTTCCGGGTTTGGTCCCGGACCTCGTCTTCTTCGAGCACCTGGCCAACCGGCGCTTTCCCGTCACCGTGTGGCTGCGCAAGCCCGAGGAATTCGACTACATCGTCGAGCCGGACATCTTCCACGACTTCTTCGGCCACGTGCCGATGCTCTTCAATCCGGTGTTCGCCGATTACATGCAGGCCTATGGCCAGGGCGGCATCAAGGCGCACCAGCTCGGCGCGATCGAGATGCTCTCGCGCCTCTATTGGTACACGGTCGAGTTCGGCCTCATCGAGACGCCGAAAGGCATTCGCACCTACGGGGCCGGGATCCTTTCTTCCGGGGGCGAGATCAGCTACTGCATCGAGAGCCCGAACCCGAATCGCATCGGCTTCGACCTTCTGCGCATCATGCAGACCCGCTACAAGATCGATACCTTTCAGGAAACCTACTTTGTCATCCGCGACTTCAGCCAGCTCTTCGAGGCGACTGCGCCGGATTTCGCGCCGTACTACGATCACCTTCGCGGACGCGAGCCTTATGCGCCCTCGGCCGTATTGGCGACCGACAAGGTGTATCACCGCGGCATCGCGCCGGTCCGCGCCGCCTAGGGTTTATCCGCCATGAGTTCGAAGGGATCGGATGCCGGCTTCCGTGATCACTTGATCCGGTATGGCGGCGACGCGTATCCGGAAATCGTCGAGAAGGCGCTCGGTTGCTACGTCTGGGATGCCGAGGGAAACCAGATCCTCGATTTCACCTCGGGCCAGATGTGCGCCACCGTCGGCCACAACCATCCCAACATCGTCGCGGCCATTCGCGAGAGCTGCGAGACGGCGTTGCATCTGTTCTCGGGCATGATTCCGCGCAGCGTCGTCGATCTCTCGAAGGCGCTCGCGAAGCTCGTCCCGAAGCCGCTCTCGAAGTCGCTCTTCGTGAATACCGGAAGCGAGAGCAACGAGGCCGCGATCAAGATGGCCAAGCTCCATACCGGAGGCTTCGAAGTCGTGGCGCTCGGCGGATCGTGGCACGGCGTCACCGGACACGCGGGATCCGTCTCGTTCGCGAGCGATCGAAGGGGATACGGCCCCGGGATGCCCGGCACCTTCGTGATTCCGGAGCCGAACGCGTATCGCTGCCCGGTAAAGCACTGTCGCGACCGATGCGATCGCACCTGCATGAAGGTGGGTTTCGAGCTCCACGACATGCAGTCCACGGGCGCGCGCGCCGCCGTCGTGGCCGAGCCGATCATCAGCGCGGGCGGCGTGATCGTTCCGCCCGACGGCTACTTCCAGGCGCTTCGCGACGAAGCGCACAAGCGCGGCATGCTCCTCGTCTTCGACGAGGCGCAGACCGCTTTCGGGCGCCTGGGCCACTGGTTCGCGGCATCGCGCTTCGGCGTGACGCCGGACATCATGACCGTGTCGAAGACCCTTGGCGGGGGAATACCGCTGGCGGCGGTCATCACCACCGATGAAATCGAGGAGAAATGCCACCAGCGCGGCTTTGCTTTCTACACCTCCCATGTCTCGGATCCGCTGCCGGCAACCGTCGGCCTTGCGGTGCTGGAAACGATCGAAAGCGAAAACCTGCTGGAGCGCGCGCGAGAGATGGGGGATTACCTCGCAGCGGCGTTGCGCGAGCTGCAATCGCGCCACGAAGAGATCGGCGACATTCGCGGGATGGGCCTGCTTCGCGGCGTCGAGCTCGTGAAGGACCGCGAGACGCGCGAGCCCTACCACGAGCTGGGCGCCCTCACCACCGAGCGGTGCCTGGAGCTCGGGCTCAGCATGAACATCCGCCGGCGCCCGGAGCGCGGTTCCGTATGGCGCATCGCGCCGCCCTTGACGGTGCGCCGTGAGGACATCGATACGGCGATGACCATCTTCGACCAGGCGCTCCGGGAGATGAAAGACTTGATCGCGAAACGTCGCTGACGGCATCGAGCCAATCGGGCAAAATGGCCCGCTGAGATCGCCAAACAACCGAGGGGGACCCCAATGCGCATTCGATCGATTCTGGGAGTGGCATCTACGCTGGTCCTGGGCATGCTCGTGCCCGGGCTTGCGGGCGCGGACGCGATGCAGGACATCAAGGCGAAGGGCACGCTCGTCGTCGGGACGAAGGCCGACTACCGCCCGTTCGGGTTCCTGGATCCTTCCGGGAAGATCGTGGGATTCGAGCCCGACCTCGCCGCGGATCTCGCCAAGCGCCTCGGCGTGAAGCTCGAGCTCGTGCCCGTTGTCGCATCGAACCGCATCCAATTTCTGCAGCAAGGCAAGATCGACCTCATGATCGCGACGATGAGCGACACGCCCGAGCGCCGCAAGATCGTCGATATCCTGGACCCGAACTACTACGGCTCCGGCACCAACGTACTCGCGAAGAAATCGGACGGCTTGAAGAGCTGGGAGCAGCTCAAGGGCAAGAAGGTCTGCCTCATCCAGGGCGCGTTCTACAACAAGGAGCTGCAGGAGAAGTACGGCGTCGAGGGCGTGGCCTTCCCGGGCACGTCCGAGGCGATGACGGCGCTTCGCAACGGCAACTGCCTGGCCTACGCGTACGACGACACGCAGATCGTGGGCGAAATGCAGAAGCCCGAGTGGAAGGACTACGAGATGCCGCTCAACTCGATCCTGGTGGTGCCGTGGGGCGTCGCGGTCAAGCAGGGCGAGAAGGCCTTTGGGGAGTTCGTCTCGAAGGCGATCGTCGAGTGGCACAAGACGGGCATGATCCGGCAGCTCGAGACCAAGTGGGGCATCAAGCCCACGAAGTTCGCCGAGGAGATGCAGGCGAAGTACAAGTAGCCTTCCGCGGCGCGCGGGCGGGCGGAAGTGCAGCCGGTCTGGGATTGGTTCCGGTGGCTCAATCAGTCCACCGGGATCAACCTCAGCATCCTCTACGATGCGTTCGACCGCGCGCGCTTTGCGCGCGGCTTTGTCATGACGCTCACCCTGGCGGCGACCTGCATCGTGCTGTCGGTCGTGATCGGCGTGGCCGGCGCGTGGATCCAGGGCTCGCACCACCGCGTCCCGCGCGCGGTGGTCCACTGGTACATCCAGGCCTTCCGAAACACCCCGCCGTTGGTCCAGCTCTACTTCTTCTATTTCGGACTCGGCAGCCTCGTCGCCGGCGCTTCCGGCCCGCTCGTCTCCAACGTGGCCTGGGCCGTGATCTCCCTTTCGTTCTTCGCCGGCGCCTTCAACGTCGAGATCTTCCGCGCGGGCATCGAGGCGGTTCCGCGCACGACCATCGAGGCCGCCGAGTCGCTGGGCTTCAGCCGCTGGCAGGCTTACCGGCGCATCGTGCTCCCGCTCGCCTTCCGCATCAGCCTGCCCGCGCTCAACAACAATCTCGTGAACCTGGTGAAAACCACCACGCTCGCCTACGCGATCGCAGTGCCCGAGATGCTCTACGTCTCGAGCCAGATCTGGTCCGACGAGCTGAACGTGCCAGTGATGATGAACGTGCTGCTACTCTGCTACTTCCTGCTCGTGGGCCTGGTGGTGTGGCTGATGACGAAGTGGGAGCATGCGATGCGCGTGCCCGGTTTCGGCACGTGAGCGCGCTGCCGGTACTGCTGCCCGCGGCCGAGCGGCTCGCCCTTGCGGCCGAGCGGCAGCGTGCGCTGGGCGCCGCGCCCCTCAGGCTCGAGGCCTCCCACGGCTTGATGCTGCTGGGGCTCTTCGTGGTGGGCTGCGGCATCGCGCAGGCGCAGGTCGGGGTCGACAAGCCTTCCGTGCTCGACACGCTGGTGAAATGGACGCCGGTGCTCGCGAAGGGCTTCGTCTTCAACCTCGCCATCAGCTTCCTCGCGATGGCGATCGGAACCGTCGCCGGCTTCTTCCTGGGCGCCGCCCGGATCTCGAGCATGGCGCCGGTGAGGGGCGGCGCATGGTTCACGATCAACTTCTTCAGGAATGCGCCCTGGCTGGTGCTGCTCTTCTACTGCATGCTCCTCCTTCCCTTCCAGGTGAGAGTGTTCGGGACGACCATCCCCATTCCCGACTGGACCAAGGCGACCTTGGGGCTCGCGCTCCCGGTGATGGCGAACGTGGCCGAGATCGTTCGCGGGGCCATCCAGTCGATCCCGACCACGCAGTGGGAGGCGGCGCACTCGCTCGCTTTCAACCGGCGCCAGACGTTCTGGATGATCATCATCCCGCAGTGCGTGAAGCGCATGCTCCCGCCCTGGATGAACCTCTACGCGATACTCACGATGTCTACGGTGCTCGTCTCCATCGTGGGAGTGAACGACATGATGACCCAGACCCAACGGGTGCTTTCGGCGGAGAGCCGCCCCGAGCTGCTGCTCGCCTTCTACAGCTACGCGCTTTTGTGGTTCTTCGCCTACTGCTATCCGATCGCGCGCTGGACGGTGCGGCTGGAAGCGCGCTACGCGGTGCGGCAATGACGACGGCCCGGGACAGCGGCGTCGCCGAGCCGATCGTCGAGTTGCACGACGTCCATCAGTCGTTCGGCCAGACCGAGGTCCTGGCGGGAGTCTCGTTCAGCGTGCCCAAGGGCGGCGTCGTCTGCATCATCGGTCCCTCCGGCGCAGGCAAGTCGACGCTCCTGCGGTGCATCAACGGGCTCGTGCCGATCCAGAAGGGAACGATCCGTGTCGCGCGATTCGACGTGCACGCGCTCAAGACCGACGCCGAGAGGATCGCGCTGCGCAAGGAAGTCTCGATGGTGTTCCAGCAATACAATCTCTTTCCGCACAAGACGGCGCTGGAAAACGTCATGATGGCGCCGGTCTATGTGCTCAAGGAGGACCCGAAGGAAGTGCGCGAACGCGCGGTGGCGCTGCTCACGAAGGTGGGCCTGCAGGCGAAGCAGGACGCCTATCCCGGCGAGCTCTCCGGCGGCCAGCAGCAGCGCGTCGCCATCGCCCGCTCGCTCGCGATGCGCCCCGAGGTGATGCTCTTCGACGAGGTGACCGCGGCCCTCGACCCGGAAACCGTCAAGGAGGTGCTGAACACCATCAAGCAGCTGGCACGCGAAGGCATGACCTGCATTCTCGTCACGCATGAGATGCGATTCGCGCGCGAGCTCGCCGACGAGGTGATTTTCACCGACGACGGGAAGATCGTCGAGTCAGCTCCGCCCGCGGAGCTCTTCGACCACCCGACGCAGGAGCGAACGCGCGCCTTTCTCTCGCAGGTGCTTTGACTGGCCCGCTGCCACGGATGCGTTACTCGCTCTTCAACCTCTTTCGCCAGGCATTCGAGGGCCATCGCGGCTGGCCCGCCGCCTGGCGTGACCCCGCGCCACAGCCCGCCTACGACGTCATCGTCATCGGCGGCGGTGGCCACGGCCTCGCGACTGCGTACTACCTCGCCAAGGTCCACGGCATCACGCGCGTCGCGGTGCTCGAGAAGAGCTACATCGGCTCCGGAAACGCGGGCCGCAACACGACGATCATCCGCTCCAACTATCTGCTTCCGGGAAACGAGCCCTTCTACGAGTTCTCGATGAAGCTCTGGGAGGGGCTCGAGCAGGATCTCAACTACAACGCGATGGTGAGCCAGCGCGGCGTATTGAACCTCTATCACTCCGACGGCCAGCGCGACGCGGCGGCTCGACGGGGCAATGCGATGCGCATGCACGGTGTGGATGCCGAGCTCCTCGATGTCGACGCGGTCCGTCGCATGGCGCCGTTCCTCGACTTCGACACGGCGCGTTTTCCCATTCGAGGCGGACTCCTGCAGCGCCGCGGCGGAACCGCTCGCCACGACGCCGTCGTGTGGGGCTACGCACGCGCCGCGAGCGATCTCGGCGTGGACATCATCCAGAACTGCGAAGTGACCGGCTTCGTGCGCGAAGCGGGCCGCGTCATTGGAGTCGAGACGACACGCGGCGAAATCCGCGCGGCGAAGGTCGGCATGGCAGTCGCCGGCAGCACGTCGCGGATCGCGCGCATGGCGGGGCTTCGGCTGCCGATCGAAAGCCACGTTTTGCAGGCGTTCGTCACCGAAGCGATCAAGCCACTGATCCCGGGCGTCGTCACTTTCGGCGCTGGACACTTCTATATCAGCCAGTCGGACAAGGGGAGCCTCGTCTTCGGCGGCGATCTCGACGGCTACAACTCCTATACGCAGCGCGGCAATCTCCCGGCGGTCGAGCACGTGCTCGAGGAAGGCATGGCGTTGATGCCGGTGATTGGCCGCGTGCGCATGCTGCGCTCGTGGGGAGGCCTCATGGACATGTCGATGGACGGCTCTCCCATCATCGATCAGAGCGGCATTCCCGGCCTCTACCTCGACGCGGGCTGGTGCTACGGCGGCTTCAAGGCGACTCCCGCTTCTGGTTGGTGCTTCGCCCACTTGCTCGCGCGCGACACTTCGCACGAGGTTGCGCGCGCCTATCGACTCGACCGCTTCGCGACGGGTCATCTCATCGACGAGAAAGGGCAGGGCGCGCAGCCCAACCTGCACTGAATGCGCATCAACTGTCCCTTCTGCGGCGAACGCGACTCGGGCGAGTTCTCCTATCTCGGCGATGCCAGTTGTCCTCGGCCCGATCCGGGCGCAGCCGATGCGGCGTCGCGCTTCTTCGAGGCGGTCTACCTGCGCGACAACCCGGCGGGCCGCTTCCAGGAGCTCTGGTACCACGCGTTCGGCTGCCGCAGCTGGATTCGCGTCACGCGCGATACGCGCACCCACGAGATCTTCGCGACCGAATTCGCAAGCAACGCGAGCGATCCATGAGCGGGTATCGACTGCGGACGGGAGGCTTGATCGATCGCGGTCGGTCGCTCTCATTCCGCTTCGACGGTGCGGCCTATGGCGGATACGCCGGCGACACATTGGCGGCGGCGTTGCTGGCGTCCGGCGTGAAGCGGGTCGGCCGATCGTTCAAGTACCATCGCTCGCGCGGCATTCTCACTGCCGGCTCGGAAGAGTCGAACGCATTGGTCGAATTGCGCAGCGGTTCGCGCCGCGAGCCCAACACGCGTGCGACCGTCGCGGAGCTCTACGAGGGTCTCGAGGCGCATAGCCAGAATCGCTTCCCGTCGCTCGCATTCGACATGGGCGCAATCAACTCGCTGCTCTCGCCGCTCTTCGTCGCCGGCTTCTACTACAAGACTTTCATGTGGCCGGCGGCGTTGTGGGAGAAACTCTACGAGCCCATCATCCGGCGCGCAGCCGGACTCGGACGCGCAAGCGCGGAGCCCGATCCGGATACCTATGCGAAGTCGCACGCATTCTGCGACGTTCTCGTGGTCGGCGGCGGTCCCGCCGGATTGGCTGCGGCGCTTGCCGCCGGGCGCTCGGGTGCGCGCGTGATCGTGTGCGACGAGGATTTCGTCCTGGGCGGACGCCTCAACGGCGATCGTCGCGAGATCGACGGGATGAGCGGATCGGCATGGGCTCGGCGCGTCGCAGCCGAGCTCGAGTCGATGCCCGAGGTGCGCATCCTGCGGCGCACGAGCGTCTTCGGTCTCTATGACGGCAACACGTTAGGCGCCATCGAGCGCGTGTCCGATCACCTGCCGTTGCCTCCACCGCATCAGCCGCGGCACTGCTACTGGAAATTTGTCGCGAAGCGCATCGTCCTCGCTGCGGGCGCCATCGAACGGCCGATCGTGTTCGGCGGCAACGACCGGCCCGGCGTGATGATGGCCTCCGCCGTGCGCACCTATCTCAATCGCTTTGGCGTCGCAGCCGGAAAACGCGTCGTTCTGTTCACATCGACCGATGACGGCTGGAAGACCGCCGTCGACCTCGCCGATGCCGGCGTCGCCGTCGAGGCCATCGTCGATGCGCGTCTGGACGTCGCCGCATCCCTGAAGGGTCTAGTCCAGCGTGTGGGCACGCGTCTATTTCACGGGAGCCGCGTCGTCGAGACGCAGGGATCTCGCGCACTCACGCACGTGAGCGTTCTGGACGAAAGCGGGCGGGCCCATCGCCTTGCAGCCGATGTCCTGGCGATATCGGGCGGATGGAATCCGACGATATCGCTCTCGACGCATCTCGGCGGGCGCCCGCAGTGGCATGAGGATATGACCGCATTCGTGCCCGGCGAGGTCCTGCCTCCGGGAATGTCGGTCGTCGGGGCTGCACGGGGATCGTTCACGCTGGCGGAGGCTCTGCGCGAAGGATTTGCGGCCGGAGTGGAAGCGGCGGTTGCGACGGGCAATCGAGCCGCGTCCTCGAGTCTCCCAAGTGCGGACGACGAGGAAGCGCGCGTGAGCGCGTTTTGGTGCGTGTCCGAATCGAAGGGCAAGGCCTTCGTCGACTTCCAGCATGACGTCACCAGCGAGGACATCGCGCTCGCCAATCGCGAAGGTTATCGCTCAGTCGAGCTGCTGAAGCGATATACGACGCTCGGCATGGGGACTGATCAGGGCAAGACATCCAACGTCAACGGCCTGGCGATACTCGCCGCGCTCACCGAGCGCAGCATTCCCGAAGTCGGTACGACCGTCTTTCGCCCGCCCTACACACCGGTCGCGATCGGCGCGATGGCCGGTCATCATCGCGGCAAGGACTTCCGCCCGACGCGATTGACCGCAAGCCACTCTTGGGCCGAGGAGCGCGGCGCGACCTTTGTCGAAGTCGGCCAGTGGCTGCGCGCGCAATGGTTTGCGTTGCCGGGCGAAAGGGATTCGCTCGAGACGGTCGCGCGCGAAGTGAAGGCCGTGCGCTCGAGTGTAGGCGTCTGCGACGTCTCCACCTTGGGCAAGATCGATATCCAGGGCGCGGACGCCGCGACCTTCCTCGATCGCGTGTACTGCAATACTTTTTCGACGCTTCCCGTCGGCAAGGTCCGATACGGCTTGATGCTCCGCGAAGACGGCCTCGTCATGGACGACGGGACGAGCGCGCGGTTTGCCCACGACCATTTCGTGATGTCGACCACGACCGTGAACGCAGCCAAGGTCATGCAACATCTCGAGCACGCACGCCAGGTCATCTGGCCGGGACTCGATGTGCAGATCGTCTCGGTCACCGAGCAGTGGTCGCAGTATTCGATCGCCGGGCCCAACGCGCGCCGTGTCCTCGAATGCCTCCTCGGGGATGCGCTGGACGTATCCAACGCTTCATTTCCCTATCTCGCCTGCACCGAGCTCTCATGGCGCGGCATTCGCGCGCGACTCTTCCGGATCTCCTTCTCGGGAGAGCTCGCCTACGAGCTCGCGGTCCCGGCGCGCCACGGTGACGCAACGATTCGCGCAACACTCGCTGCCGGCTCGGAGTGGGCCATCGTTCCCTATGGCACCGAGGCTCTCGGCGTAATGCGAGTCGAGAAAGGCCACGTCGCCGGCAACGAGCTCAATGGCCACACGACGGCGGCGGATCTCGGGCTCGGAAGAATGATGTCCGCGAAGAAGGATTTCATCGGGCGGGTCTTGTCCGCGAGGCCGGGGCTCACCGATCCGAACCGCCCGGCATTGGTCGGCGTGAAGCCCGTCGATCGCGCATGCCGCATTCACGCCGGTGCACATTTTCTATCCCGGGGCGCGCAAGTCTCGCTCGAGAATGACGAAGGCTATGTGACGTCCGTCGCTTTTTCCCCGATGCTCGGCCACTGGGTCGGGCTCGGTCTCCTCGCGAGGGGCCCGCAGCGTCATGGTGAAATCATCCGTGCCTACGATCCTCTGCGTGGCAGCGATCTCGAGGTCGAAGTCGTCGCGTCCGTCTTCTTCGATCCCGAGGGCTCTCGGTTGAAATCGTAGCCGCCATGCCAGAACTCAAAGGTGTCGCGATCCAATCTCGAGACGACCTCGAAATCGTCTCTGTCCTCGCGCGAAAGGGCCAGCATGCTGCCTTGGGGGCGCGGCTGCAGGAGAGGTTCGGCATTGTGTTGCCAGAAGGACCGCGCCTGGCTGCCGGCAAGAACCTGTCGCTGCTGGGTGTGGGCCCCGGCAGCTGGCTCGCCATGCGTGAGCCCGCGGACCCTGCCTTGATCACCCAGTTTCGCGGAGAGCTCGGCGGCCTCGCATCGGTCTGCGACCAGAGCGATGCCTATGCGGTCCAGCGTATTTCGGGACCGAACGTACGGGGTCTGCTCGGCAAGTTGATTCCAATCGACGTGCACGCGCGCGCATTCAAGATCGGCGATGTCGCCGTTACCCAGGCGAGTCACATCGGAGTCGCGCTCTGGCGCCGTGCTGACGATCCCGACGGTTCATCCGTCTTCGAGATCGCGGTCTACCGCAGCTACGCCGCGAGCTTCCGGCGCGCCCTTGTCATCTGACGCTCATCCATACCGCCTCGACTACATTGTCGGGGCGATGGAAGGCCTTCACCCCTTTGCGCACCGCCCACGGAATCAGCTGGCGGTGGAGCGGGATCACGTAGACCTGCTCGCGAACGCGTTTCAGCGCGTCGAACATCATCGCGCGCCGCTTGGCCGGGTCCATCTCGACCTCGACCGCGTCGATCAGCCGATCGAGGTCGTCGTCCTTGTAACGCCCCGAATTGAAATCGCCCTTGCCCTTTCCGTCGCGGCTGTGGAGCACGGGCGTCAGCGTGAATCCCGGATCGCGCGCGGCTCCGCCCCAGCCGTACAGGTGCATGCTGATGTCGAACTGGTCGACCTTCTGGAAGAACTGCGCGCGCGGCATCGAATCGAGGCGTGTCTTGACGCCGATCTTCGCGAACAT
>Ga0209131_1001094_pt1 | contig 18769 bp, 27 predicted proteins | sample GraSoi_2013_40cm_FD_185826 | JGI IMG/M metagenome (GOLD analysis project Ga0209131, IMG submission 185826) | Grasslands soil microbial communities from the Angelo Coastal Reserve, California, USA - Sample 9_17_2013_40cm (SPAdes) (version 2) | ecosystem: Environmental > Terrestrial > Soil >... | reverse complement strand
TTATGCGATCTTGCGCGGGATCTGTTTATGGAAACCGGTTGAAACAGGGATCGACCGATGAAACAGTTGTCTCTCCACCATTTGACCCGCTTTCCCGCTTCGCACTCACCGACAGTTGATTCTGTTTTCCCAACTATTCTTGCCCTGCATGGACGCGGCAGTAACGAACAAGACCTCATTGGGCTTGCACCTTATTTGCCACAAAAATTTCTGTGGATCAGTCCCCGAGGCACATTCAACTTAGGACCAGATTCATTCGAATGGTTTCAAATCACCCAAATTGGCAAGCCTGACTCAATTCGTCTCGCCAACGCACTCAACACCATTGATACATTTATCGATGAGGTCGTTGAAAATTATCCAGTTGATAAAAGTAAACTTTATCTATTAGGTTTCAGTCAGGGAAGTATTGTATCCATGTCCTACACGTTAACGAAGCCTCAACGCATTGCCGGAGTTATCGCCCAATCAGGATATATCCCCCACGAATCAGGATTACAGATCGACGAGGTCGGCATCAAAAACAAACCCTTTATCATCACTCATGGCATTCAAGATTCCATGCTCACGGTCGATTGGGCACGCCGCAGCCGCGACACTTTACAAAAACTGGAAACGAATCTCGAATATCACGAATTCAACATGGGGCACAACGTCAGCGAAGAATCACTTACTGTGATAAACGTTTGGCTTGAAAAGCAAATCCAATGATTAACACTTTACTTGAGAAAGCTATTAATTCCCGCATATCCTTATTTGACTCGCCGCATGAATCTGCCCTCCGCCTCTTCAATGGATTCAGTGAAGGCGATCCCTCTCTTGCCTTGGATATTTACGCACGCACGCTCATTATTCATAACTATGCTGATGATCCAACAGCAAATCAGTCTCAAATTCAAGAAGTCATTGATCAAACAAGAGCTTCACTCAATTGGCTACGCGCCGGAATTTTAAAAACACGTAACGGCAGAACGCAAGAAGAAAAAAAAGGGACATTGATCTTTGGCGAAAAGTCTGACACCAAAATTAAAGAACACGAGATCTGGTATGCCATCGATCTAATGATGAACCGTGATGCAAGTTTCTATCTTGATACTCGTCACCTGCGCAAATGGTTGATCGAAAACATGCAAGGCAAGTCGGTGTTGAACACTTTTGCCTACACTGATAGTTTAGGCATTGCGGCAACAGCAGGTGGAGCGAGCCTTGTAGTCCAAACAGACCGCAATAGATTATTCTTGAATCTCGCTAAAGATTCATATTCGCTTAATGGACTCCCTATACACAAAAAAGATTTCATCACACAAGACTTTTTCCCCACGATTGCAAGATTCAAAAGTACCAAACAATTCTTCGATTGTGTGATCATTGACCCACCATTCTTTTCCACCACATCTAAAGGCAAAGTGGATTTGGAAAACGATAGCACGCGCTTGATCAACAAAGTACGTCCGCTCATTAACGATGGCGGGACTTTGATTGCGATCAACAATGCCTTATATATGAGCGGACAAGAATATATGCAAACACTGGATGGCTTATGCAAGGACGGTTACTTGAGCATCCGCGAGTTAATTCCTGTTCCTGATGATTTCATCGGACTTAATCCAGCTGGCCAACCGATCACTGACCCTACCCCGTTCAATCACTCCACGAAAATCGCGATTTTGGATGTGAGGAGAAAATAAGGCATGTCTGGCGAAACGGATTTAGAAAAACTTTTGCAGGGCATGAAGCCAGAACTCAATGAAGGTGAGTATGTCTTTTGCACTGTTGATGCTTTTCAACGCGCCGTCACACTTAATCCAGTTTGTGTATTTCAGGAGCAGGAAACGATTACTGTCATTTTAACTACGCAACAGGCAGATCTGGCAAAACTTCCCTACTTGTTAGTTTGCGCATGGGTCACATTGACCGTTCATTCCTCCCTCGAAGCTGTTGGCTTGACTGCTGCGGTATCAAAGGCGCTAACCAATGCAAATATCATCTGTAATGTGGTCGCGGCTTACTATCATGACCATATCTTCGTCCCGGTGCAGGATGCCGACCGAGCAATGGATGTATTGCTGCAATTAACCAAATAGGAATATCTTATGAGCGAACAATCCTTTAAACTCGATCTTGAAGTCCGAGACTATGAATGTGACATGGAAGGTATTGTCAACAATGCGGTGTATATGAATTATTTGGAACACGCCCGCCATGCTTTCCTCAAGCACAAAGGTTTTGATTTTGCCGCCCTGATACAAAAAGATATTCATTTGGTGGTGATCCGAATCGAAGCTGACTATTTGTATCCTCTACGAAGCGGCGATAAATTTTATGTCACTGCCAGCATGGAAAGAATCTCCAAATTACGCTTTGGCTTTGCGCAGAATATTTTCCGGCTCGCAGATGACAAACCGATCTTGAAAGCAAAAGTAATCGGAACATCTTTAACTGCCGAAGGGCAACCCAAATATTTTGAGGATTTGGAAAGGTTGTTCTTGTAATTAGTTAAAACAGACTTGGCTGTTCAGGAGCATCTGGTTTGAGCGCATCCCACGGCAACGGTGGGATGTTTATTTTGGAGGCAAGGCGCCGATGAAATTCGCGGCAGATCTCTGGCGCAATCAAATTATCAGGCGAATGACAAAAGATAAATACATCGGCGTTTTGTTGCATCTGTGGCACGAGATAGTCGACCCATTCGTTGATGAACTCAATATTCTGAACAAGGTCGGGGTGACTGATGAAGCGTAGGAAGATGAAGTCACCGGTGCGTTCCATAAACACTGGGACATCGGGTTTGCGTTCCCGCGCTTCCAGCAAACTTTCATAGGAACTGCCTGCGAGAATTTGATCACCCTCCAGGCTGCGGATCGGACGGGTATCGATCACCACGCGTGCCATGTTATAGCTGGCGAGCAGTTGATTCAACGCCTCACGATGCGGCGAGTCGAACCAATCCAAATGGCGGACCTCCACCGCAAGGCGAATATCACGCGGCATACGCGAGAGAAAGGCTTCTAGGTCGCCGAGCAGATTCGGGGAATAACGAGGCGGGAGTTGCAGGAACAGCGGTCCGAGGCGGGTAGCGAGAGGTCGCATGACATCTACAAAATAAAGAGCACGATCGACATACTCCAATAATTTTCCATTATGACTGATGGCTTTGGGAATCTTCGGACAGAAGCGAAATGTTTCAGGAGTATGCTCGATCCACGACTCGATGGTCTTGGGCGCAGGGATGGCATAGAAAGTTGTGTTGCCTTCGATGGTAGTTAAGCGCCGCGCATATTCGCGCAGAAAGTCCGCAGGCTTTGTGCCTTTGGGGTAGAAATTCCCCACCCAACCTTTGAAGGACCAAATAGGGCAACCAAGGTAAATGGACATATTGTTATTATATAATGAGAGTGAATTTATGAAACCACAATTATCTTACACCATTTGGTTCAGTCAGCGCACGGGCAGCACTTTACTATGCAAAACTCTTGAAGCCACAGGCATTGCAGGAACGCCCCGCGAATGGTTCAATTGCAAACCTGATCTGCTCAAAGATTTTCATCAGACAAATCATGCCGATCTTCAAGAGTATTTATGGAAGCTTGGAAGCACACCCAACGGTGTCTTTGGAATCAATCATTCGTTTTATGAACCGCATTTCAGTCAATTGACTGAGACGCTTCGAAAATTCCCAATCTGTCCGCCAACAGAAACGAGCCGCACAAAAATTTGGAAACACGTCTTTCCCAATCATCGTCACATCTTCATGACGCGCCGCAACAAAATACGGCTTGCCGTTTCATGGTGGAGGGCGATCCAATCCGGAGAATGGCATTTGTCCGCTAACGAGCATCCCAAGCCAATTGACCTTTCGCATGCTTATTCCTACGACGCCATCAATCATTTATACAACGAATGCTCCATGCGTGAAGCAGGCATACAAGAATTCTTTACCGAAGGCAACGTCACACCATTAACCATTATCTACGAAGACTTTGTACAACAATACGATCAAACCATTCGAAACATTCTGGATTATCTTGAACTAGACTCACAATCTGTAACCATTGCTCCGCCTGCATTGGCAAAAACAGCGGATGCGGTTTCTGAAGAATGGGTGCAGCGTTTTCGCGAAGAACGCCAGAAAGGCTGGACAAATCGTGGATGGTAGCAAGAGATAAGAACAATAAGACATTTTCAAGATCGTGACAGCTTTTGGCAGTTAAGAATCTGGTATTGGCACTTTAAAAAGGCGATACTCAAAGAGGCTTGTCCAGTGAGGACAGGCACTCGTCAACCCAAGGAGTATTGCCATGAAAGCTTTATATATTGTCCTGATTGCCGTTCTGCTGGCAGGTTGCGGACCTTCTGCCGAACAGATAACCGCCACTGCAGTCATGGCGCAAGCGCAGACTGAAACTGCCGCGCCAACATTCACACCCACTGCAACGTTTACATCAACACCCACACAAACGCCTACATCCACGCTCACACCAACAAATACACCTACTCCAACCCCATCGTCAACAGCTACTCCTGCTGTAACTTCGACCGCAACTTCCAAGCCTTCAAAGTCACGGGGCGGGTTACCAGGGAAATCCCTTGCCAATTCAGTCTTACAGAAGGATGTACTCAAACTTGTTTTAATTTTCGAATCAGGCTTTGGATGCAACAACTCGAAGGTCGTAAATACAATCATCGTTGACCCATTGGCACAAGGCAAATGGTCTGAGCGCTGGATCATGGACAGGTGTGGCACGGAAGGCTCTTACTTAATAACGTTTAATCTCGCACCAACCGGTGGAGTGGATTTCGTCTTAAACATCGAGAAGTAGAGCTTCGCCAATCAGCCCATCGATAGGTCGCAACACTTTCGTGAAAACATCAGAAAGGCTGAATAAACCGCGAGTGGTGATCAACGAAAGGAAGCGAGAACCGTAAGTCCAATTTCAGTGTTTATAATCTCGATCAACTCATTACAAACATCTACCAATATTTTATTTAACGGAGACTTCAGCATGACAGAGATGCAATCGAATTTAGTAAAAGATGGCAAAGACGGGCAGATCAAATTTCCTATTTTTATTTCACAAGCCGATATGGATCTGATCGAAAAAGAATTCGTCCCAAAAGATGGCGATGTCTTTGTCGTCACGTATCCCCGTTCGGGCACAACCTGGACCGAACAAATGGTGCATCTTTTGGTGAACAATGGCGTGCAAGGTGAACAACGCCTCACTGATGCAGTCCCCTGGTTGGAGACTTTACCGCATCGTCCCAACGGCATGCTCGAATTTTTGAAAACCATGCCGCGCCGCCGTTTGTTCACGAGTCATCTGCCTTATCCGCTCATGCCGCGTCTCAACAACACTACAGCAAAAATCGTTTATGTGGCACGCAACCTCAAGGACGTGGCGATCTCGACTTATTTTCACAATCAAAGCAAAGGTGGTTATGAAGGCACCTGGGAGGAACACTTCCAACTTTTTCTAACAAGCGACGTGGGGTTCGGTCCATACTTTGACCACATCTTGCCCTGGTGGCAAGCCAGTCAAAAAGATAAGAATATTCTATTCCTAAAATATGAGGACATGAAACACGACCACGCTGGCAACGTCGCCAAGCTCGCCTCTTTTCTCGACCTTCAAGCTGATTCGCAATTAATTGACAAGGTCGTCGCTTTGAGCAGCTTCCAATCCATGACCTCGAACGAGACCACCAACTTTGACTGGATTCCCCAAAAGGCGGACAAGCCCAAGCATTTCCGCAAAGGTGACATCGGTGACTGGCGGAATCATTTCAGTGCCGAACAAAGCCGGCAAATGGACACGCTGTTCATGGAGAAGATGAAAAGCACCGGTTTGCAATTCGATTTTGGCGATGATGTAATCATGCCCTGACCACAAAGGAGAAAAATGACTCACCCACTAGTTGACCAATTCCGTTTTACGCGCAGCGAATGGCTGCGCGGACTTGAGGGCGTAACTGAAGAAGATGGCGCACGTCACTTCGGGCAAATGAACTGCATCAGTTGGATCGTTGGTCATCTCACATGGCATGAACAACGCTCGTTTTTACAGCGCCCACAAAACATTATTTTGTTTCCAAAGTTGAATGAAGTCTTCGCATTTGGAGCACCCATGAGCACACCATCACTAAAGGAGATGTTAGAAACGTGGCAAACTATCACCAAAGCCGCAGAGCCATATCTTGAATCTTTGACCACTGAAATCCTGCTTACCGATTTATTGCTCAACGGCCAGGCGGTGGGACAAACCCGCGGCTCAGCCCTGCGCCGCATTACCTATCATTATTGGTTTCATCTGGGCGAGATATTAGCTATTCGTCAAATGATCGGCGGAAAGGACCTACCCGAGTATGTAGGTGATATTGAAGGGGAAGCGCCATATCGTCCTGAGTAAATAAACAAAGTCTCCCAAAATTTTAAAAATAGTTAAAGGAGCACAGCATGAAAATCAGCGCACACATTGATAATAGCGCAGGCGAACATCATGTCGCATTGACCACTAATGATGAAATTCATTCAGTTCTGATCCATCCCAAGCCAAGCGGCTTCGGCTCAAGTGTCAACGGCGGCGAATTACTTTTCCTTGCGCTGGCAACCTGTTACTGCAATGACATTTATCGTGAAGCCACAAAACTCAACATCCAAGTGGAGCGAGTCGAGGTGGAGGTCAACGGCGAATTCGGCGCAGCCGGCGAACCAGCTCAAAATGTGACTTACCGTGCACAAGTCCATGCCAAAGGGACTGAGGAGGAAATCCACGCGCTAATGGAATATACAGATACTGTAGCTGAAATTCAAAACACGCTTCGCACAGGGACACCTGTGAAACTCGCCCATATCGAAGTGGTCAATACGTAAGAAATAAACATGGAAATCACTCAAACCCTATACATCACAAATCGCAAAGACTGGCGTGACTGGCTGAAGCAGAACTACAAAACTGAAAAAGAGATCTGGCTGGTCTACCCCAAAAAAGCAACCGGAGGGCCGCGCATCGAATACAACGACGCTGTGGAGGAAGCCTTGTGTTTCGGCTGGATCGATAGTATCGTCAAGAAACTCGATCAAGAATACACCGTTCAGCGCTTTTCACCGCGCAAGCCGAAAGCCAAATATTCGCAAGCCAACATTGAACGCTTGCGGGGTTTGGTCTTAGAGAAGAAAGTGGTCAAAGAGGTAGCGAGCAGCTTGGGGGATATTTTGAACGAAGAGTTTGTCATCCCGCCTGATATTTTGAAAGCAATTCAAGCCAACAAGGAAGCGTGGAAGAACTTCCAGAAATTTTCAGCTCCCTACCAACGGATTCGCATTGCCTTCATTGACGGGGCAAGAAAGCGTCCCGCAGAATTCCAAAAGCGGCTGCGATATTTTATCGAGATGACTGAAAAGAATAAAATGTTTGGATTTGGCGGGATCGAGAAACATTTTTAAATCTGCAGATACAAGATCAGGGTCAAGCACATGCTTGACCCTGATCAGTTAACAATATTTTATTTTTTGAGTTATCAACCTAAGCCTCTACCGTTACGGTATCGTACCTGAAGCCGTCACAACATCTTCTTGATTGATCAAAGTAGGCACGAACTGGAAACCATAGAACCAGACGACATTCTGTTTATTATTTGTGTCGGTCCAGAAGGCGTGGAACACATTATCGGATCCGACCGCTACCGTGGTGTAATCGCCGATGAAGCCGCCGCCAAATCCATTACGCGTATTGATCGGATTTGTGCTAACCTTTTGCACTCCACCAGAACCAATATTGGTCACGTAGTAATTAAGGCGGGCATTGTGAATGTAGTTGCCTAAAGCGAGGCAGTTAATTCGTCCTTCTGGTGGAGGTGATGCGCTCGCACAAGTCTGCCATGGCGAAACAGTATCTGCTGCGTAAGCTGACATGTAGACGACACCGGACTGTGAAACAGCGACACCGGGCCATTGCGTATCCACACGACGTGCGGCAGGAGCCGTAAGCCCATTAGGTGCCGGATAACCAGCTGCAACGCGGTTTGAAGAATCCAACGCGGAGAAGATCGGCACAGGCGCGCTCCAAGTCGCACTGCCATCCGTTGACTTGCTATAGACCGTCACTGCATGGCAACCATTGTTGGTACGTGTTGGGCACAGACTGCCATTGCTATCACTCAAGAGCGATGTCCACGCAACATACAGGTCGCCATTTGGCGCAACATCGCCAGCCGGGAAACTATCATTGCGGAAGGCGGCATTGGACAATGGAATCACATCTTGCAAGTCGGCAACTTTCACTGGCTTGCCGAAGGTCACGCCGCCGTCTGTTGATTTGACGATGTATGTGCTATCGAGTGCAGATAGACGCGTCGCGCCTTCGAAGATGACATACACGGTTCCATCGTAGCCGACAATTGGACGCGAACCCTGATCATATAGCACATTGCCTGAGATGTTCTGTGGGGCACTAAAGGTCTGTCCGCCATCGCTTGAGTAGGCAAAGAAGATCGGCGCCTGGACAAAGCTACCATTGTGGGCATTGAAGATGAAGCGCGTCCAACTTACGTAGACACGATCTTTGAACTGGCTCGAGGTGTGCCAGTCCGCCGCGATCCATTCCTTGTCATTGAGCGTGGAGGGTGAAGTGGTCTGATTGATAAATGTCGGTGCGCCCCACGTGAGATTACCGCTGCCATCAAAGGTACCCTTGTTGACGGCTACTGTGTTCGGCGCAGAGGTGCGATTGAAGCCGAGACCGGCATAATAGACATTGCCCTGACTATCGAAAGTCAATGACGGATCGCCACCAGCGTCATATTGACCACCAGCTAGACGATCCACGCCAGGAATCAACGTGCCAAGATGCTGCGGGTCACTGCTACTGCAGCACCAGGTTTGACCGCCGTCATTGGAAAAGTATGTGCCGGAATAACCATCACCCAATGCACTACAGGGCGTACCATTCACATCGCAAGCCCAGGTGCGTGTCACGTAATCATTCGCGGCTGCTACAACACGATGGGGATTATTAGGGTCAACTGCGATGGCAGTTTCATTCTGCGGCGCAGCAGCTGTATCTTGATTGACCGTTATCGCTGGTGCGGAAACGGTATTCCCATCAAGCGGACTCGACAAAACAAAGCTGGGGGTGATCGGTGCACTCGGCACGAGATTCGGATTCTCGACTTCAGCTTCTTCATCAATAAAAGCCGAAAAGCGGATCTGCAAGCCAGCCGTGCCATTCAGCGAGGCGACCTTGCCAGCCAGTGTATTAATATCGAAAGTTTGTTGAGCAGCCTCGCCAGACTGCACAGTCAATGCGGCAACCAACACTAATGCCAGCAGTGTGGTCACCAATATACGAGTTTTCATTTTAATTGATCTCCTCTTGTTTGAACTTTTATTCGAAACACTTTAGAAAGCAATCCAATTAAGAGTACGCATCACCTGCCTTTCTTCAATCGAGTTTCATTTTGCCCATCATCACAAAAAGAAACGCAAGTGACAAAAACGACTCTTACGCATGCAATATTATGTTCTTGGTAGAACCATGGGCAATTAGCAGTATAACGAAAGCGTCGAACCTATACCTGAATTGAAAATTAGAAACGAATTCCCCCGTTGGTGCTAATTAGTATATATTTGCAGAACCTTGACCACTATTCCATATTTTCCGAAGCTTAAATACAACTTATGTTTTTTTAATTAACTCTGAGACAAGAAATACGATATTTTGTTGGAATGACAGGGAAGAAGAATGTATTGGGTTTGGTGGAGTTGAGCAGTGTCGTTAATGAAACTTTTCACCCCGCTCCAGCATCTCCACGAATTGGCTGATTCGCTTGGCACGCGTCTCTGCTTTCTTGGCAGTTTGTATTCTGAACAGGAACGAATAACGATTTGCACTATTCAGGGTTGCAAAGAAGGCTTTGGCTTTTTTATTCTTTTCCAACGCAGACTGGAAATCCTCAGGGATGGAAATATTCTTCTGCGACTCATACGCTTCGCCCCAACGCCCATCCTGCTTCGCCGCTTCAATCGCTTTCAACCCTGACGGTTTCATCTCGCCGCTGGCGATCAACCTCTCAGCCTTCTCGGTATTGATCTTTGACCAGATGCTCTTTGGTCCGCGCGGCGTGAATTTTTGCAGCCAATATTGGTCGTCGAAGCCCTTCTTCTGTCCATCAATCCAACCATAACACAAAGCGACATCCAGCGCCTCTTCATACGTCACAGACGGGATTCCTGTCCCCTTCTTGCCGAGCTTCAACCACACGCCCGTGGATTTGTCATGCTGTTTAGCAAGCCAGTCCGCCCATTTCTTTTTGTTTTCAAACGGTAAAATCGGAAGATTGTTTTCTTTTTTCATAAGCGATGGTTTAGTAACAGGAGCTTTCCTTAGGAAACCACTAATTCCAAATCTTGACAGTTTCTGGCACTTATTTTCAAGAGGCTTGTGCAATAATAAATGAAACTCGCATCTGCTAAATCAAACTTTATAATCTAAAGGAGATCAATATGAATAGCCCACATTTCAAAAGCAAAAGAGAAAAAGCAAAAATAATTGTTAAAAAAAGAGAAGGAGCAAAGGCGATTCATATATTGACAAGCATTTTTTACATTATATTTATTATCGTATACATTCCAGTTGTTTTATGGGGAGGGGATATTATTGGTTTCATTGTATATCTTATTTGGATAATTACGCCATTTTCATATCCAGAGTATTAATCAATAAGGACAATATGATGACTGGATTCATCGTCTTAGCTTCACCCATTATTGTTTTGGTTTCTCTGATGATATTTCAAAGCCAATAAACCTACCCATCTACACTTACATTATCTACAATCCCAACAATGACTGAGATCATGCACCCATCAGGGATATTCAATGCCTGACGCGCGCCGTTGCCTTCGTATGTTGACCAGCACAGTATCATCAGTCCCTACAGAAGTATGATTGTATTTCAATCAAAGACTCATTATCCTTTTTATGTTCAGAGTTGCGTTGACTCTCGCAAATAAAGGAGAAAGAAGATGAAAGCCTTAGCGGTAAAGAAACAATTTCTCATTGCAATAGCTATCCTGACAATGGTGCAATTCGCCTGTAATTTGGGCACCAATGCCACTTCTGCACCTGTAGTTCCAACGGCGCGCAATGAGAATCCAACTGCGGTCTCCACGGAAGCTGCACAAGCAGTCCCAACTTCCACAAAATCAGAGCGCGGTACTCCTGATGAAGCAAAAGCGATGCTACAACAAGCAGTCGAACACTACACCTCAGTTGGACGCGACCAAGCCCTCAAAGATTTCAACACCAAAGTGCCACCTTTCTTCGACCGCGACCTCTACGTTGTCTGTATGGGACCAGACCATATCGAAGTTGCCAATGGCGGATTCCCTCAATATGTCGGCACATCGGCGGATTTACTAAAGGATAATAATGGCAATCCATTGGGTAAAGCCATCTGGGATTCGGCTTCGGATAATACAGTAAACTCGGCTGATTATCACTGGGTTAACCCTGTTTCTGGACAGACCGAGCCAAAGACACTCTTCTTTCAAAAGGTCGATGCGAATACTGTCTGTGGCGTAGGCGCATATAATCCAAAGTAGAAAGACAAAAGAAGACCTCCGATTGAAATTCGGAGGTCTTCTCGGTTCATCTTCAAAGTATCATAACTCAATACTCACACTATCCACAATCCCCACAATGACCGAGATCACGCAGCCGTCAGGGATGTTCAACGCCTGACGCGCCCCATTGCCTTCGCGATTGACCAGCACCGTATCGCCAATGCCCGCCTGTGAGTTATCCAATGCAATAAAGTCATCTTCGGGAGCGATACTGTCATCGTCCATGACCAATGGCTGAACAACCAATAGCCTGCGATTCTTATAATGCGCATGGCTGATGGTGGTGACAATGGTTCCAACAACTTTACCTAACATCATAATATTTTTTCAATTCAATCCGGTGGTCTCGATACAGGCTTCGCTCACTCGACCACCGCAGTTAAATGTTTATGTAAACCGATTCGCTCCAGCTTTCAACGTATAACTAAACTCGCTATCAGGCTTGACTTCCAACTCATCCACGATACCGATCAACGCCAAATCAATCGGAACGAATTTTTCATTCGGCATGGCAAGCGCGGCTTCACGCGAACGAACCATCACACACAGATCACCGGGACCCGCCTGTACCACGTCCGCGGCGACTTGGAGAATGCCGATCGGTTCCAGTTTTTTATTCAACGGCTGGACGACGAGCAACTTCAAGCCCTCCGTGCCGGGATATTTCATCGTACAGATCGCAGTCCCTTTGACTCTGCCAAATAACATTATTTCAATCCCGTCGCTTTGACCACACGATGGATGATGTTATCGAGCAGTTTCGCATCCACTTGATTGCCAAGCTTTGTGATGACCGCGGAGCGAATCCGCGTTTCGATATCGCTGTCAGATTGAGTCGGCTTAGGTTGAGATGCGGCGGATGAAACAGAAGCAGTTACCGGCTGCGCCTGAGGCGGTTTCTTTTCCGAAAGATAAGGTCGGACTGGCGCGGCAGGTGGAATGTCCGCGCAATCGGTGATGAGTTGGAAGTCCAGCCGTTTGGCCTTTTCATAAGCCAGCTCAGTCAACACCACCTCATCCGTGACCTGCAATGACTTGGCGCCACTGTTGAAGAGGTCTTCAATATCTTTTTCGGTATAGAATTTTTTCGGCATCGCTTATTTTGTTTCGCCGCGTCCGCCGAAATTACCCTTGCTTGATTGCGGAAGGATCATCTCCACATCGGCATGCGGGCGTGGGATGACGTGCACAGAGGCAAGTTCACCAACGCGCTTCGCTGCTGCGGCACCGGCATCGGTGGCGGCTTTGACCGCGCCCACATCACCGCGCACCATCACAGTGACATATCCGCCGCCCACATATTCCGAACCGATCAACACCACATTCGCGGCTTTCACCATCGCATCCGCAGCTTCGATCGCGCCAACCAACCCACGCGTCTCAACCATTCCCAAAGCAATCATTACATGATCAACAGGCATTTTAATTTTCCTTTCGATTATGACTTACGAAAAACAACTTCGCCATCCACTTCCAGCGAATCAATAACAGACATAATGACCGAATCGACCGGTGTATCTTTCGTGATATTGGTTTGCCGCGCCGATGAACCTGCGGCGGTCAGCACCAGATCACCAACACCCGCATCAACGGTATCGACCGCAACATACGGCTTACCCGATGGTACACCATGCTCATCGGTCTGACGCAAGATCAGCAACTTGCGCCCGTGCAATTTTTCATCCTTGATCGTGGATACGGTTGTGCCAATAACTTTTGCGATTAACATACGCACTCCTAATAATTCTTGGATGAAGAGCCCGCTTCGCTCTTCGCCGATTCCTGCTTGCTCGGACCTTGAATGATCTTCACCCCGGCACTTGCGCCGATGCGCGTGGCTCCGGCTTTGATCATATTCTCGGCATCTTCAAACGTGCGGACTCCACCTGAGGCTTTCACGCCCATCTCCGGTCCGACCGTCTTGCGCATCAACGCTACATCATGGACAGTCGCTCCCCCACCCGCAAACCCTGTGGACGTTTTGACAAAGTCCGCGCCTGCTTCTTTTGATAATAAACTTGCAATGGTTTTTTCTTCATCGGTCAACAAAGCTGTTTCGAGAATCACTTTCACAATGATGTTACGACTGTGCGCTGCATTGACAACACCGCGAATATCTCTTGCAACCGTTTCAAGATCCCGCGCCTTCAATGCGCCAATGTTAATGACCATATCAATCTCGGTCGCGCCCTGTCGAATCGCGGTCTCGGTTTCAAATGCCTTTGTCTCTGAAGAAGTCGCACCCAGTGGAAAACCAATCACCGTACAGACTTTTACACGCGAAGCCTGTAGAAGTTGCGCGCACAAAGGCACCCAGGTCGGATTTACACATACGGATGCGAATTCATATTTCCGCGCTTCAAAACAAAGTTGGGCGATCTCCTGTTGCGTGGCATCGGGCTTGAGCAGCGTATGGTCGATCATATTCGCTAGACTCAAATCACCAGGAATCACACCCAGTGTGGACGTCAATCTCTCCGCCCCAGCGCTAACCACATTCCCCGTTTTATCCATGCACATCTTCACGCAAAGTTGGTCTGCACATTCGAATTTGCACTGAAAGGCTTCGGGGTGCGCGGAACGTTGATCCTGCTCCGCCATCGCGGCAAGCACTTCATGAGTGATGATCTCGACGATCTGTTCAACGAGTTTTGGGTCGGGTTTGGTCATAGTTTTTATTTCATTCATACACTGGTGGTCGAGTAGCCTGAGGCGATAGCCGAAGGCGTATCGAGACCACACAATAACAGAGTTTATTTTGCTTACAGGTGGTCTCGATAGGGGCTTCGCCCTACTCGACCACCAGAGATATCTCTATTTCAAATATTTCTTCTCAACCGCTATGATCTTATCTACGCGCTTTGCATGGCGGTCGCGGCCGAATTCGGTAGTCAACCAAACCTTCACGATCTGCTTGGCAAGCGCGACTCCGATCATGCCAGCGCCGAGTGTCAACACATTCGTGTCATTATGTTCACGGCTATTATTCGCGGACGAAATATCATACGCCATCCCCGCCCGCACGCCAGGGACTTTATTCGCAACAATGCAACTGCCGATGCCTGCGCCGTCGATCATGATTCCGCGCCAAGCTTTGCCAGAATTGACTGCTTGCGCAACCGCGTGCGCAAAATCAGGATAATCCACCGCATCCTTACTATTTGTGCCCATATCACTGACTTCAAAACCCAGCGCGGTGATGTCACTCTTGAGCGCTTCTTTCAGCTCAAATCCGCCATGATCCGCACCAATGGCAACGACCTTCTTACCACTCGGCTGAATAGACTCACGCGAAGATGACCCCATCACATTTTGGACTATACTCTGCACGATTCGGTGAATCTCCGCGTCATCAAAGGAGTTGGACATGGTTCATTTGATTATCTTATTGATGAGGGATTGCGTCAAGTGGGGAACAAAGAACCTATCTATCTTGCGCCAATCACAGCCGCCATACTTGCCCTCGGTACAAGTATCTCTACCAAGGCGCAACGGAGACCGCTCACGTGAGGCTGTTATCTTTTCAGGAGTGTAATCCGACCAATCGATCCTGTTCGCGAACAGGATCGGATTCCCATGTAAAATCGGCCTCAGTTAGTGTAATTTGCTCGCCCAAGCGGGGAAGTAAAGCACCATGAACCAATCCTATTGTCACGTCCATATTCATCATCCACCGTACAGCGCAGGGATCTCATATCTGTGCGCTCAACATTTAAACCTGCGAATGGATGCAAGAACCACCTTGGCTGCGAGCATAAACCGCAGGGAGGGTTTTCACTGCTGAGATGGGATGATCGGCTTTCAATAACGCATCAATATCTATATAAAATAAAACAAGAGAAAGGTTTTTTTAAAATGGCTAAAGTACTCAACAATCTTATCGTACAGGGACTCAGCGGCTCGCTGGGTAATCAGATCGTGATTCGCCAGGGCAAAGGCGGGCAGACCATTGTTTCTGCCAAGCCCGCCAATGCAACGCGCACGTTCAACCTGACGCAATTGGCACAACAGGAAGCCTTCCACAATGCAATTGCGTATGCCAAGAGCGCCAAGGATGAAAACATCTACCTCACCAAAGCGCAAGGGACGACCCTGAGCGCCTTCAATGTCGCTGTCGCAGACTGGTTCAACGCTCCCGAAGTGCTCGAAATTGATACCGAAAACTGGACGGGCGCCGTTGGGCAGGTCATCCGCGTCAAGGCGCAGGATGATATTCAGGTAACCAGAGTACACGTGCAAATTGCCGATACACAAGGCAACTTTCTTGAAGAAGGCGCTGCCGTGCAAGCCGATGGACTGTGGTGGGTATATACTACCACAACCACCATTGCCGACCCCTCCATAGTCAACATCAACGCCAAGGCGTATAATCTGCCCGGCAACAGCCACATGCTGGCTTGGCAGAATAACTAAGTAGAAATTTGCCGATCACCCCATTTCTTTTCATCCCTCTAAAACCCCTCTCCAAACTTGGGGAGGGGTTTTGTTTTGGACAAGCAGGGCACATTTATCTCTAAGAGAACTGTCAAGCCAGAAGTAGGGAATACCCGCGTTGGGTTTTCAAAGCCGGGCAGGTATGATGTAGAATAGTTAATTCATTTTTATTGATCAAATCCGCATTTCTGAGCTTTATTTGTTAGAAAGTCAAACCTATGTCAAAACTTAAGCATCGCATTCCAACGATTGGGATTTTGCCCGGGTGGTCAGGGCATACTGGCAAAATTTCTGACCGCTATCTGGCATCTGTCTTGAAGGGTATTCAGTCTGCGGCACGCGTCAAAGGCTGCCCATCTGCTCCTCGCTTGGGGTCTGGGCGGGTGGATGAACCCAGCGGCGCTCATCCAGCTTGGCCAATGGTTGCTCCTGATACAGATTTTGTTCCGGTGTTCCATGGAACACCGATGGCTTGATCGTATTTGCCCCTCTGCGTGATCCGTCGCGTTCACGCTATCTGCAAGGGTTAAGCGCTCAGGGCTTTCCAGTTCTCTATATCGCTTCTGGAGAACAAGGTCCGACCATCTCGGTGGATAATGCCAGTGGCATCCATCAGGCAGTTACCCACCTGGCAGAGCATGGCCACCGTCGCATCGCTTTTGTGGCTGGTGATCCCAATGATGGAGGCGATAGTGCCGCACGTTTCTATGCCTATCATTCAGCCATGGCGCAGAATGGGTTGGAGATCGTTCCTGAATTGATCGTGCCAGGCTGGCATACATTCTCAGGAGGCTACGCGGCTGCTCAAAGTATGCTCCATTCAGGGGTCGATTTCACGGCACTGGTATCTAGCGATGATAATTGTGCCATCGGTACGATGCAGGCGCTTCGAGAATCCGGTTTACAAATCCCTCGCGATGTTGCGGTTATTGGTTTTGACGATCAACCCGATGCCATGGCTCAGGTGCCGCCGCTGGCTAGTGTCCATATTCCCCTGGCTACCATGGGTGAACAGGCGCTGGCAATGCTCTTTGATCATCTGGTCAATGGCTTTGACCTTGAATCGATCCAGATACCCACCCGGCTTGTGCCTCGTCAATCCTATGGATGCATGCCAAATGTCGTTTCTTTGGCGGGCAAGGGAGCTTCAGACTCACAAAGCTTTACCAGCCACTCCGATCAGGGAACTGATGTTATTGAGGCAATCCTGCAAAGACTCGTTGTTGAAATGGTTTCCACTCTCACGGCTTCTGCGCTCCTTCACTTCGGCGAGCGTGCAGCACGCTTCTGCGCCAGCCTCGTGCAGGCTTTTTACGCCAGTCTGAAAGCGAATGATCCGCTTGCCTTTCAAAAACCCTGCTGGAGCTATTGCAGGAACTGGAATCTGTAGAAGAGCCTATCGACGCCTGGCAGGGTATGATTTCAGTCTTGAGGCGCGAGATGACTCAATTACCGGGAGTATGGGCACAACCGAGAGCACAATATCTCGCCGAAGATCTGCTTCATCAAGCGCGGACTGCCATCAGCGAGAGTGCACAACGGCAGGATTACAGACACCAGTATCAACGGGAGATACTGGACCAATCGCTGAGCGAACTTACCGCACGTTTGAGCGCCATACTGGATGAACAGCCTGCTGTTAGCATTCTGGAATCATACCTGCCTGAGGTCAGCGTCAAGCATGCCCACATTGCAGTGTATGAAAAAGAGGCTGGTGACCCGGTTACGAAAAGTAGAATCTTCAGTTCACACCTGGAACCTGTGAACCTGTGCTTCACCACCCGCGCATTTCCGCCCCCTGGGTTATATCCCACAGATGAACTGTTAAACATAGTGATCATTCCTCTAGTGTTCCAGGAAGAGCACCTGGGGTATATAGCCTTCGATGCAAATAATCTGGGACCCTGTGTCATGATAGCCAGGCAAATTGCGGCCACGTTCAAGGCTTCGCATTTGCATGCCCAAGTGATCGAATTATCGCTGATGGATGCCCTTACCGGTGTGTATAACAGGCGCTATTTCGATATGTTTCTGCGCAATGAGCTGGATCGCAGCCGGAGATTCGGCCGCGATTTCGCCATCTTGATGCTGGATATTGATTTTTTCAAGCAATACAATGATACCTTTGGTCATCCTGCCGGAGATGAAGCGCTGCAATGGGTGGTGCATTGTCTCCAGCAGCAGCGTCGCAGTACAGATGTAGTGGCTCGCATTGGGGGCGAAGAATTCGCAGTGATTTTGCCCGAAACCAGCCTGGATGGGGCATTGCAGGTGGCTGATAGGATCCGCCTGGCTGTGAGTCAACCATCCGATCTCTCACGACCTATAACGCTAAATATGGGCGTCAGCACATTACAAGGGACTGACATCGCAGCCGAAGAAATCATTTGCCAGGCCGACCTGGCACTCTATCAGGCCAAGAAAAATGGGCGGGACCGTGTCTGTGTTTTTAAGGCTGGGGGGAGATGGTTGTGCAGAAGTCACTGCCCAGCTTGCCTTGCAGAACAACTAAAAGAAAGACTCGCCGGTTATCTTGTTTCATCCATCCAGATCAGACCCTCCCAAATTTGGGAGGGTCTTTGTTTTGCCATAAATTTGACCCTTTGAAGGTGTAGCCATCCTTATCCGTTGGGAACATTTTAGGCGGTTAAGACGTTTAGATAAAGTTTGTAAATAAACCAAAATTCAAAGAGGAAAATATGGAAATACGAAG
>Ga0209131_1001093_pt1 | contig 18773 bp, 13 predicted proteins | sample GraSoi_2013_40cm_FD_185826 | JGI IMG/M metagenome (GOLD analysis project Ga0209131, IMG submission 185826) | Grasslands soil microbial communities from the Angelo Coastal Reserve, California, USA - Sample 9_17_2013_40cm (SPAdes) (version 2) | ecosystem: Environmental > Terrestrial > Soil >... | reverse complement strand
GCTTGGTGATTTACCTGAGCACTTTTTCGAAAACGCTGAGCCCGGGTATACGCATCGGCTGGACCCACTCTTCGGCGGAAGTGTTTCAAGCGCTGGTGCGGGCCAAGCAAGCAGCAGACCTGCACACAAACACGATCCAGCAGCGCGCCGCGGCCCGGCTGCTCGCTACTTTTGACTTCGACGCGCATGTCGAAAGGATCAAGACAGTCTATGGTGAACGGCGCGACGCGATGCTCGCGGCACTGACTGAGTACTTTCCTGTCGAATGTCGTTGGACGCGGCCCGATGGAGGGCTCTTTCTCTGGGTCGAACTGCCGGAGGGTGTCAGCGCCGAACAATTGTTTGACCAGGCAATTTGCGAGCGCGTGGCCTTCGTTCCAGGTGCGCCCTTCTTCGTTGCCGCGCCGCGGCGAAATTTTATGCGGCTTAATTTCTCGAATTGCCGGCCGGACCTGATTCATGACGGCATTGGGCGGCTCGGCAGTCTGCTAAAGGCACACTAATTTAACCTCCTCTTTCCTATCCTAGAAGGATCAAGAATATGAGAAAAATACGCAGGTCGAGTTGCGCGGTGGTAATAGGCCTGATGCTCGCTGTCTGCAGTGCGCTGGGTACGAAGACGCTATCGGCGCAAAGCAAGATCCCCGAGTTGCGCCCAATAGTCGTGCAGGGTGCTATGGATCTGGAGGTGAAGGAATTTGTGAGCCGTCTGGAAAACGTCAAGGTGGAGAAAGTCGGCGGCTGGATATTTTGGCGCGGCACTCTGGATGGCTACCCGGTAATCGTTTCCAAAACCCTGAAAGGCCTGTCCAACTCAGCAGCCGCAACAGTGATCGCGGCGGAACGATATCATCCAGTGGCCATCGTCAATCAGGGGACGGCAGGCGGGCATGATTCGCAGTTACATGTCTACGACATCGTGCTGGGCAGGTACTCAGTCAATTTGGGAGCGTTCAAGACCGCGTATCGCAAGGCTGGGCAGGGCAGCGATCTTTTAGGCTGGAAGCCGCTGGATCTAATGGCTTCCGAGGGCAGCGCCGGAGAAGACCCGAACGAGCACATCCTGCGCCGCTTCCAGGGAAACGAACAACTGCTGGCTGCCGCTGAGAGCGTAAAGGATCTATACCGCAAAGGACGAGTGATGGAAGGCGTAATTGGGTCCAGCGAGATTTGGAATAGCGAGCTTGATCGCATCCAATGGTTTCACACACAGTACGGCACTTCGGCCGAGGAGATGGAGACGGCTTCCGCGGCACAGATCGCGAGCTTCTTCCAGATTCCGTTCATCGGTATTCGGATATTGTCCAACAACATCACCAACGATGGAAAGTATGACGCCAGGACCGGTGCAGCCTGCCAGGAATATGTCTACGAGGTGGTGAAAGCTTACATCGCTACCAGGCTGAAGCACTGACCGCTGGGTACCGAGCTAAAGGTGTGTTGCTAATCTCCGTAGCATTAGCCCGACCGTCAGGGAGGGCTCCTGGGTTCATTAATTGAGCCCTCTCGAACGGTCGGGCTAGTGCCCTACATCACGTGACTGGTGGCAACACACAATTAGCCAGCGCAGGGCAATTCCAGCCGGGGTGCTGAAAAACTAATTTGGAGTGCGGCGGCGAGCGTAGCGCGACGCCGCTTTGGATTCGCTGACCACGAAAATGCTAAGAAATCCAAAGCGCCGCCGTTGTCGGCGCACTCCAAATTTGTAGCTCGGGACATCTAATAAAAGTTTTTCAGCACCCTGCTAGGGAACGATCTCAAACGTAACCGGGTCCGAGCTTGAAAAGGTCAGTTCCAAAAACTCGCTATCATTCGGCGGGCGGTTCAACAACACTCTCTTATGCAGAACGATGCGGTACTCACCGGGCTTCAACTTCAAAGCGTCTGGCCCAAGCTCGATCTGACCGACGATGATTAACTGTGCCGGCGGAACATCCACGGCTGGCTCCTTTGCGCTATTGAGACCGCTGCTGTGCACACGAGGAATAAGCGGTAATTCTCCGCTCTGAGCGGACAGGATTTGCAACCAGTCGGATAGTTCCGACTCTTTCACGGCAATCATCCGGGTTGAATTATTTAGCATCGCCACCTGGACGATGAATTTCTCGCCGGCTGCAAATTGTTTTTTCGGTGTCACGCCATCGCGGCCAAGAAGCGTGATCGCGACTTGAATCGGCAGGGGCTGCCTATTCGCTGATGGCAAGACGAAGCGTTTTCCATTGCCGTCGTTTTTTACATATTCGTCGAAGCGTTTAAATTCCGTATCTCCGAAGGCGATGCGTATCTGTTCGACCGCAGCCACGATCAGGTTGTTCCGCTCTTGCTGTAATTGTGATAGCTCGGCCGGCGGCGGCGGTAAAGGATCTCCTGGCGCGACGTTGCGGGATCGATTGTCGGTGCGATAGCCGGCAATGATCTGTCTGGCACGCTTATCAAGCTCAGTGATTTTTTGCATGCAGTCATCGGCGATCTGGTTCAGCGCGCGTGCTTCTTCGTCGGTAAGGTGAGCGTTTCGCTGAAACATCGCACGATAATTCGGCCGTGCAACCGGCCGCTCACCCCGTTCGCTTGTCTGGTTTTGTGAAGGAGAGGTGGCCAATCGCCGAAACAAGATGAAGTAACGCTCTTCGGCAGGTAACGCATCTGGGGAGGTTGAGGACTCAGTGCGGTCCTGCTGTGCGCGCATGACAACCGGAAGCGCCAACAGCAAGCAGAGACCACAAAAACTCGATCGTGACAGAAGTTTTGCCATCATATCCTCTCTCTCAAGCATCGCCGTACTTCGGTTTAACTTCCAGGCGGATTGTATATCGCTCGATGATCATCAGCAACGAACTTGCATGCACTTGCATGACTAAGATGATGATTCAGGTAAGCTCGGACCCAGTGAGTGCCCACCATGCTTTCCGGCCAAATGGGGCGCTTTGCGGCGACTCGATCGCTGAAGCGATGTGCGCAATCCTGCGTGTAGACCCATCCGAACTTTCCGAGTTGGACAAGCAGTACCGCCCTTATTTCGTCATAACATCCTGCGCACGTATGAGCTGGGCGGTGCTACACTTGGCGCTCTAGATCAGCGTGAGGTTTAGCGTTCCATGAGAGACACTTCCGGTTCACCGCACGAGATTACTCAGTTGCTTGCCGAATGGAGTGACGGAAATCAGACTGCGCTCGACAAGTTGTACCCGCTGGTCTATGACGAACTTCATAAAATGGCGAGCCGATACATGAACCGGGAGCGAAAGGGCCACACGCTGCAAACTACGGCCCTGATTAACGAAGCCTACGTTCGCCTCGTCGATCAAAAACATGTCCATTGGAAAAATCGCGCGCACTTCTTTGCCATCTCTGCGCAGATGATGCGCCGCATTCTGATCGACCGGGCACGGCTCCACGCTTACGCAAAACGCGGCGGCGGAGCAGAGCAGGTTTCCCTCGATGAAATCGCCGTGGTTGCGGACGAGCGCGCGTCGGATTTGCTTTTGCTTGATGATGCGTTGAATCGCCTGGCTGAGATGGATGCGCGTCGCAGCCAGGTGGTCGAGTTGCGATATTTTGGCGGCTTGAACAATGAAGAGATTGCCGGGGTATTGAAGATTTCGGAAAACACCGTGACACGCGACTGGAACATGGCCAGGGCCTGGTTGTACCAGGAGTTGAGCGGGAGTGTGGCTTGATGCAGCCTGAACGATGGCAACAGATCAGCGGCATATTCAAGTCGGCGCTGGCTCTGGAACCGGAAGAGCGCGCAGCTTACGTAGCAGCAGAGTGCGGCGCGGACGAGTCTCTGCGACGCGATGTGGAACTGCTGATTGAATCGCATAGCCAGGCAGATAAGGACAACTTCATAAACGAACCGGCCGTAGCTGAGGTAGCGCCGTTATTGATCTCGGAAGACAACGAATCCGAAGATAGCCAAGACAGATTAGAAAACGGGCAGCAGCTAAGTCATTACCGCATTATCAGGAAGCTTGGGGCCGGAGGCATGGGTGAGGTCTACCTGGCGGAGGATACGCGGCTTGATCGCACGGTCGCGCTGAAGATTCTGCCTCCGGATGTCGCCGCTGACAAACGACGGATGCAGCGCTTTAAACAAGAAGCCAAGCTGGCTTCATCGCTTAACCAGCCAAATATTTTAACTATCTTTGAGTTTGCCGACACGGAGTCGCTGCACTTTATTGCCAGTGAATACGTCGACGGCGCGACCCTGCGCGAGCGCCTCAGGATCTCGCCCGTCAAGCTGCCCGAAATAATTGATATCAGTGCTCAAGTGGTCGCGGCCCTCGACGCCGCGCATGAGGCCAAGATCGTTCATCGGGATATCAAGCCGGAAAACATCATGATGCGGCGTCGTGACGGAGTGGTGAAGGTGCTGGATTTTGGGTTGGCGAAACTTACGGAAAAAACGTCGGGCCAATCAGTGGGCCGATCTGATAGCGAGGTAAATACCGAGCTGTTACTCCGCACCAGGCCCGGGACGGTGATGGGCACCATTACCTACATGTCGCCCGAACAGGCCCAGGGGTCGCACATTGATGAGCGCACAGATCTATGGAGCACCGGCGTCATCATCTATGAGATGGTCGCCGGCTGCGCCCCTTTCGTTGGCGTGACGAGCAGCCATACGATTGTCAACATTCTCGAGAAAGAGCCCGCACCGCTCGCAAAAATCGGTGTGCGCAACGTGCCTCCTGAACTGCAACGAATTATCAGTAAGGCCTTGGCGAAGAATCGCGATGAGCGGTATCAAACGGCGAAGGACATGCTGATTGATCTGCGAAATCTGAAGAAGCGATTGGAGCTGGACGCTGAGATTGAACGTTCAGCGTCGCCTGAATCGATCGCCCCGCCCGAAACACCAACGGGGAAGGGAATCCCGGCGGCAAATTCAATCGAAGCAGCACTGTCTACGGCTGAATCGAGCCAAAGCGAAAAGCGCCGGCGCAGGGGATTGGTTCCTTTGATAGCGCTAATGTCGGTTCTGATCATGGGTCTGATTATCGCTACGAGCTGGTCACGGTTCCGGCGTGCGACCGTCGTGGCGCCTGCGCCGGGGCCGGCGGCAGCATCGGAACGCAAGCTCAGTTACTGGATGACCGTCCAGAAATACAGAGATGGCCGCCCATTCGAAAAGACTTTCCGACTGGCCGGCGAGATCAACTTCGAGAAAGACTATCGCGTCCGATTAAATGTCAGCAGTGCGCAATCCGGATACTTGTACGTTCTGAACGAAGGCCCTGCGAGCGCAACTGGCCCATCTCCCCTTTCCATTCTGTTTCCTTCGACGACTGCGAATGGAGGCTTGTCTCATCTGGCGGAGAATCAACGAGTCGAGATCCCTGAGCAAAGCTGGTTCCGATTCGACGCGGAGAAGGGCACGGAAAAACTCTGGGTGGTATTTTGCGCGGATGCCGTACCCGAATTGGAAGCAGTAAAGCAATTCGCGAATTCGAAAGACCAGGGCTTGATTAAAGACCACGGTCTGAACGCCCGCGTCGAGGAATTCATCAGGGCCCATTCTGGTGAGAAGGCGACGATCGAGAAAGACGACGAACAGACCATCCTAAAAATTCCGGGGACCGCTCTGGTCCACGCCATCAAACTTGAACATCATTGAGAGGTTCCTGATTGACCTTCATTGGCGTCAGGAATATGATGGCGCCATTCAAGCGTTAGCTTGCCGGCCTAAACCGTATTTTAGCAGACCTCGATATCGTTTTTACTGGCCATCCAGCGAGGGGCCTGGTGGTTTTCCACCCGAATTCTCGCGTTAATAGGTGAAGGGAGGGCCAGTGCTTCCGAGGAGAAGTCCGGTCTCCAAACGCAATTCGAGCAGCAGCGAATTGTGTAAACCATTAACCAATCTGAAGGAGGATAATTATGCCACCAACTAATGAATGGACGATCCATCACACAACCGGCACCGGGGGTAGCGGAATTCACGGTTGCCACATCGTGCAGACCACAACTGGTTTCGATTTTACGCATGGCAACACAGTTCTGGCTTCGACCACCGCGACCGCGCCCACTTTCACCTTTCCGGATTTCAACTACAGCGATCTGGATTGGACAATAACGGTTGACACCCTTCCCGACGGCAACATGGCAACTGGTTCCTGGCAGGCCAACGGCGATGCTGAGGGCGATCCTGGGGGCACTGCTCCGGAATCCGGCGATTGGACAGCCCAGGCAGGTTCGGGACTTCCGGATGAAGACGGAGATGAAGAGGCGGAGGAGGACGCAGATGCGAGCTCGGCATCTGCCTAAGGTACAACGAAGCGACGAACGCAGTTCATAGACTGAAGGCACGAACGTGATGAAGGAGGACTAAAGTAATGCCAAGAAAGACGTGGACCATTTACGCGGGCGACGTCTCAGGCGGATCTTTCCGAGAGAACCTGATCGGTTGCTGCGTAACCGAAAACGCAGCGGGCACAGCCTACGAGTTCACCGAGCCGAATATCAACAACGTCTTGTCGACAGTCACTGGGAGTGCCTTTCCCACAGCAGCGTTTAACTTTCCCGAATTTACCTACCACGGCCTCACCTGGCAAATTAGTGTGACCTCGCTAAGCCCGAACGAGGTACAGGGAAGTTGGTTAGCCGGCATAGATAGGAGCGAGGGAATACTCCCTGAGCCCGGCAATTGGACGGCCCAGGCCGGTTCGGGTGCGAGTGACGATGAACCCAAGACCGCCAGTTCCACGCCGCATGACAGTGCGAACGTGACTAATTTACCGGGTACATCGGATCGTGTGAATCAAACAAACATGAAGGAGAATTGAATTATGGCAAACGTATGGACCATTACCGCAAACGACATGAAAGGTGGAAGTCTGGGATCTGAGCTGACCGGCTGCCATGTAACCAAAAACGAAGAGAGCAACGCTTACGAGTTCACCCAACCGGATATCAAACAAGTCTTGGGGACCACAGCTGGAAATGCGCTTCCCGCTGGCTCGTTTGCCTTTCCCGAATTTTCATACAGAGGGGCCACCTGGATGATTGCTGTGTTCTTGCTGGACACGAAACAGATAACAGGAACCTGGGGAGGTTCCCCCCAGAAAGAGTTAACGGACGAAGAGACTGGCACCTGGACGGCCCAGGCGGGTTCCGGGGAGGGTGGAGACAAGTCTGAGGCGGCCCCTCGCCGCTCGCATAAACCGCGAGCACGCGGAGCGGGCCGAGGCTGAAAGAGGATGCCCGGGAAGCAGCTCCGGATAAGGTGAATAGCGAAAGCGCACAGGCAACTTTCTCTGATTTCATCTTTCTTCGGAGCTGGCCTGGGTTGCCACGGCGCCAAACTATGCGTCAAAAGATGCTTCATCGATTGTTATGGGTCGCATCATTTTATCGGGGAGATGGTGATGGGAGCCCGTTAGCCGTATCGCTTTCGGCGACCATTCTTATTTGCCTGCTGCTGACGGGCGCACTCTTCTCGCGTTCACAGATTTCCATCGCTCAATCGTCCTCGCCGGCCTCTAATTTCAACTCAGGTTCACCCCACAATCCCAGACAGGAACAGGCAAAATCGCTTTCTGAGTTTTCCGCCGGCGAGCATGAGCTCAAGGGAGGTGATACACAGTCATATCGGATCACTCTAAGGGCGGGAGAATTTCTTACGGCTCTGGTCGAGCAAAAGGACATCGACGTCACTGTGTCGTTCTTTGGACCGGGCCGAGAGAAGATTGCTGACACCGATAGCCCTAACGATCGCTGGGGCAGTGAACCGGTTTTGCTAATAGCTGAAAAATCAGGTGAGTATCGCGTAGATGTGTTCTCACCGAATGCGAAGGCTTCCCCCGGCGGGTACCAGATTCGTGAAGTGGAGGTGCGCAATGCTACTGAGACCGATAAAAGTCGGGTGGCAGCCCAGCGCAGCTTCGATGAAGGTATCAGACTCGGCAGCGAAAGAACCGTAGCGTTAAAGCGTTCGGCTATTGAACCGACTAGGGTGGCCCTCCAATATTACCAATCAGTTCACGACAGCTACAGACAGGCCTTGACGCTCCGAGCCCTGGGCGTTTTGTATCTTCAGCTAAGTGAATTCCGGGTTGCGCTCAAATATCTGGAGGACGGAATCGCGCTCGCGAAGGAACTACGCGATCAAAGACTGGAAGGGCGTTTAGAGACGTTCCTCGGAGGGGACTATGATGTGTTGGGAGATCCCACGAAGTCTCTCGAACATTACAACCGCGCTCTAAATCTGGCAAGGTTAACCGGCGAACGTGACACTGAAGCTTCCGCCCTTAACAATATCGGGAAGATCGCAAACGACACAGCCGAATGGCAAAAGGCAACTGAGTATTACCTCCAGGCGTTGTCACTCTTCAGATCGTTACGGAATCAACGAACGGAAGGAATAACCCTAAACAATCTCGGCGTTGCCTACGGCATGATGGGCGAACAGCAAAAGGCGCGCGATTTTCTACAGCAAGCTCTTTCTCTCCTGCGCGCCAGCGGCGATAAGAATGCTGAGTCCTTAACATTAAGTAATATCGGTAATGCTTACAGCCGTTCTGAAAATTACGAAGCAGCGCTCAAGTTTTACGACCAGGCGCAGGTCATTCAGCGGCAAACTGGTAATCGCGCCCAGGAGGCTGAGACCCTCGACTTGATAGGAGTCGCTTACTCCGAGATGGGACAGCCGCAGAAGGCCCTTGGCTATCACGAGCAGGCCCTGAAGATCCATCGCGAGACTGGCAACGTTCGCCGGGAAGCAATTTCACTTCGGAATCTGGGACATGTCTATATTTTATTGGGCCAGCCAGATCAAGCGCTGGCAGAGCTTAGTCAGGGGCTGGCAATATTTCGGCGAATCGGCGATCTCAACAGCGCGGGTGTCGCTTTGGAGGATAATGCGCGCGCGCAGTTAGCCAAAGGTAATCTCGCCGACGCGCGCAAGAATATCGAGGAGGCGCTGGGGTTGATTGAAACGGTGCGGGCGCGCTCCGGTAACCAACAACTTCGCGCGTCTTACCTTGCTTCCAGGGAGCAGGCGTATGAGTTTTATATTAATTTGCTGATGCAGCAGAATTCGAAGGATCCCGGGAAAGCACACGATGCCGAAGCGTTGCAGGCCAGCGAGCGTGGCCGCGCGCGCAGCTTGACAGAGATGCTGAATGAAGCTCACGTCGACATTCGCGAAGGAGTCGGCGGAGACCTGGTCCAAAAGGAGCGCGAGCTCGGCCAGTCATTGAACGCCAAAGCGCAGCGCCAGATTCAACTGACGGCGCAGAAGGGCAGTAAACAAGAGATTGAAACGCTCAAGGGTGAGATCAGTACGCTCGAAGACGAGTATCAGCAGGTGCAGGTTGCGATTCGCAAAGCCAGTCCCGCTTATGCTGCGCTTACTCAGCCTCAACCTTTGGAACTGAAGGAAATTCAAACTCAGTTGGACCAGGGTACGATGTTGCTTGAGTACTCGCTGGGTGAAGAACGCAGCTATGTGTGGGCGGTTACTCAGAATTCGTTGAAGACTTATGAGCTGCCAAAGCGAGAGCTAATCGAGAAGGCCGCACGGCTGGTCTACGACTTACTGACCGCGCGTAGTCAATCCAAAGCCGGCGAGAATGCTCAGACGAAGCAGGAAAGAATTGCGCAAGCGGATTCGCAACTGATTAACGCCAGTAAGGTGCTAAGCCGGATGGTACTCGGCCCTCTCAGTGTTGAGTTGGGATCTGAACGCCTCGTCGTCGTCGCCGATGGTGCATTGCAGTACGTACCATTCGCTGCTTTGTCAGTTGTCAATGGTCAGTCGTCAGTTGCACAGAGTGGTCGCGCGAACAGCGGGCTACCGACAACTGATAACGGACTACTAATCACTTTCAGACCCTTGATCCAGGATCACGAAATAATTTCTTTGCCGTCAGCCTCTGCTTTGGCCGTTCAGCGGCAGGGCCTTCGGAACCGCAAGCCCGCGCCCAACGCGGTCGCGGTAATAGCCGATCCGGTTTTTTCGGCCACCGACGAACGGTTAAGCGCCCAGGCGAAGACCGGGACGGCAAAACAAGTTCAGGGCGATAGCTCGGCGAACACGCGGATCATCGAACATCTTGCCGACGACTCAGGCCTGATCATTCGCCGACTGAAATTCACCCGACAGGAGGCCGACCAGATCCTGGCCGAAGCGCCCCGAACGAAAAACCTCAGGGCGATTGATTTCAAAGCCAACCGCGCCACGGCCACCGGAGGTGAACTGAGCAAGTATCGTTATGTTCACTTCGCGACCCACGGATACATCGACAGCGAGCATCCCGACTTGTCGGCGATTGTCCTTTCGTTAGTTGACGCAGAGGGCAAACCTGAGGACGGTTTCCTGCGCGCGAATGAAATTTACAACCTTAATCTGCCCGCGGAGTTGGTCGTGCTCAGCGCTTGCGAAACCGGTTTAGGAAAAGAGATCAAAGGCGAAGGATTGGTCGGGCTGACGCAGGGGTTCATGTACGCGGGAGCTCGCCGCGTAGTCGTGAGCCTTTGGAATGTAAACGATAAGGCGACCGCGGAGTTGATGGCCCGCTTCTATCGCGGAATGCTTCGCGAGCACAAGACTCCAGCGGCGGCTCTGCGCACCGCGCAGATGGAAATGTCTCGGCAGAAGCAGTGGCAGTCGCCGTATTACTGGGCGGCGTTTACTCTCCAGGGCGAATGGAAGTGAGCCGGGAAGAATGTTAGTCGGAGATGGTGGCTTTCGACAGGAATTCTCGCGTTAAGTAAGTAGGAGACATGTGGCACGGGCGTTCCGCCTTTGATCACGCGCAGGATGCGCAGGCCACGTCCACCTGGGAGTTAGCACTATGACTTTGCAGAACACAACCGGCGCGCGCAATTCAAACAGGAGCGATTTTCTTAGAGGCAAACGGCTCCTGTGTCTGGTGGCGCTTTGCGCTATGAGCTTGAGCGCTTCTGTAACATCGAAGGCCCAGGACGAAGAAACGACCAGAAAACTGTGGGACACGGCCTTTATTAATACCGGCAGCAGGAAACCTGTACCTCGCAAGACAGCGAGACGGTCCTATCGCGTTACGACTCCCAATGTGCCGACCGAAGGCGTGATTGGCGACACTGTTGTCGGGGTTACGCTTTGGCGTCTGCGCCGGGCCGCTGCGACAGACTCCGGCGAACGTCTAATCGTGCACGAAGGTGAGAACGCATCCGAGTGGTTGCCGGAAAGAATTTCCGCCCAGACAAAACTGGATCAGGGAGATCGATTGCGGATTGCCGTCGAAGCCGCGCGCACCGGTTATCTTTATGTGGTTGACCGCGAGCAGTATGCCGACGGTAGTCTCAGCGAGCCTTTCATGATCTTTCCCACCACGCGTACGCTCAGTGGTAACAACCAGGTGACGGTTGGAAAGATGATTGAGCTACCCGCACAGGACGATCGGCCTCCTTACTTTACGGTAAAACGAAGCAGAGCAGATCAGGTGGCTGAGGTGCTCAGCGTTCTGATCAGTCCGACGCCACTCGAAGGAATTCAAATTACTGACAAAGCGCAAAAGCTGTCTGAAGCCCAATTAAGCAAGTGGGAAAAGTCATGGGGCGCGCGGGTCGGATTGCTGGAACTCGAAGCCGGTGCCGGGAAACCCTGGAGTAAAGAAGAGAAGGACGCCGGCAGCGGTGCGGCCCGAGTCTTAAAGCCGGACGCACCCGCGCCGCAGGCCATCTACTACCAGCCAAACACAAAAACGGGTGAGCCGATTCTGGTCAAGGTGAAACTGCGTTACGCTTCTTCGGCGAAGCGTTGAAGCCAGACAGCGGGGCAGCTGGGGCACTAGCCCGACCGCTAGGGAGGGCTCTGCTTTAAGCTGCTGGACCAATGAGCCCTCCCTAACGGTCGGGCTAGTGCCCCACGATCAACTTCAGCTAAAGAATCAGTGGATTTGCGTGCTGCGACGGACGATAACCAGCGACATGTCATCTGCCAGCGGGCAAGTGGAAGCAAAATCCTGGACCGCACCCAAAACCGAAAACAGCAACGCGTCGGCAGAGTCAGTCCTGGCGCGGCGCAACTGGGCCTCGATCCGCGCATAGCCGAACTCCTCGTCTGCCTGGTTGACCGACTCAAGCACACCGTCTGAATAAGCAAGCAAGATGTCGCCTCGGCGCAACTCAACGCGGCCCCCTATGTAGGGAGCGGCGGGAATGACGCCTAGCAATAGTCCGCCATCGGAAAGCAATTCGAGTTTGCCGTTAGCGCGCAAGAGCAGAGCCGGCGGATGTCCGGCGCTGCAGTAGTCGAGCATTCCGGTGGCCGGATCAAGTCTGGCGACGAACAAACTCGCCAGCGGCACGGCCGACGCCATCAAGCAAACATCGCGGTTCACCCCGGCCACGATCGACTCAGGCTCGGACGAAACTGCCGCGCGCGTAGCCACCAACCCCACCAGATGCGTGGTCCACATTCCGGCCGCCAGGCCTTTACCGCAAATGTCGCCCAGCGCCAGAATTGGTCCCCGGTTGGAATCCTTGATGGTAAAAAAGTCGCCGGCCAGATGACGTACGGCGAAAATTTCGCTCGCGATTTCGAACTCGCCGTAACTTACCAGACGCGGGGCGCAAAGACGCCTGTGCACCTGCGCGGCTTCGAAGATAGCCGTGTGCAACTCTGCATAATCCTTTTGCAGCGCTGTAAGTTTGGCCTCCAGGTCTTCCCGGCGTGACTTGTTTGAAGTGCGTTGCTGCGGCGGGGATATCCGGACATCGACCGCGCGCCGGGCCGCTAACCCACCATTCAATCTTGTCTGGCTCATGAAAGTTTTTCCTTGTCATCCTACGAACTTATAGCCGCTGCCGTGAACGGTAAGAATGAAACGCGGCTCTTCAGGATTGGGTTCCAACTTCTGTCTGAGGTGGACTATGTGGGTGTCCACTGTGCGCGTGTTCGGATAATTCTCGTATCCCCAGACGGCGTCCAGAAGGCGGTCGCGGCTGAGCGTTTCCGCGGGATGGGCGACGAAATAGGCAAGCAGCGCGAACTCTTTTCCTGAGAGTTCAATTGTAGCGCCGGCGCGCCGCACTTCATTCCCGCGAATGTTCACCTCGATATCGCTGAAGCGATAGACGTCAGGCGCCGGCGCCTGCAGCGAGACGCGTCGCAGCACAGCCTTCACGCGGGCCATCAGTTCGCGAATCGAGAAGGGCTTGGTGACGTAATCATCGGCGCCGAGCTCCAAACCGACTACCTTGTCGATCTCCTGACCGCGCGCGGTCAGCATGATGATGGGTACCGAGGGACGCTTGATTTTCAATTGTTTGCAGACGTCCAAACCGCTCATCCTGGGCATCATTACATCGAGCACGACTAAATCGGGATTATCAGACAAGGCGCGATCGAGGCCCTCTGCGCCGTCGGCCGCGCTGATAACTTCGTAGCCTTCGTACTCGAAGTTATCGCGCAGGCCTGCGACCATTGCCGGTTCGTCCTCCACGATCAAGATCCGCGTTTTTCTGACAGGGCCGCCGTCGGTAGCCCTTCCGTTGGTGGCTGCGCCTGTGTTCACCTGGCCCCCGAGCGAATGGCCGTTTGAATCTTCATTCAATTTGAGTTTCCTTTTCATGATTCAGGGATCCTTATGCTGCTTGATTCGCTGGTTGTGGAGCACTCGCCGCAACTGGTAACGACAAAGTGAATTTGCTGCCTTTTCCCGGCGTGCTTTCCACTGCGATTTCACCGCCGTGCGCCTGGGTGATGTGGCGCACCAGTGATAGACCGAGGCCGCTTCCTTTCGTGTTGTGAACCAGCGGATCTCCCGTGCGATAGAACTTCTCGAAGATCTTTGACTGGTCGCGTCGCGCGATACCGATTCCATGATCCAATACTTCGAGCTTTAAAACGCCATTTTCCCGATATAGTTTCACGCCCAGGTATTTTTCGTCAGTCGAGTATTTCAACGCGTTGTTCACCAGGTTCACCAGCGCGCGGGCGATTGCTTCGCGATCGACGGGGACCACCGGAAGATTCGGGTCGATGTTCTCTTCAAACGCGAAACCCTGTTGCTCGATTTGATAACGATAAGAATCGAGCGTGTTGCGAACCAGCTCCGCAATATCAGTCTCGCGGAATTCGTACTCCTTGCGTCCCGCTTCGATGCGAGAGAAATCGAGGATGTTATTGATCAGCGCGGTCAGCCGTTCGCTCTCTTTGCGAATGATGCGGTAGTACTGCTGTTTCTTTTCCTTGGTCGTAATGCGGCCCAACTCGAGCGTCTCTGCGTACAAGCGGATCAAGGCCAGCGGCGTGCGCAGCTCATGCGAGACGTTCGAAACGAAGTCGGACTTGAGCCGCGCGAGCGCCATTTCTTTGCTCACGACGTGTTTTGTCAGCAGTAGCCCGCCCACGATCATCAGCGAAAGAATTCCCAGGATGAGAAAGCTGCGATGGACCCAGGTCTGCCCCAGGGCCTCAACGCTGGTGCCCTGATACTTGATGCCGAGGGCCATGCCGCGGAAGACATCGTCAAACTTGCGCATCACTTCAGGCTTTCCATCGCCCCAACCCGTCGAAGCAGCCATCGGCTTGATCTCTTTCCCGCTCTCGGTCTCCGCGAAGTAGACCATCATCGCCCGCCGGTTACCATTCTGATCAGCTGACTGCGGCGTCACCTGCTCTTCGAGCATCTGGGGAAAGAAAGTCTGCTTTAGATAACATGAGTCAAAGGTTGCGCCGCCAATTACAATCCGATCAGTTGAGGCCTGAGGTAAAACGAATAAGGCGGTGGCGATGATACCGTCACCGTTGGCGCGTTTTGTCTGGCCGATGGAAAAACTAATGGGCCGGGTTTTCTTTTGCAACATTTCCAGCCATGACTTGGCTTCCATGGCGTTGCCGAACCAACCGTAATACATCTCCGACAGATGATCGTGCTCGCCATGGAAGTACTTGTCACTCATCTGCTGCGGTTGCGAACGAAACACATACCCTTTGTCGTCAAAGATAAAGACGTGCGATAACGTTGGATTCTTTGCCAGGATAAGGTCCAGCTGTTTTTCCTTTTCCGCCGCGTCGATGTCCGGCGATGGGAATTGATCTCTCACTTCCTCCGCCATTGTATAAGCCTTCTTATTGATTTTCTTTTCAGTGATGGCGAGCATTTCCTGGAAGTCACGATGAATCGCGGCCTCCAGTACCTTGTCGCGCTCAAAGGTGCGCAACTGACTGAAATTGACATAGATGAGCGCCGCTGCCGGTAAGAGCACCGCCAAACCCAGCGTCAACATGAGCCGAAAGCGATTGAAGCCTCCGATGAATGTTTTGCTCTTCAAATTCATTTTGACCTCTGAATAATTAGCCGTATGTGGGCGAAAGCATACGCCGGATGGTCTTGCCGTGTGTCAACTCCAGGTAAAGAAATGTTAAGAGTTGTGAACTCGCTCGATTGAATGTTAAGCATTCTACTCGACTGCCAACCTGGCATGCCTGATATTGCGTGCTCAAGAAAGTCAAATGCACCGCCGCTTTCCCGTGAGCTTCTGATAGACGGAGTCGACTGAAGGCCAATTAACACCTGACGCCGTGTGTTTGTCTTGTATTAGCTCGTGCCGATAGCGTATATTCAAAGACGAGGAAGTTGCTTGATCGAGCCTTCGAACTTCCAATCATTAGACGGCACCAAATGCTGTAGCTCTTAAGTCCTCTCCGTAATCCGAAAACACCGCCCCGATTTCAGATCGATGGTCAGATCAATCGAAGGATTACCTAAAACTCGGTTTCCCAAACCCATGCCTTTGCTATAAGTCCGAAATGGAGAACGTATTGCCGACTACTCTCGCGAGTAAACCTGCTAGTCGCTCACCAACGCTTCAGCCCGACGCTATCCTGCAAGACCGCTACCGGATTATTCGGCAGCTTGGTAAAGGCGGAATGGGTGCCGTGTATGAAGCAGTCGATCAGCGTCTGGATGCAATCGTGGCTCTGAAAGAAACTTTCTCGATCGACGAGCGTCTCCGGCGCCAGTTCGAGCAGGAAGCGCGCCTCCTGGCCGGTTTGAATCATCCGGCATTGCCGCGCGTCAGCGATTACTTTACTGAGGGAGACCGGGCGTTCCTGGTTATGCAATTCATCGCCGGCGCTGACCTGGCGGCGATTATTGCGCAACAGCCGGGGCCGTTTCCACGCAAACAGGTGATTGCCTGGGCGGATCAATTGTTGGATGCGCTCATCTATCTGCACACGCGTGACCGCCAAATTATTCATCGCGACATCAAACCGCACAATCTGAAAGTTACCGCCAGCGGCCAGATCGCTCTGCTCGATTTTGGACTGGCCAAAACCCAGACGACAGATTTGTCGGGCAACTCTTCGAGCAGCATCTTTGGATATACGCGGCGCTATTCGCCGCTGGAACAGATACAGGATCAGGGTACGAGTCCGCAGAGCGACATCTATGCTCTGGGCGCGACGCTTTATCATCTGCTGACCGGCATTAAACCTCCGGATGCACTGGCCCGCGCCGCGGCTCTGGCCAACTCAAAGTCCGATCCGCTGATGCTCGCAAATGAAGTTCACCACGCCGTTGGTTCAGAGATAGCGAGAATCCTGTGCCGGGCCATGGCGCTCAGCGCTGCAGACCGTTATGCGGACGCCAGCGAATTTCGGGACGCCCTGCGGCAAGTCGGTCGCGGAGACGCGCCGGTAAGAAGGGCGAAACCAGAATCTTCAATCGCGCAATCTGCGCGGGATCGAACCGTTAACATAAAGGCCGGCAGGAAGACACTTGTCGCGTCATTCGATCCGTTTGATAGTTACTCAATACTGAAGCCGTCTGCGACCGACTGGCTGGTTCCAAAGCAGAGCCGTCACGCAGCAGTAGTCGCTGCGGTGCTGGCGATCGTTTTGACGGCTGGTGTAGGCGCATTCTACGCGTCCGGACACCTCATCAACTCAAAGACTTCGTTGTTGGACTTTGCCAAAGCGACCGCTGGAAATAACATCGGCGCTACGGCGGCCGTCCGCCAGGGCAATGCAGATAACTCGCGCCGCCAGGCTGCAGGCACAAAAAGTATTTCGACCGGTTCAGCGGAGATGAATCGCAGGACTGAGACACAGAAGCGACGCACTGCTCGGCCGGATATTTCACCTTCAAAAGTGCCGGACGTTAAGCCGCCACATTTCTCGATCGCTCCCTGATTGCACAACGCTTTTCCCGGATAGAGATCTGCCTGGCCATTGAAAAGATGCAGGGCGCCTCGGTTATTTGATCTCCTTAAGCCAGTGGCGAAGCCTGCTCAGCTTATCCTTGATTTACTTTAGAGATTGTTGGTTAGATGTTCAGGCGGACAGATGTCCGCGCACGGTTGCCTCAGTAACTTGCACCTTGCCAAAGGGCTTTGCTAAGATTCGTCTTCTTAATGGATACGACAGACGAGCATAGACTTGTCTGGTTCGAATTTTTGATAGGATGCTCCGGAAGACCTTTGCCATGAATCGCAGCACGACACGATTCACATTTTGATTGCCGAGCCTGTTAAGGCGGGCCGGCGGTGAAGGCGCTCCTATCGAATCCGATCGTTTGTATTAGAAAATTCGTGAATAGTAGATCGTGAGTCGGGAGCGCCGCCAAGGTCGGATTTTTCCGCGCGGCTCCGCCGCTTGATGTGCGGAAAGCCTCCGGCTTTCCGGCCGGCCCTAACTAAATAGTGGAGGCTATGCCTCCGGCGCGAGACGCAGCCTCGCGGACTTGAGAAACACGCAATCGGAAAGGCGGAGCCTTTCCGCACATCAGGCGGCAAAGCCGCACACGATTGACTGACGGCGTTTCGCGTTCGAGCAAAGGATTAACCGACAGAGTTTCACATTAGAGATGAGCGAGATCAACGTACAACTGAAAGACGGCGCGCCGGTCCAGGTTCCCGGCTCGACCACGGTCGCCGACGCGCTGAAGAAGCTCGACCGGGATCTTGCCAAGCAGGCTTTGGCTGCGCGCGTCAACGGCCGTGAAGTTGATTTAGCCTACAAGCTCGAATCGCAAACTAATGGTGACGCGATCAAGATTGAACCGGTGCTGCCCCAGACTCTGGAAGGCCTGGATGTGCTGCGACACTCGACTGCGCACTTACTCGCGGCCGCTGTGCTCGATCTGTTTCCGGGAACTAAGCTGGGAATCGGACCGGCGCTGCTCGAAGATCCGCGCTACGGCTTCTTCTATGATGTGATTGCGCCGCGGGCTTTAACTGAAGCCGATTTGCCGGTGATTGAAAAGCGCATGCGTGATATCGCGAAGCGCAATATGCCTTATCGGCGAGATGAAATCTCCAAAGCCGAAGCCCTCCAAATCTTTGCAGAACGTGAAGAGCCTTTAAAGTGCGAGCTGATCGACGAAAAGGCCGGCGACGTCGTCTCGGTCTATTACATCGACGGTTCGCCGTTTATTGATTTCTGCCTGGGGCCGCACGTGCCGAACACGAATCGTCTGCGGGCGTTCAAGATTCTGTCACTGGCCGGCGCGTACTGGAAAGGCGACTCCGAAAATCCGCAGATGCAACGCATCTATGGCACGGCTTTCTTCACTCCTGAAGAACTCGATGCCTGGATCAAGCAACGCGAGGAGGCCGAGAAACGCGATCATCGTCGTTTGGGGCGCGAGCTCGATCTGTTTTCGATCCAGGAACAATACGGCCAGGGTCTGGTGCTGTGGCACCCTAAGGGCGGTGTGATTCGCAAGCAGATGGAAGACTATCTGCGCGAGCAACTCGAGCAGCGCGGTTACGGGCTGGTGTTCACGCCGCACATTGCCCGACGCGAGCTTTGGCAGATGAGCGGTCACGAAGAGACC
>Ga0209131_1001091_pt1 | contig 18775 bp, 18 predicted proteins | sample GraSoi_2013_40cm_FD_185826 | JGI IMG/M metagenome (GOLD analysis project Ga0209131, IMG submission 185826) | Grasslands soil microbial communities from the Angelo Coastal Reserve, California, USA - Sample 9_17_2013_40cm (SPAdes) (version 2) | ecosystem: Environmental > Terrestrial > Soil >... | reverse complement strand
ACTCGTGGGCCTCGCACCGCAGCACGCGCAGCGCTACCCGCACGAGTTCTCGGGCGGGCAGCGGCAGCGCATCGGCATCGCGCGCGCGATCGCGGTCGAGCCGCGCATGATCGTCTGCGACGAGCCGGTCTCCGCGCTCGACGTTTCCATCCAGGCTCAAGTAATAAACCTCCTGCAGGATTTGCAGCAGCGCCTCGGCGTGGCCTACCTCTTCATCGCCCACGACCTCGCGGTCGTGAAGCACATCGCATCGCGCGTCGCCGTGATGTATCTCGGCAAGATCGTCGAGCTCGCCGACAAGCGCGAGCTCTTCGCGCGGCCGCGGCACCCGTATACGCAGGCGCTGCTCTCCGCGATCCCGGTCCCCGAGCCCGCCGCGCGCCGCACGCGCATCGTGCTTCAGGGTGATGTGCCGAGCGCTATCGACCCGCCTTCGGGTTGCCGCTTCCGCACGCGCTGTCCGTATGCGCGTGAGCGTTGCGCCGTCGAGGAGCCGCCGCTCGCCGCGCAGAGCGGCCATGCGGTCGCGTGCCATTTCTGGCGCGAGATCGAGCCGCCCGCCTCGGCGCTACCGCCCAGCGCTTCGATGCCTCAGAATACCCGCCTTGAACGCCTGCAGGCCGCCTTCAACCCCGGAGTCCCGTCATGAAATTCTCCCGCCTGGTTTTCGCACTCTCGCTCGCCGCCGCACTTCCGTCCTTCGCGCAGGCGTTGCGCATCGGGCTCGCCGAGGACCCCGACGTGCTCGATCCCACGCTCGCGCGCACGTTCGTCGGGCGCATCGTGTTCGCGGCCCTCTGCGACAAGCTCCTGGATCTCGATGAGAAGCTCGCGATCGTGCCGCAGCTCGCGACCTCCCATGAGTGGTCGCCCGACTACAAGGCGCTCACTCTCAAGTTGCGCCAGGGCGTCACGTTCCACGACGGCGAGAAGTTCGACGCCGCCGCGGTCAAGTTCAACATCGAGCGCCACAAGACGATGCAGGGCTCCAACCGCCGCGGCGAGCTGGCGCCTGTCACGAGCGTCGATGTGGTCGATCCACAGACGGTGCGCCTGAATCTCGCCGCGCCGTTCGCGCCGCTGCTCGCGGTGCTCACCGACCGCTCGGGAATGATGGTCTCGCCCAAGGCGGCGCAGGCCGCCGGCGACAAGTTCGGCGCCGCACCCGTGTGCTCGGGGCCGTTCCGTTTCGTCGAGCGCGTGGCGCAGGACCGCATCGTCTTCGAGCGTTACGCCAACTATTGGAACAAGGGCGCGATCCACTTCGACAAAGTGACGTACCTGCCTCTCATCGACGCCACCGTGCGCCTCGCGAATCTCAAGTCCGGGCAGCTCGACTTGATCGAGCGCGTCGCTCCCTCGGACATTCCCGCCCTGGGCAAGGACAGCCGCTTCAAGGTCGCGAAGATCGTCGAGATCGGCTACCAGGGCGTCACGTTCAACATCGGCAAGAGCGACCTCGCGCAGAAGTATCCCGCCGGAAAGGACCCGCGCGTGCGCGAAGCGTTCGAGCTGGCGCTCGACCGCGATGCGATCGTTCAAGTCGCCATGGAGGGCGAGGCGCTCGCCGGCAACCAATGGGTCGCGCCTACCAATACGTGGTACGCGAAGAACGTTCCCGTTCCGAAGCGCGACCTCAATCGCGCCAAGGCGCTGCTGCGCGAAGCGGGCGTCATCAATCCCACCTTCACGCTCATGACCCCGACCACCTCCGACGCGCAGCGCATCGGCCAGGTCGTGCAGGCCATGGTGAAGGAGGCGGGCTTCGACCTGAAGCTGCAGTCCACCGAGTTCTCGACCTCGATCGACATGGCCGACAAGGGCCAGTACGAAGCGTATCTCCTCGCCTGGAGCGGGCGCGCGGACCCCGACGGCAACCTGCACAGCCACCTCGCGTGCAAGCAGCCGCTCAACTATTCGGGCAACTGCAGGGCCGACATGGACGAGCTCATCAACAAGCAGCGCGCAACCGTCGATCGCGCGGAGCGCCTGAAGCTCTTCGAGCAGATCGCGGCGATCGAGTCGAAGGACCGGCCCATCGTCTACCTCTTCCACCGCCATTGGCTGTGGGCTTACACCAACAAGCTCTCGGGGCTGCGCACGGTGCCCGACGGCATGGTGCGGCTGCAGGGATTGCGGATGAACTGACGCGCCGCGGGCGCCCATGTTCAATTACCTGCTGAAGCGCCTCGCGGCGATCGTCCCGACGCTCTTCTTCGTGTCCATCCTGATTTTCGGACTTCAACAGCTGTTGCCGGGCGATCCCGCGGTCGCGTTGGCTGGCGAGGACAACGATCCGAACGTGATCGCGTACCTGCGCGGCAAGTTTCATCTGGATGAGCCGTTGCCGGTGCGCTACTGGTATTGGCTGGACGGCGTCTTCCACGGCGACCTCGGCGAATCGGTGCGCATCCACAAGCCCGTGACGGAGTTGATCCTCGAAAAGCTGCCGGTGACGATCGAGCTCGCCGTGCTCGCGATGCTGATCGCGCTCGTGATCGGCATCTCGGCGGGCGTCGCCTCCGCGGTGTTGAAGGACACGAAGTGGGACTACGCCGCGAACATCTTCGCGCTGTGGGGCCTCTCGACGCCGAACTTCTGGTTGGGGATCCTGTTGATCCTGCTCTTCGCGGTGAAGCTCGGGTGGCTGCCGGCCTCGGGCTACGTGAGCCCGTTCGAAGACCTGAAGGCGAACTTGGCCGCGATGATCATGCCGGCCTTCGTCCTCGGCAACGCGATTGCCGCGGTGCTGATGCGCCACACGCGTAGCGCCATGCTGCAGGTTCTCTCCTCGGATTACGTGCGCACCGCGCGCGCCAAGGGCCTCGCCGAGCGCGTCGTGATCCTGCGCCACGCGCTGCGCAACGCGATGGTGCCGATCGTGACCTTGGGCGCGCTGCAGCTGGGCGAGCTCCTGGGCGGCGCGGTGCTGACCGAGCAGGTCTTCTCGATTCCCGGGTTCGGCAAGCTCATCGTCGATGCGGTGTTCAATCGCGACTATTCGGTGGTGCAGGGTGTGGTGCTTTTCACGGCCACCGCCTACATCACGCTCAACCTGCTGGCGGACCTCGCCTACTTCGTGGTGAACCCGCGCATGAGGGGATGACGTGGCCGCCATCGCCATTCCCATCGACGTCGCGCCGCGCGAGCTCACCCCTGCGCAGCGCGCGTTGCGGCGCCTCGCGCGCCGACGGGGTGCCATGGTGGGGCTCGTCATCGTCGTGTTCTTCGTGCTGCTGGCGCTCCTCGCGCCGTGGATCGCGCCGTACGATCCGCTCGCGGCGAGCTGGAGCGCGGTGCGCAAGGCGCCGAGCTGGCAGCACTGGTTCGGCACCGACGAGATCGGGCGCGACGTGCTCGCGCGCGTGATCTGGGGCGCGCGCGCCTCGCTCCTCGCCGGTGTGGTGTCGGTGGCGATCTCGCTTTCCATCGGCGTGCCGGTCGGTCTCGCGGCGGGCTACCTCGGCGGCTGGGTCGACATGCTGATCTCGCGCATGACCGACGCGATGCTCGCCTGCCCTTTCTTGATTCTCGCCATCGCGCTCGCCGCGTTCCTGGGCCCGAGCCTCACCAACGCGATGATCGCCATCGGGATCGCCGCGACTCCGATCTTCATTCGCTTGACGCGCGCCCAGGTGCTCGCGGTGAAAGTCGAAGACTACGTCGAGGCGGCGCGCGCGGTGGGAAACTCGCACCTGCGCATCGCGCTGCGGCACATCTTCCCGAACGTCGTGGCGACCCTCATCGTGCAAGCCACGCTCGCGATCGCCGCGGCCGTCATTGCCGAGGCGAGCCTCTCCTTCCTTGGACTAGGCCAGCAGCCGCCTGCACCCAGCTGGGGCAGCATGCTCAACACCGCGAAGAACTTCGTCGAGAACGCGCCGTGGATGGCAGTGTGGCCCGGCCTCTCGATATTTTTCCTGGTGCTGTCGTTCAACCTGCTCGGCGACGGCCTGCGCGACGCCCTCGACCCGCGCCACGGCTGAGCGATGGAACGCAGAGTCCGGAGGTACGCGTCGGCGCCGCGAACCGCAGCCAGGCGTGGGGCGGCATCGTCATCAGCCGAGCATGGTGAATGCGAGTTAGCGAACGATTTCGACCGGCGCGATGAACGCGTAGCCGGCGCCGCGCTCGGTACGGATGAGCTCGACCGAACCATTTGCTGCTGCCAACTTCCTGCGCAGGCGCCCGACCTGCACATCGACCGAACGGTCGTAGACCTCGTCGTTGTGCAATCGGGACAAGGTGAGCAGTTGGTCACGTGAAAGTATGTGCTGCGGGTCCGCCAGGAATACCGCGAGCAGGTTGAACTCGTTGTTCGTCAACCGTACGTCGCCCCCGCTGGGTGCCTTGAGACGCCGCAGCCGAACGTTGAGCTCGAAGCCGGCGAAGCGATAGGCGCGGATCTTCTGCAGGACCTCTGGAACGGTCTGCTTGTCCCGTGTGCGCCGCAGCAAAGCGCGGATGCGTGCGAGGAGCTCGCGCGGCGAGAAAGGCTTCGTCAGATAGTCGTCCGCCGCCAGCTCGAGGCCCATTACCCGGTCGGCCTCTTCCTTGCGGCCGGTGAGCATGATGATCGGCACAGGCGACTCGGCGCGCAGCCGGCGAGCGATCTCCAAGCCGTCCTCGCCGGGCATGCGCCAATCGATCACAACCAGATCGATGACCTCGCGTGCCATGACGTCCGCGATCTCGCGACCGCTCGCGAGCGCCGTGACGCGGATATCGTTATCACCGAGATAGTTGCTGATCACCTTGCGCACGGACGGATCGTCGTCCACGGCGAGAACGTGCGCGGTCAGGATCTCTGGTCTTTCTTCCATAGCTAGCATGGGCGCCAACTGTCTTGGATGCGTGCGTCCGGACAATGTAGTCCATGCCGGCCAGATGTGTCATCTGACACATCTAGGGTCTCCCTGCCGTCACACTGGCGCCGCGAGCCGGTCGTTAGATGGATAGCAAAACCGGTGCGCAAGGAAACACGTGGATCGAAAGGGTTTTATCGCCATTCACGAAGACGACGACTTGATCCGTGAGCTGCTCGAGCGCTGGCTCGGGGAGGCCGGCTATTCGGTGCACCCCACGGCCGGCGAGTCTCCTCGTCTCGTGATCGCGGACGTCCCCAGTCCGAGGGCGGCTCCCTCGCGCATCGAGGCGATGCGTGCGGTGTATGCTGCGCCGATCCTCGTGCTGTCGGGGCGCTTCCGGCGCGGCCTCGCAGCATCCGCCGAAGCTGCGCGCCGACTCGGGGTGAAGAGAGTGCTTCCCAAACCTTTCAGCCGCGAGGAGCTGCTGTCCGCCGTGGACGAAGTGCTCAAGGCCACCCGGTGACGCTTCGCCTCACGCCGGCCCGTTTTGCGCTGAGCTACATCGCGTTGGGCGTGATTGCGCTTGCGTTGCTCGCAGTTCCACTCTGGTATGGATTCCAGGCCAACCTGGGCACGTTCCGGTCATACGTCCCCACCGCGGAGATACAGAAGCTCGTGGACAAATTTCACCGCGATGGCCCCAAGGCCGTTGCGGCGGCATTGGATGTCTACGCGAAGACGTTGCCGCCCGACCAGGTCGCCCTCTTCGTCGACCCGCACAAGCAGCGCCTGGCCGGAAACCTGCCACACTGGCCCGCGGGAGTTCCCGATGAACCGGGCACGTATGGATTGGTGATCGAGCGCAGCGGGAGCGAACCGACGCGCGTAATCGTGTCGCATGTTGCCTTGCCGGGCGGGTACGTCCTGCTGATGGGCCGCGAAAGCGTGATCTTCGATTCGCTAGTCGCGCGTTTCTGGTTCGGCGTCGCCGGCGCGATAGCCATCCTGCTGTCGCTGGGCCTGCTCTTCGGCTGGTTGCTGCGTCGCGAGCACGGCCAGCTCGAAGGATTGGTCGCGCGGCGCACCGCGGCGCTCCAGCTCTCCGAGGAGCGCTACGCACAGGTCGTGCTGGCCTCGAATGCAGGCCTGTGGGACTACGATGTGGCAAAGGACGAATACTATACGTCGCCGCGCTTCCTCGAGCTGTGCGGCTTTCCGCCGGAACGCGTCTTCTCCGGCCGGGAAGACTTCAAGCGATGCAGCCCCATGCACCCGGACGACGCCGTCTGGTACGAGGCCGCGGTGAAAGACCTCTTTGCCGGCAACGGCACCCGGCTCTCAGCCGACGTGCGGGTGATCATCGGCGGCGAAATCCAGTGGCGCCACCTCGAGGGTATCTGCCTCCGCGACGCCGAAGGAAAGGTCGTACGCTGGACCGGCTTCCACACGGACATCACCGCGCGCAAGTGCGCCGAGGAATCTCTTCAACTGTCGGAGGAGCGCTATGCGCGCGCGATGGAAGGCTCGGACGCGGGGCACTGGGACTGGAACATCGCGAGCGATGAGATGTTCGTCTCGGAACGCGCGCGCGAGATGCTGGCGCTGCCACCGGGGGAGCTGCCGATGCGACGCTCGGAGATCCTGGAGCTGGTGCCGGCGCACCTCGACGATCGCGCCAACCTGGCCGAGGTGGTCAACGCCGCATTGCTCTCGAGCACTCTCGAGCACGACTATCGGGTCATTCCGACTCCTGGCCAGGTACGCTGGCTGCGCGTTCGCGCCAAGGTCTACCACGACGCGCGCGGCGCGGCGGTGCGCATGACCGGCTCGCTCACTGACATCACGGAGCGCAAGCTCGCCACGGACGCGCTGCGCGCCTCGGAGGAGCGCTACAGCCTGGCGATGGACGCCTCCGAGGAAGCGCACTTCGACGTCAACGTCGGGACCGACGTGCTTTTCACCTCCGAGCGCCTGAACGAGATCTACGGGTTCCCCCCGGGCATGCGCTCGATAAAGCGCAGTGAGTACCTGAAAGACTTCCGCTTCTGTGGGGATGACGGCGAGTTCTACCGTGCCAAGATTCGCGAGGTGGAGGCGCTGGGCGGCCCCGAGCGCTACGAATTCGAATTCCGCATCCTGCGCCCCTCGGGCGAGGTGCGTTGGCTCTGGACGCGCGCCAAGGTGACGCGCGACGCCGAAGGCCGCGCCCTGCGACGAACCGGCATTACGGCCGACATCACCGAGGCGAAGCTTGCCGAGGAGGAGCTGAAGGCGATGGAGCGCAAGCTTCGGCAGGCGCAGCGCCTGGAGGCCATGGGCACGCTCGCCGGCGGCATCGCGCACGACTTCAACAATATCCTCGGCGCCATCCTCGGCTTCGGCGAGATGGCCATGCGCGACGCGGCCAAGGGTAGCCGGCTGTGGCGCGACCTCGACTCGATCATGGAGGCAGGCGAGCGCGGCCGCGCGCTGGTCGATCGCGTCCTCGCGTTCAGTCGCAGCGGCGTCGGCGAGCGCGTCCCGGTGCACGTCGAGAAGGTGGTGCGCGAGGCGCTCGACCAGCTCTCGGCCAAACTGCCCGCGGACATTACGCTGCACGCCAAGCTGCATGCCGGACGTGCGGCGATGCAGGGTGACGCTACCCAGGTGCACCAGGTGCTGACCAACCTCGCGACCAACGCAATACACTCGATGGCGGGGGGCGGCACTCTGCGCGTGTCGCTGCGCGTTGAACGCATCGAGCAGACACGTGCGCCGACGATCGGCACTCTCATGCCGGGGGAGTACTTCGTGCTCCAGGTCGCCGATGCCGGCACCGGCATCTCGGCCGATGTGCTCGAGCACATGTTCGATCCGTTCTTCACCACCAAGGAGGTCGGCACCGGCACCGGTCTCGGCCTCTCGATTGTGCATGGCATTGTCACCGAGCTCGGCGGCGCAATCGACGTCGCAACTACCCTCGGCGCAGGCAGCACGTTCACGATCTATCTGCCTCGCGCAGGCGACGCCGTGGAAACGGATCCGGATGAAAAACCCTCGCCGCCACGCGGTGACGGGCAGCGCGTGCTCGTGGTCGACGATGAGGAGCCGCTGGTGAGGCTCGCTACGCGCACATTGGAAGAGCTCGGCTATGTGCCGGTCGGCTTTACCTCCAGCAGCGCCGCCCTCGCCGCGTTCCGCGCGGATCCCCAGCGTTTCGATGCGGTCGTTACCGACGAGCGCATGCCGGGCATCTCCGGCACCGCGTTCATCCGCGAGGTGCGCGGAATCCGCGACAGCATCCCGGTCGTGCTGATGAGCGGCTACGTTGGTGACGCGGTAGCGCGAGAGGCGCGCGACGCTGGCGCGGAGGAGGTTCTCCGCAAGCCGTTATCGGCCCGTGACCTCGCGACTAGCCTCGCGCGAGTGCTGCACGCCTGAAGGCGAAGTGCCCGGCATGCCGAGCCGGGACGACCGTGTCGGTTGACACAACCTAGCCCGTCGAACTGAAACACGGCCGTCCTGACGCCTCCTCAGAATTCGAGTGGCAATACCCACTCAACTTCTTATGGAGGTGTCAAATGGCTAGCGCTGCAGGAATTGCAGTTTCGATTGTTCTTGTACACGGTGGTTTCGTCGACGGTTCCGGCTGGGACCAGGTCTACAACATTCTCAAGAAGGACGGCTACACCGTCAGTGTCGTGCAGAATGCGACGTCGACGCTCGCCGATGACGTCGCGGCCACCAAGCGCGTGCTGTCCGGCGAGACGAAGCCCGTCATTCTTGTCGGGCACTCGTACGGCGGGGCCGTCATCACGGAAGCAGGCAACGATCCGAAAGTGAAGGGCCTCGTATACATCGCGGCCTTTGCGCCGGACAAGGGCGAGTCGGTCGGTTCGCTCATCAAGGATCCCGTGCCCGGCGCTCCCGTACCCCCGATCCTGCCTCCGCAGGACGGATACCTGTTGCTCGACAAGGCCAAGTTCGCCGCATCCTTCGCAGGCGACGTACCGAAGGAGACGGCCGACTTCATGGCCAACTCGCAGGTGCCCTGGGGGCTGGACGCGCTCAACGGCGCGATCAGCGAGCCGGCGTGGAAGACCAAGCCCAGCTGGTATCTGGTCGCGACCGACGACAGGATGATCCCGCCGCCGGCGCAGCAGTTCATGTCCAAGCGCGCGGGTTCGACAGTCGTCGAGGTCAAGGGCAGCCATGCGATTTACGTCTCGAAGCCCGAAGAAGTCGCCGCCCTCATCCGCAAGGCCGCGGCGGGCGTCGGGGCGACGAACTGAGCTAGGCATTCGCGCTGGGCGGCCTCCTGATGGCGGCCGCCCTTTTTCTCTCTCCCTGGAAAAGAGGAGCTTGAAATGAATGGCAAACCCGTACAGACGTATCTCCGCCGCAAGTGAAGGACGGAGCTACCGGTTTCTCACGCCGATGATTGGCTCGCCTGTCGTTGTCGATGATCAGCAACAGAACTTCTCCCGCTGGTGGGAAGACTTGGCCAAGGTACCCGGATGGATCCGGTAACAGCACGGTCGCCCTGGAATCCTCGGTCGCGTTTCAGAACGCCGCGTTCGGAAAAGTGCTCACCAGTAGCGCGTGCACGCCGTTCCAGCCGATCTGCACGCCGATGCACAGCAGGATGAATGCGGAGAGGCGCACCACCACGCTGGTTCCGGTCGGTCCCAATTTCCTGAGAATGGGTTCGGCGTAGCGGTAGCAAAGATAGACGGCGATGACGACGATCACGATGCCCAGCGTGTGCGCGAGCGCGGTCTCCAGCTGCTGGCGCAACCCGTGCGTCGGATTCGCTCCCAGCGTGAGAGCCACCGAGATCGAGCCCGGCCCCACCGTAAGCGGCATCGTGAGAGGGTAGAAAGCGCGCTGGCTGAGATCGTCCGGCGTGAGCGCGAGCGACCCCTCGCGCGCGAGCGCGGGTGGAGAGTTGGGGCTGTTCAAGAGCGACCAGGCGAGGCCGCACACCACGATGCCGCCGGCGACCTGGACGACGGGAATCGACAGCCCGAAGAAATCGAGCACGTAGGCGCCGACGAGGATCGAGGCGATCAACAGGAGGAAGCTGTTGACCGCGACCGCCTTCGCCGTCTGCGCGCGCTCCTCCGGCGAAAGGTTCGTCGTCATGGCGAGATAGATCGGCGCGCCGCCGAGGGGATCGACGATGGGCAACAGGGCGCCAACCGCCAGAAGGATGGTGGCGGCGAAGTCGCGGAGATCATTGAGTACGGCGAACAAGTTACGACGCTCGATACATCGTGGAGCCCATTGTGTCAACTGGAATGCAAGGCCATCGTTAGGATACTCAGATGACATGGTCCCCGGGTGAAATGCAAGCTCGAAAGACCATCGATACGCAGGTGCCTCATGAAACCTCTCATGAACGAACAGCGGCTATTGCGGGAAAACGCGGTGCATGCCGGAACCGGCGGCATCAGCCGCGGCAACGCGGGCCTCGGATTCCGCCCCGCGTTCCTCGATTTCGCGACGCTCACCATCTACCCGTCGCGATTCGCCGACGGTCGACCCGCGCCCTTTCATCTGCTCGACGGCTTGCCCGACGCGGTCGTCACCGATCGCCTCCCCTCGGGGCGAGTGGTCGCCGCCAAGGCTTCGCTCATCTCGGGTTTCGAGCGCGGCGGCTTCTTCTATACGCGGCGGGCCGCGGCGCGAGCCTGCGACCAGTGGGCTCCGTAGGGCGCGCGCCGTCACCAATCCTCTTTCAGCGCCCACCGGCGACGTCGATGACCGCTGCGTGGACATAGGACGCGTCGTCGGAGGCGAGCCACAGCACCACGCGCGCCACTTCGTCGGGATCGCCCGCGCGGCCGAGCGGAACGCTCTTCGCGAGCGCCTCGTTCATTCCGCCATGCACTTCGTGGATCTCGGTCTCGATCAAGCCGGGGCGCACGGTATTCACGCGGATCTTCTCCGCACCGACTTCCTTGGCGAGCGCCAGCGAGAAGCTGTCGATGGCGCCCTTGGTCGCGGCGTACGCGCTGCCGCCGGAAAGCCCGCCGAGGCGCGCGGCGACCGACGACATGTTGACGATCGCACCGCCCTTGCCGCCGTGCTTCGGCGACATGCGCCGCACCGCCTCGCGCGAGCAATAGAACATGCTGAAGACGTTCGCCCGGAAGATGTCGGTCACCGTCGCCACGTCCATGTCCTCGACGCGGCGGCTCGCGAGCACGCCGGCGTTGTTGACCAGCACATCGACCTTGCCGAGCTTCGCGTCGACCTCGGCGAACATCTTTCGGACATCGCCTTCGTCGCCAACGTCGGCGCGCACGGCGATCGCCTCGCCGCCATCCTTGCGAATCGCGGCCACGACCTCGTCCGCCGCCTGCGCGTTCTTCACGTAGTTCACCGCGACCTTGTATCCCGCGCGCCCCGCGAGCTTGGCGATCGAGGCGCCGATGCCGCGGCTGCCTCCGGTAACAAGCATTGTCTTCATTCGGGCTGGATCCCCGCTTCCTTGATCAAGCGGCCCCACCGCCCGACCTCGGACTTGATGAAAGCCGCGGTCTCTGCCGACTTCAGCGGCGCGGCGTTCATGCCGATGAGGGCCAGCTTTTCCTGCACGTCCTTCTTGCCGAGCGCCTTCACGGTCGCGTCCTGCAGCTTCTGCACGATGTCGGCGGGGGTTCCGGTGGGGGCCAGCAGGACGAACCACGCAGTGATCTCATAGCCGGGAAGGAACTGCGTCATCGGCGGCCAATCGGGCGCGAGTGGATTGCGCTTGAGCTCGGTGACCGCGAGGCCGCGCAGCTTGTCGCCCTTCGCCTGCGCGAGCGCGCCGCCGAGGTCGACGAACGTGAAGTCGATGGTTCCCGCGAGGAGATCGTTCACCGCGAGCGGGATGCCCTTGTATGGAATGTCCGCGACGTCAATGCCCGCCATCTTCTTCAGCTGCGAGATCGACACTTGCGAGCTGGAAGAGCCGTAACCGGCGGAGAGCTTGCCGGGGTTCTTCTTCAGGTGCGCGATGAATTCCGGAACCGTCTTCGCCGGAAAGTCCGCCTTCACCATGAGCACGAGCGAAGTGGTGGCGAGGCGCGCGATGGGTGCGAAGTCGGCGACCGGATCGTAGGGAAGCTTCTTGTAGAGGCCCACGTTCGCGGCATGCGTGTTCGCGGGCAACAGGAGCGTGTAGCCGTCCTTGGGACCCTTGGCGACCAGGTCGGTGGCGATCGAGCCCTGCGCGCCGGGCTTGTTCTCGATCACGAACGGCTGGTGCAGCTCGTCCTGGAGCTCGCGGCTCAGGAGGCGCGCCACGAGATCGGTGGCGCTTCCGGCGGGGAAGGGCACCACGATCTTTACCGGCTTGTTCGGGTAGGTCTGGGCGAAGGTAGGGCTCGCGGCGAGCGCGAAAGCCGCGGACACGAGCAGGGATTGGATCTTCATGCGGGCTCCGTGGGAACGGTGACGGGAAGCGTCAGGAGATGAAACGAAAGGGCCTTGCCGTGCATGTCGAGGTTCAACGCGTCGTTCACGCCGCCGTCGAGGACGCCGTCGAGGACGAAGTTCATCGCGTGGATCTTCGGCAGCACGTAGCGCGTGACCTTGCTGGGCTTGCGGTACGCGAAATGCGCCGCGACTTTTTCCTCGGTCACCTGCTCGACGATCAACTTGAAGTGCTCGGGCTTGTAGGCGATGACGCTGATGTTGGAGCGATCGCCCTTGTCGCCGGTGCGGCCGTGCGCGATGCGATAGAGCGGGACGGTGGGCATGGTCACTCCACGTACGAGAGGCGCGCGGGAACGAGCTCGCGCGGGATGAAGCACGAAGTGGTGGAGAGGCGCTTGCGTTTCGCGACGCGCACGCCGCCCCCGCCCGCGGGCCCCGCGGTCCAGAGTGCCGTCACCTCGCGCATCAGGCGATCGACGATCGCCTCGTCGTGATGGGCACCCGCCACGCGCAGGCGCACGTCGGTCGCGCTCCCGACCGGAGCGGCGCCCAGCATGCGCCCCGAATCGTCGCCGAGGATGCTCACGATGCCGATCAGATCGAAGCGCATCTTCACAAGCGGGCCCATGCGCGTGCGCATCACGTCCGCGGCCAATCGCGCGCGTGCCTCCGCATTCGGGCCGGCGTAGGAAATCTCGCCCTCGCCGAACCAGCCGCCGTCGAAGAACACGTTCGCCTTGAGCGTCGCGGGACGCGGATGCCCGCGCACGCCCGAGAGGCGCACGCGATCCTTGCCGACCTGGGTCACCTCGGCCTCGCTCACGTCGGCGATCACATCGGGAGTCAGATACGCGGCCGGATCGTGGACCTCGTAGAGGATTTGCTCCTTCACCGTGCGCGTGTCGACGAGACCGCCGGTGTTCGCGGCCTTGGTGCAGATGCACGAGCCGTCCGCGGCGATCTCGGTGATGGGATAGCCCACGTTCGCGAGATCCGGAACGTCCTTCATGCCGGGATCGGCGAAGTAGCCGCCGGTTACCTGCGCGCCGCACTCGAGGAGGTGGCCCGCCATCGTCGCACCGCCGAGCTTGTCCCAGTCGGTGCCGGACCAACCGTAGTGCGCGAGGCACGGGCCCACGGTGAGCGAGGGGTCCGCAACGCGCCCGGTGACGACAACCTGCGCGCCTTCCCGCAGCGCCTGTGCGATTTCGGTGGCACCCTGGTAGACGTTGGCGCTGGCGAAGGGACGGCCGGCGTACTCCTTCGCGATGTACTTGCGCACGATCGCTTCGCCTTCGCTGCCCGAAAGGTCATCTCCCTCGACCACGCCGATCCTGAGGCGGGGAAGGCCGAGGTCCTTCGCCAGCCGCTCGATGTGCGCCGCCGCTCCCTTCGGATTCGCCGCGCCGAAGTTGCCGATGATGGGAATCTTGTGCGTGACGCAGTCGCGCAGGATCGGGCGCAGCTCGAGCTCGAGCAGGGGCTCGTAGCCCTTCGCCGGATCGCGCAGCTTGTCCAGCTGCGCGTAGGCGAGCGTGCGCTCCGCCAGCATCTCGAAGATGATCGCCGCCGGCCCGCCATACGCGATGAGCGTCTTCACCACCGGCGCCGGAGCGTCGACCCGGTCCCCTGAGAATCCGGCACCTGCTCCTACCGCAAGGTCCTTCACTTGGTGTTTGCTGCCAACCAATCCATCGCGAGCGCGGTAAGCGATTTCACGCCGAGCTCCATGCAGTTCTCGTCGAGATACATGCGCGGGCTGTGCCCCGGCGCCACGGTGCGTGTATCGCGCTCCGGAGGCGTGCATCCCAGGCGCAGGAAGAATCCCGGCACCTGCTTCTGGTAGAACGAGAAATCCTCCGAGCCGCAAACCTTGTCGACCACGCCCACGTTGCTCTCGCCCGCCACGCGCGCCAGGGTCGGCACCGCCATCGCGGTGAGCGCCGGGTCGTTCACCACCACGTCGTAGCCGCGCTTGATGCGCACTTGCGCCTTCGCGCCGCCGGCCGCGGCGATCATCTCGGTGATGCGCTTCACGTGCTCGTGGATCTGCTCGCGCTGCGTCTCGTCGAAGGTGCGGATGGTGCCTTCCATTTTCACTTCGTCGGGAATGATGTTGCCGCGATTGCCGCCGCTGAACACGCCGACCGTGACCACCGACGGCTCGTGCGTGATGTCCACGCGGCGCGCGACGATCGTCTGCAGGCCCATCACGATCTGCGCGCCGACCACGATCGGGTCCACGCCGCGCCACGGCATGGCGGCGTGGGTCTGGACGCCGCGCAGGAACACGCGCAGCTCGTCGGAGGAGGCCATGAGCGCTCCGGAGCGGTAGCCGATCTTTCCGGTGTGGTGGATCGAGGTGACGTGGAGCCCGAAGATCGCGCCGACCCTGGGATTGTCCAGGCATCCCTCGTCGATCATCATGCGTGCGCCGCCACCCTCATCCTCCGGGGCGCCTTCCTCGGCGGGCTGGAAGATGAACTTCACGCTGCCGGCAATCCGCTCGCGCATGCCGGCGAGAACCTCGGCCACACCCATGAGGATCGCCGTGTGGGCATCGTGCCCGCACGCGTGCATCACGCCGCACTGCATCCCGTTCCATTCGGTGCGCACCGTGCTCTTGAACGGAACGTCGACTTCCTCGGTCACAGGCAACGCGTCCATGTCGGCGCGCAGTGCCACCACCGGACCGGGGCGCCCACCCTTGAGCAGCCCGACTACGCCGGTATAGGCGACTTTCTCGCGCACCTCCAGGCCCAGGGCGCGCAAGTGGTCCGCGACGATTTTCGCGGTGCGGAACTCGCGGTTGCCGAGCTCGGGATGCTGGTGGAAATCGCGGCGCCACGCGACGACCTTCGCGGTGACGCCCGCCACGGAAAACGCGCTGTCGGGAGCATTCATGGCCTTGCGAAAGCATTCATGGCAGTAAAGTCTAACCCGTAAACTAGGGGGGGTACCTTTTGGGTGGCCGATGCGCTTGTTACTGGTGGAAGACGACTCGATGATCGGCGCGGCGGCGCAGGAAGGGCTACGCCGCGAGGGCCACGTGGTCGACTGGGTGCGCGACGGGCGCGAAGCCGCGCTCGCGATCGCCAACGGCGTCTACGACCTGGTGCTGCTCGACCTGGGACTCCCGCGCCGCGACGGGCTCTCGCTGCTGCGCGAGCTGCGCGCGAAAGGCAACGAGGTCCCGGTGCTCGTCATCACGGCGCGCGATGCGGTCGCCGATCGCATCGCCGGGCTCGATGCGGGCGCCGACGACTATCTCGTGAAGCCCTTCGACCTGGATGAGCTCTCCGCGCGCGTGCGGGCGGTTCTGCGCCGCCGCTCGGGGCGCGGCAAGTCGGTGATCCGCGTGGGCGAGCTCGAGATCGACACCGCCGCGCGGCACGTCAAATGGAAGCGGCGCGAGGTGGCGCTTTCGGCGCGCGAATATGCGCTCCTCGAGGCCCTCGCCGACCGGCCAGGTGCCTTCCACACGCGCGCGCAGCTGGAGGAGAGGCTTTATGGTTGGGACGAGGAGATCGCGAGCAACGCGGTCGAAGTGCACATCCATGCGCTGCGCCGCAAGCTCGATGCGGGCTTGATCCGCAACGTTCGCGGCATGGGCTACACCCTGGCGGGAGAATCCTGATGTCAATGCGGCGGCGATTGCTGTTCTGGCTCCTGTCGAGCGTCCTCGCGGGCGGGCTCGCGGCCGCCGCGGTGGTTTTCTTCCAGGCGCGCTACGCCGCCAACGAGATCTTCGACTATCAGCTGCGGCAGCTGGCACTCACGCTGCGCGACCGGACCTATTCGCCGCGCGAGCTGGCCGAGGTCCTGCAGGGCGAGGATGCGCTCGAATTCGTGATCCAGGTCTGGGGACCCGACGGCAAGCGCGTCTACGCCTCGCATCCGAAGCTCGATGTTCCGGGCGCCGTGCAGCTGGGTTTCAGCGACCTCACGACCCGCGACGGGCGCTTCCGCGTCTTCGCAATCCAGCAGCGCGGCCTCACGATCCAGGTCGCGCAACCGGTTGCCGCGCGCGATCAGCTCGCCCTCGCGGCGGCCGGCCGCACGCTGCTTCCGTTCGTGGTGGCGCTGCCGCTCCTGGGCTGGCTCATCTGGCGCCTGGTGGGACGCGAGGTGCGATTCCTCGAATCGACGGCGAAGGTCGTGGCGAGCCGCAGCCCGGAATCGCTCGAGGCCATCGAAACGACACGGGTCCCCGAGGAGATCCAGCCGCTCATCGGCGCGCTGAACGGCCTCCTCGCGCGCCTTGGCACCGCGCTCGCGCAGCAGCGCCAGTTCATCGCCGATGCGGCGCACGAGCTGAGGACGCCGCTTACGGCGCTGATGCTGCAGCTGCAGTTGGCCGAGCGCGCGCGCGACGAGGCCGAGCGCCAGAAGGCGCACGCCATGCTGCGCGAGGGAATCGCGCGCGCCGCGCACGTGGTCGAGCAGCTTCTCACCCTCGCGCGCGAGGATCCGGACGCGCGCAAGGCGGCGCAGGAGAAGGTCGATCTCGCCGAGCTCGCGCGCGCCGTGGCACAGGCGCACGAAAGCAGCGCCGCCGCGAAAGGCGTGGCGTTGCGCACCGTGCTCGACGGACCCGTCGTGGTCGAGGGCGATCGCGCGGCGCTGCGCACCCTGATGGACAACCTCGTCGACAACGCCATCCGCTACACGCCGGCCGGAGACGTCACCATCAAGGCGCAGGGCCGCGACGGCGAGGCCTTCTTCGAGGTCGACGACAGCGGCCCCGGCATTCCGGTGGCCGAGCGCGCGCGCGTCTTCGACCGTTTCTACCGCGGCGAGACCGCGGCCGAGGGGGGAACGGGCCTGGGGCTTGCGATCGTGCGGCGCATCGCCGACCGGCACCGCGGCGCGGTCGAGCTCGCCGACGCCCCGGGCGGCAGGGGCCTCGCCGCCGTCGTGAAACTCCCTTTGGCGTCTTAAGGCCCGCTTAAGCCTGCGTCTCCACACTCTTCGGTCATCAGCCCTCACGGGCTACTTGTTCATCGACCGGAGACACCATGAAACCGAACGTTCTCGTCGGCGCGCTCGTCGCGGCCGGCATCATTGGCACCGGCGCGGCCGCCTGGCAAGGCCAGATCGCCGCGCCGTTCACCAGCGCGCAGGCAAGTCCCGTCGCGGCCGCGGGCGTTGCAGCGCCCGCGGCCAACCCGGCCGCGACCAGCCTGCCGCTGACCGGATTCACCGAGCTCGTGAAGCGCGCCGGACCCGCCGTCGTCAACGTGAGCGTGGACGGCATGCGCAAGGCGAGCGCCGAAATGCCGCAGATCCCCGAGGAATTCCGCGACTTCTTCCGCGGCTTCGGCTTCGGCGGGAAAGGCCCGCAAATGCCCCGCGGCGGCCAGGACGCTCCGATGCGCGGCCAGGGCTCGGGCTTCATCGTGAGCCCGGACGGCTACATCCTCACCAATGCGCACGTGGTCGCCGATGCCGAGAACGTCACGGTGCGCCTCACCGACCGGCGCGAGTTCAAGGCGACGGTGGTGGGCGCCGACAAGCAGTCCGACGTCGCGGTCCTCAAGATCGACGCGAAATCCCTGCCGACCGTGCGCCTGGGCAAGTCCGCCGACGCGAACGTGGGCGAGTGGGTCGTCGCGATCGGCTCCCCGTTCGGCTTCGAGAATTCGGTGACCGCAGGAATCGTGAGCGCCAAGTCGCGTTCGCTTCCGGACGCCACCTATGTGCCGTTCATCCAGACCGACGTCGCGGTGAACCCGGGCAACTCCGGCGGCCCGCTCTTCAACCTCGCGGGTGAAGTGATCGGCATCAACTCGCAGATCTACTCGCACACCGGCGGCTACCAGGGCCTTTCCTTCGCGGTACCCATCGAAGTGGCCCTCAAGGTGAAGGACCAGCTCGTGAAGCACGGCAAGGTCACGCGCGGCCGGCTTGGTGTAACCGTGCAGGAAGTGAACGCGACCCTCGCGGAATCCTTCGGGCTGGACCGTGCGCACGGCGCGCTGGTCTCGTCGGTCGACGCGTCGAGCCCGGCGGAGAAGGGCGGCGTGCAGGTGGGCGACATCATCCTCAAGTACGACGGCAATCCGGTCGAGCATTCCTCGGACCTGCCGATGCTGGTGGCCGATACCACCCCCGGCAACCGTGTGGCCATGGAAGTGTGGCGCAAGGGCTCGGCCCGTACCCTCACTGTGGCGACGATCGAAGGCAAGAACGAACGCGTGGCGAAGAACGACCCGGCGGCTCCCGAAGGCCGCCTCGGTCTCGCCGTGCGTCCGCTCACTTCCGAAGAGCGCAGCCAGAACGGCGGGAAGGGTGGCTTGCTCGTCGAGCAGGTGGGCGGAGCGGCGCAGCGCGCGGGCGTGCAACCCGGCGACCTGGTGTTGTCGTTGAACGGTACGCCGGTGACTTCGGCCGAGCAGTTGCGCGACCAGGCGGCGAAAGTCGGCAAGCGGGTCGCCCTTCTCGTCCAGCGCAACGAGCGGCAGATCTTCATCCCGATCGAGCTCGGCTAAGCCGCCATAACCGGAGACATCGAAATGGCCTCGCGCACGGCCCAACAATTCCCCCTCGAGATCGTATTC
>Ga0209131_1001089_pt1 | contig 18789 bp, 10 predicted proteins | sample GraSoi_2013_40cm_FD_185826 | JGI IMG/M metagenome (GOLD analysis project Ga0209131, IMG submission 185826) | Grasslands soil microbial communities from the Angelo Coastal Reserve, California, USA - Sample 9_17_2013_40cm (SPAdes) (version 2) | ecosystem: Environmental > Terrestrial > Soil >... | reverse complement strand
TACCAAGGTTCAGCAGCGCGATTGCATAGTCAGGGCGTTCGCGCAGCGATTCCTTGAAATTGCGGATGGCGTCTTCAGTCTGGCCTTGCTGCGCGGCGACCATGCCGAGGTTATTCCAGGCTTCGGGATAATTCGGGCGTAGCTTGACGGTTTGCTCGAGATATTGGCGCGCTTCTGCGAGCGCGTTTTTGCGAAGGTAGAGCGTGCCAAGATTGTAGTAAGCCTCCGGCTCATTGGGCTTGGCAGCGATGACTTGCTGGAACGATGCGGCTGCTTGATCTAGATAACCGCGTTGGAAGAGGGCGACTCCGTAAGTGAAATCATTGCGCTGGAAAGCATCCTTTTCGTGGAGAGTTCCGGGGAAGGGCAGGGCTTTGCGCATGCGTTCTTCGGGGGTGCGCGGAAAGGAATTAAGGTCGTCAAGCAGGCGGTCGGATGCGAAGATGCCTTGGTAGATTTTGACAATCATGCCTTCGCGGTCTAGAAGGCAGGATGTTGGCACAGCTAGATCGCGGCGGCGATCGAAGAGGTAGCGGTAAAGAATGTTGTAGATGCCGGCGACTTCTTGTGTTGCGAACAGTGCGGGGAAGGCGAGATTTTCTTTGGTTGCGAGTGAGCGCGCTGCTGCTTCGTTCGGCTCGTCAAGATTGATTCCGATGATGTGCAGGCCGCGCTGGCTGAGCGTTTCGTGATTTTTCTGCAGAAGCCGCAACTGTTCGCAGCAGTGCGGCGAAGCCGCCACCCAAAAATGGATAAGCAGGAGGCTACCTTGCAGCGAGGCCAGGCTGGTCAGTCTACCGGCGAGGTCGGGCAGCGAAAAATCTGGAGCACGCAAAGGTTCAAGGAGCCATGTATCTGACGATACTGACAAGGGTTCGGGTGTAGTGGTCTTGCTTGCGTGGGCGTAAGAGGCGGATGAACGTGTAAAAGGCGTTGCGGCAAAATCCTGCGCCCCTTCCTGAAGGGCAATTCGATGGTTAATAGGCAAACGGTCGAACGTTTGCGTCAATCCACTTGGCCAGCGAACGGTTGCGCGAATGTCTTCTTGCGCACTGCCGACGCCGAAAAAAAGCTCCTTTGTGTGTTGCGACAAAAATCCCGAGCCGGCCTGGAGAAATTTCGTTTGACGGTGCGCCCCGGCTTCTACGGTAATCGACGCGCCGATTGCGTCGCGATTACTTTTTGTGCCGCGCAGCCGAAACGCCACAGCGTTGCCGAGCTGTTTCATTGCGTTGTGCAGAATCCGAAGCTGCGGCGCGTTGCGGTTCTTAAGAATGACCTCAAGGCGCCCGTCGTGGTCCAGATCTCCGAGGACGAAGGCGCGGCTGTCGTCTGGAAAATCCAATCCTGCTGCGGCGGAGACTTCTGAAAATGTGCCGTCGCGATTGTTGGCGTAGAAAACATTTCGTTCGTAGCCATTCCAGGTTGCGTCCGAGCGGATGAGCTCATTGATGGCGTTCCATCCTCGCTCGTAATGGACAGAGGGCAGGGAAGTCTGCGGAGACTTGCTGACGACCTGCCGCCAAAAGAAGCTGGAAATATCGCCGTTGACGCCGCGGGAAGATTCCGGTCCGGAAATGTAGCCGTTCGCGATGTACAGGTCGGAGTAGCCATCGTGGTCGAAATCCCAGGCATCGGAAGCCCACGCCCAGCGGCCCATATCGACACCGGCTTGCGCACTGACGTTCTTAAATTTTCCATTGCCGAGATTTCGATAGAGTGAATTGCCGCGCGCGTGTTGCCGATAGAGAGCGCGAATGTTTTCGGGGTCGTTTTGGTGAAAGCGGTCTTGGTCCGAGACGCGAATGCCGGCAGCTGACCACATGTTGGATACATACACGTCCTGGCGACCGTCATTGTCGTAATCGAACCAGCTTGCGCTCATTCCCGCACCGGGATCTTCTACACCGGCGTCGCTTGAGACAGAAGTGAACGTGCCGTCGCCATTGTTGCGGTAGAGGTTGCTGCGGCCGAAATCATTGGCGACGTACAGGTCAGCGTGGCCGTCCGAATTAAAGTCGCCCCAAGCACACGCGAAGCTGTACCGATTGTTGTCGACGTTGAGTCCGGCGGCTTCGGTGCGATCGCGGAACGCGGCGTTGCCTTCGTTATGCAGCAAGAAATTGGGCGGGCCGTTGCGCGCGTCGAAATACGGAACGGGATACTGATACTGCTCCAGGCCGAGATAATAGCTGTACAGGCAGAAGTAGATGTCAAGACGGCCGTCATTGTCGTAGTCGGCGATGGCTGCGTGCGTGAATGTGCCTTGCGGCGGACGCTCGAATTGAAAGGCATTGCGTTTAAGAGAAAAGTTTCCGTGGCCATCGTTGAGGAAAAGAAGCGGGCCGCTGCCGCAAACGACCAGCAGATCCTGCACACCCTTGTTTTCGAAATCGGCGAACAGGGCGCAAGCGGTCGCATCGAGCACGCCGACGCCAGAGCGTTCGGTGATGTCGTCGAACGTGCCGTCGCCGCGATTGCGATAGAGACGATTAGGAAGGCCTGCGGGCTGGCAGATGTAGAGGTCGTCGAAGCCGTCGTTGTCGATGTCACCGGCGGCGAGGCCGTTGTTGCCGTAAACGTCGATGCCGCAGGCGCCATCGAGAACGGTGCGCCAATGGTCCGCGCCGCAAAGCATCTGATTCTTGTACGATTCCGTTTGGCCAAGTGCTTGTGATGTGACGTCGACGAAAATCCGCTCGCGCGCGCGGCTCACGGTTTCCGTTGCGGCCTGCCAAGTGACTACGCGCCAAGCATTGGCATCGTTGCGAGTCCAGCGCATTGTCCAAGTGCCGATCCGCTCTTCCCGCGCATTGTCGGCGCGCGTGCCGGCGAGGTCGTAGCGAATCTCGGCTTCCAGGCTCAACGGAGAGGCACCGATCTCCTTTATGCTTACGATCTCAAACTCAGCGGTTTCTATGCGAGCAAAAAAGGCAAGGTAATTCTTCACTTCCTCGAGGAATCGCTCGCGACCACTCCCGAAATTCGCGGCGAAGCGGTGCCGCATAACTTCAATACCGCCGCCGGAGCGCAGAGTGGTCTCTTGACTCTGCGAGAGGGGAGTCGCTTCCACTGAATCGTCGACAAAGTGTGCGAGCACGCCGAGCGCGGGCGAATCTGTTTTTAAGCCTTGGCTCCAGCCGTCCAGAAGCCGCGCGATTTCAAACGTGTATTTTTCGGTGACGAACTCGTCGCGACCAGGAGCCACAAGTCGAAGCACGTCATCGAGCGGAGATTTCGCGGGGTAATGCGGTGTCAATCGATAATCAGCGAACGGAAAGGAGGGAATCGCGCGCGGAGGAGCCGCGAATTTCGCCCCGAAAGGGAAGGCGCGCATCGGGGCGGGAACGAAAAGAACGGGAGCCCAGCGCATTCCCTGAAGGAAAGTTCGACGCGAAATGTGCTTTTCGTGGTTGTGACGCGCCATCCGGAAGTGCCTGCGTGCGACCGCCGCCGCTTTGGCATCCTAGCACTCAGACAGGTCCCATCCAAACGGTAAGCGCCGTTAGCGAGCGGGTGGCGGCGCCGGACCGGAAGAATCGCCAGGGATCAGCTCGGCGGTAATCTGATATTCGCGTCCCTGAGGATCGGCCGAGCAGGAGAGTTCATGCAGCGCGTCAGCGGCCATATGGCCGAGGACGTCGCGATGAATGTCCACCGTAGTGATGGAAGGGTTGCTGTATTCCGCCAGGCGCGTTTTGTCGAAGCCCGTCACCGAAACATCTTCCGGCACGCGACAGCCGGATTTCATCAGCCCCTTGATGACCCCCACTGCAGTAAGGTCGTTGACCGCCATGACCGCTGTGGGCCTGGGATCAAGCTTCGCGATTGCCAGGCCGGCGCTCAAGCCGCCCTCGAAACGCAAATCGCCCGGCAGCACCGGCCCTGGCTCGAGCCCTAAAGCCTTCATGCATTTTTCATACGACTCCAAGCGCACTACGCTGGACTTCAGCCGCGGTCGTCCCGCCACAAAGGCTATGCGCCGGTGACCGTATTGGTAGAGGTATTCCACGATCTGTTGAATACCGGAATGGTAGTCGATGCGCAGGTTGCTGACGTACTTGCGCACAGGAGCGAGATCGAGAAACGTCACGGCGATCCTTCGCCGCGCCAGTTCATGAATCACGCGCAAGCTTATTTCGGAGGTCATGACGGCCACGCCGCGCACTTTGTGCTCCATCATGCGCTCTGCGGCTTCGCGCGTTCTGCGCGGATCGTAGTTAGTGTCGCTAAGAATCGCGTCGTAGCCAAGCGCGCGGGCGCGCGTCTCGAAACTCTTAATCACTTCGGGGAAGAATGGATTCTCGATGTCCGAAACAATGATGCCCAGCGTGCGGCTTTCGCGCGAAGCCAAGTGGCGCGCGTGAACGTCCGGAAAATAACCAAGACGCTTAACCGCTGTCAAAACCAACCTGTGCGTACGTGGTCCGACTTTGCCAGTTTTGTTCAATACGTTGGAGACCGTGGCGGTTGATACGCCGGCAGCTTTTGCTACATCACGAATGGTCAGGCCCATAAGGAGAGAGTCTCACACAGTACTTGAATGCGAAGGTATCCCCGATCGGGGAGAAAAGCGGCTTGCAGTATAGATGAAAAAAAGTGCTTGACAAGATTCAAAGATTTGTGAGATAGACCTTCCACTAGGTTAAGCGGTTAAGTAGTTTGGGTGCCTAAACAGGTTAAGCGGTTTACAGGCATTCACCGAGCTTGGGGTGCCAGATTCTCAGAACGCTCATGTGGTGGGACGCAGCTTGCTGGGCGTTTCGATCAGAACTCTGTCCGCAAAATTTGATTGAGTCGGGGAGCGTTTAAGGCGGCCTTTGCCGCCCCAGACGTCTGCTGTCCGGATCTGTCGTGGATGGGCCCGCGGGGCCCGGGAGGAAAGGCGATGAACGGAAAGGCTCTTTCTGTATTTTTCGTCCGGGTCTCCGTATGGACGCTGGCCAGCCTTGTCGTGTTGCTATGTAGCGCGGCGCCGATTCGCGCACAGGTGGACACCGGCACAATCCTCGGCACCGTCTCGGATGCCTCCGGTGGCACGATCCACGGCGCGACCGTCACCCTCACGAACGAGGGCACAAACGCCAGCCTATCGACTACAACAATTTCGGACGGCTCATATAAATTCACGCCCGTCAAGATTGGTAGCTACAAACTGACTGCGACGATGCAAGGGTTCTCGACAGTCACGCAGAAGAACGTCGTAGTCAACGTTGGCGCGGACGTGGTTGTGGATTTCTCGCTGAAGCCGGGTTCCGTCAGCGAGACCGTGGAGGTTGCATCCACAGTTCCGGTCCTCGAGACGCAGGACGCTTCTGTCGGGCAGGTTATAGATCAACGTAACGTAGATAATCTTCCTCTGAACGGACGAAATTTCACTTTCCTTGCGCAACTAGCGGCAGGCGTGAACACGCCTCAGGCTGACACTCGCGGCAACGCCGCAAGCGGCGCGTTTTCGGCCAACGGTCTCCGGCCAGCGCAGAACAACTACTTGCTCGACGGCATCGACAACAACTCCGATACAGTCGACTTTCTAAATGGCACGAATTATGTCGTTCTTCCGCCGGTCGACGCCATTGAAGAATTTAAGGTGCAAACCTCGGACTTCAGCGCTGAATTCGGTCGGTCCGGCGCCGCCGTCCTGAACGCCACGATCAAATCTGGTACCAACAATTTCCATGGCACCGCCTGGGAGTTCTTCCGCAATGACAAGTTGGATGCGGCCGACTTCTTTGAAAATGCCGGTCAAATCCCGAAAGGTGCTCTTCGCCAGAATCAATTTGGTTTTTCCGGTGGCGGACCCGTGATCATCCCGAAAGTGTTTAACGGGCGCAATAAAGTGTTTTTCTTCGGTGATTACGAAGGATTGCGAAGGGTGCAAGGCACGATTCTAACTGGCTCCGTGCCCACTTTAGCTGAGCGGAATAGTGGTTATACGAATTTCCAGGATCTGATTAGTGGTCAGTCGGGCACTGTAAAGGATTCCCTCGGACGCACGATGCCAGTCGGTACGATCTTGGACCCCGCGACAACGCGACCGGTGGCCGGCGGATTCGTACGTGATCCGTTTGGTACCTGCGGAGCTACTCCGCCGGCGGGTGGTTACACAGTGGCTGCCTGCGGCCTGAACATAATTCCCGTGGGGCGTTTGGATCCCAACGCCGTCAAGCTCTTGAATTTGTATCCAGTACCGACGACCGGATCGCTTTTCTCCAATTTCGCCAATTCGCCGAAATTGTTTGAACATCGCAACGCGTTTGACTCGCGTCTGGATGTCAATTTCAATGAGAAGAACCAGTTATTTTTCCGATTCAGCCTTGCTGATGATCCGCAATTTATTCCTGGTATCTTTGGCGGCGTTGCCGACGGCGGCGGTTTCCAACAGGGCACCCAGACCGCCAATGCTCAACAGAGCGCATTGGGCTACACCCATACGTTCTCGCCGAGCTTAATCAACGTGCTTCGCGGGGGCCTTAATTATCTGCACACGACCCGTATTTCGCCCACGGCCAATGATTTGACGAATATTCCAAGCCAGTTTGGGATCCAGGGAATTCCACAGTTGCAAGAAAATGGAGGACTTCCTGCGTTCGGAATCGGTGGTCTGCAGACCCTCGGCAGCAATGCGTTTCTACCGTCCGATGAAGTCAGTTCGACCTTTCAGATTACCGATGACGTCACCAAGATCTATGGAAAGCACACGTTCAAGATGGGATTTGAATGGCAGCACGTTAAGTTCTCGACGCTGCAGCCACCCTGGTCTCGTGGTCAATTCAATTACGACGGCATCTACACGGACATTCCCAATAACGCGAAAGGCAATACTGGACGTGCGCAGTTCTTGCTGACTCCCATCGCCAGCACGGTGCCTGGTGGCGTCGATTTCGTGGGAGGCTCGAACCAAGTCTTCGTCTCGAACATTTCGTTGACCGACAATGGTAAGGATTACTATGGCGGCTACGTCCAAGACGACTGGAAGCTTACCCCCAAGCTGACTCTCAACCTCGGCTTGCGCTATGACTTCTTTGGACTGGTGGGAGAGCACCACGAGAATCAAGCTAACTTTGTCCCGACTGGGGCTCCGATCGGTGCTCCCCTATACATCATCCCCCCTGGGAAGAACTCCGGCAATCTTTCCTCCAGTTTCTTAAACCTGCTGGCGACGGATGGAATTACGCTTGCCGTGACGAATAAATACGGACAAGGCCTTGGGAAGTCGCAGAAAACTAATTTTGCTCCCCGAGTCGGCTTTGCATACCAAGTGAGCCCCAAGCTTGTTGCACGCGGTGGGTTTGGAATCTTCTACAACGGTTTCGAGAATCGTGGATTCTCACCGAATATCGGCGAGAACTATCCATTCCAATTTAATTTCTCGTTCTCTAATCCTGACGCTAATCACCCGATAACGTTCCCGGGATGTCCGACGGCGGGCCCTGGGGGAAGCGCGACTTTTGAGACAGGATTTTCTTGCACGCCGCTCGATCCGTTGCTAGTCAACGCCAGTGGCTTGCAGCTGCGCGGAATACAATTCGACTATATAACCCCCTATGCGATGAGCGGAAACTTTACGCTGCAATACCAGCTGATGTCGTCCATGTCGGTTCAGGTTGGTTACGTTACCTCCCTTGCGCGCCACTTGGAGGTCTTTCCCAGCAACAACACGGTCACGTCGCTCGCGGATGTTAACGTAGACCCGAAGACACTGGTTCCGTTTCCGGATTTCGGACGGAATGGAAGTCAGGCACACACAGAGGGGAATAGTGTCTATCACGGACTACAGACAAAATTGGAAAAGCATTTTGCCGGCGGACTGAATTTTCTGGCCACCTATACTTGGTCGCAAGCACGTTCGGACGCCCACGACTTGCTAAATGGGGGAAGCGCGGGGAACCCCGCTGGCGGGAACGTCAACGGCTATCGTGCTCCAGGCGTCCCTGGATTTGGAATCCAGGGAGATTACGGCTTGGCACCCTTCGACATTCGGCACGTGTTCCATTTCAGCGGTGCGTATGAACTTCCCTTCGGCAAGGGGAAACGCTTTTTGGCCGATGCTTCGGGGTTCAAGAATAAGGCGGTCGGCGGCTGGAGCCTAATCTGGAGCAGCACTCTCCAAGGTGGGCAACCAATAACGATCCCCTGTGCCGTTGGCTCAACGACGGCGGGAACGGTATGTAATGCGCTTGTAATTAAAGGGCAGAACCCCCAAAAGGGCTTCTACACCAACGCTGCAGGGCCTAACGGCACAGGATTCCTGGCGATGTTGAATGCCGCCGCGTTCACTCAGCCTTGCACCCTTGGGCCTGGCGGCGTTCCGACCAATTCACCGACCGGTTGTGTTCCTCTAACCGGATTTGCAGCTTTGGGCGGTGGGCCGACGCAGGTTGCGGGGCCAGGTTTCCACAGGCTGGACTTGTCGCTCTTTAAGGACATACCGCTCAATGAACGTTTCCGGCTGCAGTTCCGTACGGAGATTTTCAACATCTTTAATCATCCCAACTTCAACGCTCCCGGTTTCGGCGGCAACGGTGTTGTCGCCAGATCAGGCTCCATTGACTTCACCAGTTCTCACTTCGGGGAGATTGGATCTACCCGCGATGCTCCTTACGATCCGAGACAGATCCAGTTCGCTTTGAAACTGTATTACTAAGTTTGGCACCATTTGCCAAGAGGCGTTCCGGCGAGGTCCGGAACGCCTTTTTCTTTTGCAGTCCAAACCCGCGACCCCATGTCCCAGTGCTAAAATTCAAGAATCGTGACGCCTAGACTCACGTTGTTGTGTCTCGTGGTTCTACTCGGTGCGGCCCGCATGTTCGCGCAGGAGCGTGCCTCAGGCGCCACAGAGCGCCTCGACCGGCAATTCCAAGCTGCGATGGCTCAATACGAATCCGGGCGCTTGCCAGAGGCTGCGGCGGCTCTGGAAGCGCTGATCCGCGAGGTTCCCGAAAGTTTCGACGTGCACGAATTGCTCGGGCTGGTGTATTCGGCGCAATCTCAGGACGCTAAAGCGTCGACACACCTGGAAAAGGCAGTACGCCTGAAGCCGGGTTCCGCCAGTGCGCGAATGAATCTCGCCATTAACCTGGTGCAGCTCGGAAAATTGCAACCGGCGGAAGCGGAGTTCAAGAAAGCCCTTGAGCTCGAGCCGCAGAACTACGATGCCAATCACAATCTCGGCGAGCTGTATGTGCGCGCCGGAAAAGTTCCTGCTGCGATGCCATATCTCGAGCAAGCCCAGCGCATCAATCCCGCGGCCTACGACAACGGCTATGATCTCGCGCTCGCCTACATTGTCACAAGGCGCCTGGCGGACGCCCGCCAGCTTCTGCTCACTCTTCTGAGGCAAAAAGATTCCGCCGAGCTGCATAACCTGCTCGCCGAGGTGGAGGAGAAGGATGGCAAATTCGTCGACGCCGCCAACCAATACGAACTCGCCGCGCACCTTGATCCCAGCGAAGGCAATCTTTTCGATTGGGGCAGCGAACTGCTCCTGCACCGCACCCTGGACCCTGCGATCACTATCTTCGAGAAAGCCGCCGAGCGATATCCCAATTCGCCGCGAATCGCCATCGGCTTGGGCATCGCATACTACTCGCGCGGCAATTACGACGATGCCGTAAAATCTCTGCTGCACGCCGCCGATCTCAGCCCAGCAGACCCGCGCGTCTATCCTTTCCTCTCGCGCGCCTACGACAGTTCGCCCAGCCAGGCCGAAGACGTCATCGCCCGCTTTCGCCGCTTCGCCGAACAGCAGCCGAACAATGGCCGCGCGCAGTATTACTATGCCATGAGCCTCTGGAAAGGGAAGCGCGCGCAGGATTCGAGCGTCGACCTCGCGCAAATCGGCGCGCTGCTGAAAAAAGCCATCGCCCTCGATCCGTCGCTCGCCGAAGCGCGCCTGCAGTTGGGGAATCTCCACTCCGACCAACAAAAATACGCCGAAGCGATTCCCGAATACCAGCGTGCGCTTGAATTGAATTCCGATCTGGCCGACGCGCACTATCGCCTCGGCCAGGCCTACGTGCACACGGGCGAAAGGGACAAAGCCCAGGAACAGCTCCAGGTCTATCAAAAATTGCGCGAGCAACACCTCGCCGACCTGGACAAGCAGCGCGCCGAAGTCCGCCAATTCGTCTATGCGGCCAAGGACGCTCAGTCCGGGCGGCAGTGACTCGTATGTGCCTGCAAACTCTTGACTTCGCCAACCCTGCGTCGTACTTTACGCTCACACGGCTTTCTAAATGAGTTCCCAATTTTCAGCGACTCACCAGGAACTTGCTAGCCAGCTCGCCTGGAGCCGGCGTGAGTTCTTGCGCACCGGCGCGGCCATGGCGCTGGGAAGCACGCTGTTGCAGAACCCAGTCGCTCTGGCTGGCATTTCCACCAAGAAGAGAAAAATTGTCGTCATTACGTTTGGCGGCGGTGCGCGCGATCAGGAGACGTTTGCCCCCGAGGGGCAAGAGAATATCCCGCACCTGATGCGAGAGCTGATTCCGCAATCCACCTTTTTCACACAGGTAGTAAATCGCGGAATCCTGGGCCATTACGTCGCGACCGCAAGCCTCGCCACCGGCGTCTACGAGACCATCAACAATTTCGCTTCCCTTCCGCCAGAACACCCCACCGTCTTCGAATATTTCCGCAAAGACCTGAAGCGTCCGTCGACCGACGCGTGGGTCGTCGCGCCCAGCAACGGTTTCAATCGTATAGGAGAAAGCAACAATCGCGCGTACGGCCCCGGCCTCGGCGCCAGCGTCATTCTCCCCAAGCATCTGCTAACCGCGGCCATGTCCGGCCGCGCCACCGATTACGAGCACCTGCTGCGCGACAATTACGAAACTCCGCTTTTCGCGCCAGACCTCGGTGGCAACGAATTCCAGTTGCGGCAACTGGAGATGATGCTCAAGCTTTCGGTCGACGACTTCAAAGCGCACGCGCTAACGCTGTCCAGCCCCGACGAGCTCTCCGTCTACATCGCGCGCCGCCTGATGCGCCAGCTCGCGCCAAGTCTGCTCTGGATCACCATGCACGATATCGACATCGCGCACGCCGGCGCGTACTCCCTCTACATTGACGGCATTCGCCGCACCGACCGCCTTTGCGCTGAAATGTGGAAGGCCATCCAAAGCGAGCCCGAATACGCAGGCAACACCACGCTCTTCATCCTGCCCGATTTTGGCCGTGACTCCGACGATGACTCCGGTGGCAACGGCTTCCAGCACCATCGCACTGGGGATGCGCTCTCCCGCACAACGTGGATGATGGCGCTCGGCCCCGGCATTCGCGAAGGCGTGGTTTACGATCGTCCGATGGAGTCAACCGATTTGGTCCCAACGCTCGGCTCCGTCCTTGGCTTTTCCCCGTCGCTCGCACAAGGCAAACCCATCGCGGAGCTTCTGTAAACCCCCATGTCGCCTCGTGACCTGAAACCGGAGCAATTCAGCGGCTACCCGCCGGAAGCGAGAAAGCTCGTCACGAATTACATCGCCGCGCTCCACCGATTGCCGCTCAGCTTTCTGCCCAGCCTACTGCGCGAATGCATCGAGTACGACTACAAGTTTCCCGTCGAACGCAAAGCGCTGGAAAGGGAACTTGCCAATCTGAATTCGTTGTCCGCCGAGCAGTTGCAACAATGGCTGAAGGATTTCGCGGAGATCCATCTCTCCGCCGCGCTCGACAATTTCGACTGGATCAACGCGCCCGCCCAATTCGTCGAGCAGCTTTCTTCCTATCTCTGGACCACGCATCAGCTCGACGCGTTTCGCGCCGCGGCCATCGCGTACGCCGACCGCCTGCACGCGGCGGTCCCGCCGGAGCCGCCGTCCGCGCCTCGCCTGGGCATCACTGTAGTCGGTCAAGGCGTAACCTCTTACGACGAGCCGCTCTTCCGCAAACTGCGCGCCCATGGCGCGTATTACAGCCAGGTTAATCCCGAAAATGGCTTGCGCGTGCTCCTCGAAGCTGTCGCCGTCAGAGCCAAGGCGTATCCCGCGCCATACGCTCACTGGTACGTCGACGGCGGCAAGCAAGCCGAGTGCGACGCCGCGCTGACCACCGTCTCCTACGCCGCGCTGGAACCCGCGCGCACCGCCCTGCTCGGCAAGATGCACGCGGAAATCGATCGCCCCGGCATGGGCCCCGAAGCGCTGCGCACGCGCCTGGCGCAGTTGCGCCCCGCCGATCTAGCCTTTAGCAGCGGCGACGAAGTGCTCGACCGCTTCCGCATCAAAATGCTCACCGAAGGCTCCGGCACGCAAATCTTCAGCACCACATTCGCGCAATGGACCGCCCGCGAAGCGCTCCGCCGCGCCCAGCCGCTAACCTTATTAGTGCGTTTCGCGCCCCGCCAGCGTCAAAAGCCAATGAACGAATTGCTCGCCGCAACGTTGGAGCCAGCCGAACTCGATCCGGTTGGCTCGCTCGTAGACGCCGACATGGCCGCTTACTACAACTGGCTGAATCAGCAGCGCCTCCCAGGAACAAACCAGTCCTCCTTCCTGGTCTGGTTCGAAGGCCACGCACAAGCCTTAGTGATCGGGCCTGCAACTCCTCGCGCGACCTCCTCTGCGTCCGCCACAGACCTGAGCCAGCTCCTCTCGGCGCTCGCCTGAAGGCATTTTGCTGTCAGGTCGTAACGCACCCGAAACATCTCAGTGATAGGTTGACGTCAAATCGGTTCCGCATCTCTGGTCGAATGGTGGGTTCGAGTATTAATTCTCGGGAGGTATGGCTGTGAAATTTGCTCATCGTTTGGTCTTGATGCTGCTCGCTCTCATTGCCGCAAGCTGTTCCGCGGTAGCCCAAGTTTCCGCGGAGCACAAGACGCAGCACATTATCTTCGTCATGACCGATGGCCTGCGCTGGCAGGAAGTCTTCAGCGGCGCGGAAGTCTCGATCATGAACAAGAAGAACGGCAAAGTAGCGAATGAGGCTGCGCTCAAGAAAACGTATTGGCGCGAAGCTCCAGAGGCTCGCCGCGAGGCGCTTATGCCATTCCTCTGGACAGTGATGGCCAAGCAAGGCCAAGTCTTCGGCAATCGCGACAAAGGCTCAGACGCATTCGTCACCAATGGGCTCTTCTTTTCCTATCCTGGCTACAGCGAGACACTGTGCGGTTTTGCAGACCCGCGCATCCACACGAACGACAAAGTTCCAAATCCAAACGTGACCGTCTTGGAATGGCTGAAGAACCGGCCTTCCTTTCATGGTGAGATCGGCGCGTTCGGCGCCTGGGATGTGATCGCATCCGTATTCAATCCCGAGCGTTCCAAACTCATCGCCAACGCAGGCTGGGATCCGTTCACCGCGATCGCTCCGACACCAAATCTCGCCATGCTAAATAACTTAAAAGCAGAAACGCCGCGCGTTTGGGACGATGAGCCCTTCGACGCCATCCCGTTCTACACGGCCATGGAATACCTGAAAGAGAAGAAGCCTCGCATTTTGTATCTTTCTCTGGGAGAGACCGACGATTGGGCGCACGAAGGAAAATACGTGGAGTACCTCGACGCCACGCATCGCGTTGACGCCTACCTGCAAGCTCTTTGGGAGCAGGTGCAGTCCATGCCGGAGTACCGCGGCAATACTACGTTAATTTTTTCGCCGGACCACGGGCGAGGAAAAGCCCCTCACAAATGGAAAGACCACGGCCAAAGAATTCCCGATTCCAAATACATCTGGATGGCCTTTCTCGGGCCCGATACGCCTGCCATGGGAGAGCGCTCCAATATTCAGCCGCTCACGCAAAGTCAAATTGCCGCGACTTTGGCCGCGTATCTTGGCGAAGACTATGTCGCCGATGTTCCCAAAGCCGGCAAGCCAATCACGGAAGTTCTGCCGCGCTAAGCCTGGACATTCTTTCGCGCCACTTTTTCGCTCCCAAGAAATTTGGAAGTTCCGGCCTGTGATCGGACCGAAGCTCGGGCGGAGTGCACCTTGCGGCCGAGGGTGTATAACGCTCATTACCGATGCGAGCTGGTCTGCTCCGCAGATTTTTCTGGGAGCGCCCAGGCAAACAGGTCTCCCCCGCTTGCGACAATTACGTACTGCCGGCCGTCAAGCTGATACGTAATAGGAGAATTTCCCACGTGCCCGATAGCGGAATGCCAGAGTGTCGCGCCGTCGCTCGTTCGCAGTGCTATAACACTACGGACGGAATCGCCAGTGAAGCTTAAACCCGAATCCGTCGTAAGAACTCCCGCCGATGCCCAACCACCGCCCAGATCATGGTTCCAGCGAATTTTCCCGGTTTGATAGTCGATCGCTCGCAGCACCGCTTTTCCGAAGACCCCATAATCTGCGCCGGCCCAGCCAACCGTACCGTGCTCTGCCTTGGAAAAATAAATACCGTAGGCGTCCCGCGAACTAACCACCAGCAAACCGGTCTTCACATCGAAACTAGGCGAACGATAATTCGTCGCTCCGCCCTCATCCGGCGCAACCAAGCGACCATCCCGCGCAGGGTCTTTTTCGGGATTGTGAATGGGACGGCCGTCCTTATCAACGCCCTTGGACCAGTTCACCGCAGCGAAAGTACTCGTCAATAGACTCTTGCCGTTCGTGCGATCGAGCACGAAGAAATAACCGTTGCGCGAAGCTTGCAATAGCATCTTCCTGGGAGAACCCTTAAAAGTTCCGTCCACGAGAACGGGAACCTCCACGGCATCCCAGTCATGCGTGTCGTGGGGTGTGGCTTGAAATCCCCAAACGAAATTCCCCGTGTCGGGGTTCAGCGCTACGATGCTGCAGGTCCAAGGATTGTCGCCGGGGCGCGTCTGTGCTGCCAGTACCGGCGTAGGATTTCCCGTTCCCACGAACACCAGATTCAGCTCCGGGTCATACGTTCCAGTGATCCACATGTTGCCCCCGGTCGCACCACCGCTAGGGGAGTCCGGACCTCCTGGCGGGGGTGTGCTGTAAAACGTCCATTGCGTTTGCCCGGTTTCCGCGTCGAGCGATTTCAGCATTCCCGGAAGATTGTCAAAATCTCCGGAAAGTCCCACAAGCACGTGATCGCGCACAATCAGCGGAGCCACCGATGTCCAATATCCCGTTTTCACGTCTGCCAGAACGACGTTCCATCGCACCGTGCCATCTCTCGCATTAAGGCAAACGAGGTGATCGTCGGGAGTAGTGAGGTACACAGAATCTTTGTACAAGGCAACGCCGCGATGACCGATGTGCAAGCCTTCATTGGGCGGATAGGTATAATGCCAAACCTGCGCGCCCGTCCGCGCATCCACCGCCCAAACGTGATCAGGTATCGAGACGTACAAAATTCCGTTAGCGACAATCGGAGAAGATTTGATTTGGGCTGCCTGACCAGTTTGAAAAGCCCAGGCGAGCGTCAGCTTCCCAACATTCACCGGAGTAATCTGACTCAAATGGCTGTGACGCTGGCCGGAGTAATCTCCATGATAGAGGGGCCAACTGTCAGGTGTCGGCTTTAAGAGTGTAGCGGGCTCGAGCCCTTGAGCGGACGCGAGACTGCAGAACACGGACCCCAGAACCAGCGCCACAGCGAAAGCAAAAAGCTTCACAAGCTTCATTCTTGCGCCACCTCATCAGAGAAGCGTCCGGCAGCAACGCCTCGCAAGTTTCTATAAGCTACGTTGCTCTAGCGCAATGTCGCGAGATACGCCAAAACATCGTGCATATCTTCGTCCGTATATTTCCCCAATTGCTCGATGTGCGCTGCAAGCGGATTCACCACCGTGAATTTCACTTGAGTGACAGGCCAGGACCTATACCATCCAGATGGATCAATGAGTCCAATCGTGAATTCATCGCGGTATGCCAGTTTCCCACTCACGGTTTGTCCGGAGGGAAGCGTGACGGTAGCAGTTGGTATTGCCTTAGTGGGCTCAGCGCCATGTCCACCAGCAGCGCGTTCGTTCTCCCGGTAGAGCATGCGCTTCAGCAACTCTAATCCTTGGAGCTTGCCGCCAATCCCCGCAAGGTCGCCGCTAGCAGAATGGCATTTAGCGCATCCGCCAGCGCCATTGAAATAACGCAGCCCAGCCTCGGCGTTTCCGGTCTGGAGGTCGGCAACATCAACCGTGCGCCGCCGGCCTTCCTTTGCGTTCGCTTTCCGGTCATGGATGAACGCAACCAATGCCGCCAGTTGTTGATCGTCGACATTGCCAAATGCCGGCATCCCCTTGGCAAGCCGCCCATTCCGCACCACCACGCCGATCTTGTCTCCATGCAAATCTTGCTCAACAAGTGCCGACGCCGTCAGGTCCGGACCGCTTTCGCCACCTCCAGCATCCCGTCCATGACAGAAGCTACATTGCGAGGCGAACAGAGCTTTACCAGCTTGTATCTGTTCGACCGCAGCGGAGGATTCAGCAACAGGTTTCGCGGCAGCTCCTTCTTGCCCTTTACTGCCCTGTGCGTAACAAAGAGCCGCGGCAAAGACGAGCAGCGCAAGCACAAGCCCGTGTCTCGGTCTTTCGCTCACACGATAAACAAGCGAAGAAATCATGTAGGAAGTCCCAAATAGCTGAATAAGATTTTTTCACCCGACACAATACATCGCGCGTCATTTCCCTGTACAGAAGGAACTTACAATTTCGCGTTGGGCGTTGGACCTGCTCGGGAGAGTTGCGGTGACCGTTAGCATGGTGCCGGGGGACTGGCATGCACGATTCTGCCACAAGCTAAGTTCTTTGTTGACTTCGCTGCATAGACTGCCTTTGGGAGCCGTCGGAATGTGTCTCAGAGAGTGATCGACAGTCGGTGGGAGATCAAAATTAACTTTGCACGGCGATGGTTACGATTCCCATCGCCCGCTCCATAAGTCCTGTTGACGCAGTTGGCTTTACTGGCTTTCCTCCCCGAAATTGACCCATAGAAAGCGATTTTGGACGCAGTTGGACGCGAATTGTGTCAAATCTCAAACAAGTTGGACGCGGTTTTTCGCCGCTTCTGCGCGAAGTAGCGGAGGCGTGGCGTCTCACTACGCGGACACTGCGCAGGCCAAGGGCGGACACGTGCGCATTGTCGCTGAATTCCGCGAATCGCGTTGCGGTCATTGCATTTCTAGCCCTTAGACCTACAAGGGTATTCCGCAATTTCAGTATGAAGTAGCTAACGAACCGGTGGGGTTAGTGCGGTTGGTAGGAATCGAAGAGGCTCATGTCTTACAGAAGGTCCCATGAAACGTTTTGCGCACTGCAAACCCTCAAGTTGTCCACCGCAATAACATGCGCATGAGCAGCGCCAGAACAGCAAAAGTACCCACAGACAAGCCGTAGATTGCGAGGAACCACAGAATTTGGCGCTGCCGACTCGTCATTCGCCCCATCCGTTCTCAGGCGTCCTGCCGCGGAAAATCCAATAAGCAAAACCGGAGTACGCGAGCACCATCGGCGTCACCAAAGCGGCGCCGATCAGCACGAATTTTTGGCTCGTCGACGATGATGCGGCATCCCACAGTGACAGACTGAACGGTACGATGTTGGGGAAGACAATCAAAACTATCCCCGAGATACCCACGACGAAGAGCAATAGACCGAGGAAGAACGGCATTGTGGGCCTACTTTTCTTTGCGAGCGCCGTTAGCGTTCCTGCCAAAACAGCAAACAAACCAACAAGACAAGGAAGAGCGATCCGATGGGACATCCATTCCGAGCGAATGTTTGGCTGGATGTTGACCGCATAAATGCAAACTATGCCAAACAGAACAGCGAAGAGGGGCGTAGAAACACGGAGGCAGCGACTCGCAAATTGTTGCACCGACAAATGTGATTTCAGCTTCAGCCATCCTCCTCCAAGCACGGCGTAGCCAAGTACGAGAGTGACGCCGCTGATTACGGGAAGAGGCCGAAAAATATCTAGAACGCTTCCTGCGAAATGCAGATTATGGACTCTAACTCCTTGCATAAGGCCTCCCAGGATGAGCCCCTGCATGAACGCAGCGACTATCGAGCCAGCCGCAAACGCAATGTCGCATTTACGACGATGCCGCTCCGTCTGCACGCGGAACTCAAACGAGACACCACGAAAGCCCAACGCAAGTAACATGAAAATAACTGGAAGGTACAACGCCGGTAACAAAATCGCATACGCAACTGGAAACGCCGCAAGCATTGTTACGCCTGCCATGATGATCCAGGTCTCGTTCCCATCCCATGTAGGAGTAATCGAATCCACCATATGATCGCGAGACACCAGTGCCGGTTGGAGTAGCAGCAATATTCCTACCCCCAGATCAAATCCGTCCAGGATCACGTAAAGGGTAAGCGCGAATGCTAGGAAAGAAGCCGAGAGCAATGGAAGATCCATTTCGGTCAACCCCTTTCCACCACTCGTGCCGGGCTGTCCAGCACATGCGGACGGAACGCGTTCTTGAGAGAACCCGAAGCTTCGGCATGTGCCGGAGCTTCAGCAGGCCCACGCCGGATAATGCGAAATGTGAAAATGAGGAAGACGGTGATGAAGAAGGCGTAAACGCAAACGAATGCGATCAGGCTTGACAGGAGCGCTTGAGCGGGAACAGGAGATATGGCGTCGACGGTTCTCAGGATGCCGTAGATGACCCATGGCTGCCGTCCAGTCTCCGCGACGTACCAGCCGGCCAATGTCGCGATAATCCCGGACGGGGTCATAAAAACCAGCATCCAAAGAAACCAACGAGAACTGAAGAGTCTCCCGCGGAGTCGCAACCACAGCGAAGCAACTCCGACTGCGAACATGACGATCGCCAATCCATACATGATTCGAAAGGCATAAAAGACCATACCCATAATCGGTTGGCTATCGCGCGGCGTATTTTTAAGGCCTTCGACA
>Ga0209131_1001087_pt1 | contig 18800 bp, 18 predicted proteins | sample GraSoi_2013_40cm_FD_185826 | JGI IMG/M metagenome (GOLD analysis project Ga0209131, IMG submission 185826) | Grasslands soil microbial communities from the Angelo Coastal Reserve, California, USA - Sample 9_17_2013_40cm (SPAdes) (version 2) | ecosystem: Environmental > Terrestrial > Soil >... | reverse complement strand
CCTTCCCCGCCGTCGTCGTCGGTATCCAGGCCATGGTGAACTCCTCGGCCCGGCAGGTCATCGCAGCCGTGCGCGCCGGACAACCCGGCGTCCTCCCAGGGCAGGGAATCCGGCGCGCATCGCGGCTCGCGCAGGCGGCCGGTTTCCTCACCCGCCGCAAGCCGCGGCCGGGGCACGCGGTTGACGGGCCCAGCCGACACACGCCAGTCTGAAGAGGGTGCAGCCGCAACGGCGATGCGCCAGGCACCGGTCGGCGCCGACCGGCTAGCCCGGTGAGGGAGAGGTTCATGCAGGTGGACGTGAGCCCCGAGGCGGCCGCGCTAGTTCGCCTGCGTGGCGGTCGGCTGTGGGTCTGGGCGGCCCGCCCCCGGGTGTGCTGCTGGGGGACACCGGCCTACATGCATGCGGCCACCGAGCGGCCGCCCGGCCTGTCCGGGTTCAGCCAGGTGTGGCAGTCCGGCGTGGAAATCTGGTTCCGCGCTCCCGCGGGCAGAATGCCCGACGTCCTGGAGATCGGGCTGCACGGCAAGCGGCGGCCCCGTGTCGAGGCCTACTGGGATGGCTGCAGCATCGCGCTCTGACCCACCAGGGGCAGCACCCACAACCTGGTCGGGCCCTGGATCGGACGCGAAGACACCCCCACGGCGCCGCCGGTGAACTCTCCCGCGAGCCCGGATTCCCCGGCCCTGCGGTTCCCTGGTGCGGCCGGGGATGCCGGCGCCGCACTCAGGGATGCTGGCCTGCTGAGCGGTGACCGGCGCAAGCGGGGCGCCCGCTAGCACGACGCTGACCGTGATCCCCGGTTATGCAGGTGCCAGGGCCGCAACCAGGCCGCCGCCGCCGTTGCCGCCGGGCCCGGCAAGCACGATGACCGCGCGCGGTGCGAACAGCAGCTGCCCGGGATCGGCCAGGTTCCGCCCGGCGTTCTCCATCATCCGCGCGAGATCGATGCCGAAGTGCCCGGCCATGGACCAGTCGACCTCCTGCATCTGCGCGGTTTTCACCGCCGGAACTGGCTCGCCGGATGCCAGCGTGAACATATGGTCAGCCATTCTGGAAGCGAGGGCCATCCACGGATCCACCCAGGCCTGCCACGGCAGTGTCACCCGGCCCCGTCAGGCCAATATGCGCAGGGATCCAGCCTCTGGTAGAGCCTGGCGGGCCAGCAAGGCCCGGGGGATTGTCAGCCTGATGACATTTAAGCGCTTCGTCCGCCCGTCCGCCGGTTGTCTCGGGGAGTACCTGGGCCACGCCGCGGCCACGTCCGCGGCGAAGCGGATTGCAGGCTGGAAGAAATGATGCCCCGGGTTCCGGTGCATACGATCGGCGACGCGCCCGAGCAGTCGCGGGAAGCGCTGCGCGGGCTGGAACGCAGGATGGGCCGGCTGCTGAACATTCACGCCGAGATGGCGCACGCGCCGGTGGTGCTAGTCGCCTACGAGGGCATCCAGCAGGCGATCGCCGCACATGGCAGCTTCGACGCCAAGACCCGCGAGGCGATCGCGCTGGCGGTGGCCGCTGTGGACGAGTGCGCCTACTGCCAGTCCGCGCACACCGCGGGCGGGCGGGCCGCCGGCTGGTCGCTGGAGGAGACGGTGGCGATCAGGGACGGCACCGCGGACCTCGGCCCCAAACTCGGCTCGCTGCTGGCCGTGGCCCGCGAGATCGCCGGGAACACCGGCTACGTAGCCGACGCGACGTGGCGCGCGGGAGGCGGGCTCGAGCGACGCCGAATTGGCCGAGCTGTCCGCCCACGTGGCAGCGAACATGTTCACCAACTCCGCGTAGGGCACGACCATGCTGCCGGTCACCTCGGTGACCGACTGCACCTCCCCGGCGAGCGAGGCGACCGCGGCGAACTCGCCGGCGAACAGGTACACCCCCGCGCGTGAGTTGAGGGCTGTGGGGAGAGCAATGAGCGCGCCGGCCTCACGAGCGAGCCTGACCTGGTCGGCAGACAGCACGTCCCAGCTCCGGTAGTCCCACAACAACCCGGCCGCATAGTAGGCCGACCATAGCGAGCGTAGCTCCTCATCCGCGGAGACTTCCCCCCCGCGGCAGACGGCGCGCACCGCGCGCTGGAGCAGCGGCGCCCCGGCCGGGTAACCCTCGGTGATCACCAGCGCCAGTCCGTCAAGCAGCAGGTCGGCCGGCCGCGCCGGCCGTGGCGAGGGGCGCGCCGCGCGGGCGGCCTCGGCCACCTCTCGCCAACCGCCGCCGCCGGCCAGCCGGCCAGCCATCAGCGCGGCGGAAAGAGGCTCCAGGTATGCGCCGCGGGCCAGCCGCACGTTGAGCGGATCAAGCGTCCGGGCCGCCGACAGGAGCAGCGGCGGTGCGTCGCTGCCATGCCGGGACGGCAGCGCGATCTCGCCGCGCAGCAGGCATGCCCTGCCTTGCTGGAACTCATCCAGCGGCTCCTCCTCCGCGATCGTCACCAGGGCGAGCCCGGCGTCGAACGCGCCGGCCTGGTAGTTGGCCTGCGCCGCCGCCAGCGCTCGGTCCGCCCGCCGGGCGGGATCGAGGGTCAGGGTGACCGATCGCTCCAGGAACGCGGCGGCGGCCAGCCCGCCGCGCGCCCGGGCACTATCCGCCGAGCGCTCCAGCTCCCCGGCTACCCCGTCGTCTGGCCCCGGCGTGGCTTGCGCCCGGTGCCAGGCACGGCGATCCGGATCGGTTGCCTCCGCCAGCGCCCGGTGCGCGGCCCGCCGCTCGTCCGCCGGCGCTGCCCGGTACACAGCGGAGCGGACCAGCGGGTGACGGAAGCTGACGTGGGCGCCGACGGTGACCAGCCCGGCTGCCTCCGCCGGGGCGGCAGCGGGGCAGATGATGCCCAGCCGCCCGGCAGCCCTGGCGAGCAGGACCGGGTCCCCTGTCGGGTCGGCGGCTGCCAGCAGCAGCAGCAGCCGCTGAGTCATTTCCGGCAGCGCGGCGATCCGCCGCAGGAAACTCTGCTCGATCCGGCCGGCCAGCGGCGCCGCGCCAGCACGCCGAACCCGCCGGCCAGCTCAGCCGCCGTCATCGCGCGGGGCAGCTCCAGCAGCGCCAGCGGATTGCCGCCGGACTCGGTCGTGATGCGGTCACGGACTCGCTCATCCAGCCGCCCCGGGATGGCCGAAGCCAGCACGGCCCGGGCGTCGGCACGGGGCAGCGGGCCGAGCACCAGCTCAGCAAGGCCAGCCAGATCATCCCCGGGGGCGGGATCACCGGTGCCGAATGTCACCGCCATGGGCTCGGCGTCCAGCCGGCGGGCCACGAACGCCAGGGCTTGCGCTGAGGCCTGGTCCAGCCATTGCGCGTCATCGATCAGGCACAGCAGCCGCTGCTCCATGGCCACATCGGACAGCAGGCTCAGAACGCCCAGGCCGGCCAGGAAACTATCCGGCGCGCCGCCTGAATGCAGGCCGAACGCGACGGCGAGGGCCTCGCGCTGCGGGCCGGGCAGCCGGTCCAGGCGGTCCAGCATCGGCCCGCGCAGCTGCTGCAGCGCCGCGAATGGCAGTTCCATCTCCGACTCGACACCACCAGCGCGTGCCACCCGGAAATCCGGTGCCGCGTCGGCCGCGTAGCCCAGCAGCGCCGTCTTGCCGATGCCGGGCTCGCCGCGGAGCACCAGCGCCCGGCTGCGCCCCGCCCTGACGTCCGCGAGCAGCCCGTCGACGGTCCCGCACTGCCTGCTGCGACCCCGCAGCCTCATCCGGCGCCCGCCAAGGGGTCCGCGGCGTGCTCTCCGGCCGGGCCGCCGCCACTAATAGACACGTCGTTCCCCGGTCATCTTGCTGTCCGCCTGAACGGTCATGGCTCCGGATTCCACCGCCACCAGGTCAAGGCCCAGGGTTGCGCACCTGGTCCAAGACGCGGTACAGGTGGCGCTAGTCGCGGATCTCCCCGACCAGGACGGTCTTCCCGCCGCCTGCTTCCAGGCTCATGCCTTCGAACGCAGCCGCGAGGCGCTGTGTCAGCTGGCCCCGGACGCTGATCCGGTATCTGGTCGGCTCCATGTACCCCTCCGGTGTTCTCGGGCTGACCTTCACAGTGCGCCCGGGCCTGGGTGGGCGGTCATCACCCCGGCGGTTTCACCCGGGTGACCTGGGTATCGTGGCTGGTGGTAGGCGGCTGCGCGGGGGTGATTGCGCGGCTTGTGGGGGGCATGTGTCTGGGGAGCCAAGCCCCGGGACTGGGGCAATAGAGCCGGTCGCCTCCTCGCGGGGGGGCCAGGCCGATAGGGGCGAGGCGGACCGCGGGAGCAGGCCGGAGCCGGGAGTCCTCCTGGCCACTAAGCTGCATGTGCCGGCGCCCCGGCAGAAGCTGATCAGCCGGACGGGCCTGGTGGAGGCGCTGTCCGCGGGACACGACCGCAAGCTCACGCTGGTTGGCGCGCCTGCCGGGTGGGGGAAGACGACCCTGCTGGCCGAGTGGATCGCCTGCGAGCAGGAACGGCGCCGGTTTGCCTGGGTCTCCCTGGACCTGGCCGACAACGACCCTGTCCGGTTCTGGACGTACGTGGTCGCCGCACTGCAGGAAGCGAACCCCGGGATTGCGGCTCATTCCCTCGAGCTGCTCGGGATGGGCGCCGATCCCCGGCAGGTTGTCCTGCCCGCGCTGCTCAACGAGCTGGCGGGCCTCCCGGACCAGATCGTGCTCCTGCTTGACGACTACCATCTGGTGACGAACCAGGCCATTCATGAGGCACTGGCGTTCGTTATCGGCCGGATGCCGCCGAGCCTTCGGCTGGTGATAGCCAGCCGGTCGGACCCTCCGCTGCCCTTGGCGCGGCTCAGGGCCGGCGGCGACCTGCTGGAGGTGCGGACCCACGAGCTCCGCTTCGCCGCCGGCGAGGCCGGCCTCCTGCTCAACGACGCCCTCGGGCTGGACCTGGCGGAGGAGGACATCACCCTGTTGTGCCGGCGGACCGAGGGCTGGGCAGCCGGGCTCTACCTCGCCGCCCTGTCGCTCCAGCGCAGTCCCGACGCGGACACTTTCATCAGGTCATTCGCCGGCGACAACCGGCATGTCGTGGACTACCTGAGCGCCGAGGTCCTTGACGGCCAGCCATCGGATCTTCGCGTCTTCCTGCTGCGGACCTCCGTACTGGAAAGGCTCAGCGGCCCGCTGTGCGATGCGGTGCTGCAGACCTCGGCGTCGGCGGCGATCCTTGAGCGGATCGAGCGCCAGAACCTGTTCCTGGTTCCCCTGGATTCCTCGCGCCGCTGGTACCGGTACCACCATCTGTTCGGGGAGCTGCTGCGCAGCGAGCTGCACCGGACCGAGCCCGGCCTTATTCCCGCTCTCCACCACCGCGCCGCAGCGTGGTTCGGTGCCGTGGGCTCCACCGACGAAGCGGTGCACCACCTGGCAGCTGCAGCAGACGTCGCGGGTGCGGCGGAGCTTGTCGCCGCCAGCTGGGGCCCGGAGTTCGACCGGGGAGGTCTATTCACCGTTTCGGGCTGGCTGGATCTGCTGCCCGAGCAGGCGGTAACCGGGGACCCCCGCTTGTGCGTGGCGCGGGCCTGGATCGCCCTGGATCTGAGGCGACTCGACGACGCGGGCCGCTGGATCGGGGCGGCTGAGGCGAGGCCCGCCGGTCGCGGCGTCGCCGGCGGGACCGTCGGAGCCGAGATAGCCGTGCTCCGCGCCCTTCAGCGTTTCAAGATCGGCGACCTCGCCGCGGCTGCTGACGCCGCCCGGAAGGCGATCCGGCTAGATCTTGGCGACTCGCACCCGGGCCGGTCGGCGGCCTACTGCGTGTACGGGGCAACCCTGTACTGGTCCGGCAGCCCGCACGAGGCGTGGGCGGCGTTCAGCCGGGCCGTGCAACTAGCCGATGAGGTGGGCAACGACGCCGGCCGGACCTACGCGGCTGGCTACCTCGCCCTGATCTCGGCGGAACGCCGCCAGCCGGCGGAGGCCGAGCGGCAGATCCGCCGGGCCGCCGGCAACGACGGCGACGCGGCCGTCGGCGAGCACTTCGCGGCCATGATGATCTGTCTGGCGATGGCCAAAGTTCGCGACCAGCGCGGCGAGGTCGCCGCAGCCGACGAGGCAGCACTCAGAGCGGTCGTCCTGTCCCGGCGTGGCGGAGGGTACCTGGAACTGGCGACCGCCCTCCTGACGAGGGCGGACATCCTCCACCACCTGGGCGACCGGGACACAGCCCGTGCCAGTGTGGAGGAGGCCCGCGCTGTCCTGCGGCACTGCCGGGATCCCGGCCTCGCCAGGCAGCAACTCGCTGCGGCGGAGCATCTGGCGGGTCGCAGGGTGTCTCGGCACTCCGCCAGGGCCGCGTTCGGCGAGGAGCTCACCAGCAAGGAACTCGAGGTCCTCCGCCTCTTGGCGACCCCGTTGTCGCGGCGCGAGATCGGCGCGCACCTATACGTCTCGGTCAATACCGTGAAGACACACCAGCGCGCTTTGTACCGCAAGCTCGAAGCCGCCGACAGGGCCACCGCGGTAGACCGGGCCAGGGAACTCCGGCTGCTGTAAATGGCCTCTGCTCAGGGCGGCACGGTGACCTGGCTTCGGCAGGCCGGCACGAGATGACCTCGGTGCTGGGCGGGATAGGGACAGCCCTCATTTTCACCACTGCCACCGTGTGCGCATCCCGATCGACGCGCATGATCGGACCGACCTCGGTCCTTTCCTGGGTGATGCTGGTGGGGCTTGTTATCCTCGGCCCGGTCGTCGCCGCCAGCGGCGTCCCGCCGCACCTGCAGGCCGGCTCGTTCGTATTCCTAGCCGTTGCCGGAGTGACGAACGTCCTGGGTCTGCTCCTCGCCTACCGCGCGCTGCGGATAGGCAAGGTCGGGGTGGTCGCCCCCGTCCTCTCGACTCAGGGAGCCGTGGCCGCGCTGATCGCGGTGGCTGCCGGCGAGTCCATCGGTCCAGGCGCGGCGGCGGCCCTTGGTGTCGTCGCAGCTGGGGTCTTTCTCACCGCCGCGACAAGGGAAGACCAGCCCGGCCAGCCGGCCGCGCTGGTCTTCGCCGCCATCAGTGCGCTCTGCTTCGGCACGAACCTCTACACCATCGGCAAGCTCGGCGGGCAGCTCCCGGTCGCCTGGGTCCTGCTTCCCGCCCGGATCCTGGCCGTAGCGGCTGTGGCTGCTCCGCTCGCCGCCACGTCAAGGCTGCGCATCACCCGGCGCGCACTGCCGCTCGTAGTGGCAGGGGGGATCTGCGAGGTCGCCGGCTTCTCGCTGTTCACAGTCTCCGCCCGCCACGGAATCGCCGTGACGGCGGTCCTCGCGTCTTCCTTTCCGGCGTTGTCCGCATTGGCCGCCTACGTCCTGTTCCGGGAGAAGCTGGGCCGGCTTCAGATCGCAGGAGCGGCGACTATCGTCATCGGCGTTCTGCTGCTCGGCGGCCTTCAGGCCTGAGCTCACCGGCGCAGCGTGCCCGGTTCTTACCGCTGTCGTCGGGCGGCCCGCCCGCGGGGCCAGATCAGAAGATCTACATGGCCAGTCCATGCGGCGAGGCCAGCACCACAGTCACCCGGGTGACCCGTTCGGCGGGTGACGACAGCTCACCCGGCCTCCGTGCACAGTGATCACATGACGACTGCAGGAGCTGCCACCGGGCGGGCTTTGGGGGGGCCCGCCCGGCGGGCCCTGCCACCACTGGTCAGCATGCGCGTACGGCAGGCCACCGGCCGGATGCATAGCTACGCAGTCACGCACAACAGCAACATCGCATCTAAGCGCTGCTGCAGATAAAAGCGATAAACAGGCCTACTCAGCTAATAAGCCTGGCCACGAAATATCGCGCGAAAGGAGCGTTCATGATACGCACCATGAATCGGCATACCGCCGAGGCCCCGGCGACAGAGCATCCGGTGGCCGTGGCCGGCCGGCAGTGGGTCCGGTACGGGCTCGTCGTCGTGATCGCCTGGATCGGCGCGCTGAAATACTCCTCGTACGAAGCGACGGCCATCCACCCGCTGATCGCCAACAGCCCGATCATGAGCTGGTTTTACAACATCCTCAGCGTCCGCGCGCTCGCGGCCACGCTCGGCACCGTCGAGATTATAGCGGCCGTGCTCATCGCCCTGCGGTTCGTCTCGCCGCGGCTATCGGCCCTCGGCAGCGCGATGGCGGTACTGCTGTTCCTTGGCACGCTGAGCTTCCTGTTCACCACACCAGGAGTCACAGCAGCAGGCGGATTCCCTGTGCTGTCAGTGCTGCCCGGTCAGTTCCTGCTCAAGGACCTCGTGCTGCTCGGCGCTTCGCTGTGGACCCTGGGCGACTCGCTGGGTGCCGCCCGGTCGCAGACCCGCCCGGCCGCGAAGTGACTAGATGTCCGCGCCGCCCGACGGCCTCATGGCTTCGGGACCTGGCCGGGGGACTGGCCAGGGAGCCGGCGGCAGCGCCGATTGGGGCACCAGGCGAACCAGGCCCAGCAGCCGGCCACAGTCTTGAGCTGATCCAGCAGCCCGACGAGCGGCGGGAACTGGGCAGCGAACACTGGGATGTGCTACGCCGGCGCCACACCGAGCGGCCCCGCACCGGCAAGTGCGTCCGTGACGCTGAGAACGGCGCTAGCTGGCACGCGGGCTGGGGGAGCGAGCTATTCCGATTGGACGCCAGGGCTTATCCGGGCACTGGCTGGCCAGGTTTCTCCGAGTCGGCCATCGCGCAGGCTGTCGCGCTGGGACCGGGCAACAGCCTGTTCATGTGCCGCACCAAGGTGGTGTACCGCCCCTGCGGCGGTCATCTCGGCCCTGTCTTCAGTACCGGGCAGTTGCCCAGGCGCGAACGCTATCGGATCAACTCGTGCGCGTGGGCACCCGGGCCTTCGCCGCAGGCCCGCGATCAGGGTGACGACCAGCCCGGGCAGCCAGGCAGCTGATGAGTGCCAGCGTTCGGGCAGATCATCGCCGGCCGTCCAAGAACCGGCCGGGTGGCCGTCATCGGGTCGTGGTCGTCGGCGGCGGTTTCGCCGGCTTGGAGGCCGTCCGCCGCCTGAGCAAAGCCGACGCCGAGGTGACGCTGGTGGACCGGCGGAACTTCCATCTCTTCCAGCCGCTGCTGTACCAGGTTGCCTCCGGGGCGTTGTCCCCGGGCGAGATCGCCTACCCGCTTCGGGGGATCCTGGCTCGCCAGCGCAACGCGCGGGTCGTGCTGGCCGAGGTTTCGGCGATCGACCTGGCGGGTCGGCGTGTCCGGCTGCGCGGGCAGGCAGGCCCAGGTGAGCTTGGTTATGACTCGCTGATCGTCGCTGCGGGGGCGGCGCATTCTTATTTCGGTCATGAGGCGTGGGCGCTGCACGCACCGGGCCTGAAGACCGTAGAGGATGCCTTGGAGATCCGCCGCCGCATCCTGACCGCTTTCGAGGCTGCCGAGGTGGAGGCCCGGCCGGGGCGCCGTAGGGCCTGGCTGACCTTCGCCGTCGTCGGCGCCGGCCCGACCGGCGTGGAGTTGGCGGGCCAGATCGCCGAGATCGCCCGGGACACCCTGCGGCGCGAGTTCCGCGCCATCGATCCAGGGGAGGCGGAAATCCTGCTCATCGAGGCCGCCGACCGGGTCCTGACCGGTTATCACCCGAGGCTGTCAGGCAAGGCGGCCGAGGCGCTCACGAGGCTGGGCGTCACGCCCATGCCGAACACCAGGGTCACGGACGTTACAGACGGGTCGATCCGCCTGGCGGCCAAGGGCGGTCAGATCAGCGAGGTTCAGGCCCGCACCATCATCTGGGCGGCGGGCGTCTCCGCCTCGCCGCTGGCCCACATGCTGGCAACGGCGTGCGGCGCCGGGCTCGACCGGGCGGGTCGAATCAGCGTGGAACCGGACCTGACCCTGCCCGGCTTTCCCGAAGTATTCGCTGTCGGGGACATGGTCCGGGTCTCCGACGGCGCCGGCGCAACGCTCCCGATCCCGGGCGTGGCGCCCGCCGCGATGCAGGAAGGGTGTCAGGCCGCGCGAGCCATCCGGCTCCGCCTCGCCGGGCGCGCAGCGACCCCCTTCAGCTACCTCGACAAGGGATCTCTGGCCACGATCGGACGGAAGGCAGCGGTCGCACAGATTCGCTCGGTGCGGCTCAGCGGGCTGCCCGCCTGGCTGGTGTGGCTGTTCGTCCACCTCTACTCCCTGATGGGCCTGCAGAACCGCTTCATCGTGTTCGTCCGGTGGACGGTCAGCTTCGTAACGCGCGGCCGCGGCTCGCGCCTGATCATCTGGGCGGCCGCGCCCAGCCCCGATGCCATCACATCAGGTGCCCAGGCACAGCCTTCCGCCAGCCGCCCGCAGACGCGCGCGCCGCGCAGATCGATCAGGTGACCGGCGGCGGGCTCGCCGGCCCGCAGATCGCGGTCGTTCCAGCTCGGCCCCGGCTCGGACGGGCGGCACGAGCTGCGGGTCGCTAACGTAGCGCTAGCGTTCGCTGGCTGCATCGATGAGCTCGAAGACCATCGCAAGCCGCCATGCTGTCCATGGCGCCGCGAATGTGCGACTGATCCGGACGGGCGGGCTGCGGATGGCCCGGTGCTGGAGTGCTGGACCGTCCTGGCCGCCCTGGCGACGCAGACGGCGGCCGTCTCGTTGGGGAGCCTGGTGCTGGGCAATGCCTACCGGCACCCGGCGGTCGTGGCGAACATGGCGGTCACCTTGGACCACGTCAGCCAGGGTCGGCTGGTGCTGGGGATCGGCGCCGGGTGGCAGCCGAACGAGCACGCGGCCTACGGCATCGAGCTGCCCGCGGCGCGTGATCGTGTCGCGGTCCTCGCCGAGGCCTGCGCGGCGTACCGGCTCCGCGACGCGCCGTTTGACCCCAGGCCCCTGTCCCGGCTGACCCTGCTGGTCGGCGGCGGCGGGCGGCTGGTCATGGGGGTGGCGGCCCGGCACGCGGGCGTGTGGCACGCCTGGGCTCGCCCGGCAGGGTTGGCGCGCAAGAATGCCGTGCTCGACGGGCTGCTCCGCGACATCGGGCGCTGTCCCGGTGACGTTGCCAGGGCCACCGGAGGGACCGTCGCGGTGAGGGCCGGCCGAGACCCTGAGCGTGCGGCCGGCGAGATCGAGGTGCAGGGCACGCCGGAGGACATCCTGTCTCAGCTGCTCGCGTTCCGCGACGCCGGCGCTGACGAGTTCATCGTCCGCGACGACGCGGCGAACTTCTCGATCGAACAGGCGCTGACGCAGCTCGACACCCTCACGCAGGCCGTGCTACCCGGGCTGACCCGATAGCAGCGGGCAGCCCTGTCCCGCTCGAAAAATAGGATCCGCCTGGTGACCTGCAAGTCTTCGGAGTGTCAGGCGGCGCGCGAGTATTCGTTGATCAGGCCGCCCAGGGCGGGTTTTCGGTGGATCCGTTCGCGGTCGAGGTCGGCAACGGTGAGGTGGCCACCGTGGTGTTCGCCGTCGGGGACGCGCTGGGCGATGCCCTGGTGCGGCCGGGCCGTGTTGTAGTGCACCTGGTATTCGGCCAGCACGGTACGCAGATGCGCCTCACCGAGAATTAGCATGCGGTCGAGGAGCTCTCGGTGTACCTACAAGGCGCTCGCAGGTCGCATTCATGCGCGGTGCTTGGACGGCGGTGCGCAGGATCCTGGTGCCGGCGGCAGGGAAGACGGCGTCGAACGAGGCGGTGAAGTTCGTTCCGCGGTCGCGGATCAGGAACTTAATGTCCTCGAAATGCTCGCCGAGGCCGAGGGCCAGGTTGCGGGCCTGCTGTACGGTCCAATCGCCGGTGGGGCTCGCGGTGACCCGCGGATGTGCATCCGGCGGGTGCCACGTTCGATGAACACCAGCACATATATGCGCTTCGGCAGCACGGTGTCCACGTGCAGGAAATCGACCGCGACGATCCCGGCAGCCTGGGCGTGCAGGAACTGCCGCCAGCTCGGACCCGAGCGTCGCGGTGCCGGATCGATGCCCGAGGCACGCAGGATCTCCCACATCGTGGACGGCGCGACGGTCACGCCGAGCTTTGCCAGTTCGCCGTGGATCCGGCGGTGTCCCCACAGCGGATTCTCCCCTCGCCAGGCGGACGACCAGGCGGGCGAGGCCCGGGACTGTCGAAGACTTCGGCCCAGCGCCTGCGCGGTACAAGCCGCGCCAGCGCGGCGAACCAGGCCCGGTCAGCCGGCTCGTACCGCACCCGGCCGGCGTGCCGCCGCAGTACCGCGTTCTCATGCCGGAGTACCAGCAGCTCGGGATCCTTCGCGCCGCGGAACACCAGGACGGCCAGGCCGAGCACCCGGCACGCAAGCAAGTACACGATCTTGAGCAGCACCCGGCAAGCCAACCATCACCACATCAAACCTGCTGGCGAAAGAGCAGGTCAGCCACTCAATCGAGTATTCGAGCGGTACAAGTTCAGGGCTAGCAGCGAGACCAGGGCGTGCTCGGCCGGGGAGCCGAGCCCGGCGGCGACCAGGAGGGCGCCGACTTCGTTGCGGTCCAGGCCGGCGGCGTGGGAGTCGTAGTCCAGCCGCGGACGGCGGACATGGACGGCGGGGGAGTGCTCGAGCAGCTCCTCCTCGACGGCGTACTTGTAGAACCCGCGATGGTGCACAGCCGCCTAGTCACGGTAGCCCGGGCCCGGCCGGCGGCCTCCAGGTCGCGGCCGAAGCACTCGATGTCCGCGCGGCGCACCTCGAACAGCCGCAGCCCGCGGTCATGGCACCAGGCCGCGAACTGCCGCAGGTCCAGCGCGTAGGCCTCGCCGGTCAGGCCGGAGTACCCGGCCAGGAAGCCCGCTAAGGCCAGCCGCTCCGGCTCGGAGAACACCGGGCCGGCCGGCACCAGGGCAGCAGAAGTGGTCGTGGTGGTCATGGGGACACCTCCCGCGTCAGGCCGGGACCAGCACCAGGACCCGGCAGCCTTTGACCACCCCAACGTGAGATCGCAAAACCGGGTTACTCCAGATCACGGCGGCATACCGCGCCACCGGTCAATGCGTACCCGCCGACTAGGGCGCGCGGTCTTTGTCCTGATAGTTCTGTTTGCCTCCGCGTAGATCATCCAGTTCAGTGCGGATTGCTGGGCAGCGGTAGTCATGATCGTAGGCTGCACGGTTTCAGGATCAGGGCGGTCGCCTGTGTCAGTTAGCCGTAGCGTTCACGTTGTTGGCTGTGGCTGCTGGACAGCCGGCAGGTGGAGGGTCGCCAAGGTGGCTGCGGAGGCGAAACCCCAACCCGGGGGCCTGTCTCGATGAGGTCTGGAGGATCCGGAGCGTGATGGTGCCGTCATCGACGGCAGTGCAGCACGCAGCAGGAAGATTGCCAGTCAGCTAGCGTCCTGGCTCGCCGCCGCGCATGGGGCCTGCCGGTCCTTGCGTCGGCGCGTACAGGGTGGCTGTGTCGGCCGCGTCAGTCGAGCTTCGCGACCGCCGACTCGCCGAGCTGCTGGCCTGACGCGTCGTGCGCGGCCACCGCGAAGCAGGGCCCCGTGCTGTTCGCGACGATCACGGTCTCGAATCCGTTGCGCGGCTGCGTCGCCACCGCGGCGAGGCTCGACGGGTGCTTGCCGGCAAGCACCCGCCAGGTCGCCACCTCGGTCGCCCCGTTCCAGCTCACGTACACGGCGGTGCCCCGTGACGGGTTGGCCCGCAGTGCCACCGCGGGCTTGTCCGCAGGGTACCCGGCCCAGTCCCCGGTGAATGCGCGGTACGACTGGTCGCCGTTGGGAAGCTGCCCGTTCATGATCACCGAGCCGTCGGAGTCAAACTCGGTGTAATACGGCTCGGCGCCCCAGCCGACGAGCGCCCGGTCGCCGGGCAGAAGCTGCATGCTGCCCTGGTTGTTTGCCAGCAGCTTGCCCGGGCTGGTGAAGGCCTGCTGCAACGTCGCGGTCATCTTCGTGAGGTCGAGCTTCACGATGATGCCGCGGGACTGCGGCTCCTTCTGCGGGGTGGCCCCGTTGTCGAAGATCGTGATCACGCCGGTGCCAGCCGAGCGGACGTGGTGCTGGTGGTAGAACCTCGCGCCGGGTCCCATGGCGAAGCTGGAATTCTTCCCGCCGAGGCGCCATTTGACCTGGCCATCCCGTCGGCCGACCTTGTAGACGGCCGAGGCGTCGCGGGAGGAGACCAGCAGGTCGCCGTCCCAGGCCACGTCGATCGAGTTGATGTGGAAGTAGTCGTACGGCCTGGCCGAGGTCCCGGAGCCGTTGGCGGGCTTGGACATCGACTCGGTGAGCGGCACGTGGTCCAGGCTGTTCCACTCGAAGATCACGTCGCCGGTCGCGATGTCGATCTCCTGGACCACGCCCGCCGCCACGACTCCGTTCTTCTTGCCGCCGACCGAGCTCATGTCCGCCTTCTGTGGCATGTAGGCGTCAACCAGCGCCGTGCCCTGACTGGTGAGGTTGAACTCGTGCATGTCGGCCATCAGGCCGTTCCCGCATTTGACCTCGGCGATCTGGGCGTAGCTGGAGTCGGCGATGTAGCAGTTGCCCCGCCCGTAGATGGCACCCGTCCTGCCATGCCACCAGGTGAGCACCGGCTTGCCCTTGTAGGACTGCACGTTGAAGTCCCAGACCTGAGACTGCGGGCTGAACCACGCGACATCCCCGCCCCGCTCGGCGATGAGCAGCCCGCGCTGGCCGACCGACCGTCCAACGTACGGCTTGTTGGCCAGGAAGACGTACGGCGGCACGCCTGCGGGGGTGCTCACCACGTCGACCGCGAGAATGGGCGGCCGCAGGTCGGGCCTGCTCAGGAACGAGTGCACATCGCGGCCCGGGGTCGCGCCGGCCCTCTCCGCCGCCTCCACGCTGCGCCGGTCCTCGTGCCGCGCCCACATGTACCCCATGCGACCAGCACCGGCCAGTGCGGCCAAGCCGACGGTGCCCCCGCCGAGCAGCAGATTCCTGCGCGACACGTCCCCCCGCTCGCCGGGCGCGGCCGCTACGTTCGTGCGAGTCATGTTTCCCTGCGTCAACGCGGTTTCCTTAGTGGCCCGCCTCAGGCGGGACGGGTCATCAAGTGATCCGTTACGCTACATGACGAATTAGCCCGAAGTTACGTCGGCCGAGGCGGGCTAACCCCTCGCCTGCAGGGGGTTCGATGTTCCCGGCGGTGTGGCTGGCGTCTGCTCCAGGCTGATCGAGACGGGGCACGCGCCTGCCCCGCTGCCTGCCCGTCCTGGGTGACGGGCGGGACCGCATGCCCGTCCTGCGCAGCGGGCGCCGCGCCAGGGACGGGCACGCCGGGCCCTGGCGCCGCAGCCGCGGCGGCTCGAGGTGCTGGTGGGTCCGGTTCGGCCATCGGGTCGCACACGTGCGCAGGCACCGACTGGCCCGCGCAATGGTAGCCGCATTCCGTCACGCAGCGGCGCAGCTCCGCCAGCGAGGTCCGCGCCGGGTCGAACACCACCGTCGCCGTCTGCGCCACCGGGTTGACCGCCACCTCCAGCACTCCCGGCCGACGGCACAGCACGGCCGCCACAATGTTCTGCTCCGACGCCCACTGCAGGCCACGCACGTCCAGCACCGCGGTGCTGCGCTCCTTGGAAGGCCTGGTCATCGCGATCCTCGCCCACGCTCCGGCGCTCGTGGCGGACGCGAGGTCTCCTCCCGTCCGGTTCACCGCCGAGCCGTCATCCTATACCCGGGAGGGGTAAATAGCCGGGGCGGTGGGCGGCTGCTGGGGGGCGCGGCGGCCACAGGCGTAGCCATGACCTTCCGACCCTTTTCGCCGCGACGTCAACGTCGTGCCTGCCGCTGTGGTCAGGGCACAACTGCTTCCTGTTCTTCGTCGCCCAGGCGGGTTTTCGTGTCGTGGCGGGATGGCGCGCCGGGCCAACAGAATTGCCTGCCGAGCACGACGACTAGGACAGGCACGAGGACCGTGCGGACGAGAAGGGTGTCCAGCAGGACCCCGAACCAGACGATGATCTCGAGCTCGGTGAGGGTGATCAGCGCGAGCACCCCGAGGTCGGCGAACACGGCCGCGAGGAGGATGGCTGCGGTGGTGATGCCTCCGGTCACGGCCAGAGCAGTGATGATGGCCACGCCGGGTGTCCTGGATCGCGGCTTCTTCCCTGCCGCGGGAGCGCCCTGCGTCTCCGCGGGAAACCTGCGTCTCCGCCGGAAGCCGCGTCTGCGCCGGAGGGCAGTCCACTGACCGGGCTGGGGTCTTGCGCACCCGGGCGCATCGCACAGGAGCACCCGGGTGCTCATCCGCGGCGCCTCGGCTGCGAGCCGGTCCCCCACGCCACGGGGTTTCCAGATAGAAACACAAACTAAATTACACTAAGCTTGAGCAGCCAGCAAATCGAGAGAGGGTGAATGGACCTGCGCGGGGCAGCCGACACCCTCGGCGTGCACTACCAGACCGCCTACGGCTGGGTGCGCCAGGGCCTGCTGCCCGCCCGCAAGATCGGACGCGGATACCAGATCCGCGATGAGGACGTGGCGGCATTCGCCGCCCGGCGCCGCCTTGGCCAGCAACCCGCCCGCACCATCCACGTCCGCGACTGGACGGCCCAGGCCGGGCGGCTGTATGCGGCGCTGGCCGACGGGGAGGAGACCCTGGCCCGGCAGCGTCTGGAGCGGCTCGCGGGCGGGGTCACCATTACCGACCTGTGCGACCACCTCATCGCGCCCGCGCTGCGCCAGATCGGGGACGACTGGGCGGCCGGGCGCGTCTCCATCGCGCAAGAACACCGCGCGGCCGCGATCTGCGAGCGGCTGATCTGCGCCCTTGCCCGGCAGCCCGGCGGCCGACCCCGTGGAGTCGCGGTCGTCACCACCCCGCCCGGCGAGCGGCACGCCCTGCCCGCGCTCATGGCCGCAGTCTGCCTGCGCGGGGAACGCTGGCTGGTGCATCACCTGGCAGCCGACCTGCCCGTGGATGAGGTCACCCGGCTGGCCGGCCAGGCCGGCGCTGGCCTCGTCGTGCTGTCGGCCGCCATGAGCCAGACGGCCCGCCGGGCACAGGACGAAGCGCGTTCCATCGCCGCCAGCCGACCCGGCCTGACCGTGCTAGCCGGCCGGCCCGGCGCCACCCTGCACGACCTGCTGGCGCTGGCGGGCAACCTCCGGGCGCCCGGCGCGAGACAGCGTTCGAGCCCGGGCCGGCCAGCGAGGAACTGAAGAGCCGGGCGGGCTGGGCGCTTACGTACTGTCCGCCCCGCGTTATCTCTGCCGGCGCCTAGTCAAGCTGGTGCTGCGGGCGGAATCGCCGAGCCGCACGAGCTCGTCTGCCGCGGTCCGCGACTAGCCGGAGCGCCTCGGTCTCCCGCGGGGTGAGCGCGCCCATCGCGGCCAGCGCGGGCGACCGTTCGGAGCCCGCGGGACGCTCGCGGCCCATGCCCGAGCCACCGCCGGTCACCACCGCGAGCTTCCCCGTGAACGAGGCCGCTCAGGAGAATGAATTACGCGCCGGCGGGTCATCGGGCTGCACAGGCGGGTCAAGCGCCGCAACATGCCGGTAGCCCGCTGAGTTCGACGCGTGGCCCTGGCTCTGTAGCGCCGTGCATCCGGTTCATGGCATCTTGCGACGTCCCGTGGCGATGCAGCACTGGCAACTTCTGGAAAGGTCTTCCTGGCAACCAGATTCGGGCCAGCATTTGGGGAATCCCCTAATGCAAGGCCACGGACTGGCCGGGCAGGAAGACGATTCCCGGGCAGGCCCGCCAGGCAGCTGCCAAGCTTGACACAGGTCAGCCGCCGATCTGCGCCGCAGCATCACCGGCCGGCAGCCGGGCCGCCCCCTCCCGCCCCGACACGAACCAGCCCAGCAAGACGGCAAGCCCGGCGATCCGGCAACTGATGCCAGACCCAGCCGGCGGGCCGGCCAGCCTTAGAAGAGGAGAGCCTCATGAGCGTGTACAAGGTGATCGAGGTCATCGGGACCAGCACCACCTCCTGGGAGGACGCGGCCGCGGAGGCAGTCAGGACCACGGCCGCGACGATCCGCGATCTTCGGGTGGCCGAAGTGGTGAAGCAGGACATGCACCTGGATGAGAGCGGAGCAATCACCTACCGCACCAAGCTCCAGCTCTCGTTCAAGTACGAACACGGCCAGTGAGCCCATCCGGACTCCCGACCTGACCGGGCCAGGGCGAGCGATCGGCGTTCTCGGCCGCCTGCCTTCACCGCGGAGGCTCTAGCACCGGGCTCGCCTCACCCTGCCGGATCGGCACTACAAACAGCCTGATCTGGGCTCACCACGCGGGCCTCATCCCGCTCCGGCCGACCGCGCAGAAGGAAGACCTCTTTGTGTCAAGTACTTCTGGCGGCTTTCCGTTTTCGCGCTGGCTTACGTCATCTTGCCTTGGCATCGAGCTCGGATCGTACGGTTGGGGTGAGGTCCGGGAGTGGACGAAGGACTAAGTTGCCTTCCTCTCATCGGCATGTGCGGTCGACCCGGACCCACGCGACCTCCGACCTGTCCGGCAAGGAAACCTGCGCTGGCGGCGGAGCCATCATAGGGCCTACCCGCTGCCTCGCATATTAGCGTTTTCGGTACCGTGCACGCGGCCGTGCCAGCTGGCCGGATCGGCCTGCAGAACGAGCCATCTGGTGCGCGATGGCGCGTTCTGCAACGCGTCCTTGAAGGGGTTTGTGCTCTTCTTGGCTCCCATAGCGTGGGGATCGGAGCGGCGAGGAGTCGGTCGCCGTAGCGAGTTGGCCAGGCCGCCGCGCTCCCCGGGGCCGTGAGAGTGCGCGCGAGGCGGGCGGCTGGTGCGCGGGCTTACTACGTGTTTTTCAGAAATGTTGGTGAGACCTCAGGCATGCCTGCCCTAATGCCGTGCGCACGGCTATCGGCGTGATGATCGAATCGCTACGGGAGTCGGTCCCGGATGTCCCCGACGGCAGGCCGGGGGAGGACCGGTGACTCCGTCATGACCGTACGGGCGTTTGAGCCCC
>Ga0209131_1001085_pt1 | contig 18816 bp, 16 predicted proteins | sample GraSoi_2013_40cm_FD_185826 | JGI IMG/M metagenome (GOLD analysis project Ga0209131, IMG submission 185826) | Grasslands soil microbial communities from the Angelo Coastal Reserve, California, USA - Sample 9_17_2013_40cm (SPAdes) (version 2) | ecosystem: Environmental > Terrestrial > Soil >... | reverse complement strand
ACGGCATCGACCTCAACATTCCCAACGAAAAATATGCGGAAAATACCGGCCTCGACATGGGCAAACATCACCTGAATGGCGATGAAGCGCTCAAGGTCACGCGCAATCGTGAACAAGGTGTCTTCGCACGCGTGGATAACCAGAACCTGGTGTTATGCGCGCTTCGCAAAAAACTGACCAGTCCAACAGTGGTGACAAAAATCCCCGATCTGATCACATCCTTTCAGGATAACGTCTTCACAGATCTTTCCCCTCAACAGATCAGTCAGTTCGCCTGTCTTGGCCCGCAATTGCCTCCGGGAAATATTTCGTTCGTCAGATTCCCGGAGGAACTCTTCAAGCAAGCACGCACGTATGATCCCGTTTTCAAAAAGAGAGTATTTACATGGGATGTGGATTTCAATATTTTGCGCGATTACGTTGCGCGCTTCCAGGCAGGCACATGGCCCGCAGCCACCGTCGCAGCCACGCCTGCGCCTGACGAACAAACAGAAATGATCTGCGAGTGAGTCGCTATTCAGCCATCCAGCCGCTTAATGCAGCTGCTCTTTTAAAACGATATAGCCTACGCGCCGACAAACGTCTCGGACAAAATTTTTTACAGGATTCCTTTGCGCTGGAAAAGATCGCTCTTGCCGCCGAGATTCACGCGGATGATTCAGTTTTGGAGATCGGCCCCGGCCTGGGAAGCCTCACTCGTTATCTGGCTGCCTCTGCTCAAAAAGTGATCGCGGTCGAACTGGACCCGGACTTGCTCGGCCCACTTAAAACAGTCATTGCCGCGCATCAAAACGTACGCGTAGTGCAAGGCGACATTCTCGAACTTAATATTTCAGAATTAATTGACCAACCGGATTACCTCGCCGTGGCGAATATTCCATATAACATCACTTCGGCGATCATCCGTCACTTGCTCGAGAGCCAACCCAAACCGCGCAGGCTTGTTCTTACAGTTCAAAAGGAAGTTGCTGAACGGATCTGTGCCAAAGCAGGAGACTTAAGCCTTTTAGCTTTGAGTGTGCAGGTTTATGGAAAACCACAGATCATAGCACGCATTGCGGCAGAAGCATTCTTCCCGACTCCTAAAGTGGATTCTGCTGTATTGCGAATCGACATTTATCCAGACCCGCTTATCCCACAACAGTTACTGCAAACATTCTTCAAATTCATCAAGGCTGGCTTTGGTCAGAAACGAAAAACTCTGCGTAATTCATTATCCGCTGGTTTGCATATTCCGTCCGCACAGACAGAATCTTTGCTGATGAACGCTGGAATTGACCCTAAACGCCGCGCAGAGACATTGAGTATCCAGGAATGGAGGACATTATGCGAAAGAGGAGAATCGAAGTGAAAAAGAGGAAAGCATTGTGGCTATTTGTGTTTCTAGGCATTATCGTTCAGGCATGCAACCTTCCGAATACACAGAATCCAAACCAAGCCGATCTGGCATCGACGCTCACAGCGTAGGCCTTTCCCCCGGCGCCCCAGCGGTGGGAGCTGCAACACCTCAGCCCCAATTTACTGCAACCACAGCGCTTACACCTACACCGATCATCCCAGTCGTTACCGTGAGTCAGAATACGAATTGCCGTTCAGGTCCGAGCACTCAATATAATATTGTAGGTTCTTTGTTGATTGGGCAAACTGCGGAAGTAGTTGGAAAAAGCGCGTTTGCAAACAATTATTGGGTGATCAAGAACTCGGATGGGGGATATGCTGGCTATGGGGTCAATACGCGACCATAAGCGGAAACGTCAGCGCATTACCGGAGATCACCATCCCGCCTACTCCTACCCCCTCACCAACTCCGACACCTGCAGAGCCTCACCCCGTAAAGAATTTAACTGCTAATAAAGTATGTGTTCCAGTACCCGGACCTCAATATCAATATCTCGGGACCATTACCTGGGAGGATAAATCCGATAATGAAACTGGGTTTAACATTTACATGAATGGCGGCTTGTTCAATGTAACGGGGCCAAATGTCACTGTTGCCGCCTTGCCGGGTTTGATCTTCCCGCCCGGCGTTCCACTTAAGATGAGTGTCGAAGCCTTCAACGACGCTGGCAAATCCAATAAGAAAGAGGTAACGATCATTTGCCCATGAGATGAGGATCTATTAAATCTTTATCTCTATTACTAAAAATTGATACTGCCGACTTCTACGTAAGGTACTTAAGAATGGATGGGTCGTGGGAAAACTTGATCAGTCGTCTAATTTACGAGTAAAATTCACACACTATCCAATTGCAACTATCTTACTCGGCCGCGTCTAGACGAACCATCAAACCATTCGACTGCCATTAGGACCTTCTTGGGCGGGATCCCATAAATAACTTTGGAGAGATGCATTGTTTGACATAGAATTCATAAACGAGACCATCGAAGAAGGTGGCGAAATACTACAACTCGGGAATATCACTCTTGGGGAAGTAACTGAGGGTTTTACGGCATCACTTTCTTTTTGGTCTATAAAAGATTATCAGAAACAATGGCTCGAAGCAGCTCGTCGATTACTTGAAACAGATTCTCCTTCAGCCTTTATCTCTTGCATGTATGATCCAGAAAAGGCAAATTTCATCAATTGGTGGCCCGTTTGGCGGACAAGTCCTTTTGCCGTTTTTCAAGAGCAGCTCTTCTTCATGAACCAGGACAGCGAAGATGAGGAGGGCAAGTCGTTGGAAGTGAGATTTTCATTGACAAATCCGTATGCTTCAGTGGCGGATTGGGACTCAACCCATTGCGAAGAATGTCGTAAAACTGGAGTCTGTCATCGACCGCGGTTAGGAAAGATACTTCCTGAGCAGGATGTTGATTATTGTCCATCAGAATGGTGCGTACAACTAGGTGACATAAAAGACTTCGTGAGCCGCAGAATTATTGACTGGGCAACATGATACTTAAAACGATTGACAACCCAAAAATATCCAAATTGACAAAACAAGCTCACGAGGTGGTCATCCCTCCACTGTGCCCCAAAACTGGAAACCCGATTACAGGAAGCACATTGACAATTACATATGTTCCACAGGAGCAACTATTAGAGGTCTACAGTCTGAACGAGTATATATCGTCTTTCATAGGGTCAAACGATGTCCGGGATATAGAACTGCTAACCCAGGTCGTGGCTCGTGATTGCCACAATGTCCTCGGTGTTAACGTAACGGTCACTGGCAAATTCATATTGAACATTGGGCAAACTGTAATATGCGAGTGCCAAAGCTGATCCACGGCAAAAAAGGTTGATGCATGCCCGAACTGACAACTGATTTTCAATCCCTGCCGGAAGAATACCAGAATATCATTCGCCTCGCAGAGGAAAATTACAAGATCACCGTTGCTCCGCTTCAACTATTGGTCGGAGGCTGGTCGGGTGCGGTCGTTTATCTGGTCAGTGTTTCGTCACCAGAGACCAAGCGTGTGGAGCACTGCATCCTGAAATTGGATCGCAAAGGTAAGTCGGCGAAATCGGACGAGGTCACCCGTCACAACACGGTAATGGACAAGTCCACGCCCGAGTTTGCCCGCGAGCATATCGCCGAATTAGAATTTGACCGCGTCGAACATGAGGGCGTCATCGCAATCTTTTATCGGATCGCAGGTCAATCCCTGCTCAAGTATCTGCCCCTATCGAAATTTGGACAGCAAAGCCAGCTTAAAACCATTTTTACACAAACAAATACTGTCCTCCTGGATGAGTGGAATCCGAACGCCGTATTCGAACAAGCCGTTCATCCCCAAAAAGTTTTGGAACGATGGCTTGGCTTTCGTCTCGATGCAGGTGGAAATATCGAGAACTTTTTGCAGAACACCTGTGAGGTCACCACTGACATCTCAGGCTTTCTCATCAACGGAAAGGTCTTTCCCAATCCATTAGACTACGCACGCAGACCAGAGCCTTGGGGCAAGACTCGTCCGATTGACATTGCAACCGGATTTATTCATGGTGATTTGAATACCAATAATATCCTCGTTAAATTCTCTGAGGACAACGAAACACTCGAAGGCTATTACCTGATCGACTTTGCTCTCTTCAAAGAGAAGATGCCTTTGCTGTATGACCAACGATATTTGGAAATGTCCTACCTGATGCACGCCGTGTCGCAAGGTTCCTTTGCAAAATGTATCAACCTGATCACGCTGATGTCAGAAGTGGATATTCTTGACCCTCATAAGGCGCCCATTGAGATGTCCGGGGTCAGCGCAGTAATTGAATCCGCTCGAAATATATTTGCCGCGTGGGTGAAACAGAATCATCCAAGCTTGCATGACGATCTTTGGGGACAGTATTGGCTGGCAGGAGTCGCTGCTGGCTTGAGTTACACCCACAAAGTTGGTCAACTCGATGAACAACGCCTGGCCGGGCTGATCTATGCTGCCGCCAATCTCAAACGTTACGCGGCAACTTTCAAACTGCCGCTTCCAACGGAAGTTGAACTACTCTACGACGAGAATCAATCCGTAACAGACATATCAGGTACATCAAAGACAAAGAAACCAAATAATAACCTTCCCGTACAACCGACTCCATTCATCGGGCGCGCCGTACAAATCACTGCGGTCAAAGAGTTATTGCTGGATGCAAATACACATCTGGTTACTCTGATAGGTCCAGGTGGCACGGGCAAGACCCGCCTCAGTTTGCAAGTAGCGCAGGAATTGTTGGACCAATTTTCTAACGGGGTTTACTTCGTTCAACTGGCTGACGATACGAATGCTAGTCAGTTCATATCTCGCGTTGCCCAACAATTAGCCGTTCGGGAAGGCGGACGTCCCCTGCTGGAGAACGTTAAGGATTATTTGCGTGACAAACGCCTGTTGTTGGTTTTGGATAACTTTGAACAACTCATTTCAGCCGCGCCTGTTGTTTCCGATCTGTTGAGCATTGCCCCATATTTGAAGATCATCGTCAGCAGTCGCGTCGCGCTGAACCTGCATGGCGAACGCGGATTTCCGGTACCGCCGTTGGAACTACCGCAGACAGAAAACGAATCGATACTGGAAGATCTGATCGAAAACGAATCAGTCATCCTGTTCGTTGGACGCGCACAGGCAGTTCATCCCAACTTTGCGTTGACCAAGGATAACGCCTCTGCCGTAGCCGAAATTTGCCGCCGTCTCGACGGGCTTCCGTTGGCCCTCGAGCTTGCTGCCGCACGCGTCAAACTCCTCCAACCACAGGCGCTCCTGGCGCGCCTGGATGACCGACTCAAATTACTGACCGGCGGCGCTCGCGATCTTCCCGCCCGCCAACAGACTCTTCGCAACACACTCGAGTGGAGTTACGACTTATTAAATCAGGATGAGAAAATTTTATACGCCCGCCTGAGTGTATTCGTTGGCGGATTCACACTGGAAGCCGGTGAAGCGGTGTGCAATCAAGATGGCAAGCTCGATGTTCTCGAAAGTCTTACATCGTTGGTCAATAACAGCCTCCTGCGTCAGGAAGAAATGGCCAACGGCGAGTCACGTTTTGGTATGTTGGAGACAATTCGTGCCTACGCCCTTGAGCGTCTTGTCGAGCGCAAGGAAATGGAAGCCTTGCAAGAACAGCATGCCGCATATTATGGAAACGTGGTCATCAATCGGATCGGCCCCAATTTATATAATGCCGAAGCAACATCCTGGCTGATTTGGCTTGAACAGGAGCATGATAATATTCGGGCCACCCTCGCATGGAGCCTCGCCACTGAGCAGGGTGTTGCGCGTGGCGCCCAGATGGTCAATGTGCTGTTTTGGTTTTGGTATCGCCGCGGTTACACTATAGAATCTGGACTGTGGGCAAATCGAATCCTGGAATCCCCATTTATACAAGCGCCGTCGGCAATCCGCGCCATGACTCTGTTCGCAAGCGGATCGTCAGCAATGTGGCAGGGCAATCAGGATATTGCGCTGCCAAAAGTAATGGAGGGTCTGGCAATCGCACAAAAACTTGACAGCATGGAGGTGCTCCCTTTCATGCTTATGGGCAGTGCAGTGGTGTTGATCAACATGGGCAGGGATAGCGAAGCACAGCCCATGATGGTACAAGCTCTGGCGCTTTTCAAGCAATATCAAAATGAGCCATTTACCGCCGTTACACTTGTGCATCTTGGCAATGCGGAACTTGGGCTGGGGCACATCGAACAGGCACGCGCTTATCATGAAGAAGCCCTCACCAAAGCCCGCGTGATCAACGAAAACTGGTTAATATCCTTTGCGCTGAATAATCTCGGCGAAGTGGCGCGCACACAAGGTCAATTTGATAAAGCACGGAAATATTATGAGGAAAGCGAGTCGCTGCTACGCGCTACTGGTGACCGAGGCGATGTGGCACGCTTCGTCCATAACTTGGGATACATCGCACAGCATGAAGAAGAACTTGAATTGGCTGAATCACAATTCAGAAAAAGCCTGACAATGTTCCGGCGTTTGGGCAACCGGCGGGGAATCTCTGAATGCCTGGCCGGGCTGGCTGGGCTGAAAGCGCAACAGGGACAAACCGTATGGGGCGCCACCTTGCTCAGTGCGGCGGAGTCGCTGCTGATAACCACAGGCAGCGCATGGTGGCCCGCCGACCGCGTGGAAGTGGAACGCAACCGCGAGATGCTGCGGTCCGCACTAAGCGCTGAGGAATTTGCAAAAGCACAGAAGACCGGCGAAGCAATGAATATGGATCAAGCCATCGCCTTCGCATCCAATGAAATATGATCCAGGCATTGGCATAACAGAAGACCTGAGTCTGCGCGTTAGTGTTGCCACGCTGGTGAGAGTCATTTTCAAACGCCCAGTCAACAATGAGTTGATGCTGGCGCTGGAACGCAAAGCGACTCTGCACGAAATCAACAGCGGACACGTCGTCGAGGTAAAGTCTCAGCCCTTTGGCGGAGCGATCCGCATTTTGGATTTGAACGCCTCACATGATTTGATCGGGGACTTCCACTTTGACAGCCAACGCTCACGTTCCGAACAGGACTTTCGCATCTTTATTCGACCTTCAAACTGGTCAGCAGTCCGGGAGTTCTGCATTGAACACCTCAGCCGCGTGGATGATCTCATTCTCGAAACTGATCCATCGCGGGAATTGGTCGAAGAGCTTGCGGATACTCTAAAGATCATCTTACAGCCGGAACAATATGTCAGCAAGCCACTAGGCACTGTCGTTGAAGATAATCCAGCGCCAACGAAAAATATTTATGCGAAGAGTATTCATACAGTCAGGGTCTATCGTATTTTCGAGGCAACCATTTCGGACTCTTCTCTGGCAGATGCCATGTTTACCAACAGCGAGAACATATCTAATCAAGATCTATGTGAGCTTGCATTGCAGGAAGCTCAAAACGGGGGCAAGGTCAGGGCAAATGCCATTTTGGCTCTGCCCTTGAAACAGGTCACCAATATTTATTTGGCAACACCGCCTGAGAAACGCAACGTCCCCATTTTGTTTGAAGAGCATCTGCTCGACGAGACTGTACCTGCAATTCTTGATGGTATAGCTATACCAAAATATAAAAGACTTCGGAAGTCTTGAAGGCTTCCGAAGTCTGTGTATTATTAAGTTCCTTCTTCCCAGGAATTCAAATACTTCAATTGCTCATCAGTGAGCAGGTCGATCTTGATGCCCATTGCGGCGAGCTTGAGCCGCGCAATCTCTTTGTCAATATCCTCGGGCACGGAATAAACCTTTTTCTCGAGCTTGTCAGCATTCTTCGCCATATATTCTGCAGAAAGAGCCTGGTTGGCGAATGACATGTCCATTACGGAAGCAGGATGCCCTTCAGCAGAAGCAAGGTTGATCAAACGTCCCTCACCGAGGATGTTGATCTTGCGTCCATCCTTGGTTATGTATTGATCGACAAACGGACGAACCAAGCTGGGCTTGCCTTTGCTCATTTTTTCCAATGCCGGAATGTTGATCTCCACATTGAAGTGACCGGAGTTGGCAACAATGGCACCGTCTTTCATCGTTTCAAAGTGTTTACCATCGAGCACGTTGATATCGCCGGTCACGGTGCAATAGATATCACCGATCTTTGAAGCTTCCAGCATGGTCATCACTTCAAAACCGTCCATCACAGCTTCAAGCGCCTTCATTGGGTCGATCTCGGTGACGACAACGCGGGCGCCCATGCCACGTGCACGGGATGCAAGACCGCGTCCGCACCAGCCGTAACCGGCCACAACAAAGACCTTGCCAGCCAATAAGACATTGGTCGCACGAATGATCCCATCAATGGTGGATTGACCAGTACCGTAGCGATTATCAAAGAGGTGTTTGGTCAAGGCATCGTTTACTGCAATGATCGGGAACTTCAGGATCTTATCGCTTTCCATGGCCTTGAGGCGAATAACACCGGTTGTGGTTTCTTCCGTACCGCCGATCACGCCAGTTAACAACTCTTTACGCTCTTTATCAGAAAGACCTTTTGCCCAGCTTGCCAGAGATGGCTCCAGTTTTTCAAAGCGGCCCATTTCAATAAAGAATAATGAAGAGACCAGGTCTGCACCGTCATCCATGGTCATGTGTGGTCTATGTTCCAGGGCTGCGCGGATATGCTTGTAATACGTCACATTGTCTTCGCCCTTGATCGCATATGTCGGGATCTCGTATTGATTAACCAAAGCAGCAGCCACGTCGTCCTGCGTCGAAAGCGGATTGGATGCGGTGATGACAATATCCGCACCGCCATCCTGAAGTGTGACCATCAAATTGGCTGTCTCGGTCGTGACATGCAAACAGGCTGAAACGCGCAGGCCCTTAAGAGGTTTTTCCTTCTTGAAACGTTCACGGATCGAACGGAGAACCGGCATTTCACGTTCGGCCCAGTCCATGCGACGGCGTCCGCCTTCGGCCTGATTCAAATCTTTCACATCATAATTACTCATATTGCTCCTTTATTTTCTCGTTGGCCGAGTAGTTGGGGTTCGCCCACCGTATTGAGACCAACAGGTTTACATAATTTTTTACTTCAATAATACGTCCAGCTTTTTACCATCATCGAAATGTTTGCGGAATCTTTCCACAAATTCCTTGCGTGAATAAGCATGTGTCTGCGGGCCTTTTTGTTCAAGGCAGTATACCGCCGCGAGTGCCCCGATCTCGCCGCATAACTTCCAATCAAGGCCGTGTGAATACCCCGCAAGGAAGCCGCCGCGAAAAGCATCGCCCACCCCTGTAGGATCAACGATCTCGTCTTCTGGAACGGTTGGGATGTGAACTGAGTCGCCACCCACGTACAAGTCGGCGCCATCTTTGCCGCGCGTGATCACTAATACTTTAACGTGATCCAGGATCTGATCCAGACTCCAACCTGTCTTCTTGGAGATCAAGCCGAATTCGTAATCGTTACAAAACAGGAAATACGCGCCCTCCATATCACGAGCCAATTCCGGGCCATCCAACCGCAAGACCTGTTGACCGGGATCATATAGATACGGAAGATTCAATTCACGGCTTTCGGCAGCAAACTTCATCATGGCGTCCGGCGCATTTGGCGAGACAACTACAAGATCGGGTCTCTTATCCAACTCTTTTAAAGATTGCATGGAAGCTACGCCCATTGCACCCGGATAGAACGATGCGATCTGCGCAGAGTGCTGGTCAGTAGTTGCAAAGAAGGAGGCTGTGAAGAGGCCTGGAACGACTTTCATCAGAGTAGTGTCCACACCTTTTGAAACAAGCCAGGCGCGATACTCCTCGAAGTCCTCACCCACCGTTGCCATCACACGCGGCATCTGACCAAGTAAAGCCATGCTATAAGCAATATTCGGAGAAACGCCTCCGCGCTGCTTGGACATGGATTCAACGAGGAACGAGAGGCTGATCGAACCTAGACGCTCAGGAAGAATCTGTTCCTTGAACAAACCCGGGAAGGTCATCAAATAATCATAGGCAACGGAGCCAGTGAGCAGAGTGTCCATGGATATTCCTTATCGCAGTAAAAGGCGCACTCCTATGAGTGCGCCAGAATAGACGAACGGACGAGAGTTTATCACGAGGTTTTGGGAATGTAAAGTTTCCGGCCCGACAATTTCCCTACGAATTTGCCTTTACTACTTTTGGTAAATTGACATCGAATGGCGGGGCTACGACTCCATTTTCTGTAACGATACCAGTGATTAGACGATTCGGAGTCACATCGAAAGCTGGGTTGCGCGCTTGGGCATTTTTCGGTGCGATCGGTTCTCCCTGAAATTGAATATCAAGCACCTCCCCAGGATTTCGCTCCTCGATCGGGATTAGATCACCGTGCGCAAGAGACAGGTCAATAGTCGAAGTGGGCACAACCGCATAAACAGGAACTTTATTATCGTGTGCAGCCAGGGATAGCATATAAGTACCAATCTTGTTCGCTACATCTCCGTTTGCCGCAACGCGATCTGCCCCGAAGAATACTTTTTGAGCCTTGCCGGCCTTCAAAAAATAACCAGACATGTTATCACTGATGATCTCGTAAGGGATGCCATATTGCTCCAGTTCCCACGCGGTGAGACGGGCACCTTGTAAACGCGGGCGGGTCTCATCTACTAAAACATGAATATGCTTCCCCTGCTCATGTGCGGTGTGAATAACCCCCAGCGCAGTTCCCCAATCTACTGTAGCCAGCGAACCTGTGTTGCAATGATGAATGATCGTGTCGCCATCCTTGATCAATGCTGCACCGTATTCTGCCATGCGTTTATTGATCTCCACATCTTCATCTGCAAGTTTTTGAGCTTCAACGAGAAGTACATTTCTAATATCGTTGGCAGAACCTTTGCAAGCTTTGGCGGCACGCATTAACCGGTCGACAGCCCAGGCAAGGTTCACGGCGGTGGGGCGCGCGGATTTCAAATCGGCCGCAGCTGTCTGTAGATCGGCAAGCAGGTCCGCAGTCGAGGAAGAAGCGGATTCGTACCCAGCGAGCACAAGCCCGAACGCGGCAGCAGCCCCGATCGCAGGCGCGCCGCGTACCACCATATCTTTGATCGCTTCCGCAACCGATTTGTGACCTCGATATGCTCGCACTTCAAAACGCGCAGGCAGGATACGCTGGTCGATCATCTTGAGTTCGTTATCTTCCCAAAAAACAGATCGCATGGGAATTCCTTTTGAAACCTTGATATCAAGCGAAATTCGAGATGGCGAGATTGTAATTTATTTTCTTTAAAATCTAAAGACGATAAAGAAATCTTCTCAGCATCATCTCAGTTAACTATATTGGTGACGGGCTACGCGATGCCTTCGACCCATATAAAATTTTAGATAAGGTTGGCGAATAGACCCGGTTGACAGCCTTCTCCTTTACCAGTATAAAAATGGAATGAAATACCCCCGCCTCGTTCTCGGGCTTTGCCTTGCCGCTGCTATAATGGCTTGTTCGATCTTCCCCAACATCCCATCCATTTCAATTGGTGAGACGGCGACTCCCAGCCAGACCTCCACTCCTGCACCAACACTCACACCAACGATCACACCGACTCCTCTTCCCACAGCTCGTGTGGCGGTTGGAGATCGCGCATTTTTCAACGGTGATTATGATAGCGCACTCAACCATTACCAGATCGCATTTCAAGACTCACCGGATCCACAGATACGCGGCGCAGCAAAATGGGGCGAAGCGCGCGTTTGGTACGCAGAAGAACGATATGAAGACTCCTTATCCTCACTACAAACCCTTATCACGGAATATCCCGAATCTCCGCATTTAGCACAGGGATACTTTCTGCAGGGATTGGCGCAATATCGGCTTGGAAGCTATCAAGCCGCGGCCGACTCCTGGCAGACGTATCTGACGTTACGCCCTGGTTATTTGGACGCCTACACTCAGGAATTGCGCGGCGATGCCCTCTTTGAAGCAAAGAATTATGCAGATGCCCTGCCCGCATACAAGGCTGCTATTCAAGCGCCGCATCTCGGTGACGCAGTATTTTTGGATATGAAAATCGCATCCACCTATGCCAAGTTGGGAGATTCTGAATCAGCGTTTGCTCTATATGATGGCGTGATCGCGCGCGCCACAAACGATTATGTCAAAGCCCAGGCGGCGTATGAAGCCGGTCTGGTATATAAAGACCTCGGTCAAAATGTAGAGGCGCAGGGCAAGTTCCGTCTTGCAGTGGAAAATTATCCGCTTTCCTATTATTCCTATCTGAGTCTTGTAGAATTACTGGACGCAGGCGTGGAAGTGGACGAATTGAACCGCGGCCTCGTTGATTATTTTGCCGGTCAATACGACGTCGCCATCGCGGCTTTTGGCCGATATCTTGATGCAAATCCGGTGAACGATGGCACGGCTTATTACTACCGAGCGCAGGCTTATCGTGATCTCGGCAATTACGATGAGGCATTGAACGACTATTCAACTTTCATTAGTAACTATTCATCACATCCTCGCTGGGGGGATGCCTGGGGCGAGAAGGCTTATATTGAATGGGCCAACCTTGGCTCTTACCCCATTGCCGCGCAAACGCTTTTGGATTATGTGCAGGCGGTCCCAAACAGCGATCTCTCCGTTGGATATTTGATGAGCGCAGCAAGAATTTATGAACGCAACGCACAATATCCCGAGGCGCTGAATATATGGGCGCGTGTAGCAAATGAATACGCGGGAACCGACGACGCTTCTACAGCAGTATTTATGATGGGCGTCATTTCCTACAGGCAAAAAGATTATGCCGCCGCACTGGACTCTTTTAACCGCAGTCTGACCCTTTCCCTGCCAGCCAGCGATCAGGCACGTGCATATCTTTGGATCGGCAAAACACAAAAACAACTTGGCAACACAGAACAAGCAACGAGTGCCTGGCATCAGGCACAAGACAAAGACGCCGGCGGATACTATAGCGAACGTGCCCGTGACCTGCTGAGCGACCGCGCGCCGTTCACACCTCCAACATCTGTAAATTTGAATCCTGATTTGACACATTTGCGCGCAGATGCCGATTCATGGGTAAGACTTACCTTTAATCTGCCTGCGGATACAGACTTGAGTGGCTTGGGTTCACTCGCGACAGATCCCAGGGTTCTGCGTGGCACAGAATTGTGGGAACTTGGTTTATACGAAGATGCGCGAACTGAATTTGAAGACCTGCGCTCAGAGGTAAGCATCGACCCTGTTGCAACATACCGTCTGACAAATTATCTGCTTGATCTGGGATTGTATCGTTCTGCAATATTTGCCGCGCGGCAAACTCTTACCCTGGCGGGGTTGGACGAACATACTGAGTCGATGATGGCCCCCCCTTATTTCAGTTATGTACGCTACGGGTTATATTACTCCGAGCTGGTCGACCCAGACGCGCAAGAAAACGGATTCGATCCACTTTTCCTATTCAGCGTTATCCGCCAGGAAAGTCTCTTTGAAGGGTTTGTACGGTCGAGTGCCGGTGCACGCGGGTTGATGCAGATCGTTCCTTCAACCGGAGCTCAGATCGTTTCACAGATTGGCTGGCCCATTAACTATAACGAGGATGACCTCTATCGCCCTAATGTCAGTATCGCATTTGGCGCTCATTATCTGGCGACCAATTTAAATGCGCTAAATGGAGATCTGTATGCCGCACTCGCCGCATACAACGGCGGTCCGGGCAATGCAGTGGAGTGGAAGGCGCTCGCAGGTGATGATCCTGATCTCTATCTCGAAAGTATACGCTTCGAGGAAACACGCAACTATATCCGGAACATTTACGAAATTTATGTCATCTACAGACGACTGTATGGTTCGGCAAATCAATAAGAAGATCCGCGAACACAATATAAAAGGATGAAAGCATTTTGTTTTCATCCTTTTATATTTTCAAGAAAAAAATAACCTAGTTCATGTGTGCAAGGATTCTCTGCTGCGCCGTCTCCACGTCCATATCCAATACTGAGACAAGCTTATCGCGTCCCGCACTACCAGCCACGATCTCTACGCGGGATTTCGGAACCCCCAATACTTCGGCAAGGAAAACAACAAGCTCCTTGTTGGCATCATCATCCGCAGGAGGAGCTGCAATGTGGACCTTGATCGTGCCGTCGTTCAGCACGCCAACGATCTCGTTATGACTGGCACGCGGCGTCACACGCAAAGCCAGTGCAGATCCCCGCTTGCCATCGTGAAGGACATATTTTCTAGCCATGATTCACCTCAACTATAACGAAAGAATAATGGAGATCAGGATACGCGAAAGCAAATTCACCAGGATAATCAATATCAACGGGCTAAAATCAAGCGTGCCGGTCGAGGGCATGATACGTCTGATCGGATTAAGAAATGGGGCAACGATTCGGTCCAGCGCTTCGCGCACGGGATGATAAGGCGACATGAAAAAGGAAAGCAACGAGGACGCAATCACGATCCAAATAAATACAGTCGAAATAACATTTATGAACAGGGCCAAAAATTCAAAACTCATCAATCCTCCGTTTTATAGTTTCGCGGGCCTACTATTGCGGTACCCACGCGTACTAAGGTCGCGCCTTCCTCAACCGCCACTTCATAATCTGTACTGGTTCCCATCGAAAGCTCCGAGAAATCTGTCTGTGGAAACCGCTCGGCAAGAAACACCTGCAAACGCTTGATCTTCTGGAAGAAAGTTCGAGAATATTCCGCACTCTCACCAAGGGGCGGCATCGTCATCAATCCGCGCACCTGCAAATGTGATAAAACCAAAATCGCAGAAACATCATTGACCAATTCGGGCCAGCGCGTCTCGTCCCATGCAGGCCAGCCGGATTTACTCTGCTCTTCCCCAACATTAAACTCCAAAAGGGTTGGCAGGATACGACCTGTCTCTTCGCAAAATCGGTTTAGACGACTTGCAAGTTTTAACCCGTCCAACGAATGCAATAAGTTAAAGTTCTGGGCCACAAGCTGGGCTTTTCGGCTTTGCACGTGGCCAATCATGTGCCATTCTACCGCAGAAAATTCGCGAAGAAATTGAATTTTCGTTACACCCTCTTCAGGGTAATTTTCTCCCAAAATTTGCGCTCCAGCCTCTATAGCTGCGTGTACAACTTCCACCGGCTGGGATTTTGTCACCACGACTAACCGGACAGCTCCCGGGTCACGTCCGGTGCGTTTTGCCGCGGCCGCGATCTTATCCAATACGGATAAATACCTTTCCCCAATCGATTTAACCAGTTCACTCATAAGTTTATTTTAACCCGTGCCCCGCTTCGTTTGGACCTTACGCTTGCAACGCGATCAACGCGCCGAATCTGCCCGTCTTGCCTTTTTCTGCGCGGTGCGAGAACCAATCCTCCAGGTGACAGGCCGTACACACCTCAGAGACTTCAATCTGTTCGACCCCGGCATTCTTCAACTGAATCGCATTTGCAGTCCATAGGTCAAGATAGGTTCTTCCGTTTCTGGTTTCGATGATACGTTCAGAATCTGCGCCAAATACTTCCTTAAACTGAGCTGTCACATCAGCTCCCACCTCATAATGATCGACGCCAATGGAGGGGCCAATTCCCACCTGGATATCTTTCGGCTTACAGCTATAGCGTTCCTGCATTGCCCTAACAGCTGTGGAAGCAACGCCTCGCGCCGTCCCAAGCCAGCCTGCATGTGAGATACCAACTACTTGCTTCTTCGGATCATAAAATAGAATTGGAACGCAATCGCCAAAGCGCATAAAGAGCGTCACATCTGGTCTATTTGTCAGCAAAATATCGGCCTTGGTCGATGGCTTATCGAGTTGACGCGGAGCTTCGGCATACACAACGTCCGTGCTGTGAACCAGCCAAACGTCGTGAATGGAAGCGGGCTCTCGTCCCATTATCTGAAATGATCGAACTCGATTTTCCGCTACGTGTAATGGTTCATCCCCGACAGATCCACCCACATTCAGCGAATGCCACGGTTGCGGGCTTACTCCTCCACGACGCGTAAAAACGGCCTGCACAATGGCATTGGGAAAAAGATCGAAGCTGTAATATCGAATTCCGTTATTTTCGTGGAAAGGCATTATTTTGATGTCTGGTTGACCGCGAATTTTTTAATATAATACTCACGTGTTTCATTCATGGATTCTTCTATATTGGGATAAGCGAACCAGGCCGTGCACAAGCCAAACAAGGCACCCGTCAGCACACGAAGAAAAGGTGTACTCTCACGATATGGAAGCATAGACGCAAGCCACTGCCAATTGAATTGACTGAAAAGCTGAGAAAATCCATCCAGACCAATCGGGGCAATCCCTATAAGCAGCCACAACGCCCAATGCAGGGTTTTAATTCGACGGCCGGTCAATGCAAACATTACCCCAAACAACAAAATGGCAAGATAGATCGCAACATCCCGTTCGCAAAGCGCAACTTTATAACCAACTGTTTCATTCCCAATAAATTGGCGGGCGTCAAAGCGTGTATAACTAAATGGGTCGTCGAGATTCTGAATTCCCGTGACGTCTTCCAGTGTTTTAACACCACTTAATCCCGCCTCGGCCAGTGGATAATAAGCCTGTTCGCCGAATAAAAAGAACGAACGAAACGCAAACTGATGACATAACGGCTTATAAATTCTATAAATTACCTGGGCGGGACCCTGCGCGCCCAACTTCATAAAGACAGGTGCCAGAAAAGGCAGGCCAATATAAAGGAAGATGAACAAATTCAGGATCAGCAGATTATTTTTCGAGATCCAAAAAGAGATTTTGTCGCCAGCGTTAATGGATCGTCCCTTTGCCGCGCGCGTCGCATATTCCTTATCACCCACTTCTTCAAGCTGGTTTTTTCGGTCAAACGCGGCTCCAATGGTCATTTGCAAAGTTTGCGGCGAAATGGGAGCCTTGATGCTATACGGTCCTGCCTCCAGAACCGGTACTTGATTCCCATATTTGGCAAGCAATATCGGGTCGGATTCCACATCCACCTCGGCGAGACGGTGAGGAAATTTCTCCTGTAATTTTTGCAGTTCCTGTTTTACTTCGTCGCATTGTGGGGAATCTTTGCGGGTATAGAGAGTTACGTTGAGCATGAAATATCCTATCCACATGAATGAGACGGCAGGGATCCCTGCCGTCTACTTTTATATTTTTTGAATTATAGTCCGAAATCAACCCAGAAGAATTGTGTTTGCTCAGCGATCAACGCAAACACGCCGCTAAAAAGCATGATGCCTACAACGACGAGCAGAATGCCCATCGCGATCTCAACATAGCGCATGACCTTGTTGTATTTTAACAAAATGGTCGTTACCCAACCGATGCCCAGTGCCGCAAGGAGAAACGGAATAGCCAGGCCGGCTGAGTACGCCGTCAAGAGTGTTGCGCCAAGCGGAACGGAGCCTCCGTTAATCGCAAGAGTCAGGATCGTACCGAGCACCGGCCCAACACATGGAGACCATCCTGCGGAAAAGAAGACACCCATTAACGCAGAAGAGAAGTAACCCCATTTGCGATCTGGCGCCTGAGCTACGCGTGTATCGTAAGCAAGAAACGGAATGTGCAGTATACCAATCATATTCAGGCCAAAAATGACTACAACAATACCGCCGATCTTGGTGAGCGTTGTACGGATGTCATACAGGAAGCCGCCGGCAAAAGCCAGGGCAACACCCAGCAAGATAAATATCAGACTAAATCCAAAGACAAATGCCAGGCCATGACTGAAAGTAAGCCAGCGATTGGATCGATTCTCCCCGCTTGCAGCGCGTCCACCTAAATAACCTACATACGCCGGGACAAGTGAAAACACACACGGCGAAAGAAATGAAGCCAGCCCTGCAAGAAAAGCAAGGCCAATAGTAACCTGCGAAATATCCATCAACAGCCTCTCACGGGAGCTACTTTATACAGTTTTCTGCGTCACACTTACTACCGTGCCATGGTCGGGCCAGGTCATACGTTGCTCGCATTGCGCCAGAGAAATATAGGGTGTGGTCCAACGGAAGATCCACTTCGCATCTTCAGGTCTAACATTGATACAACCATGTGAACGTCTTTCACCGAAATCGTTATGCCAGAACGCGCCATGAATTGCTATGCCTTCCCCGGAGATGACCGTATCCCATGGAACTGCCGGGGTGGAGTAACCCGCGGTAGATCCTCCGCCGGTCATATTAAGCGAAATGATCTTCCAGTTAGTGTTCAAGTCGCCAACAGGAGTGGCATATTTATCGGTGGGATTCCCATAGGCGTCAAATATTGCGCCGCTGGAAATGCGGCAGAAATATACTTCTTCACTGCCTTCCAGGCATGAAATCGTCTGATAGGTTAAATCCGCAACAATCCGCTTGGTAGCCGGGTCGACATCCGGGCTGATCGCCGAGGTTTCCTCTTCGGTCAAAACCTTCAGCCCTGCACCGTCCGCCCAAAAGATATCGCCAAACCCGTAGCCATGTCCGGGGTTCTCGTCCCAACGGTATTCAACAAATCCGTTGTTCTGACGAACCTGATCGATCCATACCACTTGCCCATAATATAACCGCGGTGGGAAGTTATATTGGATCAAGCTTTGGATCCAAGGAGAAATGGGCGCTCCCTCCAGAGTAAGATCTACATACGGCACTGTCACTTCGGCCCAAAAGCCCGGCTGACCTGCGGGTATTTCTGTGATCGGCGTATTAGGTAAATTTTTCGTAGGCTGCACACGCGAAGCCCAAATATATCCCTGTGGCGTTTCAAGAAACTTCTGATTCGTCAGGCCGACCGCATTACCGATCACCTCACGTCCCCACTCAATAAGATTGTCATCATACAGCGTTCCGACTGTTGTGGCCACCAAAGGGTCGCTGGATGGGCGATTCCTGACATCGGTCATTCCCAACATGCGGCCGATGATTTCGCTATTGGGAAATTGGGGTAATCGTTTGGGCATATATAAAGATTCAAAATTAAACGACTTAAACGCAAGCGCGCCCAGCCCAA
>Ga0209131_1001084_pt1 | contig 18823 bp, 19 predicted proteins | sample GraSoi_2013_40cm_FD_185826 | JGI IMG/M metagenome (GOLD analysis project Ga0209131, IMG submission 185826) | Grasslands soil microbial communities from the Angelo Coastal Reserve, California, USA - Sample 9_17_2013_40cm (SPAdes) (version 2) | ecosystem: Environmental > Terrestrial > Soil >... | reverse complement strand
CCAAGGTCACTGTCGAGGGACGTATCTCGGGTGAAATCGGCGCCGGGCTGATGGTCTTGCTCGGCGTAGGCCGGGAGGACTCTCCCACGGTGGCGGCATCACTGGCGGAAAAGGTCGCGAACCTACGCATCTTCGAGGATGAACAAGGAAAAATGAATCGTTCGCTGCTCGACGTTAAGGGCGCTGCGCTGGTGGTTTCGCAATTCACGCTGTATGGCGATGCCCGCGGGCAGCGCCGGCCAAGCTTTATTTCCGCGGCGCCGCCGGAGCAAGCGGCGGCACTCTATGAAGAATTCAATAAAGCGCTGCGCGAACTTGGCGTCGCCTTGGCTACAGGAATTTTTCAGGCGATGATGTCGGTGGAGCTGGTCAATGAAGGCCCCGTCACAATTCTGCTCGATTCGGATAAGCAATTTTAGAAGCGGCGCCCCATGGCGGATCGAACGAGCATAAGAATTCGTAAGGCGCGGCGTGACGATGCTGCGCGCATCGCGCAACTCTCTGGCGAGCTGGGCTATCCGGCCTCGGCGGAGCAGATCGTCACGAGATTGCGGCAGCTTACGCCCACTACGAAACATGCGGTATTTGTCGCGGAGTCGTTGGATAACGGAGGAGAGTTGATTGGCTGGGTGCATGTCAGCACGTCGCATTTGCTGGAGAGCGATATCCGAGCGGAAGTGAACGGGCTGATCGTTGCCGAGGGGCAGCGAAGCGCGGGAGCGGGCGCGAAGCTGCTACAAGCAGCCGAGGAGTGGGCGCGAAGGCGAGGCTGTAAAGGGATGAATGTGCGGTCGAACGTAATTCGAGAGCGGGCGCACAAGTTTTACGAAGTCCACGGATACGAGCACTACAAGACCCAGAAGGCGTTTCGCAAACTTCTGTAGTTTCGACCTTACCAAGAACAGCATCCGTAGGATGGAGGTCCGACTCTCAGCTCCACTCTAATGGGGATGGGCTTCGATCTTGATCTCAAACAGCTTCGACCAGTTCTTGCCCGTGACAAATAACCTGTCGCCGGTCTTGTCATACGCGATTCCATTCAATACGGATTCATCGCCGTGCCGTTCCTTCGATACGATTGAAGTGAGATCAATCCACGCGAGAACCTGTCCAGAGCGCGGGTCGACGCGCGCGATCCGCGGGGAGCGCCAAATATTGGCGAGGATTTCGCCCTTGACGTACTCCAGCTCGTTCAAGTTCGCGACCCCCTCTCCCCCCGCGTACACTTCGATTGTGCGCGTCACGCTAAAGGTAACTGGATCGATGTACCGAATCTTGTTTGTGCCGTCACTCATAATCAGCGACCTATCATCGTGCGTGAGGCCCCACCCTTCGGTCTCGTAAGGGAATTCCCCAATTTGCCGGAAGCTGCGAAGGTCGTAGATAAACCCTTTTTTCGAGAGCCACGTTAGCTGGTAGATCTTTCCGTGAAAAATAGTCAGTCCCTCGCCGAAGTATTGCGGCGGAAGGCTGACTTTCTGGATGACTTCTCCGGTCGATAGCGCGACCTTGCGGAGGGTCGATTGGCCAGCAATGCCGGTGCTTTCGTACAAGTGCCCGCCGTAATACTCCAATCCCTGCGTGAAGGCATGCGGGTCATGAGGATACGTCCGGACCAGTTTCACGTTTAAAACGGGGATTTGCCGAGTTTTCTCTGGGATTCCAAGCGTAGGAATGAGTCGCGCCATCTCTATATCTTGCATGTCAGCGCAACCGCCTACAACGAATGCAAGCATGGCGAGCAGCCGGATTTCGCGGAAGCGCGGGAGCAGACAATGCCGTCTCATTCGCCGGACCACAATACAGGAAAATTCCCGCGGTGATTACTTGGAACGCTGGGGCTGGCTAGAAGAGTTAAACTGTATCGCAATACGATATACTAGAGCTATGGCGACCGAGATTACCACCGACGAGTACCGGGCGTTGGCCGAATTGCGCTATCGAATCCGCCATTTTCTGCGGGAAGGAGATGCGGTGGCACAGGCCGCCGGCCTGGAGCCGCAGCAGTATCTGCTCCTGCTTGCGATCCGAGGATTGCCGGCGGGCGAAGAGGCGACGATTCAGACGCTCGCGGAGCGGCTCGTCCTGAAACATCACAGTACTGTGGAGCTGATCGACCGCCTGGAGACGCACGGCTATGTGCGGCGCTCGCGTGGGCGCGATGACCGCCGACGCGTGATTGTGTCGTTGCTGCCTCGCGGGGAGCGGCTGCTGGAACAAGTAGCGCGGCATCGCATTGGCGAATTGCGATCGAATGGGCATGCATTGGTTCGCGCGATCGATCAGTTGCTGGAAAAGGCGCCGCAAGCAAGTACGAGGAAGACTCCGTTGAATCGAGAAAAGGCTGCTAGTAAGCGCACTGCACCGAAGCGGGGAGCAAAACGAGAGGCACGCTGACGACCTTCCACGCGGCCGTAAAACAGTATTCGCAATTTCAGGTTTCGCGTCGGCATCTGCCGCACGCGCTTCTTGGTTGGGGTTAGGCATCCAAACGGCACAGCGCAAATCAAAGAGAACTCATGATTTCAGAAGCAAAGGAACAAACGAACCAAGCGTGGTGGTCGACGCCGTCTCAGCGATGGGCGGCCCTGGTGAAGCAGCGCGAGGAGCAGGTATTTCTGCTGGTGACGCTGTTGATCGGCGCTCTCGTCGGCATCACCGTTGTAGCCTTCATCGTTTTGACCGAACGATTTGGCGCAAGGATCGACGCGGCTGTAGCTCCTGCCTGGCGACGACTGTTTGTTCCTATAGTCGGGTCACTGTCGATGGGCTTTCTGCTGTATAAATATTTTCCTGACGCGCGCGGCAGCGGCGTGCCGCAAACGAAAGCCGCTTTGTTTGCGCGCGGAGGAATCATTTCCCTGCGCACGGTCTTGGGAAAGTTCTTCTGCACGTCAGCGACCCTCGCCAGCGGCATCCCACTCGGCCGCGAAGGCCCCTCGGTGCAAGTCGGCGCAGGGATCGCGTCTTTGCTCGGACGCTGGCTGGGGCTCACCCCTGAAAAAATAAAATCTCTAATTCCGGTAGGCGCGGCGGCCGCTGTTGCGGCAGCCTTCAACACGCCACTTGCGGCCGTGCTATTTGCGTTGGAAGAAGTTGTCGGAGACCTGAACGCTCCGGTGCTGGGCTCCGTGGTCCTAGCTTCCGCGACTTCCTGGGCCATTCTGCGATTACTTTTGGGCAATGATCCGCTGTTCAAGGTTCCGCAATATCAGTTGGTCAGTCCGGCGGAGTTCTTCATCTATGCCGTACTCGGATTGCTTGGAGGCTTGCTGTCCGTCGCGTTTACGAAGTTGCTGCTCAAGTTGCGCGAGCGCTTTTTGCGGCTGCCGCGAAAGACAATGTGGTTCCAGCCAGCCATCGGCGGAGTCGCCGTCGGCATCATGGGTTGGTTTGTGCCCCAGATTCTGGGAGTGGGTTACAGCTACGTCGGGCAGGTGCTCAACGGCGGCATGGCCATCCGATTGATGGTGTTGCTTTTGGTGCTGAAGCTGTTTGCCGTTGTGATCAGCTATGCATCCGGAAATGCGGGCGGCATCTTCGGGCCGGCGCTGTTCCTCGGAGCGATGCTCGGCGGAACGATTGGAGGCGTGGCACACAGCTATTTTCCCGGGCACGTGGCCAACGCAGGCGCGTATGCCCTCGTGGGCATGGGCACTGCTTTCGCCGGGATCGTGCGGGCCCCGATGACTTCCGTGGTCATGATCTTTGAGATTACCCGAGATTACGCGGTGATCGTTCCACTAATGATTTCTAACCTGGTTAGTTTCTTCGTTTCATCGCGCCTGCAACCCCAGCCTATTTATGAAATGCTTGCCTACCAGGATGGAATTCATCTGCCGACTGCGGAATCCCGCATTAGCTCCGGGCAACGCCGCGTGTTTCAAGCCATGCGGCCACCAACCGAAATACTAAGGGTAGAAATGACGATGCAAGAGGCATGCGAAAAAGCGCGCGCGAGTGCCCTGCACGCCTTACCGGTGAGCAGTGATAAAGGTGTGGCGGGCATCGTGACATTAGCCGCGTTGGAAAAGGCTGCCGCGGACGAACTTTCCACCGCAACTCTAAGGGACCTCATCGTCAGCCAGGAATTTCCGCACTTACACGCAGACCAGTCGTTGACGGTGGCGCTGGAACGCATGGGCGCGGCTGGATTAGATGCACTGCCTGTTGTCAGCCGCGCTAATGTACATAAACTGGAAGGAATCGTCGCTTTGGAAGATGTGCTAAAGCTCTATGGGTTCGCCTCGCAAATCGAGCAGCCTGGTCATTCAGGCTCTTGAAACCGCTCGCGTAAGCGATCTGCTTATCAGCCCCCCGTTAGTCGAGGGTACCCCCCCTCCCCTTTTTGCGTAAGTGTTCATTATAAATATACTTAAAGTCATTTGTTTTCATACACTTTTGCAAGTGTTGATTTCAAAGGAGTTAAAATGGGCGCGGCCAAGCGAATTTGCGCTATCGATGGTAACGCCGGAGGTCGCTCTGCTCGGGATTGATTCTGAGACGAAGAAACCGCGGGAAGGCTCTCGCAGGCAAGGCGCAGATTCTTAAAAAGTTGACGATGACCGAACGAGATACCGTCTGTCAATGGTAATTCACACCAAATTTCACACCGGTTCTGAATAAGGATGCCGATTGGCAGGATACGGTGGACACAAACTTGACTAGAAACCGCCGCCGCCGCCTCCGCCGAATCCTCCGCCGGAGCTTCCTCCACCAGAGAATCCTGAACCGCCCGAGCTCCGCGGCGCCGAAGTCATCACGCTGCTCGCCCGCGAGGACATATAGCCGAGATCGTTGGTGAACGTCATTGGGTAGAAGTTCGGGCCGTACGAGGAGCCGCGATACCATTGCGGCGGCTGGGTCATAATTCCCTGGAAGGCGCGGCTCCAGTTTTTCTCCACACCGAGCGCCATCGCAAACGGCAAAAATTTCTCAAACATTTCGGGCGTCTTGATCATGCGATTGAAGCGATCGGATTCGACGTGTACGAGAAAATCTTCGAAGCCCAACACGCCTTCCAACGCTCGTGTTCCCTGCTCCGTGTGCGCGGGCATGAACCACCCGAAGGCGCAGATAACAAGACCTGTGGCGATCCCTGCGATGATAAACGTGAGCGGAGCCGTGCCCTGGCTGGAGGCGATCCGTGCACCGCCAAATGCCACGAGGAAACCGATAACCACGCCGGCACCGATGTATGCGGAACGGACGCTATCCGGCCGCCGAGTGTAGTATCCGTGCGTGATCAGCGAGGAAAAAATATCGCTCTTGATTTCCGGCAGAGTTGTGTAGAAATGATTTTCCAGGCTGGACATGGAAACAGATTCGCCCACGGTTCCCGCGGTGAACAGACCCTCAAGTAAGGCTTGCTCGTGCGGCTTGAGCGTCGCCCACGTTCCGCGATCCTTTTGCACGATGAAGTTGTAATCCTTCTCGTGCATCAGCCCGAGCATGCGATCTTTTTGGTGCTCCTCGATAACGATATAGCCGCGAACGGCCAGATCGACGATGGACGCGGTGATATCGCGCATGTCGGCAGAATTGTCGACCAGCGTGCCGGCTTCACCGGGCGTGAGCTGGTCCGGCGGTTCATATTGCGCCGTGATCGGCCGGAGGCGCGGGTCGCGGCCGCGCGTCCACCACAAATAGAACATCAGCAGAAATGCGACGATCGGAATGCCGAGCGGCCAATTGCTGCGGAAAAATAAAATCGCTTTGCTCGCCGCTGTTGGTTCGTGAACGAATCCTTTGTCGAAAGCCACAGCGACGGTCAGGCCTTCGTGGAAGCGCAAAGGATCGCGCGTGCGGACCTCGACGCCGTTTCCGGCGACGTCCACGTCGGCATTTTGGGCCCGGGAGCGGTACGCGCCGGTGAACACATTGGCGCGAATATTCGTGGTGCCTTCGGGAAGGATGATGCGTGCGCTGGCAGACTGAATGGGAATGTCCCACTCGTCGCCGGTTACGTTCCAGTAGAGCTCATCGTGATCGTCGAAAAAGCGCAGCGCATCGGAAACGGTGTATTCAATGGAGATGTTATGCGTGGAATTGTCGGCGTCCGGAACATAAATTTTCAGCTTGCGGTAATGGCGTTCGCGGCTGCTTTCGTATTTGAGGGCGCGGCCGTTCCCGTCCGCTACGCGCTTTACGTCTAGAAAGAGGGAGTAATTGAGCCCCTGCGGCGTAACGTACTCAACCGGAATTGTTCGGTAAAGCCCGTGCCACGGTCCGCCGATGAAATGCGCCTGGATGGTTTCGGTTACGTCGATCGAGCCGTCCGGCATGACGATGGTTTCCGAATGAAAATTTTCGATGCGAAGCTCACGTGTGCGGACGGCCGAGGCCGCCGGGAAAAAGAAAGCGAAAATCAGGAGAGTGAGCAGGAGCGACCGAATGATTGAGCGGCGCACGCGCATCATGCGGTGTGCGACTCCGGCGTCATGCCGTGGGCGCGCTGAAGCTGACTTTGGGGGCTTCGCGCTCGGCGGGGGCAGAGACTTCGAAGAATTCGCGCGGCTTGAATCCCAGCATGTTCGCGAAGATATTCGTGGGGAACTGCTGGATTTTTGTATTCAAGTCGCGGACCACGGCGTTGTAATAGCGCCGCGCGTTTTGGACAGTGTCCTCGATTTGGGTAAGCGAAGCTTGGAGCGACGTGAAACTCTCAATGGCCCGGAGTTGCGGGTACGCTTCCGAAAGCGCGAACAAGCTCTTCAGAGCACCGGAAAGTATGTTCTCCGCTTGCGCCTTGTCGCTGGGGGTGGTTGCGGTCATGGCGCGATTGCGCGCGTTAATCACCGCCTCCAGCGTGCCTTTCTCATGACCCGCGTAGCCTTTGACGGTTTCCACCAGGTTAGGAATCAGATCGTAGCGTCGCTTGAGCTGCACATCGATGTCCGCCCAAGCGTTGTCGCAGGTGACCTTCAGGCGCACCAGGCTGTTGTACATCCCGATCAAGTAAATAATGACCAGGACGAGCGCGATCAAAATAATCCAGCCGATCATAACCAACCTCACGCCGGGGGGAGCCTGTGCAGAGTGCCGGTAAGCCCAATATTACGTGTCTATGTCAGAGGCTGTAAAGAACGGCGGGGCTGCTCTGTGTGTTAGGGGCACTACGTTTCAATTGTTACCTCTGGCGTATAATAGAGCATTGGTTTATGCTGCGCCCTGCATTCGCTCCTCCCTCTCCCATGCTCTTCAAAACGCTCAGCGCTTCCGTGTACGGCATCGACGCCTACCTAGTCGAAGTAGAGGTGGACGTCGGCTCAGCACGCATGACCGATTTCAACGTGGTCGGGCTCCCAGATAATGCGGTGAAAGAGAGCCGCGAGCGCATTAAGTCCGCGCTGAGGAACTGCGGCTTCGAGTTTCCCCACGGGCAGGGCGTAACAATCAACCTGGCGCCTGCAGATGTCCGCAAGGAGGGCTCCGCCTTCGATTTGCCAATGGCGCTGGGCCTGACCGGGTGCATGGGGCAGTTCTTCGGCAAGATGCTGGATAAGTGCATGTTCCTGGGCGAACTCTCGCTGGACGGCAGCGTGCGGCCTGTGCGAGGAGCGCTTTCAGCGGCGCTCGCGGCACGTGAAGTCGGCTTGAAATCGGTGGCTGTGCCGGAAGCAAATGCGCGCGAGGCCGCGGTTGTGGAAGGCATCGACGTCTTCGGGCTGAAATCACTGCCGCAGGCGGTCGATTTAGTGAACTCGCCGGAATCATTCCAGCCGGTGCGGGTCGACGCGCGCCAGTTGCTCTCTGAAGCGGCACAATATGCGGTCGATTTGCGTGACGTGCACGGACAACAGGCAGCCAAGCGCGCTCTGGAAGTGTCTTGCGCGGGTGGTCACAACATTCTGTTCATCGGACCACCTGGAGCGGGCAAGACCATGCTCGCGAAGCGAATCCCCACAATCTTGCCGCCTATGTCGCTCGATGAGGCGATCGAGACGACGCGCATTCACAGCGTCGCCGGAGTCCTGGAGGATGCTCGGGGCCTGGTGGGCACGCGGCCGTTCCGTTCGCCGCACCACACCATCAGCGATGCCGGGCTCATCGGCGGCGGGGCCGTGCCGAGGCCGGGCGAAGTCTCGCTTGGGCATAACGGCGTGCTGTTTCTGGATGAACTCCCGGAGTTTCAGCGCAATGTGCTGGAAGTAATGCGCCAGCCGCTTGAGGACGGCTCCGTGACGATAGCGCGGGCCGCCGTTTCCGTAACGTTCCCCTCCCGCTTCATGCTGGCCGCGGCGATGAACCCTTGCCCCTGCGGCTATTTCGGCGACCCCACGCGCGAGTGCCACTGCACTCCCCCGATGATTCAGCGATATGTCTCGAAGATTTCCGGCCCGCTGCTCGACAGGATCGATATCCAGATCGAGGTGCCCGCCGTAAAATACAAGGAGCTGCGCGGGCCCTCTTCCTCGGAGGATTCCGCGGCGGTCCGCCAGCGCGTAATTGACGCGCGTAGCCGCCAGACCCAGCGTTATCACGCCGACAAAAAAACTTACTCGAATGCGCAGATGCTGCCAAAGATGATACGCAAATATTGCGCGATTACGGCAGACGGAGAAAAATTGCTGGAGAACGCAATCACGCGGCTGGGCCTGTCCGCGCGAGCCCACGACCGCATCTTAAAGGTTGCGCGCACGGTTGCCGATCTTGATACGGCCGAAAACATCGAGCCACGTCATCTCAGCGAGGCGATCCAGTACCGCACACTGGACCGCTCGTATTGGGCCTAGCAGTCGCTTCGAGAAAATGCCGGTTATTTCTCAAGGGCCTCAAGGGAAAGACCGAGCTCTACAGGAAGCACTGGGCGGCTCTCGGGCCCCTGCTCCATTGACTCTCTTTCCGTACGTATGTTACCCATAATGCGCGCAGAACTGAGCTGATTGGGCGCTGGTGACGCCCCGCATGACCGAAGACTCCAAACATCTTGAAGTTACTTTGGAGACGCAGGTCGAGAGCGTCAATCTCGCCGAGGAAATGTGTCTCCGCGTGGCAGAGGCGGCCGGATTTGGCGAAGATGACTGTTACCGCATCGGGATGTCCGTGCGCGAAGGGGTCATCAACGCTTTTCATTACGGCAACGAAGAGCGCCCAGAAAAAAAGATTCACCTGGCGCTGGACCTCACGTCCGAGAAAATGGTGATTCACGTTTTGGACGAGGGGAAAGGCTTCGACCTTAGCCGCGTGCCCGACCCTCTGGCTGAGGAGAACCTGCTAAGCACCTCTGGTCGCGGTATATTCCTTATGCGCGCCTTCATGGATGAATTCGAAGTGATTCCCGGCCGGACGGGGGGCGCCGAAATCATTATGTCTAAGAAATTGCCGTCGCCCGGGAATCCCGGCATGAACGGCACGAGCCATGGCGCCGCACCGAAGAAGGGATCTTGAGCCCATTTTAAATGCCACTACGAGCCACCTATCGTGAAGCTGCGGGAGTGACTGTCGTCGATATCGGCGGCCGAATTACGCTGGGCGAAGGCAGCGCCCTTTTGAGAAAGACGATTCGCGAGTTGCTGGAAGAGGAGCGCACGTTGATCTTGCTGAATTTGGCGGACGTCGACTACATCGATAGCTCCGGGATCGGCGAACTGGTCAGTGCCTATACCGCAGTGAAAAAACGCGGCGGAAACTTAAAGCTCCTGCACCTGACAAAGAAAGTGCACGATCTCCTGCAACTGACAAAGCTGTTCACAGTCTTCGAAGTCTATTCCGACGAGAGCAGCGCTCTGGGCAGTTACCGCTAGCCCTCTAATCTCGCTGGTCAGCATTGCAGTGTTGTACTTCACCTGTCTTGTCGCTTACGGGTTTCCCCGCTCGCCAGACGGCCTAAGGTGCGGCAGAATCAGGTAAATGGGGACTTCGCCTGATACCGTTTGGGTGGAATCCCGCGCCAAAGAGCTGGGGTTTGATCTTTGCGGGGTTGTGCCCGCTGGGAAGTTGCCAGAGTTGGAGCGTACAGAAGAGTGGCTGGCACGCGGTTTCGCCGGTGAAATGAAGTACCTATCCGACCCGCGCAGGCGCAGTGGCGAGGGCGCCTTTCCGGGCATTCGCAGCGTGATCGTCTGCGCTCTCAACTACAACACAGACCTGCCCAAATCGACAGACGTGCCGCATCTCGCTAAAGACGCTGAGCCTCGCGGGTGGATCTCACGCTATGCCTGGGGCGATGATTACCATGAGGTGCTGAAAGAAAGACTTAACGAACTAACTGCGGTCCTGCGCGAGCATTTCGTCGAACCGTTCGACGCGCGCGTTTACGCCGATACCGGACCTCTGCACGAGCGCATCTTTGCGAAATACGCAGGTCTTGGCTGGCTGGGCAAGAACACGTTGCTCTTGAATCAGGGACTAGGTTCGTGGATTTTTCTAGGAGCGATTCTCACAACCTTGGATCTTGCCCCAAGCTTGGAAGACGGCACGCTACCTCCGCCAGATCTATGCGGAAGCTGCCGCCGTTGCATCGACGCGTGCCCCACGCAAGCATTCGTCGAGCCTTACGTAATGGATGCGCGCCGCTGCATCTCATACCTCACGATCGAGCTTCGTGGCGCGATTCCCGAAGAGCTGCGCGAATCCGTCGGCAGCCATGTATTCGGCTGCGACATTTGCCAAGACGTTTGTCCCTGGAATCGCCGCGCGCCTGCAACGACGCGCGAAGAATTCCGCCCGAGAACTCTTGCTTCCCTGGCCGAAACTGCGCGGCCGGAGAGTGACGAAACTTCTGGTCTTTCCTCCAGGCAGGCTCAGCAAGATACGAACGACTCGTCGGAAGAATCGTTTTTTCGGCCTCGGCTCGAATGGCTCGCCGCATTGGACGAAACCGAGTTCCGACGTATCTTCCGCGGCAGCCCGATAAAGCGCACGAAGTGGCGCGGCCTGGTTCGCAATGCTTGCATCGCTCTTGGCAATTCAGAACTCCGCCGCGGAACGCGCGCCGATAACAGGATCATCGAGTTGCTGCAACGCCTTTCTTCCTCGCAAGACTCGGTTATCGCCGAATCTGCCCTTTGGGCGCTCTCCCGCATCCAAACTGAATGATAGGCGAACCGTTGGCCTACAACTTTATTTTTGGCGCTCGCGAGCGGAGGTTACTCTGACCGGCGATGTAGCGGTATAATCCGCACGTCCTCTGAGTCGCGTAAGCGCGTCTGGAGGGCTGCCATCAATCGCCGCAAGTTCATCGCTGGCACTGGCGTCGTTGGCGCAGGACTGATTGGAGTGGGCGGTGCGGTGCCAGGCTTGTTGCTCGCGGATATAAAGAATCCCATCTCAAATTCACAATCGGAGGAAAAACCAGTGGCATTCACAGTGCCCCCGCTGCCGTACCCATTCGACGCTCTGGAACCTTACATTGACGCCAAAACCATGGAAATCCACCACGACAAGCACCATGGGGCTTACGTCACAAACCTCAACAAGGCCCTCGAAGGCCATCCGGACCTGCAATCCAAGTCGATCGACGACCTCATGAAGAATCTCGATTCCATTCCCGAAAACATCCGAACGGCCGTGCGCAACAATGGCGGCGGCCACTGGAACCACTCGCTTTTTTGGACGCAGATGAAAAAAGGCGGCGGCGGCGAGCCTAAAGGCGATCTTGCCGCGGCGATTAAATCCACATTCGGCTCCTTTGCGGATTTTCAGTCGAAACTCGCCGCAGCGGGTGTGGGCCGCTTCGGCTCCGGTTGGGCTTGGCTGCTTGTAAAAGATGGAAAGCTGACGATCGATTCCACGGCAAACCAGGACACGCCATATTTGCTGAAGGCCAAAGCGGTACTTGGGGTGGACGTCTGGGAGCATGCATATTATCTGAAATATCAGAATCGCCGCCCAGACTACATCGCCGCCTGGTGGAACGTCGTGAATTGGGACTCCGCCGCGGAACAGTATGCCGCTGCCCGCAAGTAACCACTAATCTTAAATTCGGAAATGAAAAGGCCCGAACCGCAAAGCGGTTCGGGCCTTTTCTGTGCATGGCACTGAGAGAAAAATCTAAGCCAGCAGTTGCCGCTTGGTCAGCGCAATGGGACCTACGTTACGCGCCACCTGGCTGTATGCATGTGGAGGAGGAACCGACGGGCGAGCCTCACGCGGCGCACCTTGGGCGGGCTGAGTAGTCATCGGTGAAGCGGTATGGCGCGCCGCTTCCCGGACCAGTTCCATTCGGCCCCGCACGCGGAACTTGGCGAGCAAGGAGGATACGTGAAATTTCACCGTTCGCTCGGAAAGATTCAGCGACGCGGCAATTTCTTTGTTGGCCAGACTGCGCATCACCCCGCCAAGCACTTCCTCTTCGCGGCGTGTCAGCTTTACCGAGCTTCCCACCGAGTGCCCAGCTTGCAGCAACTGCTCGGCCTTTTCCGTCAGGCCCTCCAGTGAATCCTGAGCCGCCTGCACCATCACTACATAATCTCTGGGAGATTGACCGCGAACCAAGCAATGCATCGCCAGCAGGCCCGCAGCCTGCTCCACCGGGAATTGCCCATCGTTGCCAGCTTCCACATGGAAATGGGAAACACCGGTGTTTTTTTCATAGAAAAAGTAAAGTTCGCGGGGAAGACTCGTTCGAGAGACATTCAAATGCGTTGGATCGTTCCTGCGGATCACTTTCACATGCACCCCTCTGTATGCAGCCTCGAGTAGGAACCGAGACCTGAGATTTTGTTTGATTCGCCTCTGTGCGAGGCATGGTTCCACTGCATTAGGCAAGCGGCGGGCAAGGAGCCAGGGTTAGGGGCTGAGGACGATCAAATGCCCTCAAAAACGAGCTTTCGGCGCGAGAAGGAGCCCCTCGTCACTTCGCTTGCGACCAAGTACTGGCCCGAGAAGCGCAATTACAATGCAAACCTCGATGTAAATTTGAATCGGTACAAACCCCGAGGAAATCAGTACTTACGTACTAGAAACCCTTAGGGTGGGTGGGGGTTTGCGGGTAGGAATTTCACAGTCCGCGAAATTTTTCCCGCGTACGCGGCTCTCGTTGCATGTATTTACATCATTCGCGATGTCCACCATCGAACCTCGACTCAACGTGTTGTGGAAAACCTTTCTCGCCAAGTTGGTAGCAATCCGGGACTGCACGGCAATCTTCGTGCGTGAAAGGCAATACGCGTGTTAATAGGCCAATATGCGGGTTTGCTGTGGCGAAATCAGCTCATACGTGACCCCGCGCCAGCGAATTTTTCTGGTGAACAACGATACGACGAAATTGAGGAGAAAGAGGTAAGGGATAAAAACGCCTAGGACAATGTACATCCAGGCTTGACTCACGATCTGCTCGCGTGCGGGCTGTAGAACGTCGCTTGCAGCCACAACGCGCAGCCCGCCACGAATAGCGGCCAGCAGCATGGGCACGAACGTCAGTACCGCCAAATGAAACGCCGGCAGCGTCGCGAACAAATTGATCAGGGTGACGGCCAGACCAAGCGGGAGGGTCGCGCAGTACAAAGCGTGTGTCGCCGCACCCCACGCCCAGTTCTTTTTTGAGTAGACCCTGGTGATCAAGATTTGCCGGTTCGTGAACTCCAGTAGGTCCTGGAAATCAACGTCCACATAGGCCGGGGTCAGGCACTCTGGCACGAACACGATGGCCCGCCCAGCGTGCTGGAGGGCGCGAGTCATTGAGTAATCGTCGCTAACCGAGTGATGCCACTCGTCAAACACGCGGATTTCGTCGAACACGCTGCGTCGGATGGCGGTTCCTCCTCCCCAGCAGAAATTCTTGCCCTTTTCGCCAAACATCGTCACGATCGACGCGTTCCAAGTCGCCAGCAACGCTGTCGCCAAATCATGGCCGTTCGGAATCAGCCAGCGCATGGTGGTCGCCGCGCCAACTTGCTTGTCATTCAGCGGTGCCACCAAGCGGCGCAGCCAGAATTTTCCGGGCCGCCCGTCTGAGTCGGCAAAAGCCAAGACTTCGAACTCAGCGGGCAACTGCTCGATCGCCACACGCAAATTGTTTACTTTTTCCCCGCATCCTTCCGGGCGGTCCGCAATGATTACGTGGGCGGGCACCTTGGACTGTCCTGCGACACGCTTGACCGTGCTATACGCGGAATCGGAGGCGGAGGCCAGGATGAAAAAGATTTCATAGTTGCGATAATCAAACTCGGTCAATGCGGCGAGATTGCGCTCAAGCCCTGGTTCCATACCTTTGCACGGACACAGCACGGCCGCGCGCGGCGCGTTGAAACCCGGATCGCCTCGCATTCTGCGTCGCACATACCCCACCCATCGCAACCCATGCCAGACCAGGTACACACCCACGCCTATTTGGAGAATGGCCAGGTAGTAGAAGAGAGTCTCCACGTAAATCCGAGCCTAGCAGAACCGTTTATCTCCCGCCGGATTGCGTGAACAGGTAGAATCGCACCGGTAAACATGCATCAAGGAGAACGGCTATGAATCGCGTGGACAGTTCCATGGTCACCACATCCAATGAACTTTCAGGCTACCGAATCGTCAAGAATTTTGGCATCGTGCGCGGAATCATTGTCAGGTCGCGCAGCGTGATCGGAAATTTGGGCGCAGCGCTGCAGACCATTGTCGGCGGCAATATCACCATACTGACAAATCTTTGCGAGAAGACTCGTGAAGATGCCTACGAGCTGCTCTTGCAGCATGCCGCCCAGCACGGCGCTAATGCCGTCGTCGCGATGCGCTACGACGCCACGGAAGTAATGCAAGGCGTCACCGAAGTTCTCGCCTACGGCACAGCCGTCCAAGTCGAGCGTATTACGTAAATAGCCGCATCGCCGTCACACAGAATGCGGAGCAGCCTGCACGCTAAACCATAGTGGTATCTGCTAACTTGCCACCCCGCCAACCAAGGAGTTGTGTGAATGACGAGCTTCACCGCCAGCAAGTCCCGTCTATTCCTAATCAGCGCGATGGCTTTGTACACCGAGGTCGTCCTGATTCGTTGGATGTCCGCCGAGATTCGCATGTTGGCGTATCTGAACAACTTCACACTCTTCGCGTGCTTCTTGGGCCTGGGCTTGGGGATGATGAGGCGCGGGCGTGGCCGTGCCGAGAACCTCCTGCCGATACTGATTGCGGCGCTTGTTCTGATTCTCGCGTTCGCTCCGCAGCTTCACCTAACGCGATTGTTCTTTCCCGATGTCGCTGTCTATCAATGGGGCGGTAACCTGCAATTTCCGCAACTCCTCGTGGCCGCGCGGGCGTTGCCGGTTTTGGGTGCCATGCTTCGGCATGTGAAGTAATCCACCAAGCTGGCGGCCCTCGGCGACGGTGATACAATCGCCGCAGTTTTATGCGTTGTGTTTTCTGCTCCCGCGAAATTTCAGACGCGAGCCGCTACTGTCCGGCGTGTGGCACAGCGCTCGATTCAAGCGGCGACGCGACGCTAGTGGACAGCCGGCCAGCCAGCGACGGCGAGACAATCGCCCCACCAACGAAGCCCGGTCGCACACCCTCACATACGCCGATTCCTCCGCATCGGTCATCTCGCCCTCCGTCAAGGTCAGCGAGTTCCCTTTCCAGTTCCGATGCCATTGGCGGTGGACGATTCGTGCCCGGCCAGATCATTGCCGACCGCTATCGCGTGGTTGCGCTGGCCGGCCGCGGCGGCATGGGCGAAGTTTATCGTGCCGAAGACCTGAAGCTGAGCCAGATCGTAGCGATAAAGTTTCTGCCGGCAAGCTTGTCTCAAGATGCTGGCGCGCTGGCGCGGTTCCATTCGGAAGTGCGCATCGCACGCCAGGTTTCTCATCCCAACGTCTGCCGCGTTTTCGATATTGGCGATGCCGATGGCGTTCCGTTTCTCACGATGGAATATGTTGATGGAGAGGACCTCTCTTCGCTGATTCGCCGCATTGGCAGGCTCTCCGTGGACAAGGCCGTCGAGATCGGCCGCCAGACTTGCGCCGGACTTGCCGCCGCGCATGAACGCGGCGTGATCCATCGCGACCTAAAACCAGCCAACTTGATGTTGGATAGTACCGGACGAATCCGTATCACCGATTTCGGTCTGGCAAGCATTGCCGCCAGCATCGAAGTCAGCGACGTAAGGGCCGGAACACCGGCATACATGGCGCCCGAGCAGCTCGAAGGTAAAGAAGTTACCGCAAAGAGCGATCTGTACTCTCTCGGCCTGGTCCTCTACGAAATCTTGACTGGCAAGCGCGCCTTCAACGCAACGACCCTGCCCGAACTCATCAGGCAGCGCGAATCATCGGTTCCTGCTAGCCCTTCGACAATCGTTCGCGACCTCGACCCATTAGTCGAGCGCGTAATTCTTCGCTGCATGGAGAAGGACCCCGCGCAACGTCCCGCCTCGGCACTCCAGGTCGCTGCCGCACTACCTGGTGGCGATCCGTTAGCAGCGGCACTGGCCGCCGGCGAAACCCCTTCCCCAGAAATGGTCGCCGCCGCTGGAGCCAGCGAGGGCATGCGGCCGCGCCTCGCTCTAACTCTCCTTGCAATGGTGGCGGCAGGGCTTCTCGCGTCTTTGTTCATCGCCGAACGTGCCGCACTTGTGAATCGCGTCGTTCTCGAGAACCCGCCGGAAGTTCTGGCGGCTCGTGCGCACGAAGTCGTCGCTCAAATGGGGCTTTCTGGAAGTGGAGTTGATTCCGCATATGGCTTCGATACCGAGGGTGCCTATCTCGCTTACATTCAGGAACATGATAAGAGTCCGGGGCGGTGGAGCGTTCTATCAGCGGATCGCCCCTCACCGCTGGTGTTCTGGTATCGGCAAAGTCCGCGTGACCTTGTCACCGGACAATTTTACGGACCGGGGCCCGGCTCAGGTAGGGTAAGCCCCACTGATCCGCCGATGAACATGACCGGCATGGTAGTGGTCGTTCTGGATATGCGTGGCAGGCTGTTGCACTTAGAGGCCGTACCCCCGCAGCGAGATCCCCCTACAAAGTCTTCAGTTCCCCCTGCTTGGCCCGGAGTTTTTTCTGCCGCTGGCCTTGAGTCTGCTGGTTTTCGGAGTGCAGATTCGGAATGGATGCCGCTGGCCTGGGGTGATTCGCGTGCTGCCTGGACCGGCACCCTTCCAGGTCGTCCGGACTTGCCAGTACGTATCGAAGCTGCGGCGTACCGCGGCAAGCCAATTTATTTCGACATTATTTATCCCTGGAGCACACCCGAGCGTTCCCCCCAAAACGTTCCCACGCGGCGTCAGGGCATCGTCACGCTCGTACTGTTGACTCTGATGCTGTCCATTCTGATGGGCGGCATACTTGTCGCCCGCTGGAACGTCCGCCGACGACGCGGAGATCACAAAGGAGCCATTCGGCTGGGTGCTTTCGGCTTCGTGGTATTCCTCGCAATGTGGGCCTTGCGCGCTCATCACCTCGCCAATTTTCAGGAGATATTTCTATTTCTCATGGCTGCGAGTTGGGCGCTTCTCTACACCTTTTTTGTGGTCGTTCTTTATCTGGCGCTTGAGCCGTTTGTGCGTAGCCGCGAGCCGCACATTCTTATTTCCTGGAGCCGCCTGCTGGCCGGGAACTTTCGCGATCCTCTTGTTGGTCGTGACATCCTAATTGGTGCGGTCTATGGCATTGGCTTGGCTCTTGTAGAAACTTCCGACAATTTCATCCTGCCCTTGTTGGGTAAACTGCCTCCAGCGCCTGGACTCGTCGCGACAGATTCCCTGATGGGAGTACACGATGCGATCGCTCTCTTATTGTTTTATATCGTGCAGTGGACATTCTACTCGCTGGCAATTTTCTTTCTGTTGTTCCTGTTGCAGCGAGTGCTTCGCAAGACGTGGCTAGCGATGATCGTTATAGCGGCCGTAGGAACATATCTCGGCGTGGGAAGTGGCGAGGAGCACCCATGGTTTGCAGCCACGGCTTTAGTAATCCTTTATGTCTCCTTTTTACTGGTCTTAAAGTATTTCGGATTGCTGCCCTTGATTTTGGGTTTGGTCGTGCAGAACGCGTTAGTCAGCTTCCCGGCGACCACCCATTTATCGCATTGGTACGCGACGGCAGCGCTAACGGGCCTAACCGCAATAGCTGCGCTTTCGATCTATGGTTTCTACACGGCGCTTGCGGGGCAGCGCCTCTTTTCAGGCGAGATGTTTGACAAATGAGGGCGTGTTAGCGCCGTGTTCGTTGCTCACGAATCTGCAGGTTGCTAACGACTTGCGTCGCGAGCTCCTCTAAGGCATTCAGGGCACCACTGGCAGCCACTCGTGCCTTCTCCAGGAACGATGAATCCAGCAAGAACGCGCAGCGATCGACAAACGGATGATTCGCTGCCTCGAATGGTTTGCGCTTCCGCCCGGGCCCACTGCGTGCGATAAGCTCTTCATAGATCTGAAAATCTCGCTGGAAATCCAAGGCATCGCCCGCTGACCATTTCTGATGCCGAGCGAGCGCCGACAAATACTTCCGCCGGTACGCCACTGCGTCCTTCCTCAACATAGGTCGCGGCTTGGATTTTGCTGTGGGTTGGAAATTATCAGTGACTATCTCGATTGCGTGCACGCTTGCCGCGATTAGAGCTTCTCTCTGTAATAACATAAGCAAATCGCGATAAAGCGCGGCGTGCACTTGCAACCCGTGCCTTCCGTGTTCTACCACGTACGAATCCACAAACCGCGGAACGATGCGCTCGCGTTGCAGCGCTTCTGTCAATCGCGCCGCCAGCTCAACGGTTGCATCCGCCGCTGATTGCTTCGCCAGACTCATTACGCCCATGGTAGCAGGAGTGACAAAAAGAAAAGGCCCGGCTTTCACCGGGCCTTTGTCATTTACATTACTGTAGTAGTACGCAGCGTACGCTCGCTGTTTGGGTTTTAGTGAATGGCGCGAGGCACTTCCACGCGCTTGCTTTTTGG
>Ga0209131_1001083_pt1 | contig 18826 bp, 14 predicted proteins | sample GraSoi_2013_40cm_FD_185826 | JGI IMG/M metagenome (GOLD analysis project Ga0209131, IMG submission 185826) | Grasslands soil microbial communities from the Angelo Coastal Reserve, California, USA - Sample 9_17_2013_40cm (SPAdes) (version 2) | ecosystem: Environmental > Terrestrial > Soil >... | reverse complement strand
GCCGTCGTCGCGCAGGAACCCGCGATCGCGCCGGGACACACGGTCTTCGAGGAGGTGGCGCTTGGCGTTGGCGAAGCGCGGCAGCTCCTCATCGATTACCACGCTGCCGCGCACGCCGGAGATCTCGACCGCATGCACACGCTGCACGAAGCGTTGGATCACGCCAACGCGTGGGCGATCGAGCATCGCATCGAGGCCACGCTCGGGCGCCTCAAGCTTCCCGCCGACACGCTCGTCGAGGCGTTGTCCGGCGGCATGCGCAAGCGCGTGGCGCTCGCGCGGGCTCTGGTGCTCGAGCCCGACCTGCTCCTCCTCGACGAGCCGACCAACCATCTCGATGTCGAGGCGATCGAGTGGCTGGAAGAGGCGCTCGCCGCCCTTTCGGGCAGCGTGATCTTCGTGACGCACGATCGCCGCTTCCTCGACCGCGTGGCGCAGCGCATCGTCGAGCTCGACCGTGGGCACCTCACCAGCTATCCGGGAAACTTCAGCGAATACGAAAAGCGCAAGGCGGAGGCGCTCGCCATCGAGGAAGTGCGCGGCCGCAAGTTCGACAAGGAGCTCGCGCAGGAGGAAGCGTGGATCCGCCAAGGCGTGCAGGCACGCCGCACGCGCAACGAAGGCCGCGTGCGCCGGCTCGAGGCGTTGCGCGTGGAACGGGCCGCGAGGCGCGACCGCGTCGGCAAGGTGGAGCTTTCACTCTCCGCCGGAGAGCGCTCCGGCCGGCTCGTGGCGGAGTTGGAGCACGTGGGCAAGAGCTACGGCGACAAGCGTGTCGTCGACGATTTCTCCTGCCGCATCCTGCGCGGCGACAAGATCGGATTGATCGGTCCCAACGGCAGCGGGAAGACCACGCTGCTCCGGCTGCTCCTCGGGGAGATCGCGCCCGATGCGGGTCGCGTGCGCCTGGGATCCAAGGTCGCGGTGGCCTACTTCGATCAGCTCCGCGCGGCCCTCGACGAGGAAGCGACTCTCGCCGATACCATCTCGCCCGGCGGCGATTACGTCGATGTCGCGGGGTCGCGCAAGCACATCACCGGCTATCTCGCCGATTTTCTCTTCCCGCCGGAACGCGCCCGCGCGCTGGTGAAATCCCTGTCGGGCGGAGAGCGCAATCGATTGCTGCTGGCGCGCCTCTTCGCGCGCGAAGCGAACGTCGTGGTTCTCGACGAACCGACGAACGACCTCGATATCGAGACGCTCGAGCTCCTCGAGGCGCTCCTGCAGGACTACACGGGCACCCTCTTCCTGGTGAGCCACGACCGCGCCTTCCTCGACAACGTCGTGACACAGACGATCGCCTTCGAGGGCGAGGGACGCTGGAAGGAATATGCGGGGGGCTATAGCGACTGGAAGCGCGCAGCGACCGCAGGCGCCGGCGAAGCCCGCGAGGCGGGCCGCGAGAGGGAACGCGCGCCGCGCCGCGCTCCTCCAGCCAAGCGCGCGGGACTCACCTACAAGGAGACGCGCGAGCTCGAGGCGCTGCCGGCCACGCTGGAAGCGTTGGAGCGCGAGCAGGCCGACCTGGCTCGCCGGCTCGCCGATCCCGCGCTCTACCAGGACCGCAGCGTGGATCTCAAGGCGTTGAACGCCCGCCACGCCGAGATCGCTGTGGAGCTCGACGCCCTGCTCCGTCGCTGGGAGGAGCTGGAGCGTCGAGGATGACGGTCAGCGTGGTTGCTTGGTGATCCGCAGGTAGGGCTTCGGCGCCTTCCAGCCGTTCGGAAACAGCTTCTTCGCGTCGTCGTCGGTCACCGAGCCGGCGATGATCACGTCGTCGCCGTCTTTCCAGTTCACCGGCGTCGCCACCTTGTGCTTGGCGGTGAGCTGCATCGAGTCGAGCACGCGCAGGATCTCGTCGAAATTGCGCCCCGTCGTCATCGGGTAGGTCAGCATCAGCTTGATCTTCTTGTCCGGCCCGATGATGAACACCGAGCGCACGGTCGCGTTGGTTGCGGCGGTACGCCCCTCGGCGGTGCCCGGCTCATCGGCGGGAAGCATGTTGTAGAGCTTCGCGACCGCGAGGTCGGTGTCGCCGATCATGGGGTAATTGACCTTCGAGCCCTGGGTCTCCTCGATGTCGGCCGCCCACTTGCTGTGGTTCTCGACCGGGTCGATCGACAGGCCGATGAGCTTGGTGTTGCGCTTGGTGAACTCGGGCTCGATCTTGGCCATGTAGCCGAGCTCGGTCGTGCAGACCGGCGTGAAATCCTTGGGGTGCGAGAAGAGCACAGCCCATTTGTCGCCGATCCATTGGTGGAAATCGATCTTGCCTTGGGTGGTCTGCGCCGTGAAATTGGGCGCGGTGTCGTTGATGCGCAGTGACATGGCGTTCTCCTTGGGTTGATAGGGTGAAGTCTACAGAATCTCCATGTCGAGGATCGCGGAGCCGAGGCATTTTCCGTGGGTGTCCAGGGCCAACGATCGCGTGACGCCGCCGCCGAGGGCGCCGCGGAGCACGAAATTCAGGGCGCCGAGTTGCGGAAGCTCGTATCGCGTGACCTCGCCTTTGGCGATTTGCGAATAGTGTTCGCGAACGCGCTCGGCGGTCACGTGCTTTGCGATGAGCGCGTAGTCTTTGAGATCGTAGGCGATCACAGAGATGTTCGATATGTCGCCCTTGTCCCCGGTGCGCGAGTGCGCGATTTCTCGAAGCCGCATTTTCAGCTCTCCATCCGGTGAACGGCGGGCTGGGCGAGCTGCTCGGGAATGAGCACCGAGACCACGCCCATGATTTCCCTGGCCCAGCTCCTCGCACCGCCGCCGCCGGCCGGACCATTGAGATACAACGCTTCGACTTCATTGCCCACCCGGATAGCGTCTTCGAGATTGTCGGTTCGCGCCGCAAGACGAACGCGAACTTCGTTCGGCTGGCCGTCCCTGCTGCTCAGCTTCGGGCCGAGGATCGCGTCCACGCCGATCAGCTCGCCGCGCACTTCCCGGCATCGGATGCCGGTTGATTCGAGGCGCTCCTCGAGGATTTCCAGGGCGAGGCGCCCGCGAGCAAGCGCGCCCGGCCCCGCATAGGAGATCTGCCCCTCGCCCAGGTAGCTGTCGAGATATCCGACGGTCACCTTGAGCGTGCCGGTCTTGGGCGTGCCCGCCGCGCCCGCGACACGAACCCGATCGCGGCCGTCCTCGGTGAGCGTGACCTTCGAGAAATCCGCGACCACGTCGGGCTGGTAATAACGCGTGGGATCGTGGATTTCGTAGAGCAGCTGCTCCGTGCAGGTCGCGCGGGTCACCATTCCCCCCGATCCCGGCACCTTCGTGATGACGGCGCTGCCGTCTTCCGCGACTGCGGCAATCGGAAATCCGACGCGGGCGATATCGGGGACGTCCTTGTATCCGGGATCGGCGAAGTAACCGCCGGTCACCTGGGCCGCGCACTCGAGCAAATGGCCGACGGCGATGCCTCGCCCGAGACGCGTCCAGTCATCCATCGCCCATCCGAGCTCGTGAATCTGCGGAGCGAGAAATAGCGCCGGGTCGGACACGCGCCCGGTGATGACGACCTCGGCGCCGCCCTCCAACGCCTCCACGATCGGCTTGGCGCCGAGATAAGCGTTCGCGGAAACGATCCGCTCGCCGAGCGAGCTCACCGGTTCTACGCTCTCGTCGATGGCGAAGTCGCCCTTGCGCACATGCTCGAAGACGTCATCGCCGGTGACGGCGGCGATCTTCAGGCCCTTGAGGCCCATCGCCCGCGCGATTTCCATGGTCTTCTCGGCCGCCGCGACGGGATTGGCCGCGCCCATGTTGGTGATGATCCTGATGCCGCGCGCGCGGCAGGGTGCGAGCACGGCCTTCATGCGCGCTGCGAGCAAGGGGTCGTACCCGAGCGCGGGATCCTTCAGCTTCGCCGCTTGCGCGAGCGCGATCGTGCGCTCGGCGAGACATTCGAACACGAGGTATTGGATGTCGCCCTTCTCGGCCAGCTCGACCGCGGGCTCGATCCGGTCACCCGAATAGCCGGCGCCGGCTCCCAGGTGGATCGTCTTCATCGACGCCTATTCGGGCTGGATGCCCGCCGCCTTGACGAGCTTCGCCCACTTCGCCGTCTCGACCCGCTGGAACTCCGCCAGCCCATCGGGCGTGCTCGTCATGGTTTCGATGCCGACCGCCGCAAGGCGCGCCTTCGCGTCCGCGCTTTCGAGGATGCGGACGATCTCGCTATTGAGCTTGGCGATGATGTCCTTCGGCGTCTTCGCGGGAACATAAGCCGCGAACCAGCCGATCATCTCGTATCCCGGCAGACCGGATTCCGCGACGGTCGGTAGCTCCGGCGCGATCGGTGAGCGCTTCGCGGTGGAGATCGCGAGCGCCTTCAACTTACCTGCCTTCGCATGCGGCATGGTCGTCACGGCATCCGCGATGACCAGTTGAATCTGGCCACCCAGAAGGTCGGTCACCGCCTGCGGATTGCTCTTGTACTGCACGTTCACCATGTCGATGCCGGCCATCGACTTCAACATCTCGCCCGCCATGCGCGAAGACGTGCTGCCGCTTCCGAACGAGATCTTCCCGGGATTGGCCTTGCCATAGGCGATCAGCTCCGCCATGTTCTTGGCCGGGACCGATGGATGGACGACTACCGCGAGAGGGACCGTGCCCAAGGTCGCGACCGGCTCGAAATCCTTCACCGGGTCGTAGGGCAGCGTCTTGAAGAGCGCCGAGTTCGACGCGTGCGTGGTGTTTGCGGTGATGAAGACCGTGTAGCCGTCCGGCTTCGCCTTCGCTACTTGCTGGGCCGCGATGAAACCGCTCGCCCCGGCCTTGTTGTCGATGACGACCGGTTGCTTCAGGCTCGCGCCCAGCTTCTCGGCGATGACGCGCGCGAGGTTGTCCGTGGCGCTGCCCGCGGCGAAAGGCACGACGAAGGTGATGGGCTTGTTCGGGTAGGCCTGTGCGTGCGCCACGCCGACCGATAGCGCGGTGCAGGCGAGCGCGAACAGGTAACGTCTTGTAGCGAGATTGGGCATGACGGCCTCCGTATTGTCATTCTACGGCGTCGAGCCGAAGTCCGAAGATCCATCGCGCGATCCCCAACGGCAGGAAGATCGCGAGCATCAGGATCATGCTGTAGGCGCTCGCAAGAGCGAGCCTTCCGCTATCGACCTGCTGGAAGATTTCGATGGGCATGGTGCTCATGCCGCCGTAGTAGAGGACGATCGTGGCGGAAAGCTCCGAGAGCGACGTCACCCACATCAACAGCGCCGCGGCCCACACCGCGGGCTTGATCAGCGGCAGCACCACTTTGAAGAAGCTCGCGAGCGGCGGCACGCCCAAGCTTACGGACGCCTCTTCGATCGAATCGCGAATGTTGTGCAGCGGGCCGACTGCGGCGCGCACGCTGTTGGGAATGCGGCGCAGGAAATAGGCGAGCGCCATGATGATCCACGTGCCGGTGAGGACGAGCCAGCCGGTATTGAACGTATTCACCAGCGCGATGCCGAGCACGGTGCCGGCGATGGTGAGGGGGAGCATCACCAGGACATCGAGCGTGGCGGTGATCCCCGAGCGGCGCTTGACGACGAGATAGGCGACCGCGACCGAGAAGAGCACGCCTACGACGGTCGCGATCGCCGCTAGCGAAAGAGAGTTCCAGAGCGGCTGGCGAGCCTTGCTGATCGCTGTCGCTAGATGATCCAGCGTGAAGCCGCCGTAGCTCAGCACCGGACCTTTCGCCGGCGTGAACGCCGTGATCACCGCGACCACCGCGGGCGCGAGCGACAGGACCACGACCAGCACCACCGTAATCGCCGCGAGCATCGCCGCCGGGCCGCGGATGGCGACCGCCGCGGGTGTGCGTCCCGATTCCATCTGGTATTGGCGCCGCTCGATCGCGAGCTTCTGCACCGCGAGCATCGCCACGCCGAGCATCACCAGGAGCGACGCCATGATCGTCTGCATTTGCGGATTGCCGCCCAGCTCGCTCACGAACTCGTTGTAGGCCTTCACCGCGAGCATCGGCATGCGCGCGCCGAGGATCGCCGGGATACCGAAGCTGCCGATGACGTGCGTGAAGACCACGACCGCGGCGCCGAAGATCGACGGCAGGATCAATGGCAGCGTCACGCCGACCAGCACGCGCGGCATCGGGCGGCCGAGGGAGAGCGCCGCTTCCTCGAGGTTGCGGTCGACGGCTTTCAATCCGACCAGGATCATGACGAACGCGTAGACGTAGCTGTTCAGCGTCATCACGAAGATGAGCCCCCACCACGAATAAAGCGTCGGCACCTGCACGTTCAGCGGCTCGAGCCACGCGTTCACGATCCCCTGCTGCCCGAGGATCAACGTCCACGCCGCGGCGACGACCACGTCGGGAATGACGAGCGTGACCAGCGGCAGCGCGGCGACCCATCCGGCGAGAGGAAACTTGCAGCGCGCGACGAGGATGGCGAGCGCCCCGCCCACCGCCATCGACGTCGCCGTCACCGCCGCGCCGAGGATCAGCGTGTTGTAGAGGGAATCGCGATAGGCGCGCGTGGCGAAGAATGTGACGTAACCCCTCAATCCCCAGTCGCCCTCTTTGCCGCGGAAGCTGTAGGCGAAGGTCGTCACCAGCGGCCAGACGAGGAAGATCGCCAGCACCGCGAGCGCGAACAGGGTGACCGCCAGCCAGGCGGGGTCGCGGCGTAGCCGAAGGGCGGCGCTCACGAGCTCTTCACCACGAGCGCGGTTTCGGGAATGCGCAGCCACACTTCTTCACCGCGCTCGTGCGCCTTGCCGTGCTGCACGCTCCAGACGTCGACATGGATGAGGCCGACGGCGGTGCGCACTCGGTAACCCGTCACGCTGCCGCGAAATTCGACGGATTCGATGACGCCGGCGAGAAATGGATCCCGGATCGCTGCGCTCGCGCGCGTCGGGGATGACAATTGAGCGTCATCCTCGGCCGTCATCCTCGGCGCTCCTTCCAAGGAGCTATGGTCGGGGAGCCATTTGCTTGCAACGGTCGGGGATCCAATTTCAATCTCCTCTCTCCGCGCGACCTTGAACCTGCCGTCGCCGGCGGGAATCAAATTCGCGCTGCCGAGGAAATCGGCCGCATAGCCCGTCGCCGGATTCGCGTAGATCTGCATCGGCGCGCCGACCTGCACGATCCTCCCGCGGTCCATCACGGCGACGATGTCGGAGAGCGCGAGCGCCTCTTCCTGGTCGTGCGTGACGAAGACGGTGGTGATGCCCGATTCGAGCTGCAGCTCGCGGACCATCGCGCGCAGCTCCACGCGCAGCTTCACGTCGAGCGCGGCGAGCGGCTCGTCGAGGAGGAGCAATTGCGGATCGATGACCAGCGCCCGGGCCATTGCCACGCGCTGGCGCTGGCCGCCCGAAAGGGTCGATGGCGAACGCCCGGCGAAGTCGGCAAGCCCCACGCGCTCGAGCATCTTCATCGCACGCGCTTTCGCGTCGTCGCCGGAAATGTCTCGCGCTTCCAGGCCATACATCACGTTGGCGAAGGCCGAGCGGTCGGGAAAAAGCGCGTAGTCCTGGAACACCATCCCGACCCCACGCTTGTGCACGGGCAGCGCGGTGACGTCGCGATCGCCGAACCAGACGCGTCCCGCATCCGGGACGACGAAACCCGCGAGCATGCGAAGGAGGGTCGTCTTGCCGCAGCCCGAGGGCCCGAGGAGCGTGAAGAATTTCCCCGACGGAATCTCGAGACTCAGGTCCTCGAAAAGCGTCGCGCCGTCGTAGCGCTGGGTCACGCCTTCGAAGCGGATGCGCATGCGAGTATTAGCTGCGCCGTTTGAGGTCCATCATTTGCGAATCTTATCGTACCGCCTCGGTGGATCCCCGATCGCTGCTCCCTTGCGGGAGCGTCGAGGATGACGATTAACTGGGGTTCCAGCCTCCGCCGAGCGAGTTCATCAGGTCCACGGTGTACGAGAGGTAAGCCTGCCGGTTGCGGATGAAGGCGAGCTGCGCGTCGTTCAGCGTGCGCTGCGCGTCGAGGACTTCGAGATAGGCCGAGTAGCCGCGCTCGTAGCGAAGCTGCGCGAGGCGAAGCGCGCCGCGCGCCTCGCCCACGCGCGCTTGCAGGTCGGTTTCCGAATCGGCCGCGAGGCGCACGTTGGAGAGCGCATCGGCGACCTCGCGGAAGGCGGTCTCCACCGCGCGTTGATAACCGGCCTCGGCCTGCCGCGCCTGCGCTTCGGCCTGCGCCGTACGCGCCTTGTAACGCCCGCCATCGAGGATCGGTCCGACGATTCCCCCGCTGATCGACCACACGCGCGAGCCCGCCGAGAAGAGCGAGCTCAGCTCCGGGCTCTGCTCGCCGGCCGAACCGGTGAGGCGCAGGGTGGGGAATTGCGCCGCCTTCGCGACGCCGATCCGCTCGGTCGCCGCGGCGAGGGTCGCTTCCGCCTGCCGCACGTCGGGACGGCGCTCGAGGAGCGCCGAGGGAAGCCCCGCTGGCGGCAGCGGCGGGATCGGCAGCGACAGGACCTCCTTCGCCGGCAGCGTGAGATCGAGGCGCCCGGTGAGGACGCCGAGCTGGTGCAGGATCGCCGAGCGTTGGCGCGCGATCTCCTTCGCCTGGGCGGCGGCCGCGGCGCGCAGCGACCCCGCCTGGTACACGTCGAGCGCCGAGGAGTAACCCGCGTCCAAGCGCTTGCGCGCGATCGTGAGCGATTCGTCGGCGGCACGCACGATCTCCTGGGACGCGGCGAATTGGGAATCGAGCGAGAGCGCGGCGAAATACGTGCGCGCGATCGAGGCGGCGAGCGTGAGCGCGACGGTATCGCGCCCGTAACGCGAGGCAAGCACCTGGTTGCGGATCGCGCGCTCGGCGCGACGCAGCCGCCCCCAGATATCCACCTCGAACGACGTGGACAGGCCGAGGGTGAAGTTGTTCGCGACGACTGGCGATCCACTCACGATCGCGCGGCTGCGCGTGGCGCCGCCGTTTCCCTCGACCAGCGGGAAGTAGAGCGTCGCATGCGCCTCGCGCAATGCGGCCTCCGCCTCCTCGAGGCGCGCCACCGCCAGGCGAACGTCGGCGTTGCGCTCGAGCCCCGCGGCTACGAGCTCGTCCAACGCCCGGTCGTCATAAAGATTCCACCACTGCGGCGCAACCGCGATCGTCGCCGCGCCCGCATCGGGCTCGCCGAAATTCGCGGGCAGGTCGCTGGCGGGCCGCTGGTAGTCGGGCCCGATCATCGCGCATCCGCCGGCGATGAGGGCGGCCGCCAGGACGACGATTCTCATGGCGCCTCCTGCGGCCGCGGCGGCGGTAGCTCCGCCGGCGCCGGTGCCGGCGGCGCCGCCTCGGCCTCACCCATCTTCTGTCGCCGCGCGAAAAGCGTGAAGAAGAGCGGCACGAAGATCGTCGCGACGAACGTGGCGATGAGCATGCCGCCAACGACACCGGTGCCCATCGAGCGGCGCGCGGCGGAGCCCGCGCCCGAGGCGATGGAAAGCGGCATCACGCCGAACACGAACGCGAGCGAGGTCATCACGATGGGACGGAAGCGCAGCCTCGCGGCCTGCACCGCCGCGTCCTTCGCGCTCATCCCGGCGAGCAAGCCCTGCTGCGCGAACTCCACGATCAGGATCGCGTTCTTCGCCGCGAGGCCGATCAGCACCACGAGGCCGATCTGGAAGTAGATATCGTTCTCCATGCCGCGCAGCCAAACCAAACCCAGCGCGCCCATCACGGCGAACGGCACGGCGAGCACGACGGCCGACGGCAAGCGCCAGCGTTCGTAGAGCGCCGCGAGGATGAGGTACACCATGAGGATGGCGAGGCCGAAGGCGAGCAGCGACTGCTTGCCGGTACGCTTCTCCTGGAACGCCTGGCCGCTCCACGCAAGCGTGTAGCCCGCCTGGCCGGAAGAGATGCCGGGCTTCCCCGAACCCAGCACCTTGGCGGCGAGGAAGCCGTTGAAGCGGTCGACCTGCTCGGGGCCGACGTCAGTCGTGGTGCGCAAGAGCGCGCGGATCGGGATCATCTGGCCCGTCGTGCCCGAGCGCACATAGGCGTTGCCGACCTGGTCGGGGTTGGCGCGGTCTTGGCCTTGCGACTGCACCTGCACGCGATAGGCGCGCCCTGCCATGTTGAAGTCGTTCACGTAGAGCGTGCCGAGCGTGCTCTGCAGCGCGTCGAACACGTCGCTCACCGGAACGCCGAGCGAGATCGCCTGCTCCCGATTCACCTCGACGCGCAGCTGCGGGACCGTCGGCCGGTAGAAGGTCGTGATGCCGGTGAGGTCCGGATCCTTCGCGAGCTCGGCGTTCAGGTTCTGGATCACGCCGCCCAGCGCCTTCGTGTCCGCCTTGCCGCGCGACTGCACGTAGAACTCGAAGCCGCCGGCGGAGCCGAGGCCGCGAATGGCGGGCGGGTTGAAGAGGATCGCCATGCCGTCGGAGAATCCCTGGCCGCGCTTGCTCAAGTCGGCGGCGATCTGCGCCGCGGTCATCTTGCGATCGTCCCAGTCCTTGAGCAGCACGAAGGTCGTTCCCGCGCTGGTCTTGTTGGCGCCGCCGACGAAATCGCGGCCCGGCACGACGAACGCATGGTCCACGTTCTCGTTCTTCGAGAGCACGTCCCAGAGCTCGGCGCCGGTCTTCTGCGTGCGCTGCAGCGACGCGGCGTCGGGAAGGATGATCGAGCCGATGAGGTAGCCCTGGTCCTCGGGCGGTATGAAGCTCGTCGGCACGCGCCAGAAGAGGAGGCCCACGACAGCGACCACGGCGATAAAGGCGATGCCGGAGACGAGCCGCCGCGCGAGCGCGAAGTCGACGCAGCGCAGGAAGAAGCGCGTCGTCTTCTCGAATCCCGCGTTGAACGGATGAAAGATGCGCGCCTCCTCGTGACCCGCCTTCAGCAGCAATGCGCAGAGCGCCGGCGTGAGCGTGAGCGCGGTCAACCCGGAGATCACCACCGCCACCGCCACCGTGACCGCGAACTGCTTGTAGAGCTGCCCCGCGATGCCGCCGAGGAACGCGACCGGGATGAACACCGAGCAGAGCACGAGGATGATCGCGATGAGCGCGCCGGACACCTCGCGCATCGCCTCGATTGCGGCCTCCCTGGGTCCCATCTTCTCGGTGCGCATCAGGCGCTCCACGTTCTCCAGCACCACGATCGCATCGTCCACGACGATGCCGATGGCGAGCACCATCGCGAAGAGGGTGAGCGTGTTGATCGAGAAACCGAGGATGTAGAGGCCGGCGAAGGTGCCGATGATCGACACCGGAACGGCGAGCATCGGGATCACGGTCGCCCGCCACGTCTGCAGGAAGATGAACACCACCGCCAGCACGAGCAGCGCCGCCTCGAAGATGGTCACCTGGACCTCGTGGATCGACGCCTTCACGACGAGCGTCGTGTCGAACGGGATGATGTATTCCATGTCGGGCAGGAACCCGGCCTTGATCTCGGTGAGCCGCTCCTTGATCGCCTGCGCGGTGTTGAGCGCGTTGGCGCCCGGCGCGAGGAAGATCGCCATGCCCACCGCGGGCTTGCCGTCCACCGTGGGCGCGGTGTCGTAGTTGAGCGCGCCCAGCTCGACCGTCGCCACGTCCTTCACGCGAAGCACGCCATTGGGGCCGTTGGCGCGGACGATGAGGTCCTCGAATTCCTCGGCGCGCGCGAGGCGCCCGCGCGCGTTCACGGTGAAGGTGAGCGCCTGCCCCGCCGGCGCCGGCTCCGCGCCGACCTTGCCGGCGGCGAACTGCGTGTTCTGCCCGCGGATCACGTTGGCGATGTCCGTGGGTGTGACGCCGAGCTGCGCCATCTTGTCGGGCTTCAACCACACCCGCATCGAGGAGCCCGCGCCGAAGATGAATACGTCGCCCGTACCGGGAATGCGTTTGAGATCATCGACGATGTTGATCGCGGCGTAGTCGGCGAGCGCAGTGGTGGGCTGCGTGCGCTTGGGCGAGGTAAGCGCGATCACCAGAAGGATGTCGGGCGAGCGCTTCGCCACGATGATGCCGTTGCGGCGCACCTCGTCGGGAAGGCGCGGGAACGCCACCTGCACGCGGTTGTTCAACTGCACCACCGCGCGGTCGATGTCGGTGCCGACCTCGAAGGTCGTGGTGATGGTGAGCGAGCCGTCCTGGGACGCGCTCGACACGAAATAGATCATGCCCTCGGTGCCCGAGAGCTGCTCCTCGATGGGCGCGGCGACCGTTTGCGCGATCGTCTCCGCGCTCGCGCCCGGGTAGACCGTCGTGATGGTGACGGTCGGCGGCGAGATGTCCGGGTACTGCGAGACCGGCAGCACGAAGCTGGCGATGACTCCCGCGAGAGTGATCAGGATCGCGATGACGCTCGCGAAGATCGGCCGCTCGATGAAGAAGCGCGAGAAATTGCCCATGGCCTAGCGCTCCGCCGCCTTCGCCGGCGCCGCCGCAGCGGTCTTCGGCTGCACGGTGGCCCCCGGCCGCAGCTTCACCAGGTTGTCCACGATCACGAGGTCGCCTTCGGCGAGGCCCTTGGTGATGACGATATCCCCGCCGATCCAGGTGGACGCCTGCACGGGCTTGGGCACGACCTTGTTCTCCGCGCCGACCGTCATCACCACGCGCGACTGCTCGCCCTGCGAGATCGCGCCCTGCGGCACCAGCATCGCGATCTGCTCGCCCGCGAGCACGCGCACCTTGAGGAACTGACCCGGGAGCCAGCGCGACGCATGGTTGGGAAATTCCGCGCGCAATTGCACGGCGCCCGTCCGGGCATCCACGGCGGTGGCGGCAAAATTAAGCCGGCCGTTGTCGATGGTGATCGAGCCATCCTCGGCCACGAGCTGCACGCGCGCCTTCGCTCCCGCGCCGCGAATGCGATTGAAATCGCCCTCGGCGAGCGAGAACCGCACCCAGATCGGATCCACCTGCGTCAGCGTCGTCAGCAGGCTGGACTCGGCGTTCGCGGTGATGAGGCTGCCCTCGGAGCGCAACGCGCGCCCGGTGATGCCGGCGATCGGAGCGGTGAGCCGCGTGTACGAGAGGTTGAGCTGCGCTTCCTTGAGCTTCGCCTCGGCCGCGGCGATGGCGGCGGTCGCCTGCTTCGCCGTGGCGAGCGCCTGGTCGACCTCGCGTTGGCTGATCGCCTTCTCCTGGACGAGCGGCTCGAGGCGCTGCGCCTCGGTCTGCGCGAGCTCGCGGCGCACGCGCTCCTGCACCAGGGCGGCCTGCGCCTGCTGCACGGCGAGCTCGTACGGAGCGGGATCGATGACGAAGAGGGCCGCCCCCGCCGCCACTGGCGCGCCTTCCTGGTAGAGGCGCCTTTCGAGAATGCCGTTCACGCGCGCGCGGATCTCGACCTCGCGAGACCCCTCCGCCTGTCCCACCGCCTCCTGCGAGATCGGCACCGGGCGGGACGTCACGCGGATCACGGTGACCGGCATTGCCTGCTGGGCGGGGTTCGCGGCCGCCTTCGAATCGTCGCCCTTGCCGCAGGCGGCGAGAAGGGCCACGGAAGCGGCGAGGCAGGCCAGCGAGAACGACAAAGGGGACCGGCGGCGCGCAAACGCGGGAATTGTCATGGATGTTGTTGTAGGGAGGCGGCCGGGCGGCCGATCGGCTATTATAGATACCTTCCGACCATGCGCAGGACCAAGGAGGACGCGGCACGCACCCGGGCCGCAATCGTCGACGCCGCGCTCTCGTGCTTTGACCGCCACGGGATCGCCGGTTCCACCCTCGACCAGATCGCCGCGGCCGCCGGTGTCACCAAGGGGGCCATCTACCACTACTTCACGGGCAAGCGCGAGATCCTGCACGAGATCCGCGAGCAGGTTTCCCTGCCCCTTCTCGACGCGGCGGACACGGCGCTGCACGCGGGAAAGATTCCCGCCCTCGAGCGCGTGGAGCGCTTCCTTCTCGAGGTCCTCGGCACGCTCGAGAACGACGTGCGCAAGCGCCGCGCCCTGGCGGTGATGCAGTTCAAGTGCGAGTACGTGGACGATCTCGCCGCGGAGCTCGCCGGCTCGGTCCGCAAGAACGAGCGTCTGGTCGGGGCCTTTCGCAGCGCCTATCGCGAGGCGCGCGAGCGCGGACAACTCGCCGCGGGACTCTCGCCCGACATCGCCGCGCTCGATACGACGATATTCCTGAGCGGGCTGGTGCGCCTGTGGCTGCTGTACAGCCCTCGGCAACCACTGAGGAAAGAGGCGAAGGCGTTGATCCACGCCCACATCTGCGCGCGAAAAAAGGGGCATCCGAAGATGCCCCGTGAAATGGATCCCGGATCGTTGCGGCTATCTCACCGGTGACGGCGCTTCGCGACCACGCCAGGCATCCGGGATGACAGTCGCGGTTTAGCCGACTCGCCTCAGGGAACCGACCGGCGCGCCCTGGAAGCTGCCGAGGCGCGGATAGCTTCCGGGCTCGTACGAACGGCAGTGGCCGTTGAAATCCAAGCCGGTGCAAAGCTCCCACACGCCTTCGCGCACGACGAGGCTGCCGACGCCTTCGTCGGTCGCGGCCCGGTCGAGCGTCGTTGCGCTGCGGTCGAACTTCATGGTGCTGCCCCTGAAGCCGGGCCGCGTATAGACTTCGAGCGCCGTGTAACGGCCGCGATCGACGGTCGGCTCATAGGCGACGACCGGCGGCGCATAGGTCACAACGGGCGGCGCATACGTAACCGGCGGCGCGTAGGTAACCGGCGGCGCATAAGTCACAGCGGGCGGCTCGTAGGCGCCGTAGCGGTAGTAGCGCCGATCGTCGGCAGCGTACGGAGCGATCTCACGCATCGACGAGATGCGGCGGTAGAGCGGCTCGTTCAGGCGCGCATAGTCGCCGGGGCCCAGGACCACGCAGGTGCCGGCGAAATGGGCATCGGTGCAGACTTCCCAGCGGCCGGATCGCACGATCGCGCTGGCGGCGCGGTCGTTGAACCCCGTTCCTTCGAGGTTGCGAGCCTCGCCGCGTATCGTCATGTCGGCGCCGCCGAAATTCGGCGAGCTGAAGATCGTCATCTCGGCCGCGTAAGCGCCGCCGGCGAGCATCAGGGCCGCGATGACGCTCGTGCGTACAAGTGAAGTGTGTTTCATGGCAAATTCCTCCTCGACCCCGTTTGACGCCGGGGAGAAAGCGGCGGTTCAGCTGATGATGCGAGTCGGTTCGAAGGGCTACGCGCGCGTAGGCCCAGTCCGACGCTATTTGGCCACGAGGTCTTTCCACATCGCCAGGAATCCGGGCTGCGCAGCGGTGGCGCGCAGGTCGTCGATCGGCTTCACCTTGAACTCGCTGGTCTTCGGCAGGCCGACCTTCGTCGTGTCGATGTCGTCGCGGACCGGGCGGCGGTAGAACGTCTTGAAGAGCATTTCCTGCGTGTCCTTCGAAGCCAGGAAGTCGTAGAACTTGCGCGCCTCGTCGGGATTCTTGGAGCCCTTCACGAGCGCCATGCCTTCCGGAGCGAGGAACGTGCCTTCGCTGGGATAGACGATCTGCACGTCCTTGTTGCCGCCGGCGACGTATTCCTGGGCCGCGTATTCCATCGTCATGCCGACCGCGAACTCGCCCTTGGCCACGCCTTCGTAGACCTGCGAGGCGGTGCTCACGATGGTCGCGTTCTTCGCGATGCCTTCGAGCGGCTTCTTTCCGATCGAGTCGCCGATGCCCCAGAGCGTCGCGTACGACGAGCTCGTCTTCTCCGGATCGCCGATGACGAGCCGGTCCTTCCAGCGCGGGTCGGCGAGATCCGACCAGGTCTTCGGCGGGGAATCGCCTTTCAACGCGCGCTTGTTCACCATGATCACCATGACGTGCGCGTTGGTGCCGACCCACAGGTCGCCGGGCCCCTTGAACGCGGCCTGCAGCCCCGACGCCTCGCCCGATTGGTACGCGGCGAAATACTCCTTGTAGGTCCCGAGCGCCGGGAAGCCGCCCGACCAGAAGATGTCCGCTTTCGGCGCGGCGGCTTCCGCCTTGATCCGCTGCATCATCCCGCCCGTGCTCCCGCGCACCGGCGAGATCTTGATGTTCGGGTATTTCTTGTTGAATTCGTCGGTGACGGCGTTGATCGCCTCGACACTGTTGGACGAATACAGGACGACTTCGCCCGCGTGAGCAGCGACAACCATGGCGATGGCAGCAAACGAGCTGGCGATCGAGATCAGGCGAATGCGCGGCATGGGATCTCCGTCAGGGTTTGGCGCCCGGCTTTCGCCGGTATTCGGCGACCGCCTTTTCGAGGTCGGTGAGCTCTTCGCAGGGTAGCAGGCAAATGCCGCGCAGCGCGGCCAGGTGCTTTTCGGCGCTCGCGAGATCGCCCGTCATCAGGTACGCCTCGCCGATGTATTCGTGCGCGCCCTTGTGCCGCGGCTCGAGCTCGATCGCGCGCTTGTAGTGCTTGAAGGCGAGATCGAATTGCTTCAGGTTGCGATGCGAGTACCCGAGGTAATTGTGCAGGTCGGCGCTTTCGGGATTGCGCACTTCGGCCTTGCGGAAATGCCCGACCGCCTCGGCCCAGCTCTTCGCCAGGACCGCCTTCTTGCCGGCGGCGTAGTCGGAATCGCGCGTGGCGAGGTCGGGATCGGTTTCGTCCGGGTCGGCGAGCGCGCCCGGCGAGATTCCGCCGAGCGCGCACGCGATTGCAAATGTCGCGGCGAACCGCCTCATCTGGACGCGATGGAAGCCTTCGCGCGCACCAGCTCCGGCCGCTTGCCGTCTCCCTTCTTCGAAAGGTCGAGCAGCTTCGCGTAATACTCGGCGGCCTTCTTCTTGTCGCCCATCGCATCGGCCGCGGCGGCCGCCCCCGCGTAGTTGCGGAAGCGGTTCGGCTCGCGCAGCTGCGAGAGCTCGAACTCCTTCAACGCAGCGGCGGGCTGCTTCTGCTCGAGGAGCATCTCGCCGAGCAGCTCACGCGCCGGCACGACGCGTCCCGGCGTCACGATGTGTTTTTCGTTACGGTCCTCGAGGTCGGCGGCGGCGCGCATGAGCTTCGCGCCCTCTTCGGCCTTGCCTTGCGCGTGCGCGATCCATCCGGCCACCGCGAGACGCTGGATTTCCACTTCGGTCGCCCAATACGTGTTCTTCGCGGTCTCGAGCTTCTTGTGGAGCGCGGCGAGCTCGCCCGCGTCCTTTTCGGCCGCGGCCACGTCACCGGTCCGCGCCGCCCCGAGCCCGCGGGCGTAATGGGTGATCGCTTCCGTGAACGGCATCTTGCTCGCCACGGGCTGGAGCTGTGCGGCGGCCTTCCAGTCGCCGCGCTCGAGGGCGAGGCGCGCGGGCATCGCGGCGTTCGCATAAGGGTAGGCCGCCGAAGGACCATCGCCGCCCGTGTAGCGCATCGCTTCTTCCATCGTGCGCCGCGCGGCGTCGTCGCGCCCCGTTTGCAGGTACGCGTAGACCGTGTAGTCGCTCGCGTGATAGGCCTCGGGCCAGTCGCTCGCGCTTCTCGCGACCTTGGCGGACCGCTCGTTGGTGGCGATCGACTCCTCCCACGAACCCACGCGCGTGAAGATGTGCGAGGGCATGTGCAGCGCGTGCGGCGCGTCGGGCGCGATGTCGGCATAGCGGCGCGCCGCGACGAGGCCTTTCTGCGCGAGCGGCGGGGCGTCGTAGCTGTGGATCAGGTAATGCGCGACGCCGGGATGGTCCGGATGTTTCTTGAACTGCGGCTCCAGGATCGCGACCGCCTTCATGTACGCCGCGTAAGTCTGGTCGGCTTGCGATTGGGTGCCGGCGAGGTAGAGGGCGGAAAAGATCTGCGCCTCGTCATCGTCCGGATATTTCGCCGCAAGCGCCTCGAAGGCCTTCGAGCGGGCCGCCTGGCGAACCTTCTCCGGGCGATTGGCCCAGTCCTCGTAATAGGCCGCGACCGCCTCGACGTAATCGCGCTCGCGCTCGGTCTTCGGCGGGTTGCGGCGCGCATTGTCGATCGCCGCCTGCGCCTTCTGCGCGCCCGCGGCCGATGCGCCTGCCCCGGCCAGCGGATTCGACATGAGGATCGCCGCGTAGCCCCAGGCGGTCACGGTGCAGCCCGGATCCTTCGCGAGGATGTCCGCGAAGGTCTTTTCGGCGAGGTTGTACCAGAAGGAGTGCAGCATCGCGACGGCGCGTTCGAACGTGGGCTGGATCGCCGCATCGCACGAAGTGGCAAAACTTACCTTTCCGAGCTTGCCGCCCTCGACGGTGTCATCGTGGGCCCAAGCGGTGCCGCCGCAGAGCAATGTCGATAGGGCCAGGAGCGTGCCGGGGAAATGTTTTTTCATGGAAGGCCTCCCGAAGGGGTGGGGAGGTGAATCCTAGCGCAATCCGCGGTCTCAGATCACGCCGCGCGCCGAGAGCTCGTCCTTGAGGTACGCGTAATAGATCGGAGCGGCGACGAGCCCCGCGATTCCGAACGCGGCCTCCATCACCAGCATCGCGAGAAGCAGCTCCCAGGCCTGCGCGTTGATGCGCGCGCCGACGATGCGCGCGTTGAGGAAGTACTCGAGCTTGTGGATCACGACGAGAAACCCGAGCGACGCAAAGGCGACCTGCAACGAGACGCTCAGGCTCACGATGACGATGATCGTGTTCGAGATGAGGTTGCCGACGACGGGAAGCAGTCCCGCGATGAAGGTGACCGCGACCAGCGTCTTCGCGTACGGCAGGTGAGCGCCGAATAGCGGCAGGACCGCCATGAGGTAGATCGCGGTGAACACGGTATTCAGCGCGGAGATGCGCACCTGCGCGAACACGATGCGGCGAAACGCCTCGCCCACTCGCCGCGCGCGCTCCGCGAGCTCGCGCGCGAGCGGCCCGCCCTCTTGCGAAGCCAGTCCTTCGCGCAGGGACACCATTCCGCCGATCACCATGCCGATCACGATGTGCACCAGGGTGTGGCCGACCTCGCCGCCGAAGAGGCGCAGCTCCACCGAAT
>Ga0209131_1001079_pt1 | contig 18858 bp, 16 predicted proteins | sample GraSoi_2013_40cm_FD_185826 | JGI IMG/M metagenome (GOLD analysis project Ga0209131, IMG submission 185826) | Grasslands soil microbial communities from the Angelo Coastal Reserve, California, USA - Sample 9_17_2013_40cm (SPAdes) (version 2) | ecosystem: Environmental > Terrestrial > Soil >... | reverse complement strand
TAGCCCGGATATCTCACACTACCAATTAGCCATCGGCCACTTGATGCGTCAAACTGGCCGGCGGGCCTGATTTTTCCGGTTCAATTTGCTTTTGGTCGGATCACCCACGCGCGCACCGAGTCTGCCCCAGAAGGGACGCGGGTTGCGTGTGGAGGTGGACGCGCCGAGGCGCGCGGCGGCTCAGCGTCGCTCGTCGGTCGTCAGTGGCGAGGCGTGCGGGCCGGTTCAGGTGGTGTCGATTGCGGCGCAGAGAACGCGATGGGCTAAGGCAAAGATGGCTTTGTACGGACATCCGGACGCCATGGCGAATTTGATCCGGCGGACGCTGATGGTGACGAGGGCACCGATCTTGAACAGCTTGCGGCGAATGGCGCCGCAGGTGGCGTCAGCGAGATCGGTCGTCTGCAAGGCCAGACGGCGCAGGCTGTTGACGAGAACGTACGCCATCGAAGCAAACCACAGACGGAGCTGGTTGGCCGCCATGGTGTGGGTCGAGGTGCGGTCAGCGAACAGGTCGATCTGACATTCCTTGATGCGGTTCTCCATCTCGCCGCGGGCGCAGTAGATTTTTTCGTAGAGATGGCGGCCATTGTCTTCGGCCAGCGACGTGACAATGAAGCGCGGATTGGCTTCGCCCTGGGTCCACTCGGCCTTGGCGATGACGCGCCGCTTGCGGCTCCAGCTCTTGCGGGTCCGCCAGGCAAAATCCTTGAACTGGCGCGCCGGCCGGCCGGTGTGCCGGCTCTCCTGTCGCGCCGCCGCCAGTTCGACCGCAATGGTGTCGACCAGGCGTTTGTTCCGCGCCAAGCCGAAGATGTAATCGACCGCATGGGCTTCACACCATGCCATCAGGACGTCACGGGCAAAGCCTGAGTCGGCGCGCAGAATGATCCGGGTATTCGGCCACTGCGTCCGGATCTGCGCCACGATGCGAGCAATCTCCTCAACGCTGCCGGCAGCCGCATCGATGTTTGCCGGACGCAGCTTGGCCGCCAGCAGATCACGGCCGCAGACGATGTACAGCGGCAGATAGCAGTAGCAATCATAGTAGCCGTGGAAGAACCGCCCTTCCTGGTGCCCATGGAGCGGATCATCCGTGGCGTCGAGATCAATCGTGATCTCGGCCGGTGGCGTCTTATGCGCCTCCAGGAACAGCGTCACGAACAGGCTCTCGATGGCGGCCGGATCGTGACTGACCTTGTGATAGCGCGTCGCCTCCGCCCGGCTCAGTTCAAGGCGGTTGAGCGTCGACTTGCCGGCCACCGGCGCACAGTTCGCCCGCCCTGCCTCCAGCTTCCCGGCGAGCACCGCCATGGTCGGATCGTGGCGCAGTTCGTCGTGATCGTTGATATCCTCGTAGCCAAGCGCGATCCCGAACACCCGCTGCCCCACCAGCGTCTCAACGCTATGCTCGACCAGTTCCTGGCAGCGGCGATCATGGAAGCAGGTGGCGAGCCGTTTGCTCAATCCAATGACCTGGTCCGTCTGCCTCAGCAGAAGCGCTCCAGCGTCCGATGTGATCGACCCGCCATCAAAACTTCCCACAACTTCGCGGCGGCCGACAGCTGCGAATCCAAACAGGTCCGGGTTACACTCTGTCGGCATCGGGGCGGTTCCTCAGATCAGTCAAAAGTCGTTCTCGCAAAACAACTTTCGCTGATTCGGCGCCCCGATGCGCTTTCTTAGTGTGAGATATCCGGGTTAGGGGCGTTCAGCAAACGCGAGCTTGACCCCGATGCCAAGGAAGAGCGCGCCGATAGCCCGCTCCAGCCAGACCTTTGCTCGTGCGTAGCCCGTCGAACGACCAACTATTCCGGCGAACCACGCCACTGTGATATTCCATGCGGTGCCCGTCGCATTGAACACCAGCCCAAGGGTAATGAACGCAGCAACCTTGGACGGTGCGTCCGCATCAACGAACTGTGGCAGGAACGCGAGAAAAAATATCGCAACCTTTGGGTTCAAAGCGTTGGTCAGGACGCCCTGTGTGAATATCTGGCGAAGCGGTACCAACGGCAAAGTTTGCGAATGTTCTTGGCGCGTTGTGGTCCGGATTGACGTCCGCAGGATTTGGATGCCGATGTATATTAGATAGAGCGCGCCGACCCACTTGAGTAGTGAGAACGCAAACGCCGAAGCAACGACGATTGCTGAGATCCCGATTGCCGCTGCCGCTATATGAACAAAAGCACCGGTGGCCACACCCAACGCAGCTGCTATGCCAGCACGCGTCCCTCGCTGCGTGCTCCGCGCGATAATCAGGGCCATGTCCGGACCTGGAGTGATGTTTAGAAGCAGTCCCAGCGCTAGGAATAGCCAGAGGTCGTGAATGCCCATAGGTTCGGCCTCGTTGGTCGAATAAGACTAACAGGCTCTCCCGCTTTTGGCCCGAATCCGAAGCGCCGGAAGTCATCCGGCACTTCCACTCACCGTGGGTGACCGGAAGTGCCGCCGATTCGGCCAACACGGCCTCCCTTTCGTTTCCCGTGCCTCCTCGTTGCTCCCCCGTGTTTCACTGCACGATCTTGAACTTGTGCACCCGCCTGCCGCGGTTTTCTGCGACATAGACGTTGCCCTTGGAGTCCACCGCAATGCCATGCCCCTGATCGAATTGGCCGGGCTGCTTGCCGATGCTGCCGAAGCTCGACACGGGCTTGCCGGCCTTGCGGTCGACGACGTCGATCTGCGCATTGTTCTGGTTGACCACAAACATGTAGGTCTGCTCGGGATCGGGCGAGAAATCGATCGCTACGGTGGCGCCGCCGAACTGCTTGATCTTGCCGTCCGCCGGCATGGTGACGGGCGTCCACGGCAGCTCGATGGTGCGTTTGAGGTTGCCCTGCTTGTCGTACACCTGGATGCGGGCGTTGTCGCGGTTGCAAACGTAGACGAGGCCGTCATGGCCGATCGTCAGGCAATGCACGGTCTCCATGCCTTCCGGCAGCCATTGACGCAAGAACCGGCCGTCGCGGTCCATCACGGCGATGCGACGGTTGCTGTTGCGGCCTTCGCCGTCCGAGACATAGACGTCGCCGTTATCGCGATCGACAGAAATGCTGGATGGCATGTGGAACTGGGCGAAGGAGGAATTGAGCGGCTTGCCTTTGATGGTGCCGTCCGAGGAGTCAAGCACGCCCTTCTTGCCGATCCGCAGCAACAGCTTGCTGCCGTCGTGGGTGAACTTCTGGACCACGCCGGACGGAGCCGATGCGACCCAGAAATTGTTCTCTTTGTCGAAATGGCAGCTATGCAGCCGCGGATCGAGCAAATCGGGGTTGCTCCACGAATGCACGACGTTGCCGGCCGGATCGAACTCGATGATCGAAGGCGCCATGCGCCCGGCGTCCAGTTCGCCTTCCAGGATGTCCTGCCGGTTGAGAATGACCACATGGTCCTGCGCATCGACGCAGACGCCACCCAGTCCGCCGAGCACCCAACGGTCCGGCAAGGGCTTTGGCCAGGATGCATCGACCTCGTAGTGCGGCGCGCCACTCTGCGCCCAGGACCGGGAGGCTCCAACCACTTGCGCGACCACCGCCAAGGCGGCGCATGCTCCGACCGTCACCAGAAAGCTTGTTTTCATGACCCGCGTCTCCTCCGCTCGGCAACAGGCCGGATATGCGCTCACCGGCTATGCGCCCGACGGCTATCATGCCTTGCTTTAACGCCCACTCGCAATACGCTGCGCACCCAGGGTCACGGCTGGGCTGCAGCCTGGGTTGAGGACCGTAGGGCGCAATAAGCGCCGCGCATTGCGCCGTCCCCCGTGCGAAAGGCGGGCGACGCCTCGACAAAGCCACCTTGGCGGCCGGTTTGAGATGAAGCGGCGCAATGCGCTGCGCTTATTGCGCCCTACGTGGCACTCGCGATTCCCGGAGCTCACGCCTCTAAGCTCAAGGCCTTGCTCGCGGAGCATTTGAGTCGCCAGACAACGCCGGTCGACGCATAATCAAGCTCGACCTCGCCGCCGACACTTGCCTCGGCCACGGCCGAAATGATCGTGCTGCCGAAACCGCGTCGCTTCGGCGGCTTCACGTGCGGACCGTCGTGCTCGATCCAGCCGATGCTGAATTGGCCGTCCTCGAGCCGCCAGTCGATGGTGACGCCGCCATGATCGTCCGACAACGAGCCATACTTGCCGGCATTGGTCGCAAGCTCGTGCAGGGCCATGCCGATGCTCTGCGCCGCGGAAGGCGTCACGCTCAAATGCGGCCCCTCGATCATGATGCGCGCGCCGATCAGATCGGCAAAGTGCGCGAGTTGGGCGCGAACAAGGGCCTCGATCTCGACGCCACGCCATTCGCTCCGGACCAGGAGGTCCTGGTTGGCGGACAACGCCTGGATCCGTCGGGAGAAGCGTTCCGCGAAATCAGAGGGATTCGATGCGACGGTCTGGTTCGCGATCGACTGCACCACGCTGAGCAAGTTTTTGGTGCGGTGATTCAACTCGCGCATCAGCAGGAGCTGACGCTCTTCGGCGCGTTTACGCTCCGTGATATCGGCGGCGGTTCCGACCATGAGGACGGCGCGGCGAGCTTCGCCGCTCCCTTCGAATGTGGCCATGCCGTAAACCTCAATCCAGCGGATCTCGCCACTGATTCGCTGGACACGATATTCACCAACGAAAGGTTTCGGATCGACCGGATTGAGCGCCGCTGCAGCAGTCGCACAGACGCGCGCAGCGTCCTCAGGCGGTACGCATGCCATGATGCTGGCGAGGTCGGCTCCGGGGGCGACGATATCGAAGATCGCCTTGAAGCGCTCGTCCCATGACGCCGTACCCTGGAGCGGGTCGTAGAGCCACCAGCCGAGCCGAGCGGCGTCGAGGGCCAACTGCAGGCGGATTTTGCTGGTTTGGATTGTCGCTTCCGAGGCCTTGCGCCTGGAGATGTCCCGCACCAGGCCGATGAGCCGACGCTGTCCCCCCGTCTCGCGAAGCTTCGCCTGCGAATCCAGCCAACGCACGGTGCCGTCGGAGTGCTGGAACCGGTACTCGACATGGAACGGTGCGCCGGTTTCGAGCGTGTCATGCAAGGCCTGTTCGACGTTCGGCCGGTCGTCCGGATGGACGGTCGCAAGCGCCTTGTCTTGTGTCATTGGGCTTCCGGGCGGAAGCCCATGCATGGCGAACGCGCGGTCCGTGGCGATAATTTCTCCACTCTCGAGCGAGCTCTCCCACATGCCGGCGCCCCCGGCATCGAGCGCAAATTGAAGTCGCGCCTCGCTCTCCCGCAGCAGTTCCTCCTTCTGCTTGCGCTCACTGATATCGATCGCAAGCGCAAAAAGCTGCGAGGGCTTGCCGGTTTCGTCGGGTAACGTCGATATGATCTTGCGGACCCAGACCGGTTGGCCGTTCTTGTGAATGAACCTGTTCTCAAACTCGACGGCGGCCATTTCGCCCCTGCGCAGGCGGCGAACCTTGTCGATATTGTCATCGCGATCATCGGGATGAAGGAGTATGCCCAGATGCTTGCCGCGCAGCTCGCTTTCGGAATAACCGACGAGGGTGCAGAAAGCAGGGTTGCATTGCTCGAGCCGCCCGTTCCAATCCGACAAGGTGATGCCGGCTAAGGCATACTCGTAGAGATTGCGAAATCGCGCCTCGCTCCGGTGCAGCAATTCCTCTTGCCGTTTGCGCTCGCTGATATCGATGGCAAGCGCGAAAAACTGGGAGGGTTTGCCGGTTTCGTCCGGCAGTGTCGATATGATCTTGCGGACCCAGACCGGCTGGCCGTTCTTGTGAACGTATCGGTTCTCAATCTCAATGGCGCTCACTTCGCCGGCGCGCAGGCCCCTGTCACTATTGGGATCGCGATCATCGGGATGAACGAGTGCACTGAAGTGCACGCCGCGCAACTCATTTTCGGAATAGCCGACGAGAGCGCAGAAAGCGGGGTTGCATTGCTTGAGCCGCCCATCCCAATCCGATACGGCAATCCCGGCCAAGGCATGTTCGTAGAGATTGCGAAATCGCGCCTCGCTCTGCCGCAGCAATTCGTCCTGCCGCTTGCGCTCGCTGATATCGATGGCGAGCACGAGAACTTGCGCTCGCTTGCCGGTTTCGTCTGGTAGGGGCGACATGATCTTACGGACCCAGACCGGCTGGCCGTTCTTGTGAACGTATCGGTTCTCAATCTCGATCGCGTTCACTTCGCCGTTACGCAGGCGGCGATCTTCGTTAACGTTGTCATCCCGATCATCGGGATGAATGAGGGAAGCGAAATGCACACCGCGCAGCTCGTTTTCGGAATAGCCGACGAGGGCGCAGAAAGCGGGGTTGCATTGCTGGAACCGCCCGTCCCCATCCGATAAAGTAATGCCGGCGAAGGCATGTTCGTAGAGATTACGAAATCGCGCCTCGCTCTTGTGCAGAGCATCCTCGGCCCGCTTGCGATCGGTTATATCGTAGCCTGAGGGGACGACCCCATCGATTCCGCCGTCCGGCGCGCGCAATGGCGTTACCTGAAAATCGATCCATCGAATCTCTCCGCCGCGAGCGGCGTAATGCAGATCTCGCCGTATCGTCTCGCCCGCCAGGCACCGTGCGATCAACTCCGGCATCGGCGAATTGGCCCAACAAGGCGCAACAGCGAACGGCTGGCCGATCACGGCCTCGCGCGGAGCGCCGATGGCCTGCAGCATCTGCACGTTGGCTTCCGTCATCCGGCCGTCTTTGTCGACTAGGCCGACATAGCCGTTGTAGGTATTGATAATCTGACTGAGGCGCTTCTCGCTCTTTCGCAGCATCGCATCGCTGCGGAAGCGGCTGGCGGCGGCCCTCTTGAGGGTCGCCCACAGCTCACAGAGTTCCGGTACGCCCGATTCAAACGGCACCTGAGGGTCCGTCAGCAGCGCCCCGGCCTTCTCGCGCAGTTCGGCAAGAGGGCGGGTGATGCGCCTTGCTATCCAGAGGGCGAACATGAGCGACAAGAGGGAAATAATTCCCCCCAGCGCTATTGCCCAGCCGACGGTGCCAAGGACGGCCGCTCGCAGATCCGCGGTTTTTGCCGCGATACCTGCGGTCCACCCGCTCACATTCGAGTGGGCGTTGGCCAAAATGACCTGATCACCTTCCTGCGACACGAGTTCGAACAAGCCGTCTTGCTTCATGATTGTGCGCACTTGCTCGTAGGCGAGTTGACCGACCCGGCGATCATGATCAGGCAGGCGGACGACCAGGCGACCCTGTGTGTCGCGTATCGCGACCACCCAATTTTTGGGCATCTCCTGGAAGGCGACAAGGTCCAGGAAACGACGCGTGTGCATGGTGATGGCAAGTGCGCGGAAGGGCTGGCCGTTCTTAAAGACGGGAATATTCGCTGTTGCGGCCCATCTCTGGTCGGGCCCCAGGAAAACGTCGGAAACGACGACCGAACGGGTTTCAAACGCCTCGTTCTGCGCAGCAAGTCCCTCGTTGCTTCTGGCCGGAGACAGCAGTGGCTGACCTCGCAGCCGCGTCGTGTTTACGAGGAGCCGGCCGCTAACGTCAGCGACGACAGCCCAGAGCTCCGGGTCGGCGGAAAGACCCCGTCGCAGCTCGCCTTCGAAGGCGTCGATACCGTCTTCCAGCAACGTCGGGGAGTGCGACAACACCTGAGCCAGCGCAATGTACTTGCCGAGTTCAGCATCAACCGCGGCGGCGATCGAACGGGCGGAATAGAGCAGGCTTGCGCGCTGCGTCTCGTTGGCGGCACTGACCAGGCTCCAGATAACCGCGACAACAACGATGTTGAGTGGCACCGCAAGCGTGAGCACGATTGCGATCAGACGCGCGTTGATGGTCGCGCGCGGGAAAGGCGGTGTCGCGTCACCTGTGGTAAGGGCATTCAGGTCTGGTTGCACTTCGCCGGATTCCGGGGGGCTTAGCATCACACGACACCCAGTTCACTCAAGCGCGAGATCGGCAGCGTCGGAAAGCAGGTCGGGTAGCAGGCAGAAAGGTGCGACACCGCGCAGGGTAGCATTTTTGCGTGATACGCGTCCCGTTACAATGCGTGGCTGCACTGCCGCCTTCCGGCACCAGGGCGTTATGCCAGAGCAACGGCACAGCGTCCGCAGGACCTCTCTCAGGGAGACTACCAATGCGTGAAATTGGCCATTTTGTGGGCGGCAAGGAGGCCAAAGGCCACTCTGGCCGCTTTGGCGACATCTTTGATCCTAATACCGGCGAGGTCCAGGCCAAGGTGGCGCTCGCAAGGCACGCCGAAGTTGAGCACGCCATCGCGGTGGCGGCGTCGGCGCAGCCGGCCTGGGCTGCGACCAATCCCCAGCGGCGCGCCCGCATCATGTTCCGGTTTCTGGAACTCGTGAACCGAGACCATGACAACCTCGCGGCCCTGTTGTCGTCCGAACACGGCAAAACCATCGCGGACTCCCGCGGCGACATCCAACGCGGCCTCGAAGTGGTCGAGTTCGCCTGCGGCATCCCGCATCTGATGAAGGGCGAGTATACGGCCGGTGCGGGGCCGGGCATCGACCTCTATTCGCTACGCCAGCCGCTCGGGGTCGTTACCGGCATCACGCCGTTCAACTTTCCCGCCATGATTCCGATGTGGAAATTTGCGCCGGCGATTGCCTGCGGCAACGCCTTCGTCCTCAAGCCGTCAGAGCGCGATCCGTCGGTGCCGATGCGGCTTGCGGCGCTGATGACCGAGGCGGGATTGCCGCCCGGCATTCTCAACGTGGTCAACGGCGACAAGGAGGCGGTCGACACCCTGCTCACCGACCCGCGGGTGATGGCGGTCGGTTTCGTAGGCTCGTCCGCGATCGCCGAATATATCTATTCAACCGGCTGCGCCAACGGCAAGCGCGTGCAGTGCTTCGGCGGCGCCAAAAACCACATGGTCGTGATGCCCGATGCCGACCTGGACCAGGCCGTCGACGCCCTGATCGGTGCCGGCTATGGCTCGGCCGGCGAACGCTGCATGGCGGTTTCGGTCGCGGTGCCGGTCGGCAGGACGACCGCGGACGCTCTCATGCGCAAGCTGATCCCGCGGGTGGAAGGCCTCAAAATCGGCCCGTCATCCGACCCCCATGCCGACTTCGGGCCAATGGTCACGCGCGCCCACCTCGACAAGGTCAAAGGTTATGTCGACATGGGCGTGAAGGAAGGCGCCAAGCTTGTCGTCGATGGCCGCGGATTCAAGCTGCAGGGCTATGAGAACGGCAACTTCATGGGCGGCTGCCTGTTCGACGAGGTGACGCCGGATATGCGCATCTACAAGGAAGAGATTTTCGGCCCGGTGCTCTGCGTGGTGCGGGCCAAGGACTACGAGGAAGCCGTGCGACTGCCATCCGAGCACGCCTACGGCAACGGCGTCGCCATCTTCACCCGCGACGGCGACACCGCGCGGGATTTCACCGAGCGCGTTAATGTCGGCATGGTGGGGGTGAATTTCGCCATTCCGGTGCCGCTGTCGTACTATACGTTCGGCGGGTGGAAGCGCTCGGGCTTCGGTGACCTCAACCAACACGGCCCCGACTCGATCCGGTTCTATACGAAGACCAAAACCGTCACGTCGCGCTGGCCCTCCGGCACCAAAGAGGGCGCGGAGTTTGTCATTCCGACGATGAGGTGATGGTTGGCGACATCCCTCGATCAAGTTAGAGGTTCCGGGAGCAGGGCGACCACAAGGGTCGCCCCCTACATCATCCTTACGCGTCATCCTTACGTCGGCACGAATTCCATCGTTATCGCCCGGCATCACAAACCAGAAACCGCCACGGAAAACCAGAAACCGCCATCAGTTCGTCTTTTTTGTCACACCCCGGAGAATTTTGCATCTAGGCGGGAATAATCCCCGGCTTGCACGTTGACTTGGGCCGCCTCCAGACGCTCAATCAACCTGGGCGGGGGAGGATTGCAAGGACGTACACACATCGCGATTGGGTAGTTGGCTCGGCTGGTTAGCGGTTGTCGGCGACGCGCCAAGCATTGGCGCAGCTTTTGACGACCGGATGGGGTCGCCGTTGCGCAGACCACCGTGTGCAGACCAATGAGCCGCCGGCGTATGTGAGTGGCGTGCGGTCTTTTCTGACTTCCGTCTGTTCGACGACTCCCCCGACCGGGGGACCGCATCTATTCGATGGAGAACGTCAATGAGTCGACACCAATTCGGGGCGCAGGCCTATTCGGTTCGTGGGGATCAAAACCGTGAAATCGGCTTGAGGGCGGTCGCGGCCGCGATCCTCTACCAGGGCGACTCCAATAATGTGGAGCGCACGCTCTCCCGAGAGCTGTCGGCGCCCACGGCTCCCGCGACGCAGTCGAGCGATCGCCAGCCATAGAGCCTTCCGGGTTGCGGGCGCACTCGATCCAGGCGGAACCGCTCGCACCCGCGGCACGAGCGTATGGCCTGAGTTTTAGCTCCGGCCATGCTGAATTCTTCCACACGTCGTTGCGATACGCACAATGTTGCGATACGCACAATCGATTGATCGAGACTGCATGCCGAATGAATTGTGGCTGCCGCGGCATCTTTCTTAACATATGGTTAATATGCCAAATATATGGTTAATGCCAAAACCAGAATATAAAGACGACCGCCGCGCAAAGCTTTAAATAATTGAATTCCGATCAGTTTCCGGAGCCTGCGAAAGGCCTTGCGATGACGTTCACGGCGGTGTCGCGAAACGGTTCATCCCGCCGACGCGGTGAGTCGCGTTGCGGACTCGCAGATTGCCTCAATGTGGCCGTCGAATGACCCACTTTTTTCGCTTATTACTAACCTCAACGCCCGCAAAATGCGTGGCACAGGAGAGGCCGTCATGGAGAAGTCTGCGATCATCGCGGCGCATAAGCCGTCGCGGATTGGCTACATCGTGCTCATCTGCGGAGCTGTGCTCGGTTCTGTTGCCGCTACCGCCCCCGCACAAAGCGCCGATTTCTATCCTTATCCTTATCCTTATCCTTACGAACGTACGGCATACCCGGGCTATAATGGATATTATCGAAACTGCAACCCCTGCGGCTGCCGCCCGTGCTGCAACCCCTGCTGTAACCAGTGCGGTTATAGGCCGTACGTACGGCCCGCTCCGGTAGTTGAGCGGCATTGGGATTACTGGGAGCGCCGGTACCCCTACCCCTACCGTCACCCCTATTATCCCAATGGCTACGCGGGCGGTTACCCCTCTTATCCCGATGGCTACGCGGGCGGTTACCCCTCTTATCCCAATGGCTACGCAGGCGGTTACCCCTCTTATCCCGGTGGCTACGCCGGCGGAGCGCGGCCGCATCTCGGATTCGGAGGCGTGCAGTATCCGCAATCTCCGGTTTCGTACGAATACGGAGCGCCGCCGCAATCTCCCTACGAATATGAGGCATCGGCACGGCCTGCATACGACTATGACGCGTCGCCGCGGCCGCCCGTAGGCATACCCGGCGGCTATTACAACGCCGGTTACAACGGCGGCTACGTCCAATAGCGATACTGGAGCTACTACCGGATTACGGGGGTCGAAGTCGGAAACAGAGCACAAGCGGCGCCGTTTGCAATTGCGCCCGCTTTGCTCGACAAGAACCGATCTTCGACCTCCCCGTTCAATAATGAGAGCTCGTGCCCAGTGCGGTTTTCTTAACTCCTTGTTGCCACCGATTGACCTATTTCCCGTCACCTATGTCCCGCCAACATAATATAGGCTGCGACCAGGAACCAAAACGCATAGTCACTTACAAAAGGAATATAAACAAATACCGCAACGACCGCGAGCCCCGCGACAAGGAGCGAAATTACATGTACGCTGAAAATGTTGAACATCGCTGATGCCCTTTATGCCCGCGAGATTTGCGCATGATTGAACTGCGCACGCGCTCCCTGACGAACATTACAACATCCCTGGATCGGTCGCATCCGGGGGGCTGCGCTGTTTCAACAGGTCCCTCTGATTCGGGCCTTTTTGCGGTGTCGAAAAGGCCCGCGCGATTTCCGTCACAATTCGCCGCCTTCACGACCGCGGCTTTGCCGGCGGACGAGTCGTGGTAGGCTTGGGCTTATGGTCCCAGGACTCGGGGCACGCGCCACCGAGCAGGTTTCATCACGGACCGAGGAGACCAAAGAACCATGCCTCAATGTCTGGGCTTCGACATTGAGGGGGGCTCTCGTTCGCGCCGAGGTACGAATTTGGCGGGCGACAGGCCGGCGTAATCGGCGCGATCACGAAGACCTTGACACCTGTTCCAGGGTTGTTCCAAAGCGTCCTCACTCAAGCAAGCCGAGAGGCAACCCATGATAGTGACAGAGCGGCAGGCCAAACGGTCGATGTGGTGCCCGATGGCACGGGTCAGATGGCAGAAGGCGTGGCAAGCGAGCAATCGCTCCAATCCCGGTCACTGGAACCGGCTGAAAAACGCGCTATTTCGGACTTTCTTCCCACGACTCCATTGGCTCTTCCGGGCGAAGTTCTTCAGATGCTTCGGCTCCGGATGCATGATGTGGAGATGGTCAGACCGGGAGGCGAAAACGGGCTTTTGCGGGTTAGCCGGCAATCCCCTGCAGAACTTGTTTTCCGATTGATGTCTCCGCGCCGTTGCGGCGAGCCGTGGGGGTGAGCGCAGCCCCGACGGCACGGCTGCGTTTCGTCTCTTGCCGCAAACGGATCACATGAGACGATCCGGGAAATACCCGCCGCCGGAGCCGGCGGCGATACTTTCCCGGATGACGTTTTGCCAGCACTGACTTCCCTCGGCGCGCTCGCGCCGACGAAGCGCGGCGATCGTCAACGGTGATCACGCGGGCGTCAGGTTACCGAAGTCAGCTTTCGGTTGGTCGAAGGTTGAAAGAAATGAGGCCGGCCTGACGTCAGCCGCCCGCGTTCTTGGTCGACTCCGCGCAGGGGCCAAACTGGGGCCAGCTATGGTTGACCGGGTCCTCACTTTTCACGACGCGCTTGTCTCTCACTGCGGACCAGCGAAACTCAAGGTCGCGCGCATAGGCCAACGCTTCGCGCTGAGTTTCGAAGCGCAACGGGTCACCCTCCCATTCTCCGGAATCATCCACCACCACCTCAATCTTCCAAGACATGCGAGCCTCCCCAGCTTCCCCATCCCGACTGATCGCTTGCTGCGCGGCTGTTGCACCGAGGCCGCCAAATGGGTTGGCTCCTGTCGAACCGAGGTGGTATGCCCGTTCCATTGCCCAATCGTTCCGCATCTTCTTCCTCCCAATCGCAGCGCACACGACTCCGCGTCGCGCCAGCAGCTGCGCGCTAAAACCAACTCAAGAGCTCGCATCGGAAAGGGTAATCGTCCTGGCTCTATCGGCAGTCCCGGCCCGTCAACGGTATTGTGAGTGCGCCCAGAAACATCGTCTGGCTTTGGTCCGTTCCGGGTTGCACGATATTCTTGCCGACAGTGTGGACCACCATGAGACACCTTTGTATTGCGCGTGGCGCCGCGCAGAGTATTTCCGTACTTGACCTGTCAAGCCTATGATAAAATGTCCAGGTCGCAACAGCTATTTTCTGACAACCTTGAGTAAGGTTACTTGCGGAAAGCTGACATGCGAGGACATCTGTCATTTCGATGATTATCCCTGCTCTTTCGCAGGGCGATAAGCCACGATCGCGAGCTGGAATAAGATATTCACCCCATAAGTTCCGGATTCATTTTCTGGCTGCGTTTTAATTTGCCATTATGGTTAATGGCGCGCCGGATAAGGAGTTACAGCCGTTCTTGAACATCGATGCGCGTCCGGTAACCATAATAAAGGCAATCTAGCCCAAAATGCGCCTAGATTTGCTTTGCATATTAAACTGGCAACGAGATTTGCGCCGGTCGACTGATTTGCGCCGGTCGACTATCGGCTCAGGGAGCACGCAATGCGTCGCAGTTCGGCTATCACCATAATCGCACTCGGCGCCGCGGTCGCCGCGAGCGACGCCGAAGCGAAGCTGGATTTGTTCATCGACAAGTCGACGCAACAGATATCGGTCATCCAAAATGGCCGGTTGCTCTACGTTTGGCCGATTTCGACCGGACAGGACAGATCTTCAACCCCGAGCGGCGTTTACACGCCGGAACGCCTTGAGCGGACGTGGTTCTCCAAAGCTTATTACAACTCCCCGATGCCCCACGCCATCTTCTTTCACCATGGGTTTGCGATTCACGGCAGCTATGACATCGCCCGATTGGGAGGACCAGCCTCGCATGGCTGCGTTCGACTTCACCCCCAAGATGCCGCCCTGCTGTATGGAATGGTCGAGCAGGAAGGCCCCGGTAATACCACGATCGTGGTCGGAGGCGGCTGGTCGCCAAATCCGATGCCGCCCCGGTATCGCGATCCGGATGAGCCATCGCAGCCGCCTTATCGCGGCGACGGCGGAATAGCACGAGGCGCCTATCCTCCCGGCCCGCAGATGCCGCCTTATCGCGGCGACGGCGGAATAGCGCGAGGCGCTTATCCTCCCGGCCCGCAGATGCCGCCTTATCGCGGCGACGGCGGAATAGCACGAGGCGCCTATCCTCCCGGCCCGCAGATGCCGCCTTACCGCGGCGACGGCGGAATGGCGCGAGGCGACTATCCTCCCGGCCCGCAGACGCCGCCTTACCGCGGCGACGGCGGAATGGCGCGAGGCGACTATCCTCCCGGTCCGCAGATGCCGCCTCACTACAACGCCGATCCATATGTGGACGGGCCGGGGCCGGGACGGCGGCGCGGCGATAACAGCCAGATGGCGACGAGAGGGCCTTACCCGGCGAGCCGGCCGCCCGCGCCGCGTCTCGATGCGCAAGCGTCGATCGACCCGACGCTCGGCTCGCGCGGCAGCTATCGGCCGCCGGCGACGGCGAAATCCAATTCCAAATGCCCGACCTGTTCGCCTAACCGCGCGTCCGAAGAACCGCCAAATCGCCGCGTGAGCGTGAGCGAAACGGCAACGTCGCCGCCACCCGCACCATCGCCACCGGCGTCATCGACGCCCGCGTCGTCGCCTCCACCGCCGGCGACGGCACCCTCGCAACCGGAACAGCCGCCGTCGGCCACAGGGTACAAGGTTCTGCCAAGATCGTATTGGGCCGGAGCATCATGGCGATGGCGATTGAAGGCCGAACACGACATGACCGGTGTTGCGTCCTCCGGACCTGATTCCCAATAGTCTCGCCGCCTGCGAATGCACGCGGCCTCGTATCCGATGATGGTTTAGCGCCCGAATTGCAAGGGAGAATTGTCGCGGTGCTAGAGCGGCGCAACAAGAAATGCAAAACGTTTCAATCTGCACCCGCAAAATTCTTTGATGTTCGTCGCGACTCGATTATTCGGTAATGCCTCAAAATGAGGCACTGCCGATTATGCACTTGATTTTCAAATTCGACGATGTCAGGGGATATTTACCAAGAGGGCATCGTTCGAGAATGCGCCCCGCAATCCGGCTCAAATCCGGCCATCTCAAATAACGTCAAACATTTCGCGGAGAATAAGGCCGCGTAAGCTGCCCCGCAGAGGTAGAGGCCAATGATTGATCAAATGAACCATGGTGCAGGCGCGGACACCGAGCCCCGGAACGACGCGAGCCTGGCGGACCAGGTGATGTCCTGCGGACAGGTCAAGAAAGGCGAGGCTTTGCAGTCGACGCGGTCGGAGCGGACTGCGGTCCGGCGGCCACCCAACGTCATGCCCGTTGCCCATGTGCAGGCGCTGGAAGCTTATATCGAGCGGCGGAGAAAATTGGCGACGCGGATCAGATTGGAAAACCCCGCTCGCACCGAAGAAGAAATCGAAGCACGCCTGGAACAATTTGGAGCGTAGAGCCGTTCATGGCCGGCCGCGGCCTGCACGCGGCCGACGGCAGCCGTAAGAGCCGGAGCCGGTGTCCGCCAAGTCTGTGCGTTGCTATGATTGCGGCCTCGCGTTAACTCACCTGGCTTCAACGCGCAACGAGGACACGTCGCAATGGCCGCAGCGCCCGAATACGAGCTCTACTGTTTCGCCCAATCCGGCAACGCCTATCGCGTCGCCCTGATGCTCAACCTGATCGGTGCGGAATGGCAACCGGTCTGGGTCGACTTCTTCGCCGGCGGTGAGTCGCGCACGCCGAAATTCCGCACCGAGGTCAACGAAATGGGCGAAGTCCCGGTGCTCGTCCATGGCGTGAGAAAACTCAGCCAATCCGGCGTTTGCCTCACCTACCTCGCCGACCGCACCGGCAAGTTCCAACCGCAAGGCGAGGACGAGCGCCTGGAATCGCTGCGCTGGATCATTTTCGATAATCAGAAAGTCAACGGCTTTCTCGGACCCTACCGCTTCCTGCGCAATTTCGTGCCGGCGCGCGATCCGGCCGCCGAGGCGTTCCTCAAAGGCCGCCTCGTCAACAATCTCGGCATCGTCGACAGGCGCCTCGCCAAGGCCCCCTATCTCCTGGGCGCACGTCCCACCATCGCGGACATATCGCTCACGGGCTACATGTATTACCCGGCGGAAGAATTCGGCTTCGATATCGCCAAGGATTATCCGGCGATCGGCGCCTGGATGGAACGCATCAAGGCGCTGCCGGGGTGGCAGCATCCTTACGAACTGATGCCGGGGTATCCGCTGGTGAAAGCCTAAGGGAAGCGGGCCGGGCGATTTCGAAGCGTCTGGTCCGCGATAGGAAAATGGCCATGGAAGCAGCCGGTCTTGTCACGATCCGAAGTCAAGTTTCCGTGTCGGAAACGATCGACCGGATTGTCGCGGGAGCGACAAGGCGCGGTCTTATTGTGTTCGCCCGCATAGATCACGCAGATGGTGCTGGAAAGGTCGGCATGCGGCTTCGTCCGACCGAACTCGTCATTTTTGGCCACCCGCGCGGCGGCACGCCTTTGATGATAGATCGCCAGACAGCAGGAATAGACCTGCCTGTAAAAGCGCTCGCGTGGCAGGACGCCGAAGGCAAAGTGTGGCTGACCTACAATGACGCGCGCTGGCTCATGGAGCGCCACGGCTTGGGGCCGCAGAGCGTTGATGCCGTGGATGCAATCGCCGCCGGCCTCTCATTGCTTGCTGAGGAAGCAACCGCGCCGTGACGTTCTGCGGCAGCAGAGCTTCGTGGCGCACGGGCGTGTGACGGCCCGCGAAGGTCTGTCATGATTATTTATAATGATGTTCCCCCGGGTCATTGTGATCGTGGTCTCCATGACCGTCATGGTGGTGATGCGCATGCCCATGCCCATGCCCATGATGATGGTCGTGGCCGTGCCCATGATCGTGCCCGTGCGGACCACCATCGGGCTCGAACGGCGCCGCCATCTCGATGCCGGCAAGTCCATGCGCGGCGACCAGCGCCTCAATCTCGGGCCGCTTCTGCAACCTGATGCGGTTGGCTAGAACTTGCACCGGCACGTGGCGATTGCCGAGTGCCAGGACGAGGCGCGCGACCGCTGCGAAATCCTTGGCCCGCACCTCGATCACGGGCTCGATGTCGGCCACGACCTCGGCGAGCTTGCCGTCGTCAAGCACCAGGAGATCGTCGGTGCGCAGGCGCGGCGGCGCCGGAAAATCGAACTCGATACATGTGCCCTTGCCGCCGAACACAAAACCCTGCTGCTTGCACCGATCGTCGAATTTCAGCAGCAGCGTGTCGACGACCTCGCCAAGTGGCGCTTTAAGTGGTGCTTTAAGCGGTGCGTGGCTTGACGCCCGATCTGGCCTGTCCATGGCAACAACTTTTTGCGCGCGCGGCATGGTTCGGACTCGATGGTCAGCGGCCGGTCGGGCGCTCGCCGCCCCGTTCGAACGGCAAGACATGGCTGTTCGAGGGCGTCGCGACACCGCCGGCCGTTGCGGGGGGCTCGTCGGGCCGCTCAGCCCTCTCGCCCTCGGCGTTCGCCTCGGCGTCACGGCGCACGTAGCCGCGATGGGATAGCCAGCCGAACGGCAGGCTTGCGAGGTATAGCAGGGCGCCGATCGTCAGCACCGCCCACGGATAGGCAATGAGCAGTGCAAAGAACACGACGACGCCGATGAATACGGGCAGCACCAGATCGGGCGGCACGCGCTTTCCGACCTTCTTGCCTGAATAGACCGGCAAACGCGACACCATCAGCAACGCGATCGCAAGCGTATAGGCGAGCGTGATCGGAACCATGAACGCCGGCGCGGGGATTCCGAGAAAATGAACGTAGACCGGCAGCAACACCGTGATGGCGCCCGCCGGCGCCGGCATGCCGACGAAAAAATTGGCGGACCAGGAGGGACGGTTGGGATCGTCGATCGTCACGTTGAAACGGGCGAGCCGTAGTCCGGCCGCGATCGCAAACACCATGGCCCCGATCCAGCCCGCTGCCTTGGCTTCATGCAGGCTCCAGAAGTAGAGCGTCACCCCAGGCGCGACGCCGAAATTCACGAAATCGGCGAGGCTGTCCAACTCGGCGCCGAAACGCGAGGTGCCTTTGAGGAGCCGCGCCACCCGCCCATCGATGCCGTCGAGCACGGCGGCGAATACGATTGCATAAACCGCCCATTCGAACGTGCCTTCGGCGGCAAGGCGGATTGCCGTCAGGCCCGCGCATAGCGCAAGCAAGGTGATGATATTGGGCACCAAGGTGCGCACCGGAACGGCGCGGAAGCGTCGCGGCCGCCCCGGCGGTCCGGGCTCAAACGGGGAACGCAAGGAATATCGCATGTCCGCAATATAGCGACTTACGCGCCGATTTCCCAGCCGCACCCGGGCTTGGGCACTCCGCGGTCGTGGCGGCTGGCCCCGTCAGTATCATTGCCCTAGATCGCCCCGGGGTGATGAGGCGAATCGGGAAATGCCCGTCCGACCGAAAAACGTCCAGCCCCATGCGTGCTCAATCCACCTTTGTGTCCAAGGATGGGTCCGGTTGTTTTACAAATCGTGCTCGCGGGGATACAACTGCCCTTATGTCGGAGACACGACTTTAGCGTC
>Ga0209131_1001077_pt1 | contig 18864 bp, 16 predicted proteins | sample GraSoi_2013_40cm_FD_185826 | JGI IMG/M metagenome (GOLD analysis project Ga0209131, IMG submission 185826) | Grasslands soil microbial communities from the Angelo Coastal Reserve, California, USA - Sample 9_17_2013_40cm (SPAdes) (version 2) | ecosystem: Environmental > Terrestrial > Soil >... | reverse complement strand
TTCAAGCGGGATCAAAAAGTCGCCGTCCCGGGTGAGCAGCGCACGCATGTTCGGCTCGACATCGATCAGGCTCTTAAGCTTGCGCGCGATCGTCAAGGTGACGTGCTTTTCGCGGGTTCCACGCCGCCCCCGGGCACCAGGATCCTCCCCGCCGTGCCCTGCATCGACCACGATCGTGACGAGACGATTGACGACAGGCCCTGCAGGTTCCTTCGCCGATTGAGACTGCTTGCTGTTCGGCCTGGCTTCTCCCTTCGGCTCCTCGGAAGATTCTCCGTCCGCGGATTTCCCGAAGGCTTGCCCCATTTTCAACTGGGGTTTCTGCAGCAGTGCCAGTAACGGGTCCAAGGGTTCGATCGGATAGATATCCAGCACCAAGCGGTGTCCATACTCACCGATCGGAGCGAGCGTAAAAATCTGCGGCTTGACTTCGGTCTTGAGGTCGAGCACGACGCGAACCACGCCGGGTTTGAAGCGCCCGACCCGCAGATTGCCGATATAGGGGTCGCTGGGCGAGACTTTTCCGGCGAATCCTTCCTGGACGCTTTGAAAATCGATGTCTTCGAGGTCGAGCACGAGCCGCTCCGGGTTTCTCAGGAGGATCAGGCTGTGCCGCAGGGACTCTCCCGATTCCACGGTCACGCGCGTATAGTCAGGCGCAGGCCAGACGCGGACTGCCCGTATCGGTTCTGAGGACGGTTCAGCGGCAGGAACCGAGCTCGAAAGAATCAGAACGGCGCCGAGCGCCGCACACCGCAGCGCCCCGGCGCACGCGATCAGGCGTTTTTGGCCTTTGCTAAACACCGCTCTCCCGCTGCGCTGTGGGCTTTGACACTGATCTCCCTTCCTGAGCCCGCGTAGGCTAGAGCAAGGTCAAGGTCCGGTCGAGGAAGTGCATCACCGGCCCTCTCCGGCCACTCCACCAGGCAGACTCCTGTGCCGCGGAAGTAATCGGCCAGACCTGCATCTTCAAACTCCCTCTCATCTAGGAACCGATAAAAATCAAAGTGGTATAAGTTTAATCTAGAAACCACGTAAAGTTCAACCAGGGCGTAGCTCGGGCTCTTTACCGTATCTTTAACGCCCAAGGCGCGCAACAAGCCACGAATCAGAGTGGTCTTCCCGCTGCCGAGGTCGCCGCGCAGGTAAATCCGCAGGCCGGACTCGATGCCGGCGGACAGTTTCGCGCCGAGGCCTGCGGTTGCGCCTTCATCCGGCAAATAGGCCGTCCAGTGCGCCTTTGCCGGCGGCTGGCTATGATCTGGAGGATGAGTCATCTGAAAGCAGTCCGGGCGCGACGAATGCGGCCCGCCGATCTCGCGATGCTCGCCGCGACGATCAAGTCCTGGGGACGGGAACTCGGCTTCCAGGCGGTCGGAATCGCCGACACCGATCTCTCGGCGGCCGAGCCTCGCCTCGCCGCGTGGCTCGCATCGGGCTTCGCCGGCGAACTCGATTATATGCGAAAGCACGGCGCAAAAAGATCGCGACCGGCGTCGCTCGTTCCCGGCACCTTGCGCATCATTTCCGCGCGCATGGACTACCGGCCCGATGCGGCCGACAGCTGGAGGACTCTTGCGGATCGCAACAAGGCCTTCGTCGCACGGTACGCGCTCGGGCGCGACTATCACAAGGTGCTGCGAGGGCGACTGCGGCAGCTCGCCGAAAGGATTGCGGGTGAAATCGGTGGGTTCGGTTACCGCGTGTTTACCGATTCGGCGCCGGTGATGGAAGTGGAGCTGGCGCGCAAGGCGGGGCTCGGCTGGCGGGGCAAACACACCCTGCTGCTCGCGCGCGAAGCGGGCTCGTATTTCTTTCTCGGAGATATCTACACGGATCTGCCGCTTCCCTTGGATACCCCGGTGGGCGAGCACTGTGGCAGCTGCACCAAGTGTCTGGATGTTTGCCCGACGCGCGCCATCGTCGCACCTTATACGCTGGACGCGCGGCGCTGCATTTCCTACCTCACGATCGAGTTGAGAGGGAGCATTCCCGTCGAACTGCGGCCGCTCATCGGCAACCGTGTCTTCGGCTGCGACGACTGCCAGCTCGTTTGCCCGTGGAACCGCTACGCGCAGTTCGCACCCGAGCCTGATTTCCAGGTGCGTAACGGTCTGGACAGCGCCGAGCTCGTCGACCTTTTCGCGTGGAACGGAAACGAATTCCGAGAGCGCATGTCCGGCAGCGCCATCCAGAGAATCGGCTACGAACGCTGGTTGCGCAATCTCGCCGTCGGACTTGGTAATGCGCCCACGAGCGAGCGCGTGGTCGCGTCGCTGCGCTCACGCGTGCGAGATGCCTCGGCGCTGGTGCGCGAGCACGTCGCCTGGGCGCTCGAACGTCATTCAACGGGCTGATTTGGGGCGCCTGGGAAGGCTCCCGGGCGGTCGCGGTCCCTTTGCTATAATGCCCCGGGTCGTCACCTCCCTTGTCCGTAGATCTACCGTCACCGACTGAAGTTTCTTCGGCCCGGACCGAGGGCGGAAGGAGAGTATTCGTTTGCCGAGTTTTGCTGAACTTGACCTGCTGCCCGAGCTGCTGAAGGCGGTTGCGGAGCAGGGATACGTCGAGCCTACGCCGATCCAGGCGCAGGCGATTCCGTTGGTGCTGCAAGGGCGTGACGTCCTGGGGGGCGCCCAGACCGGCACCGGCAAGACCGCCGGGTTCACCTTGCCGCTCCTGCAGCGGTTCGCGCGGCACGCCAATACCAGCGCTTCTCCTGCACGCCATCCGGTGCGCGCGCTCATTCTTACCCCGACGCGGGAGCTTGCGGCGCAGGTGGAGGAGAGCGTCCGGACCTATGGTAAGTACGTCGGCCTGCGCAGCACCGTGGTGTTCGGGGGGATCGACATGAAGCCGCAGACCGCGGCGCTGCGCCAGGGCGTCGAGTTCCTGGTGGCGACTCCCGGCCGGTTGCTCGACCACGTCCAGCAGAAGGCGGTGAACCTGCAGCAAGTCGAGGCTTTTGTGCTCGACGAAGCCGACCGCATGCTCGATATGGGGTTCATCCCGGACGTGCGCCGCATCATGGCGCTCCTCCCCCAGCGGCGCCAGAACCTGTTGTTTTCGGCCACCCTGTCCGCAGACATTCGCACGCTCGCCGACTCCTTCCTGCACGACCCGGTGCTGGTGCAGGTGGCCCGGCTCAACACCGCGGCCGAGTTGGTGCAGCACGTAGCGCACCCGGTCCGGCGCGAGCGCAAGCGCGAGCTGCTCGCGTATCTCGTGCAGTCGCGCGATTTGCGGCAGGTACTGGTGTTCACTTCGACCCGCATCGGCGCCAACCGCCTCGCCTACCAGCTCAACCGTGATGGCATTCATACCTCCGCAATCCATGGCGACAAGAGCCAGCCGGAGCGGCTTCAAGCGCTCGCCGACTTCAAATCGGGAAAAGTTCGCGTGCTGGTGGCGACCGACGTCGCCGCGCGCGGTCTGGACATCGAAGACCTGCCGCACGTCGTGAATTTCGAGCTGCCCGGCGTGCCGGAAGATTACGTCCATCGCATCGGCCGCACCGGCCGGGCCGGGGCGAGCGGTGAGGCGATCTCGCTGGTGTGCGCCGAGGAGCATGAACGCCTCGATGCGATCGAGAAAACCATCCGGCTCGGCATCCCGAGGAAGATCGTTCCGGGATTCGAGCCCGATCTGAGTGTCGCGCCCTCGATGATGAGCAAGCCGGCCGGCCGCCGTGATCACGCGGCGCGGGAGCGCCCCCCGCGTCAAAGCGAACGGGAACGCGACCGCTTGACCCGCGCAGCCCGGGGCCCGAAGAATGTCGACCCGATTTTCGATTCTCCCTACAAGCCGGCTCTTGCGACGTCGGCCGTTGCGCGGCCGGCGGCTCCCCAGCAGGCTCCGCGCCAGGTCGCCGCGCTGCTCTGCGGCATGCCCAAGAACAAATAGGCGCTTCTAGATTTTCGCCCGGAACGGGCTCCGTTCGGCCAGCTCGTCCACGTAACGCTCGATTCCCTCCGACTCCCGCGCAAGAAATTTTTCCACTGCGCTTGCGAATTCCGGATGACGCAGCCAGTGCGCGGACCAAGTGGGGTTCGGCATGAATCCCCGTGCGAGCTTGTGCTCGCCCTGTGCGCCCCCCTCGAAGACACGGATGCCGCGCTCTATGCAGAACTCCAGCGCCTGGTAATAGCAGACCTCGAAATGCAACAGCGGCACGTGGCCGATCGAGCCCCAGTAGCGGCCGTACAGCACGAGCGGCGAGAAAATATTGAGGGAGCTCGCGATCGGCTTTCCATCGAGCTCGGCAAGCACCATCATGAGGTGTTCGGGAAGCGTCTCGCCGAGCCGCCGGAAGAACTCCAGATTGAGATAGGGCGTCGAATGATGCGCGCGGTACGTGTTGTTGTAGCAGCGCGTGAAAAAGCTCCAGTGCTCGTCGCGGATTTCGGCTCCTGTCAGCCGCCGCACCTGCACGCCCGTTTCCCGTACCCGCCGCCTCTCCTGGCGGATTTTCTTGCGCTTCGCCGAGGCGAGATCGGAGAGAAACTCGTCGAAATTCGCGTAGCCACGGTTTTCCCAATGAAACTGGACTGAGCGGCGAAGCATCATCCCCGCCGTCTCCATCTCACGCGCTTCGAGCTCGGTGGGAAACAGCACGTGCAGAGACGAGACTTCGAGCGAGAGTCTCAGCGCCGCGCGAACGAGGAGTGCCCGGGTCTCGCCGTCGCGCGCAAGCAGACGGGGTCCGGTGACCGGAGAAAACGGGATTGCGCCGAGCAGCTTGGGATAGTAGGAAAGTCCGTGACGGTGATAGGCATCGGCCCACGCCCAGTCGAAGACGTACTCGCCGTAGGAGTGCGACTTGGCGTAAAGAGGCATCGCCCCTACGAGCGACGCGCTCTGCCACAGCGTGAGATAGCAAGGCGACCAACCCGTGCTCTCGCGGGCACAACCCGTCTCATGAAGCGCATGGAGAAATTCGTGGCGCAGGAAGGGATTCCCTGCGGCAAGCGCATTCCATGCTCGCGGCTCGATAGCCCGGAGCGTATCGACGACTTTGACCGAGGGCGTGTCTTCCTTCAATCGACCCGGTCCGAGGGTGTGCTCACGACTGCCGATTATAGAATCGATTGAGCCGTCCCGAGCGTGAAGACACGTCCCCGGATGGTAAACTTGCCGGATGGCGAGCATCGTCAAGATCGCGATTGCCCAGATCAACTGCGTCGTCGGCGACCTTGCGGGCAACGCCGCCAAGATCCTCCGATATTGCGAACGTGCGCGCACCGCCGGTGCCGACTTGATGCTTACCCCGGAGCTCGCGCTGTGCGGCTACCCTCCGGAAGACCTCCTGTTGCGCGGAGGCTTCTATCGCGACTGCAGCGCCGCGCTCGAGCGCCTGGCGCGCGAGGTGCGCGGCATCACGCTCGTCGTCGGGCATCCGCATGAAGATCAGGGGAAACGCCACAACGCCGCGTCCGTCGTAAAGGACGGGCGGATCGTAGGCACCTATTACAAGCACGTCCTGCCGAACTACACCGTGTTCGACGAGGAACGCTACTTCGTGCCCGGCGACAGTCCGTGCGTCTTTCAGGAGGGAGAGACCCGCTTCGGCGTAAACATCTGCGAAGACACGTGGGGGCCGCAGGGACCGCTTACGATCCGGCCGGATGCCGTCAGCATCGGCATCAACATCTGCGCGGATGCCTGGGGGGCGAAGGCGCCGCAGGCGGCCCGGGAGGCGGGCGCGCAGGTTCTGCTGGTGTTGAACGCCTCGCCCTATCACATGCGCAAACAAGAGTCCCGTTATGACGTGATGCGCGAGCGCGTGACCGAGACGGGCATGGCACTCGTCTACGCCAACCTGGTGGGCGGGCAGGATGAGCTGGTGTTCGACGGCGCCTCGTTTGCGCTCGACCGGCGGGGAGAGGTGGCATGCCAGCTCCCGGTCTTCGAGGAGACGCTGGAATTCGTGACGGTGGTTGATGGCGACCCGCAGCGAGGCGGGATGGCAGAACAGGCGCCACTCGAATCCGAGGTCTACAAGGCGCTTTGCCTCGGGGTACGCGACTACGTCGGGAAGAACGGGTTTCCGGGAGCGCTGGTCGGCCTATCAGGCGGGGTCGACTCGGCTTTGACACTGTGCATCGCTTGCGACGCGCTCGGATCAGAGCGGGTGCGCGCGGTCATGATGCCTTCGCAGTATACCTCCCCAATGAGCCTGGAAGACTCGCGCGAGCTCGCCAAGAATCTCGGGGTGCGCTACGACGAGATCCCCATTGGCCCCGCGTTCGGCGCTTTTCTCGCTTTACTGGCGAAGGAGTTTGCGCGCCTTCCGGTGGATGCAACGGAGGAGAATCTTCAGGCGCGAATCCGCGGTACTTTGCTGATGGCTTTGTCTAACAAATTCGGAGCGATCGTACTGACCACGGGCAACAAGTCGGAGATGGCGGTCGGCTACGCGACCCTCTACGGAGACATGGCCGGCGGTTTTGCGGTGATCAAGGACATTCTGAAAACGCTGGTATACCGCTTATGCCGGCATCGGAACGGCATCGCGCGCGTTATTCCGGAACGCGTGCTGAGCCGCGCGCCCTCAGCCGAGCTCAGGCCGAACCAAACTGACCAGGACAGCCTTCCTCCCTATGACGTTCTCGATTCCATCATTTCCGCTTACATGGAAAACGACTTGAGCCCTGCTGAAATGGTGGCGCAGGGCTTCAGCGCCGCGGACGTGAGGCGTGTGGTCGAGATGATCCACCGCAGCGAGTACAAGCGCCGCCAGGCGCCGATCGGCATCCGGATCACCCACCGCGGTTTCGGCAAGGATTGGCGCTATCCGATCACATCGCGCTACCGGGAGCCTTACGAATAGCCGGTGATGGCGCCGGCGTCCGATCAGGCAAGTTTCAACGCCCGTTTGTTATACTGGCGAGGAGAAGTCAACGCGGGAGAATCGCCATGAAGAAAATCGAAGCCGTGGTGAAGCCTTTCAAGCTCGACGAAGTTCGCGAGGCGCTTGCTGAAGTCGGAGTGACCGGACTGACCGTGACGGAAGTGAAAGGCTTCGGTCGCCAGAAGGGGCACACGGAACTCTACCGCGGCGCCGAATATGTCGTGGATTTCCTGCCGAAGGTCAAAATCGAGGTCGTGGTGACGGAAAAGATGCTCGAGGGAGCGATCGAGGCTATCGTCAAGGCGGCGCGCACCGGCAAGATCGGCGATGGGAAGATTTTTGTGACCACCGTGGAACAGGTGGTGCGTATCCGGACGGGCGAGACCAACGAGACGGCCGTCTAGCAGCGGCATCGAGGATCAGGAAGTTGAGGATCTGCGGGAAGAAGCGTACTCGACTCGCCTAGATCCTAGGCTTTCAGCAGCACCAGGAGCGCACCGCTTCCACCCTGATTTTTGGGGGCCTCGCAGAAGGCGAGTACTTCGTCGCGTTGCCCCAGCCACTGCTGTACTTTTCCCTTCAACACAGGCTCCCGCCCGGGCGAGCGCAGGCCCTTTCCATGGACCACTCGAACGCAGCGTAGTCCGCGCTTGAGGCACCCACCCAGAAACTCCGCCAGCAACGACCGGGCCCCCTGCCGGTTCAGTCCGTGCAAATCGACCATGTCCTGCACGACCCAATGCCCTCGCCGCAGCTTGCGCAGCACGTCGCGGGCGAGGCCGGTTCGCAGGTAGGAGGGCTCTTCCCCCGTCTCGATCGATTGATCCGAGGAAAGGGCACCGCCCAGACTCTCGACGAGCGCATCATGCCCGTCGAGCAAGGATTGAACAGGCACGGGCGGTGGCGACTCGGTCTTTGATCTCACCCGGGGCGACGATTCCAGGGGCGTTGTACCGCGCACCGCGTCGCGAAACAAGGCGGCTTCTTCTTCGGAAAACGCGTTACTCGTGCGTTTGCGCATGATCTTGTCGTCGGCGCGGCATCCGAGGCTTGTTGCGGACTCAGCGCACACCGTCCAGATATTTTTCTGCATCGAGCGCAGCGATGCAGCCACTGCCTGCGCTGGTTACTGCCTGCCGGTAAACGTGGTCCTGCACGTCCCCCGCAGCGAACACTCCCTGAACGCTGGTTGCGCTGGCGTTTCCCTCGCTACCGCCGTGGGTGACGATGTATCCACCCTTCATATCGAGTTGTCCCTCGAAAATACCGGTATTCGGGGTGTGGCCTACGGCGATAAACAGCCCCTGTAGGTCGATCCGTTGCGTGGCGCCGGTCTGGATGTCCTTGATGCGGACGCCAGCCACCCCTTTTGCATCGCCGAGGACTTCGTCCAAAACGTGGTTCCAGCGCATCGTGACGTTGCCTCTATCGAAGAGCCTTTTCTGAAGGATCTTCTCCGCCCGGAACTTGTCTCGTCGATGGATCACGGTGACATGGCGCGTAATGTTGGAAAGGTAGAGCGCTTCCTCCACTGCGGTGTTCCCGCCGCCGACGACGGCGACGTCCTGGCCCTTGTAGAAGAATCCGTCGCAGGTCGCACAGGCGGAGACGCCCTTTCCCATGAACTTCTTCTCGGATTCGAGCCCGAGATAGCGGGCAGAGGCGCCGGTGGCGACGATGAGCGCATCGCAAGTGTATTCGCCCGCGTCACCCTGTAGCCGAAGAGGCCGCTCCCGGAGGCTCACAGTATGAATATGGTCGAACACGACTTCGGTTTCGAAACGCTCGGCGTGCTTCTGGAAACGCTCCATCAGCTGCGGACCCTGAACTCCCTGGCCGTCGGCAGGCCAGTTATCCACGTCGGTCGTCGTCATGAGCTGTCCGCCGGGAGCGAGGCCCGTGATGACGACGGGCTTCAGGTTTGCCCGCGCGGCGTAGACGGCGGCGGTGTAGCCCGCTGGACCGGATCCCAGTATCAACAACCGCGAGTGTCTGGTTTTTTTTGACATGATGGAATGGTGGGGACGAAGATGCGCGAATTCAATTCAATCGCCGTGCGGTTCCAAATTATAACCCCGTTGAATCGCCGTCCCGCGTGACGCGGCCTCCTGAAGTATTGCGACTTCGACCGGACCCGCGGCGTGAGGCCGTCTTCGCGAGTCTGTTAAGATATGCGGGTAAAACCAGGTTTCCTGGGAGGACAGACCAGATGACGGCCCCGGCTAGCGTATCGATGCTGCTTCTGCGCAACGTGCCGCTCTTTTCGATGCTGTCCGAGAGTCAGCTCGCGCTGCTCACCAGTGCCGTGACCCGAAAAAGCCTTCCCCGCGGGACCGCTATCATTGCCGCGGGCGACGTGACTGAGTCGCTTTACGTCGTGATATCGGGCCGGCTCAAGGTCATGATCAGCGATGACGAGGGGCGCGAGGTGATCCTCGCGATCCTGGGACCGAACGAGTTTTTCGGAGAGATGGGCCTGATCGACGATCATCCGCGCTCGGCAAGCGTGGTTGCCCTCGAGGCTTGCGAGGTGATGAGTCTCTCGAAGCGCGATTTCAAGAGATGCCTTGCCGAAAATTTCGAGATGGCCATGACGGTGATGCGAGGGCTGGTCAAACGGCTTCGAGAAGCCGATCAAAAGATCGGCAGCCTCGCCCTGATGGACGTATACGGCAGAGTGGCGCGCCTGCTGCTCGAAATGGCGGAAACCGTGAACGGCCAGAAAGTGGTCACAAAAAAACTTGCCAAGCAGGACATCGCCAAGATGATCGGAGCCTCGCGCGAGATGGTCAGCCGGGTGATGAAGGACCTCCAGGCGGGCGGCTACATCGAGGTGCGCCCCGGTTCGATTTTCCTGCACGAGACCATACTGACAATCGATTGAGGGGCCGGGCCAGGAGCCTCTTTGAAACGGAACCAAGCACCCCTTCCCGGCAAAGTCGCCGCGCTCCTGCGCGAGTCGAGGCTGTTCGTCCTGGTTGCAGCGGCTCTCTATCTTTCCCTCGTCCTCACCACTTTTAACCGAGCAGACCCCGGTTGGTCGCACAGCGTGGCGGCGGGCGAGATCCGCAACCTCGGTGGGAGGGTAGGCGCTTGGTTAGCGGATATGCTGTTGTATCTGTTCGGCGTTTCGGCTTGGTGGTGGGTCGTGCTCCTCGCGGTCGCTGCGACTTGGTCCCTGCGGCGTCTGGAAGGCAGCTCGATCAGCGACCGGCGGTCATCTTTCATAGCGCTCGCCGGCTTTGGCCTGCTGCTGGCCGGCTCGAGCGGAGTCGAAGCCTTGCGCCTTCATTCATTGAAGGTCGCGCTCCCGCTCGCGCCCGGGGGCTTGGTCGGAGAGGCCGTGTCGAGGGTGCTGCAGTCGGGATTCGGCTTCACCGGCGCCACGCTGATCCTGCTTACGCTTTGCGCGCTGACTCTGTCTCTATTCACGGGTATTTCCTGGCTGGCCGTGATCGAAGAGCTGGGAGGGGCGCTCGAGAGCGCGTACCTCTGGTCCCTGGAGAAATGGCAGGGATGGCAGGATCGCAAGGCCGGAGCCATCGCCGCAGAAAAGCGCGAGGCGGCAGTGGGAGAAAAGCGCGGGCTGTTGATCGAGGAACACGAGCCGATACGGATTGAGCCTCCTGTCGTAGAGATTCCCCAATCCTCCAGAGTGCAGAAGGAGAAGCAGGAGCCGCTCTTCCGCGAGTTGCCCGACACGCCGCTACCCCCGATCAAGCTCCTCGACGAAGCTGTAAGCGACATCGAAGTCTTGTCGCCCGAGACTCTGGAATACACCTCGCGGTTGATCGAAAAAAAACTTGGCGATTTCGGGGTCCAGGTCAGAGTGCTCGCCGCCTACCCGGGGCCGGTGATCACGCGCTACGAGGTGGAGCCCGCAGTCGGCGTGAAGGGCAGCCAGGTCGTCAACTTGGTGAAGGACCTCGCCCGCGCGCTGTCGGTCTATAGCATCCGCGTGGTCGAGACTATCCCGGGCAAGTCATGCATGGGACTGGAGATCCCCAATCCGCATCGCCAGATCGTGCGGCTTTCCGAGATCGTCAGCTCGCGCGCGTACCACGAGTTGCACGCGCCGCTCACGCTCGCGCTGGGCAAGGACATCGCCGGCAATCCGGTGGTTGCCGATCTCGCCAAAATGCCGCACCTGCTCGTTGCCGGAACAACCGGCTCGGGGAAGTCGGTCGCCCTCAACGCGATGATTCTGTCCATTCTGTACAAGACCGAGCCGCGCGAGGTCCGGCTCATCCTGGTCGACCCGAAGATGCTCGAGCTCTCCGCTTATCAGGATATCCCGCACCTGCTCGCGCCGGTGGTCACCGACATGCGGCAGGCCGCGAACGCTCTTGCCTGGTGCATGGGCGAAGTGGAACGCCGCTACCGGCTCATGACCTGGATCGGAGTACGAAACTTGTCCGGCTACAACCACAAGGTCGCCGACGGTGAAAAGTCAGGCAATCCGCTGAAGGATCCCGACACGCTCGACTCGGCTGAACCCCAGCCGCTGGAGAAACTCCCCTACATCGTCGTAATCATCGACGAGCTTGCCGATATGATGATGGTATCGGGCAAGAAGGTGGAGGAGTTGATCGCACGCCTGGCGCAAAAAGCGCGGGCGGCGGGCGTGCACCTGATTCTCGCCACGCAACGTCCGTCCGTGGACGTGATTACCGGGCTTATCAAGGCCAACATTCCGACGCGCATAGCCTTTCAGGTGTCGAGCAAAGTGGATTCGCGCACTATCCTCGACCAGCATGGCGCGGAGTCGCTGATCGGGCAGGGCGACATGCTCTACCTCCCGCCCGGCAGTGGAATGTCCCAGCGCGTGCACGGCGCCTACGTTGCCGACCAGGAAGTGCACAAGGTTGTCGACTATCTCAAGTCGCTGGGACGCCCCGAGTACGTGGGGGGCCTGCTCGAGGGCGAGGATGTCGACGGCGGCGCCGAGCTGGGCTTGGGCGAACAAGGCGGGGAGGCCGATCCGCTTTACGATCAGGCGGTGGAGCTCGTGATGCGCACGCGGCGCGCGTCGATTTCGCTCGTACAGCGCCATTTGCGCATCGGCTACAACCGCGCGGCGCGCCTCATCGAGCAGATGGAGCAGGCCGGACTCGTGTCCGCCATGCAATCGAACGGCAATCGCGAGGTGCTGGTGCCCGCGAAAGTGGGATAGGCGCCAAGGTGGCCGTGCGTTACGGACTCGTGGCGGTTTCTCTGGGAGGTCTTCTCGCGCTTGCGGAGCCCGGGGCCCGGGCATCGAGCTTGGAGCGCTTCTCCGATTTTATTTCACAGACCCTCACTGCGAGGGGACAATTCGAGCAAAAGATCTTCGATCAAAATCGCAAACTGCTGCAACAGTCGAGCGGCGTGCTCGCATTCTCTCGGCCGGGGAAATTTCGCTGGAGCTACGTGAAGCCCTATGCCCAGCTTATCGTCGGAGACGGGTCCAGGGTATGGATCTATGACGAAGATCTGAAGCAGGTCACGGTGAAGAAACTCGACCAGGCGCTCGGCTCCACGCCGGCTGCGCTGCTCGCAGGGAACAACGAAGCCATGCGGGTGTTCAAGCTCTCGGACAAGGGTGCAAAGGACGGTCTCGAATGGCTCGAGGCGCTGCCTCGGGACAAGGACGGCGGCTTCGAGAGGATCCGCATGGGCTTCGGCTCTTCTCGCCTCGAAGTCATGGAACTCGTCGACAGTTTCGGTCAGACCACCGTACTCAAGTTCGGGTCACTCGAGCGCAATCCCAAATTGGATCCCGGACTCTTCCGATTCTCGCCTCCCAAGGGCGCCGACGTGATCGGCGACGTCAAGTAGCTGGTTCTTCGCCCGGCAAGCGGATGACCGACCTGTTTCCCGCTCTTGTGCCCGTGCCGCCGCTGGCCGAAGCCCTGCGGCCCAAATCGCTCGACGAATTCGTAGGGCAGCAGCATCTGCTCGGACCGGGTAAGCCCTTGCGTCTTGCGTTCCAATCGGGCAAGCCGCATTCCATGATCCTGTGGGGGCCGCCTGGGGTCGGCAAGACGACGCTCGCGCGTCTCATGGCCGACGCGTTCGACGCGCAGTTTATCGCCCTTTCCGCCGTGTTTTCCGGCGTTAAAGACATCAAAGAGGCCGTGCGGCGGGCCGAGGAGGCGCTGGCGACATCCGGAAAGGGCACTATCCTTTTCGTGGATGAAGTGCACCGCTTCAACAAGGCGCAGCAGGACGCATTCCTGCCATTCGTGGAGCAGGGGTTGCTCACTTTCGTAGGTGCCACGACCGAGAACCCCTCTTTTGAAGTGATCGGCGCGCTGCTGTCGCGCACCTCGATGTACGTGCTCAAGAGTCTCTCGGAGACTGAGCTCGGGGAGCTGTTCGACCGCGCCGTGCGTGAAGTCCTCTCGGGTCTCGCGTTCGACGCGAGCGCGCGCGAGCGGGTGATCGGACTTGCCGACGGTGACGCGCGCCGTTTGCTCAATCTGCTTGAATTGATCCAGACGGCGGCGACCCAGGCCGGGACGGAAAGGATCGACGGCGACTGGGTGCAGAACGCGCTCGCGCGCAACCTGCGCCGCTTCGACAAGGGCGGTGACGCTTTCTACGACCAAATCTCGGCGCTGCACAAGTCCGTTCGAGGCTCGAACCCCGATGCGTCCCTGTACTGGCTGGTGCGCATGCTCGACGGGGGCGCTGACCCACTGTACGTCGGCCGTCGCATGGTGAGAATGGCGGTCGAGGACGTCGGGCTCGCCGACCCACGCGCGCTGCGCGTGGCACTCGACGCCTGCGAGACCTACGAGCGCCTGGGGAGCCCTGAAGGCGAACTCGCGCTCGCGGAAGCCGCGATTTATCTCGCGTGCGCGGCGAAATCGAACGCTGTGTACGAGGCATACAATCGCGCGCGGTCTTTCGTTTCAGAAGACGCGTCGCGGCCGGTTCCGGCCCATCTGCGCAATGCACCCACGAAGCTCATGAAAGAGCTGGGCTACGGAGGCGACTACCGCTATGCTCATGACGAACCGGATGCCTACGCAGCGGGCGAGAATTATTTTCCGGAGGGCATGCCTGACGTAAAGTGGTACGAGCCGACCGACCGCGGCCTCGAAGACAAGATCAGGGAAAAGATGAAGGAACTGCGCCGTCGCGACGAGGCGGCCACGAAGAAATGATCGACGTCCAGTTGCTGAGAACTGAGATCGACGCGGTCGCGAAACGCCTCGCGACTCGCGGCTACACGCTCGACATTTCCGGCTTCAGGGCGCTCGAGGAGAAGCGCAGGCAGATCCAGACCGCGACCGAGCAGCTGCAGGCGCAGCGCAACGCGCTCGCCAAGCAAGTCGGCCAGGCGAAGGCGAAGAAGGACGAGGCGCAGGCGGCCGCGTTGATGCGCCAGGGCGCCGAGTTCGGGGAGAAGGTGAAGCAAATGGAAGCGGACAACGCCGCGGTGCAGGAGAAGCTGCGTGAGTTCGTCTCCCTGGTTCCAAACCTGCCGCACGCGAGCGTCCCGGTCGGAAGCCGACCCGAGGACGCCGTCGAGCAGCGCCGCTGGAGCGAGCCGCGAACGTTCGGCTTCCAACCAAAAGGTCACGTCGATATCGGTGCCGCGCTCGACGGCCTAGACTTCGATACTGCGACGAAGCTCGCGGGTGCGCGCTTCGTGGTGATGAAGGGTGCGGTGGCGCGACTGCACCGCGCGATCGCGCAATTCATGCTCGACACGCACACTGTGGAGCACGGCTATGCGGAGGTCTACGCGCCCTACATGGTGAGCGGCGCCTGCGCCGACGGCGTGACCAGCCTCGCCAAGTTCAAGGCCGATCTCTTCAAGATCGAGGACCGCGACCTGTACCTCATCCCGACCTCGGAATACTCGGTCACCAATTTCGTGCGCGACGAGATCGTGCCGCTCGAGAAACTACCGCTCAAGTTCGCCTGCCACTCGCCGTGTTTTCGCTCGGAGGCCGGCGCCGCCGGCAAGGACACCCGCGGCATGATCCGCAACCACCAGTTCGACAAGGTCGAGCTGGTGCAGATCGTCCATCCCGCGAAATCGTACGAAGCACACGAGCAGCTGACGGGACATGCCGAGACGATCCTGAAAAAACTCGAGCTGCCGCACCGCGTCGTCACGCTGTGCACCGGTGACACCGGTTTCTCGTCGGCAAAAACCTACGACATCGAGGTCTGGCTGCCCGGGCAGAATGCCTATCGCGAGATCTCGTCGTGCAGCAATTTCGAGGCGTTCCAGGCGCGGCGCATGCAAGCGCGCTTCCGCAACGAGAAAGGCAAACCCGAGTTCGTCCACACGCTCAACGGCTCGGGGCTCGCTGTCGGGCGCACCTTGATTGCGGTCATGGAGAACTATCAGCGCGCCGACGGCAGCGTGGACGTTCCGCCGGTTCTGCAGCCCTACATAGGGAACCTGAAGGTCATAGAGCCGCCGCGTTAGCGCGCTGGTAAAATGCGCGCGACCGGAGAGGTGACGGAGCGGTTGAACGTGCCGGTCTCGAAAACCGGAATACGCGAAAGCGTATCGTGGGTTCGAATCCCACCCTCTCCGCCACCTAAGTCAATGATTATACAGTATGTTTTACCCAATGCGTTAGGCTTAGACAGTCCCGAACATTCCGCGCTTTAGCGTGCTCTCTATGAAGTCAGACCCAAGGCGCTCGTGCAGGCGGTCAGGAGAAACGTTGAGCGGTTTCCTGCCGACTTCATGTTCCAGCTGAACGCGCGGGAGTTCGAGCACTTGAAATCACAATTTGTGATTTCATGGGCGGACTTCGCCGTGCCGTCCCCGTGTGCCCGGCTGCTTGCTGGAAGAAGGGGTTCGTGCTATAGTGCATTCGTGCAGTAGTACTGCACTATATAATGATCTAGTGGCCGGGCTACGCCCAATAAGCGAAAGCTCGCAAATATGGAAACTCTCGCTACCAAAACCAGCGTCAAGGTGGTTGGTTCCAATGGACAGATTTCGCTCGGCAAAGAGTTCGCAGGACGGCAGGTTCTTGTCGAAGAGCAGGAGCCAGGAGTTTGGCTCGTGCGAACGGCAATGGTCATTCCGGAAAACGAACTCTGGCTGCATCAGCCTCAAGCGCGCGAGGAACTCGAACGCGCTTTGGACTGGGCACAACGGAATCCGCCCAAAGAGTCCGACCCTGACGCTATCCTCAAAAGACTAGAAGATGGCGGACGAACAGAAGGCAAGAAACGTACGGCTAGATCTGAACGCTGAGACCTTTCATAAAACGTGGCTCGAGTCGGACAAGTCGGAACGCGATCGCGTAACCGACACGCTTAGAAAGCTCAGACAGCTCACCTGGGACCAGGTCTATCGGGACCCAGGACTGAAGTGGGAAAAGGTATCGAGCGTCAAGCCGCCGCAAGGCATCGACGCGATCTACACCCTTCGCATCACGCGAGCACGGCGAGCAACCGCATACCGGCACGGCGACTTCCTGCGGTTCCTCACGATCGAACCTGATCACGACGCGGCCTACGGCAAGAAGTAGGGCGCGTTGGGGAGCGCGAGGGGAGAATCCCCTCGCGTTTTTCGAGGGGCTCTCCGGTGCGCCGGGGTCAGAGAAGTCCTCTTTCGGCGAAGCTCATGACGCGCGTGCCCGCGACGATGAAGTGGTCGAGCACCTGAACATCGACCAGCGCGAGGGCGGACTTCAGCGAGCGCGTAAGGATTTCGTCGGCGTGGCTTGGCTCCGCGACGCCGGAGGGATGGTTGTGAGCAAAGATGACGGCGGCAGCGTTCGCCCGCAGCGCGGCCTTTACGACTTCGCGGGGATAGGCGCTGGTCTGCGTGAGCGTCCCGCGGAATAGCTCCTCGATGGCGATCACGCGGTGTTGCGCGTCGAGCTGTAGGCACATGAAAACCTCGTGAGGCAATCCCGCCAGCCTCAGCTTGAGCAGGTCGCGCACGGCTCGGGGACTCGACAGGCAATCCCGGCCTCCCAAGTCCTCCGCGATCGCCCTCGCGGCGAGTTCCCGCGCAGCTTGCAGCTTCACGGTCGGATCGGCTGTGTAGCCCCTTGAACCTTGCGCGCAAGACATCTCTCGGCCTTCCTGCGGCATTGCAAAGAAGAGGGTGAAGAGGGAACCTCCGGCTTTCTGGAGAAGCGTCTCGGCGGCTCGCTTCCCGAGAATGACCGTGAGCAGTTCAATATCGCTTGCCTGAGTGACTTCCTTTTCGAGCAGCATTTCCGGCTCCTTGGGCAGTGAAAAAACTGCTGCCCATGAGGAGTTCTCTTCGCCTTCCCCTCTGGGGAACGGGAAGGGGAAAGCTTTTGAAGTTGAAACGCGTTTGAGCCGCCCGACGTCTGCGGCTCGCCTGCTGCCCACGATTTCGTCCCCTTCACTTACAGCTGAGGGGCGAAATCGGTTAGTGGGCGGTGGTGACGCCGCGCGGGCGGCGCGTTTCGCCTGAGTCTTGGCAAACCAAGGGATCGGTCGTGAGGAGAATCAGCAACTGCGTGACGGATCGCTTTTGCCGGCGCGCACGTTGCAGGCGGGGATACGGAGGCGGGAGGGAAGCGAGGTTGGGGTTGCTAGCTCTCAAGCGGCTCGATCAGTTTCAGCTGCGTAGTCCTCCACGCAGTTGCACCATCCCTCTTGACCGCGTAGCCTTTCTTCCCGGCACGGACGCTCCACGGCGGCCCGTGGACCGATACGAAAGTATGATGGACGTCTGACCCTGAGTGCCGCACGCTGAATGTCCGCGAGGATCACTCGCAAGAGGCACGCACCGTTGCAGGACGATCTCCGACGTGTTGTCGATTCGCTTCCCGGACTGGTATGGACTTCGCTGCCTGATGGGTACGTCGATTTCCTGAATCAACGCTGGTGCGACTACACGGGTCTCAGTCTCGATAAGGCCTGCGGCTGGGGCTGGAATGCGGCGATCTACCCTGAAGACCTGCCAGCGTTGCTCGACTACTGGCGATCGATTCTGGCCTCCGGGGAGCCGGGTGAGATGGAAGCGCGCATGCGTCGCTTCGACGGAAAACATCGCTGGTTCCTCTTCAGAGCCAGCCCTTCACGCGACGCATCTGGAAAAGTCGTCAGATGGTACGGTACGAATACCGATATCGAAGCCCGGAAGGTGGCTGAGGAAGCTCTACGCGAGGGCGAGCTCCATTTTCGTTTGATCCTCGATAACATCCCCGGCCTCGTATCTACAAGGGCTGCGACAGGCGCACCTGAATTCGTCAACCGGCAGATGCTGGAGTTTTTCGGGCAGTCGCTTGAGCAATTGCCAAACTGGTCCTCACTCATCCATCCGGATGATCGTGAGCGTGTGGTCAGTCTGTGGCGGCGCTCGGTCGAAACCGGGCAGCCGTATGATGTGGAACACCGTGCCCGACGGGCGGACGGCGTATACCGCTGGATCCACGCCCGCGGTCAACCCTTGCGGGACCCCGAGGGACGTATCGTCCGTTGGTGCAACATGCTTACCGATGTTGACGATCGGAAACGCGCTGAAGAAGCCCTGCGTGAGAGCGAGTTTCAATATCGTTCGATGGTGGATGGCATTCCAGGCCTTATTCAGGTGGTGTCAGCGGCAGGTGAAGTCGAGCTCGTCAACCGCCAGGCTTTGGAATATTTTGGCAAAACACTCGAGGCATTCAAGGCTTGGGAAACCACCGGCGCTCTTCATCCGGATGACTTCCCTCGTGTGAAGGCTGCGCGGCTGCGGTCGATCGAAACCGGGCTTCCCTTCGACATGGAGTACCGCTGCCGCCGTGCCGATGGCGAGTACCGCTGGTTCCACTCGCGTGCCCTGCCTTTGCGGGACAGGGAAGGCCGCATCGTCCGCTGGTACGTCTTGCTAACCGACATCGAGGAACGCAAGCGGAGCGAAGCCGCGCTGAAGCGGAACGAGGAATTTCTCGCCGATGCCCAGAGGCTCAGTTCAACCGGCAGCTTTTTGTGGAACCTGACGGCAGGCGAAATCATCTTTTCGGAAGAGACCTATCGAATTTACGGGATGGACCCCGCCGTGCCCGTGACATTCGAATCGATAC